>WNGG01029558.1_pt1 | contig 11031 bp, 8 predicted proteins | sample 5400661 | NCBI WGS metagenome assembly WNGG01 (sample SAMN13153372, study PRJNA577476) | soil metagenome | isolation source: 100 cm soil or saprolite under Garry oak tree replicate 1 | place: USA:California | collected 2016-06-15 | reverse complement strand
CCCCGGCGTAGAGGAGGGGCACGCACAGCAGGCCGGCCACCACCAGGTTCAGGATGCTCTCCGGCCGGCCCCCGCCGGGCAGAGTCGTACCCAGGAACAGGAACTCCTCGGCGAGGATGCCGGTCACGCCGACGCGCGCGATCTGCCAGTACGGGACCGAAACGCGCCGCAAACCGACAAGCAGCGCGAGCGCGAACGGCAGGAGGGCGACGAGCAGCACGACGGCGGTGGTGAGGTCGTCGCGCAGCTCCGTCCGCCGCCGGGCGCGGGCATGGCCGGCGAGGATCACTCCGAGGAACACGGCCAGGAAAACCAGCGCGAAGTAGTGCGAGCCGACGGCGAGAACGGCGGCCAGGGTGAGGAGCACCCGCCGGCGGAGAGGCGAAGAAGTGCGGGTCGCGTCGAAGACGTACGCGAAGGCCATCGTGAAGAAGAGCAGCTGCGCGTAGGGGCGCGCGTCCCGAGAATAGAACCAGGAACGGGCTCCATGCCGCGAGCAGCGCGGCGGGAAGGGCGACCGGCGCCGGGTATCGCCGCTTCATGAACCGGAAGAAGAGCAGCACCGACAGGGTGCCGAAGAGAGCCTGCGGCGCCCGCAGCCCGAGCACGGACAGGCCCGCCAAACGCGCCACGAGCGCATTGATGGCCACGAACAGGGGCGCGTCCACGCCGAGCGCGGTCGTGCGCCAGAAAAGGCCGGTGCGTCGGATCTCGGCCGTCACGTACCACGTCCACGTCTCGTCCACGCTGAGCGGCGGGGTGGAGAGCGCCGGGAAGCGCGTCAGACACGCCAGGGCCGCGCACAGGAACAGGCCATGGCGCTCGCACCAACCCCGGACCTGCTCGCGCATCGTCATCTTCCGGGCGGCGACTCTATACCGGACTCGAGTGCGGGATCGTAAACGAGCGCGGTGCGCCCACATCCGCCCACATTTCCGGTTGACAAGGGAGGCCGAAGGCGGGTAGCGTCCTCAGCCGTCGCATCGGCACCTGCCCTCCCAGAGTGAACCTGAGCGGCCTGTCCCCGAACGAGGGTCTGCTTGTGATCGACGCCCCCTCGAGGCCGGATGACGTCCTGCTAGACGCGGTTTCCGCGCCCGATACCGTCTTTGGCTGGCTTGCGCTCGCTCGCGCCCACCTGGCGCCGCTCGTCAACCGCCTTTGGCGCGGGGAGGGCGCGCTGCTGGCCGTCAACATCTCCATCGCGATGGCCGCCGGGCCCGACTCGCGGACGCTGCTCGCCTCGGTTGCGGTATCGACCGCGGTGCTCGCGCTGCTCTACATGCTAAACGACGTGTACGACTGTCACCGGGACCTGCACGACCCCGGCAAGGACCAGGTCTTCGTCCGCTTCTGCATCCGCCATCGCGGCCTGCTGTTCCGCCTGCTCGGCGTCGAACAGGCGGCCACGGTAGGGCTCACGCTGGCGCTGCTGGGGGCGCGCAGCGCGGCGGCGGTGGCGGGCGTATTCCTCGTGAACCTCGCCTACTCGGCGAAGCTCAAGGGCCGCGCGGCCGTCGACGTGCCGTGGGTCGCGCTCTGGGGTGCCTGCTACGCGATGGTGCCCGGGGTGCCGCTGCCGCTCACGGTCGTTGCGCTCGTGGGCGTGATGACGAGCATCTGCCACGTCTTCCAGATCACGCGCGACCTGCCATTCGACGTCGTCAACCACATCCGCACCAGCGCCGTCGCCGTCCGGTGGCTTCCTCTCGCGCAGCTCGCCGCGGGTTGCCTGGTCATGGGCGTGCTGCTCGGCAGCCTCCTCGGTCCAGCGGCCGCCCTGACCGCCGGGGTGCCCCTCCTGCTGCGCCTGACGCTGCCGTCCAATCAGGCCGCCTGGATGCTGTCCAAGGCCTACTACGGACTCATCTGGCTCTGGGTTCTCGGGGCGGTCCGTGGCATTNNTGGCATTTGACGCGCGTCTTGACATGGCGGTCGCGTTCGGCCGCAGTCTGCTCTCGTGGTACGTGGACGGCACGCCGCGGCCGTTCTCGGCGACCTTCGCCGTGACCAACCGCTGCAACCTCCGGTGCAGCTACTGCAACACTCCCTTCCTCGACCCGACCGACCTCCCTCTGGCCAAGGTGGAGGTGCTCTTCGACCGCCTCGCCCACCTCGGCGTGAAGCGCCTGGGGCTGGCGGGAGGCGAGCCGATGGTCCGCAAGGACATCGGCGACATCGTGGCGATGGCGAAGGCCCGGCGCTTCTATGTCACCATGAACACCAACCTGCTCCTCTTCGAGAAGCATCGGCCCGGATTGCGCGGCGTGAACCTGTTCTTCACCAGCCTGGACGGGGACCGCGAGCACCACGAAGCGGCGCGGGGACGCGGGGCCTACGACGGCGTGCTCGAGGCCGTCGCCCGGATCGTCGACGAGGGCCGTCCCGTCGTGGCCATCTGCGTCGTGACGGAGCACAGCATCGGCCAGATGGACCATCTGCTCGACGTGGCCGAGGCCGGCCGCTTCCAGATCCACTTCCAGCCCCAGTGCACCGACACCGCGATCGTCCGCGGCGGCATCGCCCGCGAGCTGACGACCGCGCGCCTCCAGCGGTTCTGGGTCGAGCTGCTGGCGCGCAAGCGCGCGGGCCGGCCGGTGGCCAGCTCGGTGCCGTACCTGGAGACGCTCGCGACCTGGGACGACTTCACGCGCTCCGCGGTCCTCGACCCGTCGGCGCGCTGCGCCGCCAGCCGGGGGTTCCTCTACGTCGACCCCGCGGGCCATGCCTACCCGTGCGCCTACACGAAGGGCATTGCGCCGCCCGTCGACATGCTCGGCGACCGTTGGCGCGAGGCGGTGGGCCGAGAGACCCCGTGCACGCGCTGCAGCGTCGGCCCCTACCTCGAGTTCAACCTGCTCTACCAGAAGCCCGTGCGCACCGGCCTGAGCGTCGCCGCGTCGTACCTGACTCGTCCCGCGAAGGCCTGAGAGAGCTCAGTCGAACCGGAGCCGCACGCAGAACGGGTTGAAGGTGGGGCTCTCCGGGCGGCACGCCTCGTAGAAGCCGCGGTACTTCAGCCGGCAATCGATGCCGCGCGGGTCTTCGCCGCTCGTATGGCAGTAGTTGTGGGCCGGCAGCGTGTCGACGAACCAGACGCGCGCACGCTCTCGGGACGCTTGGGCCAGCAGCCCCAGGAAGAACTCGTCGTCGTGCTGGCTGTTCAGGAAGCCGTAGACGAAGCGACGGAGGTAATAGCTGAGGCTCGCGTCGTCCAGGGAGGAGACCACGACGTCGCTGGCCTCGAGGTGCTTGCTCAGGAACGCCACCTGGGCGCGCATGCGCTCCCAGTTGTCGGTGGGGCCGCCGATGCTCGTCTCGCGCGCATGGGCGATGAAGCGTGACTGCAGGCTCGTCATGCGCCGGCCGTCCACGAGCTCCTCCTCGAGCTGCGGGGCGAACACGACGACGAGGGCGAGCCCGGCCCGCAGCGGCGTACGGAGCCGCCCCAGAGCGCTCGCCGAGGTCATGAAGACGAGGCCCTGCGCCAGCAACAGGAACAGCGGCGGCATCACATAGATGAGGTACCGCGGGAACTTGACCTCGGGGATGGAGAGGAGGACGAGGGGCAGCAGGAGCCACGCCAGCACGAGAATGCGTCCCGCCCGGAGGTCGCCGCCGCGGCCGATGGCCACGGCGGTGGCGGCCAGCCCGGTCACCAGGAGGAGGAACGGCAGGAGCGTGTTGGCGAGCGCCACCTGCCCGGACGGCGCGACGGTGCCGGCGACGAAGTCGAGAGGGCCCCCGATCACGAACGTGTGCAGGGTGCCCCGGTAGTAGTACCAATCCGGATGGCAGCCGGCCGGTTGAGTGTCGCAGGCGACGCGGTGCAGGAAGGGAAGCGTGTTCCAGTACTTGAACTGGATGGCGCCGTAGACGACGACGAGGCCGCCGTACACCCATGCGTAACGTCGCGACCAAAGAGGACGCTTCCGTGACAGGAGCAGTGCGCCGTAGACGACGACGAGGTCGCCGTACACCCATGCGTGACGTTGCGACCAGAGAGGACGCCTCCGTGACAGGAGCAGGAAGGCAGCCACGATGGGAAGAGCCAGGTATCCCGTCGCATGACCGAGCAGCGTCGCCGTGAGGAACACCGGCCACCAGGCGCGGCTCCGCTCGCTGCCGGTGGTGGCCGCCTCCACCAGGAAATAGAAGGCGAAGGCCATCATGCACGCGACGAACGTGAAGTGGCGCGCCTCGCGGGCGAGGTCGGCGAAGGGGGGCGACGCGGCGAGAAACGCCACGGCCAGCAGCGCCGTCTCGGCGCCGTAGAGCCGGCGGAACAGGAGGTAGCAGGGCAGGAGCAGCAAGAGGCCGAGCAGGACGGACCATCCGCGGGTCGTCGTTTCCGAGAAGCCCAGGACGGCGGTGACCGCGGCGACACTGTAGCGATAGAGCGGAGCCGACGGGTCCCACAGACCGTCCTGGATCTGCGGGGCCATGAAGTTGAGGTCGAAGAGCTTGCGGGGCACGCCCTCGGTCAAGATGCTCCGCGCGGGAAGGACGGCGATCGCTTCGTCGACCCAGAACGGCTTGCGGCCGAGGCCCATGAACATCAAAACGAAGCTGACCGCGATGGCCAGGAGGGCGACGACCCGCAGCTCGACGCTCGGGAGGGCGGGCATCGGCCCGGGTTCGGCGGGGACCGGCGCCGGCTCAGCGGTAGCGGCCGCCATAGGCGGGGGAGTGTACACACTCCCCGGGGTCGAAGGCACTAGTGTCCCGTTCCCGTCTCTCTCAATCTCGCCGGCGAAAGCGCTTCACGATGGCTTCCGTGGTGATGCGGAAAGTGTGATTCTGATCGGACGCGAAGAAGTATTGACCGTCGCTCGAGACGTAGGGGGAACGGCCGCCCAGTCCGGTGCTGATGCGACCGAGCACATCGAGCGTGGAACGGTCGAGCACCCAGATGTATCCGCCGAAGGTCGTTGCGAGGAAAATCAAGTCATGATGAGGATCGATCAGTGCCGTACGCACTCCCGGTCCCATTCGACGGCGCAATATGACTTCGCCCGTGTTCAAATCGAAGACGTTGATGCCCCAGAGTCCCGAGGCTATCAGGCGCTCATACTTCTCGTCGACGGCCACGCCATAGCTGCCCGTGTCGCCGGTAGAGCGGATCGATTTCACCCTCAGGCTTCCCAGGTCCAGCTCCCAGATCCTGGCACCATCGGCCCACTCGGAAAGAAAGAGGCTGTCTCGCCCCTGGTGAATCGCCTCGGGACCTGTCATGAGGCCAAAGTTCACGAACAACCGGAACGGTTTGGCGGGGAGAGCGTCGCCGGCATGCTGATTGATGACGCCCGTCGACCGGTCCATCCGGAACAAGGTGGGGGTCCACTCGCTCGAGAAAAACAAGGCGTTGCGTTTGCGGTCATAGGCATAGCGGTGGCCCGGCACGTCCATCTCGTATTTCTTCAGCAAGTCGTCATCGAAGACGGTACGCCGAAACCGTAACGGATCATCGGCGCGAAATTCCATCACGTTGGCCACACGTAATTCGTTGTCGAGGCGAACGGTGTTCATCGTGACTTCGACGACATCGTCAATACAGAGAAGGTCGCGCAAGGTACCGTAGAAGTTCGCATCGAAGAACCGGTGAACCCTGCGCTTCGAAAAGTCCCGCGTGTCGTATTCAGCGATATAGCCGGCCCTGAGGCACTTCTCCACCTGGCCAGTCTCGCATCCCGGCACCGTGAGAAAGAGCTGATGACTTCCAGGGAATTCGCAGAAGCCATAAGCATAACCCTCGTCCGGCATCAGCGTCGCCGACGAGCGGACTGGCTCGGGCAGCGCTCCGGCCAACAGGATCGGCGTGAAGGTTCCCATCGGCAAAAGAACGAGGGCCACGAGCATGGCGTCCCGTGTAGGAAGAACCCTCTTGTCGAGCCATACGACGAGGAGCAGACAGAGCGTCCAGAGGGCCAGGGCGGCCCCGCACGCTGGGCTCGGAGCCCACCGCCACCAGGCAAGAAGCAAGACGAGGTCAATCAAGACCAGGATGGCCCACCGCCAGACCGGTCCCCAGCGATTGCCCAGGCCGACATATGCGACCGCCAGAAGGAGAAGCGACAGGCCGCAAAGCGGCGCCGTAAAGGGGTCTGCGTCGAGAAGGTAGGCGTGAAGCAGGCACAACGTGCCCACCACCGCGTAAACCCAGGGTCGGAGGGCCCGGCGCGGTGCACCGCCGGGTGACACGCCAGGTAAGGCGACCAGGAACGCACGGCTCTTGAACACGAAGAGGAAGCCGAGCACGACGGCCACCAACGCTTCGAGGGGGACAATGGCGACGAGCAGCACGAAGGAGCGAAGCTGAAGCTGCATCACGGTTTCGATGAAGCGCGCGAGCCAATCCGGCAAATCGCGGAAACTGTAGTAGGTCGCTCGCGTAGCGAGTACCGTCGCTAAGCAGAGCATACAGGCCCAGAAGTACGCAAAGAGCACCCGCCGAATCCAAGCCATGTGGTCCCACACTAGCGCGCGAGCTTCAGGGGATCGATGCCGCCGTCGAAGGTGAACGACGCGCCCACCGCCCCCACCACGCAACGGCCGCGATCGAGCCCCAGCCGCGCGCGCAGGTGGTACACGGCCTCCAGCCCCGTGCAGTGCGCGCCGAGGAGGTTGGCGACCCCGAGCGGGCGCAGGCGGTCGGCGGTCCAGTCCAGCGCCGCGTCGTCCTTCTCGAAGAGGTGAAGCCCGCCGAGGACCGCGTAGACCGGCGCCTCGCGCACGGTCTTCCTCGCGTACGTCAGCGTGTTCACCACCCCCGCGTGGCCGCACCCGAAGAGGACGACCAGGCCCCGGTCCGTGTCGAAGACGAGCGCCTGATCCTCGGGCAGGTTGTCCTCCACCGTGCCCTGATCGGTCTGGATCCGGCCGCTGCCGCTCCAGTTGCGCTCGGGGTTCACGCGGGGAACAGGGCCGGTGAGCCAGACGCCGGGGAAAAGCTCGCGCGGGGCGTCCAGCTCGACGAACCGCCCACCGTCGGCCTCGTAGGCGGCCTTGACCGCGGCCATCCCTCCCGCCGTCGGGGCGGGCACGCGCGGCAGGAAGATCCCACGGCCGACCCACGCCTGCGACAGCGCCTGGGGATTGGCTCTGGCGTACTCGCGGCGCAGCGCGACGAGCCCCCCGGTGTGGTCGCTGTGATTGTGGCTGAGCACGACGTCGCGCACGCCGGCGAGGTCGATCCCCAGCTCCCGGGCGTTCTTGAGGACCGTGTCGGGCCGCGCGCCGGTGTCGAACAGGATGCGGCGCCCGTCGGCCTCCACGAGGGCGGCGAAGCCCCACTCGCCGATACCCGAGTCGGCCAGCATCGTGGAGAGGATTACCACCTTGACCGCACCCACGCGGGCGCGGGGACCGGAGCTCGGCTGCGTTCCGCCAGCGGCTCCGGCGCAGAGGGCGAGGGGCACGGCGGCGAGGGCGGCGGCGCGGCGAGCGAAGCGGAGCATGCGCAGATCCTGTGCCGTCGGCCCCATCGGCGCAAGCGGAGGCGCGCCGAGCGCGTCGGTGCGGAGCCGTGATATAGAGGATGCCCCCATGCTCAGCGGGACCAGCCGGGAGGCGGCGGCCGAGTTCCTGGGCACGTTCGTCCTCATCGTGTTCGGCAGCGCGGTGGTGGCCCAGGTGTTGCTGAGCGGCGGCAGCCACGGGGGCTATCTCTCGATCAACCTCGCGTGGGGCCTGGCGGTGATGATGGGCGTATACGTCTCGGCGGGCGTGTCCGGCGCCCACCTGAACCCAGCGGTCACGCTCGCCCTCGCCGTGCACCGCCAGTTCCCGTGGGGCAAGGTGCTGCCGTACTGCGCGGCCCAGATGGCGGGGGCGTTCGCCGCGTCCGCCGTGACCTTCATGGCCTACCGCGAGGCGTTCGACCGCTTCGACGGCGGCGTGCGCCAGGTGACCGGAGCGCACGCGACCGCGGGGATCTTCGCGACCTACCCCCAGGAGTTCTCGTCGTGCTCATCGGCATGACCTTCGGCTTCAACGCGGGCTACGCGATCAACCCCGCCCGCGACCTCGGGCCGCGGCTGTTCACCGCGCTCGCGGGATGGGGGAGCGAGGTGTTCCGCGCCGGGCATCACTGGTGGTGGGTCCCGATCGTGGGACCGTGCCTCGGCGCCGTGCTCGGCGGGGCCGGGACGCGATGGCGCGGGCGCAGGTCGGCGCCGCCGACGTCGCCGCGGTCGGGATCACCAACCAGCGCGAGACGACGGTGCTGTGGGACCGGCGCACCGGCAAGCCCGTCGCCAACGCCATCGTCTGGCAGAGCCGGATCAGCGCCGGGATCTGCGACGCCCTCAAGGCGGCGGGCCACGAGGAGCTGTTCCGCTCCCGCACCGGTCTCGTCGTCGACGCGTACTTCTCGGGAACCAAGATCAAGCATCTGCTCGACACGATCCCCGGATTGCGCCGCCGTGCGGAGGCGGGCGAGGTGCTCTTCGGCACCGTGGACACGTTCCTCATCTGGCGGCTGACCGGCGGCCGCGTGCACGTCACCGACGTCAGCAACGCGAGCCGCACCCTCGTCTTCAACATCCACACGCTCGACTGGGACGACGAGCTGCTGAAGATCCTCGGCATCCCGCGGAAGATGCTGCCGGCGGTGCGCGCGTCGAGCGAGGTCTACGGTGAGTGCGAAGAAGGCCTGCTCGGGGGCCGGATCCCGATCGCGGCCTCCGCCGGCGACCAGCAGGCGGCGACGTTCGGCCAGGCGTGCTTCGAGCTGGGCAGCGCCAAGAACACGTACGGCACCGGCTGCTTCATGCTGCTGAACACGGGAGAGGCCCCGATCCCGTCGAAGAACGGCCTGCTGACCACGGTCGGGTGGAAGCTCGGAGGCAAGGTCACGTACTGCCTCGAGGGCTCGGTCTTCGTCGCGGGCGCGGTGGTGCAGTGGCTGCGCGACGGCCTCGGCCTCATCCGCTCCTCGTCGGAGGTGGAGCGTCTGGCGGCGAGCGTCCCCGACTCGGACGGCGTCTACGTCGTGCCCGCCTTCGTGGGCCTCGGCGCGCCGTACTGGGATCCCTACGCGCGCGGCGCCGTCCTCGGCCTCACCCGCAACACGAAGGCCGCGCACCTGGCCCGGGCCGCGGTGGAGTCGATGGCCTACCAGACCCGCGACGTGCTCGACGCGATGCAGCGCGACGCCAGCCTCGCCCTCGCGCACCTGAAGGTGGACGGCGGCGCGGCCGCCAACGACGCGCTTCTCCAGTTCCAGGCCGACCTGCTCGGCGTGCCCGTGCGGCGGCCGGTGGTGGCGGAGACGACCGCCCTCGGCGCCGCGTATCTCGCCGGCCTCGCCGTCGGCTACTGGAAGGACACCGCCGACGTGGCCCGCAACTGGGCGCTCGACCTCGAGTTCACTCCCGCGATGCCGGCCGCCGAGCGCGACCGCCGGTACGCGGCCTGGCAGAAGGCGGTCGGGCGCTCCCGCGACTGGCAGGAGCGCTGAGCCTTAGCCGATCTGGATCTCCGGCGGCACCTCGGGGTTCATGAGCGACGCGCCGCCGTCGGCGTAGATCACCTGGCCGGTGATCCATCCGGCGTCCTCCGAACACAGCAGGCCGGCGACGTTGCCGACGTCGGCCGGCGTGCCCAGGCGGCCCATCGGCGTCCAACCCTTCTTGTGCCAGTTGCGGATCAGATCCTGGGCCTGGGGCGGCAGCGTGTTGAGCACGCTGTCCTCGGTCCACCCGGGGCTGATCGCGTTCACCGTGATGCCTTTCCGGGCGAGCGCCACCGCGAGGTAACGGACGAGCGACTCGAGCGCGGCCTTGGCCGAGCCCATGCCGACCCACGGCTGCAGCCCGCCGGTGCGGCTGCCCTCGGCGTAGGTGATGGCCAGGATCCGCCCGCCGCCGCTCATGAGCGCCGCCGCCTCGCGCGCTCCCACGAGGAACGCCTTGGCCTGCGAGTCGAACGCGGTGTCCCACTGCTCGAGGGTGATGGCCATCGGCGGATGGAAGAAGGTGGGCGCCTCGGGCCGCGCGTTGCTCACGAAGATGTCGAGGCGGCCGAACTGCTCCTTGACCTTCTGGAACATGCGGGTGATTTCCTCGGGGCGCGTGACGTCGGCCTGCACCAGCGCCCCGTCGGAGCCGCGCTCGCGGACGCCCGCGAGCGTCTGCTTCGCCGCGGCCTCGTTCTGGTAGTAGTGGATGGCGACCTTGACCCCGCTCTGCGCCAGCTTCAGCGCGATGCCGCGGCCGATGCCGCGCGAGCTGCCGGTGATCAGTGCGTGTGTGACCTGGTTTGCCATGGGCACCTCCTGCCGCGCTTGTACTCCTCTCCGGCGCTGCGTCAAGCCCCGCCCCGGAGCCGGCGTGTCTTTTCGCTCCGCTTGGGCCTGACCGCGCGCTGATCGCGGGCCTCAGCCCTTGACCGCGCCCGCGGTCAGCCCGGCCACGAAATAGCGCTGGAGCAGGACGAAGGCGGCCATCACCGGCACGAGGCCGATGAAGCTGGCCGCGGCCACGAGGTGCCAGTCGGTCTCGTAGCCGCTCTGGAAGCTGAAGAGGCCCACCGGAATCGTAAAGCGGCTCTGCGAGTCGAGCAGGACGAGCGCGATCGAGAACTCGGCCCAGTAGGAGGCGAGGTCGAAGATGGCGACCGCGGCCAGGCCGGGCGCGGCCAGCGGCAGCACGATCGAGCGCAGCGTGCGCAGCCGCGAGGCGCCGTCGAGACGCGCCGCCTCCAGCACGGAGCCCGGCAGCGCGTCGAAGAAGCTCTTGAGCACCGAGATCGTGAAGGGAAGCTGGACGGAGGCGTAGACGAGCACGAGGCCGGCGTGCGTGTCGAGCAGGCGCAGGCCGGCGACCAGCCCGTAGATGGGCACCAGCAGCACCATCGGCGACACCATCTGCACGGCGAGCAGCGCGGTGGCCGCTCCTTCGCGGCGGGGAAAGCGCTCGCGCGAGAGCACGAACGCGGCGGGCACGCCCATGAGCAGCGTGAGCGCGGTGGCGAGGAGGGCGACCTTGGCGCTGTTCCACAGGTACCACGGCACCTGCGTCTGCGTGAGGA
>WNGG01012566.1_pt1 | contig 11031 bp, 10 predicted proteins | sample 5400661 | NCBI WGS metagenome assembly WNGG01 (sample SAMN13153372, study PRJNA577476) | soil metagenome | isolation source: 100 cm soil or saprolite under Garry oak tree replicate 1 | place: USA:California | collected 2016-06-15 | reverse complement strand
GTGACCAGTCAAGCACGTTGCCTTTGCTGCTGACCTCAAACAGAATCTGGCCGCTCTCAGAGATTACCTGCAGTTGCATGCGCACCACATTGCTCGGAGCAGTGAAACGCACGCGGTCTGCGGTGGCCGAGGCGGTCACCGTAGCCGTTGTCTGGCTGGGCTTTTGTCCGATATTGCCCGGCTGCTCGGCTTGAGCCAGCACCATGGTGAGCAGGCAGAGAACGAGAAAGCAGGAAACAGAAAGTCTTCGCAGTGTGAACATCGAAGTTCTCCTTTTGGTAGATGCCTCGAGCGAATCGAGACAGATGGAGCAGCCTCAATCGCGCTCATCTCTTAATGCGCGAATTCGATTCAGAATGGCGGTGCACGCCGTTACGGAGTGCATAACCTGCCAATGTAGTCGCCGCTGGTGGTGCCTTCCGCCGCATCGAACTCGCCGCGTAATCTGATCTGCCCCGTGGCGCCGTTCATGTTGCCGGTACCCCCGTCGAACGTAATCAGCGACGCGAATCCGCCCAGACCGGGCGGCAGATCGATGCTGCCGGTGTCGGTGCCGAGCAACTGGTCGCCGCTTTTCAAGAAGATCGTGCTCTTCCCGGTAAAGAAAAGAATCGTCGGGACGCCGCCAATCGCCGCCGACGGAAATGCGCCGGTCATAACGAATTGGTAGTTGCCCTGTATGCCGCCCCAGACGCGCCCGGCGGTACAAAAAGCTCCGGGGTCTGACGGACAATGGCCCTGGCCAGGCGGCACGACATTGGCCTCGAAATGGCCGTCTACCGGCTTGCAGTTCTGATCGGCAAAAACCGGAGCGAAGCCGGCACTGAGCAAAAGAACACATGCGGTAATGAACTGGAACAATCGTTTCATAATCTCCTCCTTGGGTTTAATTTGATCGCATACATGCCATCAGCCCTTCGGAAAACTAGGAACTAACAACGGCGGTTTAGAACGCAGGTCCCGCCGCGTAGAGGGCCAGGACTGACATGGCAGTAAGTTTTCCTTGCTCCTACTTTTACACGCCGGAAAAGAGGGAAAACTCCATCAGACTAATCGGCAGGCCACGCACATTTCCCGGATTCCAGGAAATGAGAGCTCTTAGAAACTTTATCTTGATCTCTGTGTAATCTGCGTAACCTGGTGGATAATAAGACCGCTTATGAAGGGAACTGGTGCAGCGATCGAATGGGCGACGTGACCCAGATGCTCATCTCATACGGCCAGGGCGACCGCGCTGCGCTGGACGCATTGCTGCCACTTGTCTATGACGAGCTCCGGGTGATTGCGAGAAGTTATCTCCGCCAGGAACGTTCCGATCACACGCTGCAGCCTACGGGTTTGGTCCACGAAGCATATCTCCGGTTAATCAACCAACAACGGGTCGACTGGCGCAATCGAGCACAGTTTTTCGGCCTGGCCGCGAACATGATGCGCCGCATACTGATTAATCATGCCGAAACAAGAAGAGCCCAGAAGCGCGGCGGCGCTATCGAAAAACTATCAATCGACGAAGTGGTTATCGAAATCGGCGGTGACATAGTGGATCTCCTGGCTCTCGATCAGAGCTTGCGCCGGCTGGAAAAGTTCGACAAACTAAAAAGCGATATAGTCGAACTCAAATTCTTCGGCGGTCTGACCATCGCGGAAATCGCCGAAGTTACCAAAACCTCAACCGCCACGGTCGAACGTGAATGGGCCTTTGCCCGAGGCTGGCTTTATAAAGCTCTGACGGATCAGCCGAAGAAAAATCATGGAAGCTAAAGCGGGAACAACCGATTCGGGAAGATGGCAGCGGCTTGATGAAATCTTTGCCGCCGCCTTCAAAGCCGAGCCGGGAGGCCGGCAACAACTGCTGGAAGAACTGTGCGATGGCGACGAGCAATTGCGCAAAGAAGTCGAGGAAATTCTGGCGGCCACTCATAACGCTGCGGCGCAGGGATTTCTCGAAGCCGATGTCTTCGCTGATGGCGCTCGACTAATGGCCGGCAATGAAATCGCTCCGGGAACTGAGATCGGTTCCTACCGGATTGTGCGTGAAATCGGCCGCGGTGGGATGGGGGCCGTGTATCTGGCCGAGCGCGACGGATTTCATCAGCAGGTAGCTCTAAAGATTATCAAGCGCGGCATGGACACAGAAGCCATCGTCCGGCGTTTTGTGATGGAGCGCGATGTTCTTGCCTCTCTCAATCATCCAAACATTGCCCGGTTGCTCGATGGCGGCACCACCGCGGATGGCTTGCCTTTTATCGCGATGGAATATGTGGAAGGCGAGATCATCACCGCCTACTGCGATCACAAGCGACTGACAATCGAAGAACGACTCCTGCTGTTTCGAAAAGTCTGCGCGGCGATCACTTACGCTCATCAGAACCTGGTCGTGCACCGCGACATAAAACCCTCGAACATTTTGATAGCGCCGAATGGCGAACCAAAGCTCCTCGATTTCGGGATCGCAAAACTACTCTCACCGGATTCGTTTGGGGCCACGATCGAACCCACGGCGACCGGGGCGCACTTGATGACTCCGGAGTATGCATCGCCCGAACAAATTCGCGGAGAGAAGATTAGTACGTCCAGCGACATCTATTCACTCGGAGTTTTGCTTTACGAATTGCTCTGCGGCTATCGACCGTTTAGTTTCAAGAACCGCTTGGCCAGCGAAGTTCTGCAGATCATTTCGGAACGCCAGCCGCCCGCGCCTTCTACGGCAGCCTTGACCGCGGAATCAGTTGATGGCGAAGTGAAACAAACCTTCTCGCCCCTTGCGGTGGCCGACAAACGCTCGACGAAACCGGCGCGATTGCAGCGCCGGCTCCTCGGTGACCTGGACAACATCGTGCTGATGGCCCTGCGTAAAGAGCCCGAGCGTCGTTACCAGTCGGTGCAGCAATTTGCCGAAGACCTGAGGCGTCATCTCGAGGGCTTGCCAGTCGTCGCCCGGCGCGCCACTTTTTCTTATCGCGCCGCAAAGTTTGTCGAGCGTAACCGCATCGCGACTGCTTTTGCGACGCTGGCACTACTGGCAGTGCTTGCCGGGCTCTCAATTGCGATCTGGCAAGCCGTGGTTGCGCGTCAGCAATGGGAACGTGCGGAGCGCAGGTCAAGCGAAGTGCGGCGGCTAACCGCTACGTTGCTGGACGAACTGCAAAAGGAAGTGGAGGCCTTTCCCGGCTCTCATCGGGCGCAGGAGCAACTGTCGCAAGTGTCAATTGAATATCTCGACGGCCTCGCTCAGGAAACCAATGATCCAACGACGTGGCGGCAGTTATCAGAAGCTCATGTCCTGTTGGGCAAGCAGTATGGTTACGAGGCCGGACACCCGGACGAGATCAAGGCCCACCTATCGCGCGCCCTGGAAATCTCGCGTCGACTGGTCGCCGGCTATCCCAAGGATCTCGAAGCAAAAAAACTGCTCGCACAGAATCTGGAAGAGTATGACTTCTTTTGTGAAACCGATCCCACAACCAAAGTAAGTCTTAATCAAGAACGGGTCCGACTGCGTGAAGAGGTTGTCGCTCTCGCGCCTAATGATCCAGAGGCCCACCGCCAACTATCGGGAGCCCTGGGCACGCTCTGGTACCTTCACAAATTGTACAATCGCGGTGATGAAGCCCTGCGCTATCTCCAAATGTGTGCCAAGGTACGCGAGCACCAACTGGAGTTGCTCGAGAAGAATGGACCATCATCAAGAGATCGCGATCTCTTGTCTGAGGGATACGAGTTTTTGGGTTCCCTTTACGAGGGTGATCTCAACGATATGGGAAAGGCGGAAGCTTGTTATCGGCGCGCCCTGACGGTCGCTGAATCTCTGGTTTCTGACCATCCTGATTACAGATTGGGATGGACTCGACTTACAGCGGCCAACGGCGAAATTGCCAACCTTAAATTCAAGCAGGGTGACTATCACGGCGCTCTGGATTACTTTTGCGCTGGTTTGAGTATTATCAGAAGAGCAAACATGCAGGCTACTGACATGCAAATGCAGTTTGCTGAGTCGAGTTACATGCTGCGAATAGCAGAGAACCTGTACCGGACCGGGAAAACGACGGAAGGTCTGCAGTTGTTTCGGGAAGCAATTGCCCTCCACAGCCGCGTCAGTATCGACCAGACACCTACCCAAAGATCTATTCGACGAGCTGACTTCATCAGCGGTGCCGGCTCAGTCTATGCCAGCCTGGGGCGGGGCAATGATGCCCTGGGTTGTTTCCGCCAGGCTGAAGTGCTGTGGAAAGCGATTCTCGAGAGCGATCCGAGTCAACATGCTTTGGCAGCAACCAGACTGGCAGTTCTTTGCATAACGCGAGGAGATCTTTACGCCGCCAATCCCCTTCAACGACGAGAAGCCCGCACTCAGTATCAGACGGCCGTGGAGATTCTTTCCAAACTGAAAGCTGAGAGCCAAATTTCCTTCGAACAGGCAAAGACGCTCGACAATGCCCAGCAGAAGCTCCTGGCGATGGGGAGCTAATGTTGTTTTTGGACAGAGAAGCTGACACGAAGCAAGAAGTAACTCGTCTCCCGAGACAATTCTCTCTTTTCCCGAAGTTTATTCATGTGCGCTTGGACTGCACCTCCCGCAAGCGCCGCTCGAGAAATCGCTTTTCACTCTCGTTAGTGACCAGGGTCAACGCGAATTCGTAACTCTTGGCCGCTTCCGCGGTCGAGCCGAGCCGGCGGAGTAGATCGGCGCGCGCGGCGTGTAACAGGTGATAGTCGTCGAGGTTGCCAGTCGCAATAAGCTCATCGATCAGCGCCAGCCCTTGCTGCGGACCATCGACCATCGCCACGGCGACGGCGCGGTTAAGCGAGACGATCGGGGACGGTTGGACTCGCTCCAGCAGGTTGTACAGACGAGCGATCTGTGGCCAATCGGTTTCTTCGGCCCTGGCTGCCTGGCAATGTTCAGCCGCGATCGCAGCTTGCAATGCATACGGACCGGGTTCACGGCGCATCGATTCGCCGACCAGCGGCAACGCTTCCGAAATTTGTTCGTGATTCCAGCGACTGCGATCCTGTTCTTCGAGCACCACGAGATCGCCTGCTTCATCGACCCGCGCGTCGCGTCGCGAATCATGAAGCAACATGAGCGCGAGCAAACCGGTCGCTTCCTCGGGCACGTAGGGGGCCATCAACATTCTTATCAATCGCGCGAGACGAATCGCCTCGGCACACAGGTCGGCTCTGACCAAAGTTTCGCCGCGCGTCGATATGTAACCTTCATTAAAGATGAGGTAAATCACCACCAGCACGGCGTCGATTCGCGCAGACATGTCGCCAGTTTCCGGTACTTTGTAAGGAATTTTCGCATCGCGAATCTTGCGTTTAGCCCGCACGAGTCGCTGGGCCATCGTCGGACTGGGCACCAGAAACGCGCGCGCGATCTCGTCGGTTTCCAGACCGCACAGCGTGCGCAGTGTCAGTGCGACTTGCGCTTCCGGCGCCAGCGCCGGGTGGCAACAGGTGAAGATCAGACGCAAACGATCGTCAGGGATTTCGTTCGTGTCCAAGTCTGGCTGCTCGGTTGTGGTTGGCAATTCGTATGCGTACGATTGCACCTTCTGCTGGAAGCTGTTCTGGCGACGAAGTCGATCGATGGCTTTATGCCTGGCAGTTTGAATGATCCATGCGGCCGGAGAATCCGGAATCCCTTTAGCGCGCCATTGGTCAACCGCCGCGGCAAAGGCTTCCTGCGCGGCTTCTTCGGCGATATCAAAGTCGCCAAACGAGCGAATGAGTGTGGCGATGATTCGGCCCCAATCGGCTCGATATACCGCATCAACGGTTGCGCTCGCAGAAGAAAGCATGTCCGATGATAGAAATTTTATGCGGCTGTGTCGATTTCGGCATTCACTGTTCGACTAAGTAACAGAACCCGGAGCGGTAGCGATGGGATCGTTCCATTTAACTTAGCGGCCGGTCGCTACCGCTCGCGGTTCTGTAACGCGGGACCGCAGGCGGTACTGACATGGAGGCAGACATGAAATACATGATGCTCGTTTATCTCGATGAGCAAGCCATGACCGACGAGGAGCGGGAGCATTGCTATGTCGAATCCGCGCAGCTTACGCAAGATTTGAATTCGACCGGTCACTACCTGGACGCCAGCCCTTTGCATTCGGTGGCGACGGCGACCAGCGTTCGCGTGCGCGATGGCAAACGCGTCGTTACTGATGGCCCATTTGCCGAAACGCGCGAACAACTCGGCGGCTATTATCTGATCGAAGCGAAAGATCTCGACGAAGCGATCGGCATCGCCGAGCGAATTCCGCCCGCCAGTTTCGGCACGATTGAAATTCGGCCGGTGATGGAGATTCCGGGATTGCCGACAGATTAGTTTCGTGAGACGTGCGTGAGATATTCGACTTAACCATTATTCAACTTACTGCGGTTCGTTCGATTAAAACTCTGGAGGACAAAGTGATGGCAAATCCATTCGTGCACGTGGAACTGAATACGACCGATGTTGATAAAGCGCGCGCCTTCTACAGCCAATTGTTTGACTGGGAACTCGAAGACATGTCGATGGGTCCCAGCGGGACTTACACGGTAATTAAAGTCGGGGATGGAACCGGTGGCGGATTAATGAAAAATCCGATGCCCGGCGTCCCTTCCTTCTGGCTGGCCTATGTTCTGGTTGACGACATTGGCGCGGCAACGAAGAAAGCAGAGTCGCTGGGAGCGAAGATCGTGAAAGACTCGATCGAAGTACCCGACATGGGTTGGTTGAGCATCATTGCCGATCCAACCGGGGCGGCGCTGGGACTATGGCAAACAAAGAAAGCTTGAACGTGTCGATCTCAAGAGGGCTCGTTCGACTAAAAGATAGAAGCTTACATTTTTTAGCGATCCATAAGTTAATCCCTCTCCCTTTGGGAGAGGGATTGGGTGAGGGCTTAAGGACTCCAGATAGCTTCGCCCCTCATCCCCGGCCCTTCTCCCAAAGGGAGAAGGGAGAAATCGAGAATAGGGAGACAGATACGATGCGATTCATGGTTATTGTAAAAGCAGACAAAAATTCAGAAGCGGGCGTCATGCCGAGCAAGCAGTTGCTTACTGACATGGGAAAGTTCAATGAAGAACTGGCGAACGCGGGCGTAATGCTGGCCGGCGAGGGATTACAACCCAGCTCGAAAGGCACCCGCGTCAAATTCTCAAACGGGCAGAAATCCGTGATCGATGGACCATTCGCTGAGACGAAAGAACTAGTCGCGGGTTTCTGGTTGTGGAAATGTAAATCTCTGGACGAAGCGATCGAATGGCTCAAGCGCGCGCCCTTCGAGGAAACTGAGGTTGAGATTCGCCAGGTGTTCGAGGCCGAAGACTTCGGCGCCGAATTCACTCCCGAGCTGAGGGAACAGGAAGCGCGAATACGCGAACAGATCGAGGCGAAGTAAAGTGCCAGCGCTCCGACGGGTTTGGTCGCTAGGCCCTCAGCCGGTCCTGTCCCAGGAGCCTGTCGGAAAGAGCCGCGGCGCGGCGAAATGTTTATAGCACGTGACCGGTTCCCATAATTATCTTTCTTACGAATTGAAAAAGGGAAGAGGGCCTTTCGGGCTATAAACATTTCGGCAGTGCCCTAATTTGACGGCGTTAGAGTACCAACTTCAGTTGGGTTCTTTTTTTGACCGAGAAAAAGCCCGACTGAAGTCGGTACTCTGACGCCTGTTATCCGAAATTAGCCGACTACCAACATTTCGTGCTCACGGCACTTTTTCCGACGCTCCCAAGCGAGAAGGAGTTACCTACAGCCAAGATCTTGGCACACTACGCGGCCCTGAGGATCATTCTGATCTGCGCATAAATGTGGTCTAATGCGCAATCGATTGGAGGGCCGCTCATGCGATCAACGAACACTGTTCTCGCTATCCTGATCATTCTTTCCCTTTGGGTTCAAGCGCAAGGAATTCGAGCTCAGACAACTCAACAATACAAACGCATCGTGATCGCCGCGAGTACCGTGCTTGATGGCAAGGGCCGTGTACTGCACGACACGCGCATTGTGATCGAAGGATCGAAGATTGTCGCGATTGATCCAAAAGCCGGGCCGGTTGATTACGATCTTCGCGGGCTGACCTTGATGCCCGGCTGGATTGACGCCCACGTACACATCACCTGGAGCTTCGGCAAGGATGGAAAGAATGCGGGCCCGGGAGAGACAACCCAGGATGCGGCGTATCGAGCCGCCGCTAATGCTTGGGTCACGCTGATGGCCGGCTTTACGACAGTGCAAAGCGTCGGCTCGCCCAACGACGTTCCTCTGCGCGACGCGATCGCGAAAGGCTCGCTGCCCGGCCCGCGCATCCTGACGGCGAATCAGGCGCTTGCCGGACAAGGCGAGCGGAGCGGCACGCCTGATGAAATCCGCGCGTTCGTGCGCAAACAGAAGGAAGCAGGCGCGGACTTGATCAAAATCTTCGCGGCGCAGAGCATTCGCCAGGGCGGTGGGCTGACGCTCTCGCAAGACCAACTGAATGCCGCCTGCGATGAAGCAAAGAAGGCCGGTCTGCGGGCACTCGTGCATGCTTACAAAGACGCTGTGCGCGCGGCGACCATCGCCGGCTGCACGCAGATCGAGCACGGCACACTGGCGACCGACGACGATCTGAAGTTGATGGCCGCGAAAGGTACTTATCTGGACCCGCAGGCTGGTTTGGTGATTGAGAACTATCTGCTGAACAAAGAAAAATATCTCGGCACGCCCGGTTACACCGCTGAAGGTTTTACCGCGATGGAAAGAATTCTACCGATCAACCACGAGCTGGTTCGCCGCGCATCGAAAATCCCAGGTCTCAAGATCGTTTTCGGCACGGACGCAGTCGCGGGCGCGCACGGACGCAATGCCGAATCGGCTCGATCGCGCCAGGTTTGCAGGCAGACATCATCGCGCTTGACGGCGATCCTCTGAAGGACATTACCGCCGTTCGGCGCGTCGTGTTTGTGATGAAGGGCGGCATCGTTTATAAGAACATGTCGCGCGGACTCATTCACTAAGTTTAGTCATTGGGGAAGACGCTTGGCAGCTCACGCAGAAACCGTTAGCACGCAACGGCAGTCTAAAAGCCGCGAACGTCTGTTCTACATCGGGATGGTCGTCGCGATTGTAATTACCGTCTTCGCCGGTTTCTCGCGCACGTTTTATCTAAGACCGTATTTCCAAACCCAGCCACTGATACCTCTTTTGATTCTGCATGGCGTCGTGTTCAGTTCATGGATCGTGCTCCTGGTTACGCAGACCACTCTGGTGGCAACAAAGCGTATGCGAACTCATATGCGGCTCGGCATCGCCGGAGGTTTGCTTGCCAGTTTGATGATCCTAATCGGAACAGTTACGGCCATCGTGCGCGCCAAAGGTCCTTCTCCCGTACCTGGAGTCAATCCACTTTCGTTTCTAACAATACCGCTGGGTGACATGTTGGTATTCGCGACTCTGGTTGGCATGGCGTTTTATTTTCGTCGTCGAGCGGACATGCACAAGCGGTTGATGCTCCTCGCGACGATCGCAATTCTGCCCGCCGCTGTAGCGCGCCTGCCCTTCGCTTTCATCCAGCAGTACGGGCCACTCGCTTTCTTTGGCCTTAGCGATCTTTTTATCGTTCCGTGTTTGATCTACGACATCGTCATGCGTGGGCGTCCGCATCGCGCGACGGTTTTAGGCGGCGCGCTCATCGTCATATCGCATCCGCTGCGCCTCGTGATCGGGAGCACACACACCTGGCTCGTCTTCGCGACCTGGCTAACGCACTGGACTTGACAAGCAAGTATCGGAAAACATTTTCTGAACAGACTTTGCCACTCTGAACTATCCTTGCTCCGAAGTCAGCCCTATGTTACAAATCGGCCTATGAGTGCAATGTTCGAAAGCAGCGAAGCAGCCATCCTTGATCGAGTATTTCAACCTGATGCGGGAGATTGGCCCAAAGCCGCGGCCGAGGCAATTCTTAGCATCAACTTTGGCAAAACCGATTTAGACCGAATGATGTCGTTGCTCGAAAAAGCAAAGGCAGGGGAGCTTTCGACCTTGGAGGCCGAGATGCTGGAGAACTACCGTCATGTTGGTAAGTTGCTTGAGCTAATGAAGTCACGCGCGCGCCGTTCCCTGCTAACTTCCGCAGCTTGAGCAAATGGCCGGTCCCAGCCAAGCGCTGCAAGCCGAGGTCCGTCGTCGCGCGGGCGGGCGATGCGAGTATTGTTTATTCCCGGAAGCAGCGGCCGAATTACCCTTTCACCTCGACCACATCATAGCTCAGAAGCATCGGGGCCAGACAGAATCTGCGAACTTGGCGTGGGCGTGCTTTTCCTGCAACCTGCGGAAGGGACCGAACATCGCCGGAAGGGACCCAGAGAGTGACGAGCTAGCTCCCCTTTTTAATCCGCGTCTCGATAAGTGGTTACAGCATTTTGTTTGGGAAGGCGCGTGGCTCCGCGGAAAGACGCCCATTGGTCGCGCCACAGTCGCTGTCCTGGATATAAATCATCCGGACTCTATACTGGTGCGCGAGGCGCTCGGCGATGAAAACATATTTAGGCAATAAAAAATCTTGGCCCTGTCGATTTCGGTTCCCTTCGTTCGACTAACGAGTAGAAGCAGTTACAGTACCGGGAGCGGACCGGGGTCCCCAAGCGGGCGGCCCGCTCGGGGTGGCGGATGCGACCGGTTTAAGCTGAGACTAAGATTTCAGGCGCAAAGGAGCAGACAAATGGCAACAATTGGGCAAAGAATCACTCCGTTCTTGTGGTATGACACTCAAGCCGAAGAGGCGGCGAATTTCTATGTCTCTGTTTTTAAGAACTCAAGAGTCCTGGGCGTGGTTCGATACGGAGACGTTGGGCCGGGACCGAAGGGATCGGTCATGACTGTGGAATTCGAACTCGAGGGACTGAAGTTCGTCGGGTTGAATGGCGGCCCGCACTTCAAATTCACCGAAGCCGTTTCGTTTGCTATCAGTTGTGAGACGCAGGAAGAAGTGGATTATTTCTGGGAGAAGCTCACGGCCGACGGCGGACAGGAAAGCCAGTGCGGTTGGCTCAAAG
>WNGG01020101.1_pt1 | contig 11032 bp, 9 predicted proteins | sample 5400661 | NCBI WGS metagenome assembly WNGG01 (sample SAMN13153372, study PRJNA577476) | soil metagenome | isolation source: 100 cm soil or saprolite under Garry oak tree replicate 1 | place: USA:California | collected 2016-06-15 | reverse complement strand
CCGCGTCCAACTGTCGCCAGATGGCCCTCTCATCAGCAGTAAATACGTCTAAATGTCGCCAGGTGGCCCTTTTCGAAAGGCTTTGTCGCCCATCAGCCGAAATTGCGCAAGTCGGCTGGTGCCGGTCGGTTTGGTGCCGGCGCCCGGATTCGAACCGGGGACCCTCGGTTTAAAAGACCGCTGCTCTAACCAAGCTGAGCTACGCCGGCTTACACGATTTTGAATTGAAATGATGCCCCCGGCGCGGGAGCGTAAACCGTCAAACCTGGCGGCTGACGGACTAACTGACGGACAAACCCCCTACGAGTTCGGTGATCCGTTTGACCAACCAGGCCCTGTCGCGCCCGACCGCCGCGCTGTTCAGAGCCATACATGCAGCGTAGATCGCCGCATCCTGCGCCTCCCACGCCGGATAGATCCACCAGGCCGTCGCAGCCAAATGGCCTGTGGCAGCGGCCGCAGCGAGAAACACCAATGGGCCACCTAGCGCAAGGACGATGAAGAACGTGATGAACGCCGAGTGGAACCACGTTCTCGCGAGGCGAAGGACCACCACCGAGCCTGTGCCGGCCGGTCTCGTGCTGATCTGAGCGACAACCCACGGCCGTCGAAGATGCCACCACGATTCCCGAAAGACAATCAGCGAGCGAGCAATCAGCACTCTTCCAAGCGAGCCCTTCAAGAAGCCGCTGGCGTTTGCGATGGCGTTCCGTGCCGCCTCGGCGTCCATCGGGCTTTGGATCTGCCGCGTCTCACTCCACCACGGGTTCAACCAGTCCGGCAGACGAGGCTGCGCGCCCGCAATCGCGCCTAACACACCTACGTTCGCCTGAACCGAGCTGCGATCAATGGTGTCAACCAACGGTTGGCGGCCCACCCCATCGGAAACCACAGCACCGCGAGGATCGGCCCGACGATGAACAAGTAGACGACCCGCGAGTACGTGATTCCGACGAGTCCGTAGGCGACTGGCGCGACAAGGACCGCGATCGCCAACATCCAGAGAAAGAGTCTCAGCCGCGGACCAAGGCGCACCCGCATCCGACCCGGAATTCTATGCGTGCCGTATCAATATCCAGCCACTACAGGGCTACCGAAACGTATATCGACCGACGCCCTGGACGGGGCCGCTCGGGCGATCAGGCGGCGGCGCGCAAACCGGTTTCGCGGATAGGGGCGCGGGGACCCTACGGGCCGCCGAAGTTTTAGGTGCAGCATGGAGCCTTCATTCGGTCCGGCGCCGCGCATGATCAGGGCGCGATAGTTGCGAGTAACCACAGGGAAAGCACGGCAACTGGTATGACCACCACACGTTTGGCTGTAGCGGTCGGACTCGTGGGCAGCTTCGCGGCGATCACAGGCACATTCCTCCCTTGGATCGAGGCCACCGACCCCGCCGATGGGGTGAAGCTCAGCAAGGCCGGAATCGAGGGTCATTACGCGATGCTGGTGGTGGCGCTGGCAATGCTGACCGCTGGCTCTTCGGTGCTTTTGATCTGGCGGCGATCTCCGGCCATCGCGCTCACGCTCATCTCGCTGGGTGCCGCGCAGGTGGCCCTCGAAATATTCGTGGGCACGAACCTGGCCCGTGGGGTGTTACAGCTCGAGGCCGCCGGAGCTGACGCCAGCCTCGGCGCGGGCCTTTACCTGTCAGGCCTGGGATCGGCCGGCATCGTCGTGGCCGGCTTCCTTGCCTGGGCGACGCGCTCACAGAAACCGTTGAGCCAATTCCCAGGCACCACATAGTCGTCACCTCCAGACTGAGCCCGTTGAACTCGCTTCTCGAGTCGGCCGTATCACGCCGGACGTTGCTCGTCGCAACCATAGGCGCGGCAATTGCAACGGCGGTCGCGGCCTGCACGGGCCGCAGTCCTTCCGCGGTGACCGCATCGCCATCAACCGCAACCAGCCCGAGCGCGACCGCCGTCGCGACGCCAGCATGCATCGTCACCCCGGCCGAAACCGAGGGTCCTTATTTCATCGATGAGCGGCTGAATCGCTCCGACATCACCACGGATCCGTCTGGCGGCTCCGCCCGGCCGGGTGTGCCGCTGACCATCACATTCAATGTCGCGCGCGTGGGGGCCGGCGACTGCACCGCGCTCGCCGGCGCGCAGGTCGACGTCTGGCACTGCGATGCGCTCGGTGTCTACTCAGACGTTGCCGCGCAGAGCACCGTCGGCAAGCGCTACCTGCGCGGATACCAGCTGAGCGATGGCGCAGGCGTCGCGACGTTCAAGACTGTCTACCCCGGCTGGTACTCGGGGCGGACCGTGCACATCCACTTCAAAGTTCGGTCTTCCACGCATGAGTTCACGTCTCAGCTGTTCTTCGACGACGCGATCACGGACGCCGTCTATCAACAGTCGCCGTACAACTCACGGCCAGCTCGCGACACGCGAAACGCCACCGACTCCGTCTATCGCTCGAACAACAACAGCGGTTCGATGCTTGTCGCCAGTGTTAAGCCGAGCGGCGCGGGCTACGCCGCAACTTTCGGAATCGGCCTCAACCTGGCCTAGGCACAGGGTCGGCGCACCGACTTATCGATAGGCGCCATTCCCGCAAGTGTGCGCACGCGCGGGTTTGGCGACGCGTTGATACCCGCGACTGCATGCACTTGCGGTTATTGCTAATCGAAGAACCGGCGCAGCTCTTCCGCCACGACTTCCGGCCGGCCGCCGCGATGGCCTACCTTGGGTCGAAGCGGTAGATCGCGCCGCTGAGGTTCACCAGGTACAGCTCGCCCGACTCATCCTCGCCAAATGAGGAAACCAGAAAGGCCGTGCGCATGAGCGGCGACATCACCCAGCGGCCGCCGAAACGCACCAGCGTCCACAGCATCCCGCTGCAGTAATCGCCGAACACGTAGAAGCCGTACATCGCCTGGATCCGCGCTCCTCGGTACACGTAGCCGCCCGTCACCGAGCACCCACCGGTCGCGTGCGAGTATTCGGCCACCGGGCCGACGAACCGCGCCGGCCGCACGTCCGCGCGATAGACGTGCGTGCCCTCCCGCGCGGGCCAGCCGTAGTTTTCGCCCCCTTTGCTCGCCGCGGGCTGGAAGTTGACCTCCTCCCATGCGTTCTGCCCGACGTCGGCGATGTACATGTCGCCTGTCGCCCGGTCGAAGCTGAAACGCCAGGGGTTGCGAAGCCCGTATGACCAGATCTCGCGCCGGGTACCACTCCCCAGGTTCGGATTATTAGAAGGAATGGTGTAAGGGCCGTTAGCGCCCACCGAGATCCGCAGCATCTTCCCGAGCAAGGTCGTCAGGCTCTGGCCGTTGCCCTGCGGCGCGTGACCCGTGCCGATGTCACCTCCAGCGCCGCCGTCCCCCATGCCGATGTACAGCGTCCCGTCCGGAGCGAACATCACCAGGCCGCCGTTGTGGTTTGCCTGCGGCTGGTCGATCACGAGCAGCGTTTGCCCTGAAGCGCGGTCGGCCACATCTCCCCAGGCCGGCGAGACCCGGTAGCGCGCGATGATCGTATCGCCCACCAACGCCGACTGGCTCGACGCGCGCGTGTAGTTCACGACGAAGACGCCGTTGGCAGCGAAGTCCGGATGGAATGCGACGCTCAGCAGACCACGCTCGCCCCCTGATGCGACAAGCGAGCGGATGTCTAGAAACGGCGTCCCCAGCAGACTGCCGTCTTTCAAGACCAGGATTCGGCCCGCCTGCTCGACGATGAAGAGACGCCCGGATCCGTCGCCGGCGTTTGTGATGTAGACGGGGCTGCGCAGATTGCCCGCGATCTTCGTGACCTTGAACGACCCACTCTTCACGCTGGCCGCGGTCGGCGATGGGAGCGGTAGCGCTGGGCTGGGTGATGCCGACGGGGTTGCTACCGGGACCGTCGGCTTTGGCGTCGCCGACGCTCGCTCCGAGCCGGCGCAGCCGGACATCAGGAGCACGATCGCGGCCACCAAAGCCTGCATGCGCACGGCGAAAAGGGTGACGGATGTAGCCTTCCCGCGGTGAAAGCCTGGGTCGTTCGCCAGCTGGGCGGGCCCGAGTCGATGGGTTACGATGGTCGCCGGGCAGTACCAGTCGAAGCCCGAGCTGCCGTTCGTGCCCGGGGTCGAGATCAGCGGCGAGATCCTGCACGCTCCCGAGAAGTCCGGCTTCGAGCAAGGCCAGCGCGTGTCGGCGCTGCTCGACAGCGGCGGCCTGACCCGCGGCGGTTACGCCGAGATCGCGGACGCCGCGCCCCTGGCGGTCCAGCCGCTGCCCGGAGGCATGCCGTTCGACGAGGCGGCCGCCTTCACCCTCATCTTCCAGACCGCGTGGTTCGGATTGCACCGGCGCGCTGCCCTCAAGCCCGAGGAGACCCTGCTCGTACACGCTGGCGCCGGCGGCGTCGGCAGCGCCGCGATCCAGCTTGGAAAAGCGGCCGGCGCCACGGTGATCGCGACCGCGGGCACAGATGAGAAGGTCGAGGTGTGCAAGCGGCTCGGGGCGACCCACGCGATCAACTACAAGACCCAGGACTTCGCCGAGGAGGTCAAGCGGCTCACCAACGGCGCGGCGCAGACGTCATCTTCGACCCCGTCGGCGGCGACGTCTACGACCGCTCGACCAAGTGCATCGCCTTCGAGGGTCGCATCGTCATCGTCGGTTTCACATCGGGGCGCGTGGCTCAGGCTGCAACCAACCACCTGCTGGTCAAGAACTACTCGGCGGTCGGGCTGCACTGGGGTCTCTATTCGCGGCGTGCGCCTGAGCTCCTCCCCGAGGCGACCCGGGCGCTCGTCAACCTGTACCAAGCGGGCGCGATAAAGCCGCTGATCTCAGAGCGGGTGCCACTCGCGCAGGCGTCGGCCGCGCTGGCGAAGGTGGCGGGCGGCCAGAGCATCGGCAAGATAGTTCTCATTCCTAAGGGCGGTTGAGCGGGACTGTTCGTCCCCACCCGGCCCGCTCGCTTCGCGAGCGGGCCGACCTCCCCACGCGGTGGGGAGGCGCACGCCACCTGGCTGGCCCGCTGCGCGGGCGAGCCGCCCTCCCCACACGGTGGGGAGGAATTCTCGTCGCAGCGATCCTCGTGGCGGCGTGTACGCCCAACCAGCCTCCGCCCGGCGAGGTCCTGGCGCCTGACCAGACCCTCAGCTTCCCGATCGCGCAGGACGTCACCGACCTCGACCCCGCCCAGATCTCGTCGCCGGCTGACGTGGACCTCTTGCGCAGCGTCTTCTCGGGCCTGTATCGGTTCGACGACGCGCTGCACCCGGTTCCAGACATCGCGGTCGGCCCGCCCGACGTCTCCCCGAACGGGCTGACCTACACCTTCCACCTCCGCCAGGACGCCCATTTCTCCAACGGCGACCCCATCACGGCCGACGACTTCCTCTACAGCTGGAACCGCGCCGCGGCCAGGCAAGGTGATTACGCCGGCCTCCTGGCGCCGGTCGCCGGCTACGCGCAGGTGGCGGCCGGCAGGGCGAAGGCGCTCGGCGGCCTGGCGAAGGTCGACGCCTTCACCTTCACCTCGACGCTGACCAAGCCCACCGGCTCGTGGCCGACGCTGGTCGGCCTGTGGCCCTTCTGGGTGGTCGATCGAAAGGTGATCGAGGCCGCCGGCGAAGAGGGTTGGGTCATCAAGCCTGAGACGCTCATCGGCTCGGGGCCGTTCCGGATGACGGCCCGCGCGCCGGGCCAATCGATGGACTTCGAACCCGTCGTGGGCTGGTACGGCGGCAAGACGGGAGCCATCAAGCACGTCCACGTCGACGTCCTCAGCGACCTCGACGCTCAGGTGGCGCGATATGAGGCCGGCGGCTACAGCCTCATCGGCTACGCGCGCCAGGCGCTGTCGCCGGCGCAGGCGGTCAGGTACACGACCGACCCCAAGCTGTCCAGCCAGCTGCAGCTCGTCCCGGCCGGCCTCACGTACTGGGTCGGCTTCAACTTCAAGACCGGTCCCTTCGCGGGCGTCGACGCCGGCCGGGCGGGGCGGCACGCCTTCAGCACCGCCATCGACCGCGCCGCGCTCGCAGCGGCCTTGTGCTCGCAGGCCACGTCGTGCACGCCGGCGACCGGCGGGCTGATCAGCAAGGGCCTCCAGGGCTTCCTTGGCGACGGCGCTGATGAGAACGTGAAGTTCGACGCTGCCGCGGCCAAGACCGAGTACGCGGCGTGGGATCCCAACGGCGCCAAGGTCAAGGGCCTGAGCTACGCCTACGACACCGATCCGTTCAACAAGGCCGTATGCGCCAACCTCGCGGCGCAGTGGAAGCAGAACCTCGGCGTAACCGTCGGATGCGTGGAAGTCGATCGGAAGAACTTCTTCGACAGGCGCAACGGGCGTTGTGCGTATTCAGTGTTTCGGCAGAGCTGGAGCGCGGACTACGACCATCCCCAGGATTGGTTCGACTACCTGTTCGTCAGCGGCGCCAGCTCGGGCGGATCGTGCTATGCGAACCCCGCCCTCGATCGCCTGGTCGCCGGAGCCGACGCCAGGCCGCTGGCGCTCGGTGCGGCCGACTACAAGGCGGCGGGCCACATGCTCCTCGACAACGTCGCCTTTGGGGCCCTGCTGTACGGGGTCCAGGGGTACCTCGTCCACCCCTACGTGAAGGGCGCCGGGGGGAACGCGCTCTACGACTTCGACTGGACCGAGGTACGGGTCCTCAAGCACGTCTGAGGCCTGGAGCCCCCTCCCTACAGGCCCTGAACTTGACACCGACCCGTCAAAACGCCAAAGTTGACCCTGGAGTAGCTGCGGCCGTCAGTGTGATGGCTGGATTTCCGTCGTCGGCGCACTCTCGCCCCGGGCACCGGGAAGAGGGCGACGGATGTGGAGTCAAGGGACGAACCTCGTCGCTTGTCCGCAGTGTGGTTACGTGAGGAGGATTTATGACGCGATTCTCTCGGCTTCGCATCACCGCCGTGGCGGTGGTGGCATTCGCCATAGCGGGCGCCTGTGGCGGCGGAGGAGGCGGGCAATCTGAAAGCCTGGCCGCAGACCAGACGCTTCGGTTCGGTCTAGCGAACGACCTGAGCCAGCTCGACCCGGCGCAGGTCGACGCGGCGGTCGACATCACCTTCCTCCAGGAGGTCTTCACCGGCCTCTACAAGTTCGACAAGAACCTCAAGATCGTGCCCGACGGCACCAAGGACATGCCTGAGGTCTCGGCCGACGGACTCACCTACACGTTCCACCTGCGGAATGACGTCGTGTTCTCGAACGGTGACAAGGTCACCGCCAAGGACTGGATCTGGACCTGGACGCGGACGTTGCGCCTCAACGGCTCTTATGCCAGCAACCTCTATCCCGTTCAGGGTGGCTCGGAGGTCGCGGACGGCAAGGCCACGACCGTGAGCGGCCTGTCAGCTCCTGACGACTACACGCTCAAGGCAGTGCTCACAGCACCCGCCGGGTACTGGCTTTCCCAGCTTGCCATGCCCACAGCCACCGAGGTCCTCGACCAAAAGGTGGTCACGGCTGCAGGCGACGACAAGTGGTTCGCCAACTATGCGACCTACATCGGCAGCGGACCGTTCAAGATGACCGCCCGCACCGCCGGCCAGTCGATGGACTTCGAGCCCGTCAAGAACTGGTGGGGCGGCGACACCGGAAAGCTGACCAAGGTGCACGTCGACATCGGCATCGACGACGTTTCGCGCGTCAAGAAGTTCGAGTCAGGCGGATATGAGCTCGTCGGCATGGCCAACAACGCTCCCGGGCCGGACGACGTTCTCCGCTACAAGAACGACCCTGTCAAGTCGAAGCTGCTCACCATCTACAACGGCGCACGCACGACAGCAGTCGGTTTCAACTTCGTCTTCGGACCGTTCGCGTCCAAACCCGGCGGGAAGCCCGGGGAGTCGACCGTCGCCTCCCCTGACCCCGGCCTGGACGGACGCAGGGCGTTCTCCATGTCGATCGACCGCGCCCAGCTGGCCGACATCGCGTGCGCGCACGCGATCACCTGCCAGGTGGCAACCGGCGGAGTGATCACCAAGGGCTTCAAGGGCTACCTCGGCGACGGCGCTGACCCGAACGCCAAGTTCGACGCCAACGCGGCCAAGGCCCTCTACACGAAGTGGGACCCGACGGGCTCCAAGGTGAAGGGACTCGAGTATCGATACAACTCGAACGCTTTCAATGACAAGATCGCCCAGAACCTGCAGGCGCAGTGGAAGCAGAACCTTGGCGTCGACGTCAAGCTCGTTCCGTCCGACTTCCCAACCCTGCAGCGCGACCGCAAGAAGAAGATCGTGGCGATCGGCCGCGCAAGCTGGGGCATCGACTACGACCACCCGCAGGACTGGTTCGACAACCTGTTCAGCTGTGTCCAGGCCCCGATCGGACGCGGTGGCGACAACGCGTACTGCAACCCGGCGATGGACTCCATCGTCAACGCCGCCAACGCCAAGCCGATCGACACCGTGGTTGAGGAATACAAGAAGGCCAATAAGATGCTCACCGACGACGTTGTCTGGGCTCCCCTGGTCTACGGCACCCAGCCGTATCTGGTCCAGAGCTACGTCAAGGGCGCGGGCTACAACGCGCTCTACGACTACAACTGGGAAGGCATCCGGATCCTTCAGCACTAGTCACCGGTTCGTATTCAAAAGAGGGGGTTCGCGGTTCGGCGAACCCCCTCCTCCTGCTGTATCTTTCATTGGAAGGGAGACGTGAGCCGAGGGACGCTCGTTTACGCGGCGCAGCGGCTGATACTCATCACCCTGACGGCGCTCGTCGTCTCCTCGATCGTCTTCATCGGCGTCCACCAGCTCCCAGGCAACGCCCTCGCTAGCGAGCGCCGCAACAATCCTGCCAGCGAAGCGGCTCTGCTTCACCACTACCACCTTGACCTCCCCTGGCCCCAGCAGTACCTACTGTGGCTCGAGGGCCTGGCGCACGGTGATCTCGGCGAGTCCCTGGTCAACTTCGGCACCCAGATCACGCCCCTGCTCCTCAGGGAGTCGCAGACCAGCATCACCCTCGGCCTGGCGGCGGTTCTGATCACGGTTGGCGTCGGCATGTCGCTCGGCGTGCTGGCCGCGATCCGGCAGAACACATGGGTCGACTATGTAGCCTCGACTTCGGCGGTCATCGGCTACAGCGTGCCCAGCTTCGTCTGGGCTTTCCTTCTGATCCTGCTCACGGTGTCCGGCTTCTATGCGTGGAGCGGTGGCCAGATCTATGAGGACATCGGATGGGGCAAGCCCGAGCAGATCCCTGTGCCGGCGCTTGCGCTCGGCCTCCCATACGCGGCCATCGTCGCCCGATTGACGCGGGCAAGCATGCTGGAGGTGATCCGGCAGGACTACGTGCGCACGGCCTGGGCGAAGGGTTTGAAGGCGCGGGTGGTCATCCTTCGCCACGCCCTTCGCAACGCGCTGATCCCCGTCGTCAGCATCCTCGGCCCACTGGTCACGGGCATCATCACCGGGTCTGTCGTGATCGAGTTCCTCTTCGGGATCCCCGGCCTCGGCAAGGAGTTCGTGTCGAGCATCCTCGCCCGCGACTACAACATCGTGATCGGAGTCTTCACCTTCTACGCGGCCCTGGTCGGCCTGGCAAACCTGATCGTCGACTTGCTCTATCCAGTGCTAGACCCCAGGATTCGCTACTGATGGCGACAGTACCCACAACAATCGAGGCGTCCGAAGAGCTTCTCGAGACTGGAGCCGCCGATCTTCCCGAGCACGTCACCCTGTGGCAGGACGCCTGGGCCCGGCTGAGGCAGAACCGAATGGCGGTGATCGGGCTGGTGATCATCGGCGTCTTCCTCGTCACCGCCCTTCTCTCATTGGTCTGGACCCCATACCCGACCTGGAGGCAGGCGCTCGGGCCGACCTATCAAACCCCATCGCTGCTCCATCCAATGGGCCTCGACGACTACGGCCGCGACATCCTGAGCCGCGTGATGGGCGGCGCCGCGATCGCGCTCACGGTGGGCGTTGGCGCAAGCCTGGTCGCATCGATGATAGGGATCGCGCTCGGCATGCTCGCCGGTTTCTACCGGGGCAAGATCGACGTGATCATCTCGACGCTGATCAACATCTCCTACGGCGTGCCCGACCTGCTCATCGCGCTCATCCTGGTGGTGCTCATCGGGCGCGGCGTTGGGAACATCATCCTGGCGATCTCGATCACTGCCTGGCTCGGCATGGCTCGGCTGGTACGCGGACAGACGCTGAGCCTGCGCGAGCGCGAGTTCGTTGAGGCCGCACGCTCGATCGGCACCCCCAACCTCAAGATCCTCACCCGGCACATCCTGCCCAATGCGCTGGGCCCGATCGTGGTCCAGGCCACCTACCTGGTGCCTGCAGCGATCATCTTCGAGGCCTTCCTCAGCCTTCTCGGCCTGGGCGTCCCGCCACCCGCTCCCAGCTGGGGCCGAATGGCGAGCGAGGGCTACAAGGCCTTGCAGCTGGCTCCGCACATCGTGCTCGCGCCGTGCGCCGCGCTGTCCCTGACCGTGCTCGCCTTCAACTGGGTGGGGGATGGGCTGCGCGACGCGATCGACCCGAGGATGCGCAGATAGCCGGGCCGCTGCTGCAGGTCCGCAACCTCACGACGCAGTTCGGGAGCGCGCGCGCTGTCGACGGCGTCAGTTTCGACATGAACCCCGGCGAGACGCTGGGTATCGTCGGCGAGTCGGGAAGCGGCAAGTCGATAACCGCGCTATCGATCCTGAACCTGGTCCCCGAGCCGGGCAAGATCTCCGGCGGACAGATCCTGTTCAAGAATCGCGACGTGGTCAGCATGACCTCAGATGAGCTGCTCGACTACCGCGGTGCCGATGTGGCGATGATCTTCCAGGACCCGATGACATCGCTCAACCCGGTGCTGCGGGTCGGGTTCCAGATCGAGGAGGCGATGCAGGCCCACAAGCGCTTCGACCAGCGGCAGGCCAAGGCGCGCGTGGTCCCGCTTCTGCAGCGGGTCCGCATCCCCTCGCCGGCGCAGCGGGCGCGCGACTTCCCCCACCAGTTCAGCGGCGGCATGCGGCAGCGCGCGATGATCGCGATGGGCCTCGCCAACGAACCGGCCCTGCTCATCGCCGACGAGCCGAC
>WNGG01014454.1_pt1 | contig 11032 bp, 8 predicted proteins | sample 5400661 | NCBI WGS metagenome assembly WNGG01 (sample SAMN13153372, study PRJNA577476) | soil metagenome | isolation source: 100 cm soil or saprolite under Garry oak tree replicate 1 | place: USA:California | collected 2016-06-15 | reverse complement strand
GCGGGCCGGCGGTCACCGCGCTGGACGCGGCGTTCGGCCGCCTGTGGCGGCGCGCCGGCGAGCCCCTGCCCGAGGGCGAGCTCGACGCCGACCCGGCCGAGTGCGGTACGTCTCCCGTGCGGGTCGTCGCCGGCGCACCGGCGCGCGCGCACATCTACCGGTCGGTGCAGCTGCTGGCGGCGAGCGCCGCCGAGCGCCTGTGGATCACGGACGCGTACCTGCTCGCACCGCCGCCGCTGTACGCCGCGCTGCTCGACGCGGCGAAGGCGGGCGTGGACGTGCGCCTGCTCGTCCCGGGCGCGAGCGACCTGCCGGTGATCCGCAACTTCACCCGCGTCGGCTATCGCGACCTGCTGCGCGCCGGCGTGCGGGTCTACGAATGGCAGGGGCCGATGCTGCACGCGAAGACGCTGCTGGTGGATCGCCGCTGGGCGCGTGTGGGGTCGAGCAACCTCAACGTGTCGAGCCTGCTCACGAACTACGAGCTCGACCTCATCGCCGAGTGCCAAGAACTGAGCGAAGCGCTCGCGGCGCAGTTCCGGCGCGACCTCGCGTACAGCCGGGAGATCGTGCTCGAGCCGCGACGCTTGAAGCTCCCCGCGAAGCTCGTCCCCGCGCCCGCGGTGCCGCAGGGTCAGGAACGCGCGGTGGCGCACAAGCGTTCCGGATACGAAATGGGCGCCGTCGCGGTGGTCGCGCTGCGCCGCGTGGCGGGCGGGTTGCGCCGCGCTATGGCGTGGACCGCCGCGCTCGCCTGCGCCGGCGTCGGCGCCCTGCTGCTCGTGTTTCCGCGTGTGATGAGCATCACCATCGCCGTCGTCGCATTTTGGCTCGCGCTGAGTTTCGGACTGTTCGCGATGCAGCGCCGCCGTTCGTGGAAGACGGCCGATGAAGCCTGAACCGCCATCCGTCCAACCTCCGGGGGGCTCCCCGCGTATAGAGAACGAGGCCGAGCTCGCGACGCGGGCGCGGGCCGGCGATCGCGCGGCCTTCGGGCAATTGGTCGAGCGGTTCGCGCCGCAGGCGCGGCGGGTGGCGCGGGCGGTGTTGCAGGATCCGCACGACGCGGACGACGCCGCGCAGGACGCGTTTCTCGCGGCGCTGGTGAAGCTCGACCAGTACGACCCGCGGCGGCCGTTCGGCCCGTGGCTGATGCGGATCGTCGCAAACGCGGCGACCGACCGGCGCCGGCGCCGCGCTGTGCGGCAGGTGGAGCCGCTGGCGCCGGAGTTGACGGGCGGCGGCCCGCGGCCCGATCGCGAGGCCGAGCAGAGCGCCCTGGGCGACCGCCTGCGCGCCGCGCTGGCCGAGCTGCCCGAGCGGCGGCGCATCGCGGTGGTGTTGTTCGACGTGGAAGGCTATTCCCACGCCGAGATCGCACAGATCCTCGGCATCCCCGAGGGCACGGTGCGCTCCGAAGTGTTTCACGCGCGCCGGCGGTTGCGCGAGCTCCTGGCGGACTGGAGATGAAGGATATGACGGGACCGATGACGCCGTTCGACCACCGGCCGGATACGCGACTCGGCGAGGCCCTGCGGGCCGCGCTCGACGCCGGCGACCAGGCCGCCTTCGTGGCGCGCGTGCTCGCCGCCGCCGCGCGGCCGGCGCGCACCGTGGAGGTGCTGGCGAGGTGGGCGCGCCGCGGCCTCGCGGCCGCGATGGCGGCTGCCGCCGTGGCGGGGTTCCTGGTGGGTCGCGGCAGCCCGCCCACGACGAGCCCCGAGGACGCCCTGGCTCCCACCGGCGCGGGCGCGGCCAGCGTCGCGCTCGTCACCGCAACGCGGCCGCCGGACGCCAGCGTGGTGTTCGCCGCGCTCGTTGCGGGCAGTCGCTGAGACTTCGAGAGGAAAGGCCGTCATGATGTTCAATAGATCGAATGCCTGGGCCGTGACCCTGCTCGTCGCGGTGTTCGTAGCGGGCGGGGCGGCGGGCTGGGGCATTGCCTCCTGGCGCGACCCGCACGGTCGCCGCGGCGGGCCCGACGCCATGGTCAACTATCTGGACGACCACCTGCGCCTCTCGGACGCCCAGAAGGACTCGGTGCGGGCGATCCTGGCGCGGCATCGGCCCGAGATGGAAGCGCTGTGGCGGGAAGTACATCCGCGCTTCGACTCGATCCGCACGGTGATCCGCGGCGAGATCAGCGGCCAGCTCACGCCCGCGCAGCGCGCGGAGTACGTGCGACTCCTCGCCGAGCAGGAGCATCAACGTCAGAGGCAGGACAGTGCCAACGCGAACCGGGATGGAGGCAAGCGGTAGTATGCGGTGGATGATCATGGTGGCGGCAGCGGGGTTCCTCGCGACGCCGCTCGCGGCGCAGCAGCCGTCGGTTACTGGGGGCGGGGGCCCGCAGCAGGTGACGCTCCAGGAGGCGGTGCGTCGCGCGCTGCAGGTGCAGCCGGCGATGGTGCAGGCGCAGGGCGACGTCCGCAACGCCGGCGCCGCCTACCGCGCGTCGCTGGGCGCGTTCTTGCCCTCGGTCTCGGCGTCCGGCTCGGCGGGGCGCAGCAACGTGCAGGCCATTGACCGGACGACAGGGCTCCCGGTGCCCGCGCGGTATTCCTACACCTCGGGGCTGTCGGCCACCCTGGACCTCTTCACCGGATTCCGCCGGCTGTTCAACTGGCATTCCAGCGGGGCATCCGGGGACGCCGCGGACGCGGGGCTCGTGAACCAGCGTTACCAGGTGATCTTCGCGACGACGCAGGCGTTCTACAACACCATCGCCACCGAAGAGCTCGTGCGCGTCGCCGACGCGCAGGTGCGTCGCGCCCAGCAGGAGCTGCAGATCGCGGTGGACAAGCTCCGGGCCGGCTCCGCCACCCGCTCGGATTCGCTGCGCGCCGCGGTGGACCTGGGCAACGCTCGCCTCGCCCTGCTCCAGGCGCAGGCGAATTCCGCGACCGCGCAGGCCAACCTCGGCAGGCAGATTGGTGCCGCGGCGGATGTGCACGCCGTGCCGGACAGCGCCCTCCCCGGCCTCCCGGACACGACCGGACTGCGCGCGGAGGTGCTCGGGGGGGCTCCCGCCGTGCGGCAGGCGCAGGCGCAGGCCCGCGCCGCGAGCGCCGGCGTGTGGTCCGCGCGGTCGCTCTACCTCCCCACGCTGAACGTGTCCTACAGCGACAACCGCCAGGGGACGGCCTCGCCCTCGACGAGCCGGCTCCTCGACGGCGGCTACCCCGAATCGTACCGATGGAACTTCGGCCTGTCGTGGCAGCTGTTCAACGGATTCGTGCGTGAGCAGCAGCAGACGTCGGCCGCCGTTTTACGTGACGTCGCCGACGCCCGCGCCGCCGACGCGCGACTCCAGGCCAACGCGCAGCTCACGCAGCTGCTCGCCGCGCTCACCACCTCCGCCACGCAGATCGACATCTCGACGTCCCAGGTGGCCGCGGCCACCGAGGACCTGCGCGTCCAGCAGGAGCGCTACCGCGTGGGCGCCGCCACGATCCTCGACCTGCTCACCTCGCAGGCGAGCCTCACGCAGGCGCAGGTGAACCTCGTCCAGTCCCGCTTCAACTTCGTCATCGCCCGGGCTCAGCTCGAGGCGCTCGTGGGACGGAACCTATGACCGCGACCCAGGCGATGCCCTTCAACACCGGCGATACGCCGCTGCCGGAGATCGTCATCCTCGCGCACAACCTGCAGCGGGATTACGAGCTCGGCGCCGAGGTCGTGCGCGCCCTGCGCGGCGTGGACTTCCAGATCAAGCGCAACGAGTTCGTCGCCATCATGGGGCCGTCGGGCTCGGGCAAGTCCACCCTGATGAACCTCGTCGGCTGCCTCGATACTCCGACGGGCGGGGAATACTGGCTCAACGGCCAGAAGGTGAGCGACCTCTCCGACAACGAGCTCGCCCACATCCGCAACAAGGAGATCGGGTTCGTCTTCCAGACGTTCAACCTGCTGCCGCGCGCGGATGCGCTGCACAACGTCGAGCTGCCGCTGATCTACGCCGGCAAGCCCGCCCGCGAGCGCCGCGCGCAGGCCACCCGCGCCCTGGAGCGCGTCGGCCTCGGCGACCGCATGCACCACAAACCCAACGAGCTCTCGGGCGGCCAGCGCCAGCGCGTGGCGATCGCGCGGGCCCTCGTCAACAACCCCAGCATCCTCCTCGCCGACGAGCCGACCGGCAACCTTGACTCGGCCACGGGTGAGGAAATCATGCAGCTGTTCGAAGAGCTGTGGCGGAACGGACAGACCATCGTCCTGGTCACCCACGAACACGACATCGCGGCGCACGCGCGCCGCCAGATCCACTTGCGCGACGGCAAAATCGAGCGCGACGAACGAACGGAAGTGAAGCCGTGAAACGATATCTCCTGGCCGCGACGGCGGCCCTGACGATGGTGGCGTGCCACAAGGACGCGCCCGCCCCCATGTACGAAATGGTGCCCGTGCAGCGGCGCGACATCGTCGTGACCGCTTCGGCGGCGGGGACGATCCAGCCGATTCTCACCGTGCAGGTGAAGTCGCAGGCGTCGGGCGCCATCACCGAGATGCGCGTGCAGACCGGCGACGACGTCCGCCCCGGCCAGCTGCTCGCGCTCATCGACCCGCGCCTGCCCAAGAGCGCGCTCGACCAGGCGAAAGCGACCCTCGACGTCGCGCGCGCCACGTACGACAACGCCGCGGGCCAGTTCGCACGCGAGGATACGCTGTACAAGGCGCAAGCGGTGACCCAGCAGGAGTACGAGAACGCCCGCGTCACCCTCGCGCAGGCCCGGGCCGCGCTCGTCAACGCGCAGGCGAACCTGAGCGACGCCCAAATCGCCTACTCCCAGACCCGCGTCACCGCGCCGCTCTCCGGCACCATTATCCAGAAGAACGTCGAGCTGGGCACGGTGATCTCGAGCCCCACGCACGACGTGAGTGGAGGGACCGTCCTCTTCCAGATGGCGAACCTGGACACCGTGCAGGTGCAGTCGATGGTGGACGAGACCGACATCGGGAAGGTGCAGCCGGGACTCCCGGTGACGATCACCGTGGACGCGTTCCCCAACCGGCCGTTCCAGGGCACGGTCTTGAAGATCGAGCCGCAGGCCACGCAGAACCAGAACGTGACGATGTTCCCCGTGTTGGTGAACATTTACAACCCCGAGCACCTGCTGAAGCCCGGGATGAACGCCGAAGTCGAGGTGCACGTCGGCCAGCGCCAGGGCGTGCTCGCCATCCCCAACGCCGCGCTGCGCACGCAGCGTGACGTGGCGTCCGCGGCCCAGGTGCTGGGCCTGGACCCCAACGACGTGCAGGCACAGCTCGCCGCGGCGCCCGCGGCGCCGCCCGCCCGGTTCGGCGGGGATAGCGCCCAGCGCGGCGGCGCCACGCTCGGCGCCGCGCCGGCCGCCGGCGACCCGCGCCCCGCGGGACGGGATACCACCAAGGCCGCCACCAACGTGATGACGACACCGGACGGCCGGCAGATCACGCTGCCGACCGGCTACACCGCCGAGAAGATTCGCGAGCTGTTCCGCAAGTCGATGGGCGGCGAGCAACTCACGCCGGCCGAACAGGCGGCGATGAGCCAGGTGCGGTCCCAGTTCATGACCGGCCGCGGCGGCCAGGGCGGCGGCGGCGGCGGCTTCCCCACCGGGCAGATGCGCCGCGGCGGTGCGTTCGCGTCGAGCTACATCGTGTTCGTGATGCGTAACGGCAAAGCAACGCCCGTCAACATCCGCACCGGTCTCACCGACCTGGACTACATCGAGGTGACGAGCGGCCTGACCGAGAAGGACACCGTGCTGCTGCTGCCCAGCGCCTCGCTGGTGCAGGCGCAGCAGGACATGCGCAACCGCTTCCAGAGCATGACGGGCGGGGGACTGCCCGGCCTGCGGCAGCAGACCGGCACCTCGGGCGGCACCGGCAGCGCGACGACCCGCAATCGCTGAGGCCGGCCGATGCTCCTCGACGAGATCTTCAAGGTCGCGCTCCAGGCGATCCGGGCGAACAAGCTGCGGTCGCTGCTCACGGCGCTGGGCATCATCATCGGCGTCGGCGCGGTGATCACCATGCTGGCCCTGGGGTCGGGCGCCCAGAAAGCCGTTCAGGACCGCATCGCGGCGATGGGGCCCGACCTGCTGAGCATTTATCCGGGCCAGAACTTCCGCGGCGGCATCGCCATCATGGGGAACATCAACCTCACGATGGACGATGATACCGCGCTCGCCAACAGCGCGCGGTACCTGAAGGCGGTGATCCCCGAGCTGACCCGGAACCTCCAGGTCAAACGCCTCAACCAGAACATCAACGTCAACATTGTGGGCACGATCCCCGAGTACGTCCCGGTCAAGAACTACACGCTCACCGCCGGTCGCATGTTCACCAACGGCGAGAACGAATCCCGGCAGCGTTACGCGGTCCTCGGCTCCTCGATTCCGGACATGTTCGGCGCCAACCCGGCGGGGCTGGTCGGTACGACGATCCAGATCCGCGGCATCGAGTTCCAGGTCATCGGCGTGCTGAGCGCCAAGGGATCGGGCGGCGGCTTCGGCAACCCCGACGAGCAGATCCTCATCCCGCTGCAAACGGCGCGCTACCGCGTGATGGGCACCAACCGCCTGCGCACGATCACCGCGCAGATCCAGAACATGCCGAGCATGAACCTGGCGCTGATCGAGATCGAGCGCGTGCTGCGCCGCCAGCACCACATCCGCCCCGGCAACGACAACGACTTCCAGATCCGCAACCCGTCCGACGTGCTCGCGACCTTCGAGCAGACGACCCAGACGTTCAAGCTGCTGCTCGCCGGCATCGCCGCGGTGAGCCTCGTCGTCGGCGGCATCGGCATCATGAACATCATGCTGGTGTCCGTCACGGAACGGACCCGCGAGATCGGCGTGCGCAAGGCGCTGGGCGCGACGCGCAACAACATCCTGTTCCAGTTCCTGGTCGAGGCGCTGGTGCTGTGCCTCGTCGGCGGCATCCTGGGCATCATCTTCGGCTCGCTCGGCGCCCTGCTCTTGGCCAAGGTGGCCGGCTGGAATACGCTCATCTCCCCGCTGTCGGTGATCCTCTCGTTCTTCTTCAGTGCGTTCGTGGGGCTGTTCTTCGGGATCTGGCCGGCGCGCCGGGCAGCGAGCCTGGACCCGATCGACGCGCTGCGGTACGAATAGTCGGAGTCGGATAGGCGTGGGATGTGGGGTGTGGGATGTGGGGTGACGATTCGTAATCCCGGTCGTCACCGCCAGAGGACATCTCGTCCCACACCCCACATCCCACACCCCACGCAGTTATTTTAGTTGTCCATGCTCCCCACCCTCCTCCTGCTGCTGCAGTCGGCGGGCGACCCCGGCCCCGTCTACGACGGCCGCGCGCGCCGGCTCGACGTCCACGCGCCGCGCATCGACACCACCGTCACGATCGACGGCCGGCTCGACGAGCCGGTGTGGCAGCGGGCCGCCGTGCTTACCGGCTTCTCCGAGTACCGCCCTGCGGACTCGCGCCCCGCCGCGGATTCCACCGAGGTGCTCGTCTGGTACGCGCCGGACGCGATCTACTTCGGCGTCCGCGCCTACGAGGCCCACGGCGAGGTGGTACGCGCCACCCTCGCCGACCGCGACAACATCGACCGCGACGACCGCATCCACATCCTGCTCGACACCTACCACGACCACCGCCGCGCCCTGCTCTTCGCCGTGAATCCGCTCGGCGTGCAGCAGGACGGGGTGTTGAGCGATGGCGTGGACGCGGGGGCGGCGGGCGGGCCTAGCGCCGGCGGCCGCTTCGACGCGACCATCGATCTGAACCCCGACTTCGTCTTCCAGTCCCGCGGCCGGGTGACGCCGTGGGGCTTCGAGGTCGAGCTGCGCATCCCCTTCAAGAGCCTGCGCTACCAGAGCGCCGATCCGCAGGACTGGGGGCTGCAGGTCGAGCGCATCACCCAGCACAACGGGTACGAGGACACCTGGACACCGGCCGTGCGCGCCAGCGCCAGCTTTCTCATTCAGTCGGGCGCGCTTGTGGGGCTGAGCGACCTGCACCGCGGCCTCGTGATGGAAGCGACGCCCGAATTCACCACGCGCGTCGAGGGCCGGCCGCAGCCGGGGGGGGAGCCCTACCTCTACACCGGCGCGCCGGAGCTGGGCGTCAACCTGCGCTGGGGCCTCACCCAGAACCTGAACCTGAGCGGCACCGCAAACCCCGACTTCTCCCAGGTCGAGGCCGACATCGGCCAGGTCACCGTCAACCAGCGCTTCGCCCTGTTCTATCCGGAGAAGCGACCGTTCTTCCTCGAGGGCCTCGAGCAGTTCGATACGCCGAACCGGCTGATTGCGCCTGCGTCGCGACCTAGGCGCGAGCTCCACCCTGGGCCTCGCCTACACCGACCGCATCGACGGCGATGCGTACAACCGCCTGCTCGGTGTCGACGGGCGCGTCGTGTGGCGGCGACTCTGGTTCAGCGCCGTCCAGGTCGTCGGCTCCTGGAGCCTGGACGGCGGCGGGGCCCGCATGGGAACGCTCTGGACGGTGACGTTCGGCGACCGCACGGGCCGCTCGTACGGCAACCATTACGAGCTCGAGGGCGTCACCCGGGACTTTCAGGCCAGCAGCGGATTCGTGAACCGGACGAACTATGTCACGGGCCGATTCTTCAACCGCCTCACCGCGTACGGCCGCCCCGGCGCGCTACTCGAGCAGCTCTCGACGTACCTCCTCGTGACCCCGCTGTGGCGCTATGACGACTTCTGGAAAATGCGCGGCACGATCGAGGGCGGGTATCAAGTGCAGAGCACCGGTACCCTCCGCGGCGGCTGGGCGGTCAACGCCTCGGTGGCAACCGGCATGCAGCGCTTCGACAGCGTGAGTTACGCGGGGTACCGCGTGGACCGGACGGTCGATACCATCCCGTTCGCCACGCCGCACAGTCTCTACAACCTCTGGTTCGTGAGCGCCGGCGCGTCGACGCCGAACCGCGCGCTCGCGCTGGGGGTGAATGTCGGCTACGGCGCGGCGACGATTTTCGCCGAAGGCAGCGAGGGCCGCCAGCTCAACGTCGGGCTCACCGCCACGTGGCACCCCACCGCGTCGCTGCGCGCCGAAGCGCTGTGGACGCACCAGCGGATCACGCGGGCGCGGGGCGGCAGCCGCTTTTCCACGGCCGACATCCCCCGCGTCAAGCTCGAATACCAGCTGACCCGCGCGATTTTCTTCCGCTACATCGGCCAGTACTTCGCCCAGAACCAGGCTGCCCTCGCCGACCCGCGCACCGGGCAGCCGATCCTCGTCAACAACGCGCCCGCTGGGCCGGCCACCGTCAACGACTTCCGCAGCGACGTGCTGTTCTCCTGCAAGCCGACGCCCGGCACCGTTTTCTTCTTCGGCTACGGGGCCTCGCTGGACGAGCCCGAGGCGTTCCGCTTCCGGGGCATGAGACGGTCGGGCGACGGCTTCTTTCTCAAGGCGAGCTACCTGTACCGGATGTAGCTTTTCGTCGTCATGACGGCCTCCACCTCAGCATCCCTCGAGCACCTGCTCGCCGCCGAGCAGCTCGCCAAGCGTCGTCAGTACGTGCTCGCCAACACGCGGGCGCGCTGGGGCCTCGTCGGATTCGCCATCGTCCTGCTCGTGGCGTTGCGCCTCGCGCGGGTCGTGGTGTTCCCGTGGGGGTTTCTCGTGGGGTTCGCGGCGGCGGCGGCGGCTCTCAACTATGTGATGTACCGGCTGGCGGACGACACGCCGTTTCGCGCCTGGTACGCGCACATGAACCTCGCCGTCGGCGCGGTGTTGATCACGGCGGTGCTGTACGGGCTGGGCCCCGGCGGCCACCTCCTGTACGCCGCCTACCTGATCGCGCCCTTGCAGGCCGCCGTGTATCTCGGCCGGCGCGAGGTGTGGCAGGCGCTGGCGATCAACGTCGGCGCGTTCGCGGTCGCGACGACGCTGCGTACCCTCGAGGGACTGTGGACATGGAGCGCGTTCGTCCAGGAGACGTTGGTCCTCGTCTTCGTGGTCGCTGCGCTGGCGCCGTTGCTCGCGCGGATGATCGAGCGCCTGCAGGTGGCGCGCGGCACGCTCGCGAAGATCGAGGGCGGCGATCTCACCGCCCGCGTGGACGACCCCGAGCACGACGAGCTGGGATACCTGGGGCTGAGCCTCGGCCGCACCACCGACTCGATCGGGGAGATCGTGCGACAGGTCCAGCGGCAGGCGCACGAGCTTGCCGCCACCGCGCAGCAGCTCGCGGCGAGCGCCGAGGAGCTGCAGGCCTCGTCGCAAGAGATCTCGGCGACCACGCAGCATCTGACCGAGGGCACGGTGCGCCAGCGGCGGCTGATCGAGACCGGGCGCGAGGACACCGAGAGCGCCGCGGGTGTCGCCGCCAGCCTGCACAGGCGCGCCCAGGAAGCGCAGCAGCGCATCACCACCATCGCCCACCAGGCGCAGCGCCACGGGCAGGAGATCGCGCGCGCGAGCGACCTTTTGGGGACGCTGGTCTCGCACATGGACCACGTGTCGCAGGCGGCTTCGACGCTCGAGCAGGGCTCCCGGGAAGTGGGCAAGCTCGTGGACAGCATCACCCGCATCGCGAGCCAGACCGATCTGCTCGCCTTGAACGCCGCGATCGAGGCGGCGCGCGCCGGCCAGCACGGGTTGGGGTTCCGCGTCGTCGCCGACGAGGTGCGCAAGCTCGCCGAGCAGAGCGCGCGGGCGGCGGCGGAAGTCCGCGCCCGCGTGGCGCAGACGCAGGAGCAGATCTTGCGCGTGCTGACGGCGATGGAGGACGGCCGCACGGCGGCGCAGGGGGTCGGGGCCGTTTCCGCCGCGGTGCGGCAGGCGCTCGACGCCATTTTCGCCGATCTCAACAGCACCGTGCAGTTCGCGGCGGTGTTCGAGTCGGAGACCGAGGGTCAGACGAAGAAGATGGGGGAGGTCGTGCGGCGCATGGGGGAAATGGCGCAGATCGCGCAGACGGCGACCGAGGGCGCCCAGCAGACCTCCGCCGCGACCGAGGAGCAGATCGCGTCGCTCAGCGAGCTCACGACGACGTCGCAGCACCTCTCCGTCGCCGCGGCGAAGCTGACGGAGACGA
>WNGG01033770.1_pt1 | contig 11033 bp, 9 predicted proteins | sample 5400661 | NCBI WGS metagenome assembly WNGG01 (sample SAMN13153372, study PRJNA577476) | soil metagenome | isolation source: 100 cm soil or saprolite under Garry oak tree replicate 1 | place: USA:California | collected 2016-06-15 | reverse complement strand
AGATCGTAGGGCTCGCTCTGAGCCGTCAGCATGCCGGCGAGTGCAGGGATCAGAATGGCAGCGACGCCAAGACCGATCAGCATGCGCATCCGACGTTGTGTCCTCTGTTTGATTCCCACCCCGGCGTCTGACATTGCGATTGCCTTCCTTTCTCTGACGATCTTATTTGCGCATCTCTTTCGGATACTTCTCCGTTTCGAGCCAGACCTTTCCCGTCTTTGTCCATCGCCCAGGGATCGCGGTATCACGTGAAGAACCTGCTTACAGACTCGGCGGTAGCGAAGATTGCTAAACAAATCTCACTGCAGCCTTCCAAGCAATTGCTCGTGATCATATCATACGGTACTGTCAAGGAATCAGGAGGCCGGATCGTAACCTGCGACGCCTTAATCCAGCTTCATGGGCCAGGTTCAGATTCCAACAGTCTTAAGTTTCGCCTTCGCATGTTTGATGGCTTTGGATTGTTCAAACTCCTATTTGCAGCAGGTCCGGTGATTCAAGATCGATGCTGAATGCGTTGGAACCTTGATGATAAGCAACCGGAAAGAATGGAGTACGCGCAAGACAATTTGCCGCCGCATTGAAATGAAAACTTCCCTCCTCGCTGGGCGTGGTTTTGCTAATCGTTACAATTGGAGACTACGATGAGAAATGCGTTCATTGTGAGCACGGCACTGTTGATCGGCATGATGCTGGCCGGGTGCAGCGCTCAAGGGCAGAAAACCCGAGCGGTGTACAGCACGCCGGAGCTGCGTCCGGTGATCGTGCAGGGGGCGATGGACCTGGAGGTGAAGAAATTTGCGAGCCGACTGGATAACGTCCGTCTCGAGCAGGTCGGCGGTTGGACATTCTGGCGCGGCACGCTGGACGGCTACCCGGTGATCGTCTCGAAAACCTTGAAGGGCGTGTCCAACTCGGCAGCAGCCACGGCGATCGCCGCTGAACGCTATCATCCAGTGGCGATCATCAACCAGGGGACGGCCGGCGGTCATGACCAGCAGTTACATGTCTACGACATCGTGCTGGGCAAGTACTCCGTCAATCTCGGCGCGTTCAAAACTGCGTACCGCAAAGCTGGGGAGGGCAGCGATCTTCTGGGATGGAAACCGCTTGACCTGATGGCTTCCGAAGGCAGCGCCGGGGAAGACCCGCACGAGCACACCATGCGTCGCTTTCAGGGAAACGAGCAATTGCTGGCCGCCGCTGAGAGCGTGAAGCATCTGTATCGCAAAGGACGAGTCGTCGAAGGCGTGATTGGGTCCAGCGAGATCTGGAACAGCGAGCTTGATCGTATCCAACGGTTCCACAGTCAGTACGGAACTACAGTCGAGGAAATGGAGACGGCCTCAGCGGCCCAGATTGCCGGCTTCTTCCAGATTCCGTTCCTCGGTATTCGCGTGTTGTCGAACAACATCACCAATGGCGGAACATATACGGCCCAGACCGGTGAGGCGTGTCAGGAATATGTCTACGACGTGGTGAAAGTCTACATCGGCGCGTTGAAACGATCCTCTCTTCATGACTGATCGGCGTGACTTTTGGCCGTAGCCGAAAAGTACCTTAGCTCCAGAGGAGCCGAATGTTTATAGATGATCATTCACTGGGGCGCTAGCCCGACCGTAAGGGAGGGCTCAGTCTTTACACGTCGGTAACACCTGAGCCCTCCCTTACGGTCGGGCTAGCGCCCCGTTGGCATGCACCGATTTGGTTAGCGAACGTTAGAGACAGGACACTAAATAGTTTTGTCTGAAATCAATATGAACAGAAATATCACCTCGAAGCTTCAGTATCTCTCGCTAATCACCTTGCTTTTGTTGGGCGCAGTGTTTTCAGTTTGCGCTCAACCGAAACCAATAGAGGATCTGAAGCCGACAGTAATTTTGGTTTCGCTCGATGGGTTTCGTTATGATTATCTGGCAAAGTACAAGCCTGAAAACCTTGAGTTGCTGGCGCGGCAAGGCGTCAAAGCGAAATGGCTCATCCCTTCTTTTCCGAGCAAGACTTTTCCCAACCATTACACCATTGCCACCGGGCTCTATCCGCAGAATCACGGCATAGTCGAGAACAACATTTACGATCCCGAATTCAAGTCAGTTTTCACCTTGAGCAAGCGAGAGGAGGTGCAGAACGGACGTTGGTGGCTGGGCGAGCCGATTTGGGTAACAGCCGAAAAACAAGGTCAAAGGGCAGCCTCGTTTTTCTTTCCCGGCACCGAGACGGAGATCGCCGGCAAGCGCCCGACGTATTGGAAAACCTACGACGCCAAGATCCCGAATGAGGAGCGAGTCAACACTATTTTGTCGTGGCTCGATTTACCTCGCGCGGAGCGTCCCACGCTTTTGACTTTGTATTTCAGCGACGTTGACGACGCCGGACATGCGTTCAGTCCTGATTCGGTCGAGACCAGGGATGCCGTCATCAGAGTCGATGGCGAAATCGGCAGACTGATTAAAGGGCTGAAAGCGCGAAACGTTTTCCCGCAAGTCAACTTAATAATCGTTTCCGATCACGGCATGGCGACCGTTAGACCGGGTAGTGTTATTCTGCTGGACGAGCTTTTCGATAATAACCTGGCAGAGCGAATCTTATGGACGCCCGAAATCGTCAGCATTTTTCCGCGACCAGGAGAAGAAGGAGAAATCTACTCGGCTTTGAAGACTAAACTTCCTCCACAGGCGAAGGTATACCGAAAAGCGGAAATACCCAAACGCTTTCATTATCGTAACAGCCCGCGTATTGCGCCGCTGATCGTTTTGCCCGACGAAGGCTGGGCTCTGATAAATCGTCAACGATTGGACGAGATGAAAAAGAGGGGTGATTTGCAAAGACTAAGAGGTGGACACGGCTATGATAACCAGCTTGAATCGATGCGGGCAATTTTCATCGCTCACGGCCAAGCTTTCAAGGAGGGGAAAGTTGTCGAGCCATTTGAAAACATTCATATCTATAACATCATGACGAAAATTCTTGGCTTGACGCCTGCGAAAAACGATGGGAGTTTCGCCGTGGCGAGAAAGGTATTAAGGTAATAAGAGGAGCTGATTGGTTGAGTCGCGGAGGCATGAATGACGGAATCAAACTACGAAAGGCTGATCGAAAAGAGATGACCTCGCTGCATTTATCCGTAAGATCAAGTCTGCGCGTACAGTCTCTGGGAGAGGAAATTGCGAACAGCGTTAGCCATGGCGTAGGTCTGGTAGCTACGCTTGTCGCGGCGCCTGTTCTCCTCGTTGCTGCTTTCCGCGACGGCGATGCGTGGAGCGTCATCGGCGCCAGTGTGTTTTCCACGAGCATGTTGCTGTTGTACGTGGCGTCCACCCTCTATCACGCCTTACCTCAGAACAAGGCGAAGGATGTCTTTCGCCTGCTCGATCACTCAGCCGTATTTCTTCTCATTGCCGGCACCTATACGCCGTTTACTTTGGGCGTGCTCCGTGGCCCATGGGGCTGGACACTCCTCGTTTTGGTGTGGACTCTGGCCATTGCCGGCGTGACGATGAAGGCCCTGCTTGGCACGCGATACGCTTGGATCTCGATCGTGCTGTACCTGGGGATGGGTTGGCTGGCCTTAGTGGCAGTGAAACCAATCTGGGTGCACGTGCCGCTTGCCGGTGTCGCGTGGGTGGTCGCCGGCGGCCTTGCGTATACGGCCGGGTTGGCATTCTTCTCGGCCCACCGCGTGCGCTATAGTCATTTCGTTTGGCACATCTTTGTCATGGTGGGTACGACTTGCCACTTCGTCGCCGCGCTCTGGTATTCCCGCTGAAGTCCGATATGCGGAAATCAATAATTCTCCTCCTGATTCTTTCTCTCTCGGCGCCGATCGATCACGCTCAACGCCAGCCCGTCGACAAACAACCGCTCGCGGCACAGGTCCGATCAGAGTTCTTACATGCGTGGAATGGATACAAGAAATACGCCTGGGGACATGACGATCTGCGGCCATTGAGCAAGAGCTATCACGATTGGTATGCCGAACCACTTTTGATGACGCCGGTTGATGCCCTCGACACGATGATCATCATGGGCTTGAAGGATGAAGCCGCGAGCACCCGCGAATACATCGCCAGGAATCTCTCGTTCGATAAAGACATTTATGTGCAAAACTTTGAAATCACGATTCGACTCTTAGGCGGCCTGCTTTCCAACTATCAATTCACCGCCGATAAACGATTGCTTGCGCTGGCAGAGGACCTGGGAAACAGGCTGTTGCCCGTTTTCGATTCGCCAACAGGCTTGCCATATCGATTCGTCAATCTCAAGACCGGCAAAGTGCGCGGCGCCGAAACCAACCCGGCCGAAGCGGGAACGTTGCTGATCGAGTTTGGCACGCTCAGCAAGCTCACTCACAAGCCTGTCTTTTACGACAAAGCCAAGCGGGCGCTGGTTGAAATCTACAAACGCCGCTCACCAATTGGGCTGGTCGGAACATGGATTAACGTCGAGACCGGTCAGTGGACCAACACTGACAGCCACATCAGCGGCGCGATCGATAGCTATTACGAATATCTTCTGAAGTGCTCAATTTTGTTCGACGATCAGGATTGCAAGCGCATGTGGGACGAGAGCATCACTGCGATAAATAAGTATCTCGCTGACGAGCTTCGAACGGCTGCCGGCGCGGAACTTTGGTACGGCCATGCCGAAATGAATACCGGCAAACGCGCAGTGACAACGTACGGCGCTCTCGATGCTTTCTTTCCGGCGGTGTTGGCGCTGTCGGGCGATCTTTACCGCGCGCGAGAACTGCAAGCATCTTCATTCAAGATGTGGATGAAGCATCACATCGAGCCCGAAGAAATTAATTACCAGACAATGGAAGTTGTCTCCCCCGGCTATCCTTTGCGACCGGAAATCGTTGAATCGACTTATTACCTCCATCACTATGCTTCGATCGGATCGCCAGGCCTTCCGACACTAATTAGAAGAGTCGACGGAACGGTCAGCTCAAGTGAACAACAGTATCGGCAAATGGCAAAGAAAAATCCGACTCGATGCAAAGTTTTCTTTTCGCCGAGACGTTCAAATATTTCTATCTGTTATTTGCTCCACCAAAGACGCTGGACTTCGATAAAGTGATCTTCAACACCGAGGCGCATCCGATCAGAAGAACCTGGTAGTTGGTAATCGAAACCTCTTATCGCTAACCTGACGCAGGCTGTAGCTAAGAGTCAATGCTCTGATGGCTACCCTTTTCGTTGACAGTTCCTTTGTAATGATTGATATTCACGGACGGTCTTCCCTATCCGCTCGCCAAACGTCGGTTGATTAATGAGTCTTTCAAACGGAGAGGGCCAATGAGACTACTTCTGACGTTTGTGTTGCTAACGCTAACCGTTACCTCGCAGACCAATACCGCTAATCAAGTCGGTTCCGACCTCATAGTCCTTAAGTTTGGATGGACAGGAGTCGCAAATCAGAAAGTTGATAGCGGTCGGTGCATCGAGCTTTGATACCTCGGAGATGTTTCGCACGAACTCCGCTCTCCGCTTTCACGTCTGATTGTGGCGTTGAGTTTGTTGCGGCAATGCCCCAGAGACGAAGCGCCCGAATACCTGAACCGCATTGGACTCGAGGCGAATCGTCTTGACAAGTTGATCGGGCAATTGCTGGCGCTCACGCGGATTGACAGTGGCGTCGATGCCAACCTGCGCGAAACATTCGACTTGACAAACCTGGTCCAGGAGGTTGCCGCCGACGGAGACTTTGAAGCACGCGCACGTAAACGCAGCGTCAAACTTCTCTTCACCGACGCCTGCACGATGTCCGGTTTGCCGGAGTTATTACGAAGCGCAATCGAGAACGTCGTACGTAACGCGATCCGTCACACTCCCGATGGCACCTCCGTAGACGTCACCTTAGAGAAGCGAAACACACCGTGGAACCGAAGCGGAGATGGTAGGACGAAGGCAATTCTTCGCATACGCGATTATGGCCCGGGCGTTCCGGAAGCGATGCTCAGCGAGATCTTTCTTCCCTTCCGTCGCACCCCCCAGCACGCGAGCGCCGGAACAAACGGACCACTCGAATTCCAGTCACGAGATCCTTTTCCATCACCATTGGAAGTTGATGCTGAATCGGATCATTCTGAATCACAGAGGGACAGCACGTCTGATTCACAACTGGACGGCGCCGGACTGGGTCTGGCCATTGCGAACCGCATCGTGCGCATGCACGAAGGCGCCATCGTCGCCCTGAACGCCTCCAACGGCGGCCTCGTCGTCGAAATCGAATTGCCGCTCACCAACTAAGCAACTGGAAAGGGTCCAAGGCTCAGCTTGATTGAGATCCATCCCTCACGCCATCGGATTATTTGATCTTCGGGGCCGAGCCCGGAAGCAAATAACGAAGGTTCAGGAAAACGATGTTTGAGTGCGCCTCGCTCGGTTGTCCGGCGGCGACGGACCAGGGACGGCGCAATAGAAAAGAGTACTGACCCATGAGCTGCAGCGCTCCGTACTTCGGATCCTTCCAAAACGTACGGGTGAAACCAAAAGTCGCTTGGTGGATAACCCGGTTTTGACCAGAGGGTGAGCCGGCATAACCGTAGCCTACAAGTTTTCCGGTGGTAGGATCGACGGCCGTATTGCGCTGCACATAAACTCCGCCATAGTAGCCATAGAGAAGGGTGTCTTTCGTGGCTTGAGACTCAAATCCCGTCACTGTCGAGCCGGAGTGAATCAAAGATGGGCTGCCATCGCCACGGACAATAAGATCCGGGGCCTGCCCGAAGATCCAGCGGCCTCCTCCGTCGCTATAGTAGTTATTAGAGACGACGCGGAGATTCTTGATTATTTCGAAATTGAGGTTTACTGAGCCGCCTCCGCCCGTCGCCGTGAAGTACTGCTGGCTTAGCGGATTGTACAACCTGAAGGTGCGCACGACGCCCGCTGCTTCGATGTGCATACTGCGATCACCCAGCGGACGATCAAAGGCGATTTTTGTGATGATATCCGGGTGAACGTTGGGAACGGCGAGATTCGTATTGCCGTTGTTCAATTCGTTGGCGTAAGGGGTTACGAGCGCTGAAGGAAGCGTCACCAGACCGCCGCCAGCCGAACCGCCGATGTACTGTTCAGGATTTTCCAGCGACACGCCTAACGCCCAGTTATTGTTCGGATGATAAATCACGCGGAACTGCGGGTCTCGGCTCCACACCAAACCTGCCTGGTAGTTAACGTCTATGTCCTGGGTGTAGAAGAGGTCGCCCGGGATTGGCGAGATCCCTTTCCGGTTCGGCGTCAGCATACTCCACGACTGGCCGCCCATGAACTCCATCTTTCCCTTGCGCACATCTACCCAGTAGAGGCGGAGGCGGTTGGGTACGCTGTTACTTGAAGCGGAGACGTTCCCCGGCACAGCGCCCAGAAAGTCAGATTCAAAGTAGCCAATCAAGTTCGCGCCTTTCACGTTGGCGTCTACGCGGAGCCCAATCCTCGAATTCTGCGCGCTCAAGCGAACTTCGGTAAGCTTTCCTGCGGTCGTGTTGTTGAATGGGATACTGCCAAAATTAGTGCCGATGCCCGTGCCCGGGTTGGTGGAGCGAAAGACCGCCGTGAAATCCATGAATCCAACCGGCGTGACGTAGGCTGAGCCGATGCGGAATGACAGAGGCGCCTCTGGACTCTCGGAGTTTTGATGGCCCAGTGCTGCTGACGGCCCTGGTGTTGAGGGCGCCGGGTTCATATCGGCGGCTAAGGTACCTGGTTGAGATTCTGCTGGGTCAGCAGCAGAGCTTCGACGTGCAGATTCGCTCGGACCACCCGCCAGCTTTCTTTGCTCCCCCACCAGCAGCCGCAGCTCATCAATTTGCTTTTGCTGCTCGGCCAGTTGTTTTTTTAGCTCAACAATCTGTTCCTCGGTGGTAGGGTCACTTCTACTTTCCTTTGAAGGTTGGGCGCTGGCGTTGGTTGCGGCTGCAACACTGGCTGTGGCTTTACCTTGGGCGAGAGCTGACGAAGGTATTATCACGATTGACGACATAAAAGCCGTCAGCAGGAAGCGCAGGCTTGGCACACTCGCTCTCGCAGGTCTTGTTCGCTTTGAAACTCGCATGATTGGTCCCCCTCGACTTACACAGTTTTTAAACAGCAGGGCTCGCCGTGATCTCAACACTCGGAGGTCAGGCTGCAATGGAAGGCATGAAGTATATATGCCGCGAACTAAACACGAAGTGAACACGATATGAAATATTTGTTAACTGCGCTGGGCCAGGAGCGGCTCGTTAGTTTGTGCCGGGTAATACCGTGAAAGAGGTGAGACCCACCAGCACGTGATCTCTGACATTGAACTTCACCGCGCCGGCCTCAGGCTTGGGACGCATTGCGATAATCGGTTTTGCCGCCTGGCTCTCAGGTGGCTCCGTAGTCAGATAAAAAGGCGTCTCGCTAGTGTCATCTTTGGGAGTCAGATCGAGTCGCACACTCAAGCGCTCGTAAGCTCCACCGAACTTGATCTCCTCGATGATTCCTTTGGAAAGGCGACAGGTGCCCGGCGGCAGGACATCGGGCGTGCAGAGCGAGACGTCCTCAGGCCGAAAGGCCAGCTTGACGGACTGGCCCTCGCTGAACCGGGCTGAGTCAAATCGCGCTGGGACCAAAACGGAGCCGATCTCTATGTTGTTACCGCGAATCACACCAGCCAGAATGTTGGCCGCGCCCAAAAACGTCGCGACGTATTCCGTGGCGGGATGATTGTAAATCTCCTGTGGCGTGCCGATCTGTTCAATATGGCCCACGTTAATCACCGCAATCCGATCTCCCAACTCCAAAGCCTCTTCCTGGTCGTGGGTGATGAAGATCGCGGGCACGTTCACTTTCCTCAACAGGGCGCGGATTTCGCGGCGCAAGTGCACCCCCCACCCGAGAGCTGCGAAGGATATTTCTTGCGATGCTCTTCAAGCTGAACCAGCGAAATCAACTCGTTCACAGTCTTCCGGATTTCTTTATGACGCCGTCTTCTGATCCTGAGACCATAACCAATATTCTTCTCTACAGTCATCTTCGGAAACAGTGCATACGATTGAAAGATCACGCCTACTCCACGCTCTCGTGGCGGCAGTTCAGTCACGTCCTTGCCATGAAGAATGACCTTTCCGGTGTAGGGCTGTTCGAGGCCCGCGATGATGCGCAGAATCGTTGTCTTGCCGCTTCCTGAGGCCCCGAGCAACACCAATGCTTCGCCTTCCGCGACGTCGAAAGAGATATTTTCAAGCACACTCGTCTTGCCAAAACGCTTGCTGACGCCGAGCACACTCGCGGCTGCCTGCGTCGCCGTCGGGCCTGAAACAGAAGCAGGAGTCATCTTGGGTATTATTCTAATCGCACTGGCTGCCATAGAGTCACCTCAGTCAACATCCAGCCAATCGCGCGCGAAGAAGAGCACGCTGAAAATCAGAAATGAAAACAGCGCCAGCACGATCGCGATCGCATTCGCTGCTTCGATTTGACCTTCATTGAACTTCGCAAAAATGTACAGCGGAGCGGTCTGAGTCCGGCTTGCCAAATTACCTGAGACCAAAATCGTGGAACCAAACTCTCCCACCGCGCGCGCGAATGTTAGCAGCGCGCCAGAGACGATCGCGCCGCGCAATGACGGCAGCGTCACATGCCAGAAGGTCTGCCAGCGTGTCGCGCCGATGGTTGCTGAAGCTTCTTCGAGCGAGCGGCTCATGGTATCGAACACTGGCTTGATGACCCCAAACGCCAGAGGAAACGTAACGAAGATATTTGCCAGAATGATTGCGCCGGCAGTGAACATGATTTGGATCCCGTGCGGCGCGAGAAAACGGCCAAGTGTGCCGTACGGCCCCCACAAAAGAAGCAGCGCAAAACCTGCTACGGCCGTTGGGATCGCCGTGGGTAAAGAGATCGTGACAATCAGCGCGTTGCGTCCCCAGAAGTTATGACGAGACAGTACATAAGCAGCGAACAATCCAAAGAGGACATTGAACGCTGTGGCCCAGAAGCTTGTGGCCATTGAAAGCTTAAGCGCAAAAACGGCTTCAGGCGCGGTGAGCGCCGCCCAGAAACTGCTCAATCCTTTGCTCGTGCCGAAGATGAAGATCGACAGGAGCGGCAGAAAGACCAGCGGCAACATCATGAAGACGAGCATGCCAATGCTTAACGGCCGCACGACGTCGAATCCGCGCACGTGACGCATTGTCGGTATGACGGTACTCATGGAATCATTTCCGATTGCCGATTTCCGATTGCCGATTTAAGCAACGCGGGTTCTCGCTCAGCACTTTTGCCAACGCTCAACGCTCTTCTTACGCGCCTAATCGGCAATCGGCAATTGGAAATCGGCAATGGCGTTACTTCCTCTTTTGCACCTGGTCCCGAAAGATTCCCTCAATCACTTCGGGATAAGCTTTGTCCCAGCCGCGGAAATAGTCGACCTTGAAAGGGTACTTGATGGTTGCGAGTTCCTTGTTTTCTTTATCCAGGGCCTCATTCGTGCTGGAGCGAAAATGGAATTTTACGAACGCGCGCTGCGCCTCTTCGCTCCAGAGATATTGCATAAAGGCATCAATCACGGGCCGGTCAGAAGCCGAAACGTTACGGTCAACTACTACGGCCGGGTGCTCGCTGAGGATAGTCGCCTCGGGGATAACGATTTCGGCATCGACCCTGGTGTTTCCCTGTTTCATCAGCAAGGCGTCGAGTTCATAGGTGATCAGTGCGTCACCGTATCCGCTTTCGAATTGCGTGCGCGCTTCGCGGGCCGAGCCCGGCGTCGAGATCACGTTGCGCCAGACGGCTTGCAGCATTTGCACAGCGCGCGCGTGGTCAGCCTCGCCGGATTGCTTTTCCGACTTCACGAGCTCCGAACCATAGATAGCCAGAATAGACCACTGCGCGCCGCCGGAACTCACGGGATCGGGATGAATCAACTTGATTCCCGGCTTCGCCAGATCATTAAAATCGTGAATGCTCTTCGGATTTCCCTTGCGCACCAAAATTACGAACGGCGTCTTGTTGACGATTCCTTTCTGCGGCAAGGCGTGCCAATCCGAGGTAACGAAGCCCTTG
>WNGG01008880.1_pt1 | contig 11035 bp, 8 predicted proteins | sample 5400661 | NCBI WGS metagenome assembly WNGG01 (sample SAMN13153372, study PRJNA577476) | soil metagenome | isolation source: 100 cm soil or saprolite under Garry oak tree replicate 1 | place: USA:California | collected 2016-06-15 | reverse complement strand
TCCTCTAGGCAACGGATTGCTCCGCTCTCGCTCCGTTCGAACAGCACCAGACTTTCGCCAGCTGTAACTTTCGCAATCCGCGCAATGACACGATACCTTGGACCCCCAGGCTGGGACGATGTCTCACGAGGAATTTCGGCCGACACGACAGTCCATAGAAACGTGAGACGAACAAGATCGGTGGTGGAATAGTTGCAGCCTGAGATCACCCACTGCTCTTTCGCGCCGAAGACCCGGGCCCACTCGCTTGGCGTCAATTCAAAGGAAATCTCGGCTCGAATGGCGCCGGGCAAGTCATCCTCGAAGATGCGATAATCCACAACGCCATCGAACTGATATTCTGTAATGTTCCCCCCTCCGCTCCCATGCCATGACACCTGTCTCGCGTCTTCGAATCTCGGAAACGACATCAGCAATTCTACGGCGCGGACAAGATTGGACTTCCCTGCGTCATTCCTCCCAACTAGAACCGTAAGGTTCCCAAACTCGATACTCACATCATGCAAGTTTCGATAGCCAGAAATCGACAGGTGTCGGACTCTCAAGCTTCTGCTCCCTCTCCGCAGATGGACGCCGAGCCCAAATCACTTTCTCTAAGGCCCTCGCCGTCGCGGAGCCAAGGTGTGCCCCCCCAATGATCCGCGCCTGGGTTCGCCAGCCGGTCTCCAACCCGTCCTTCGTCAATTCCCGCATGTCTAGAGTCAAGCAACCTTGGGGTGGTGAAGTCGGCCGTCAGATCCGACTCTGCTTACGCCATCGAAACAGCGGGCCATCCCTCCGCATGTATCTTTGAGTGGATCGTAGCATTCGCACCACGATGCTACGTTGCTCAGTCACCCTAGGCGAATTCGCCGGTTAGATCAGACGTTTAGACCTCGGTCCCGACGATGAATCTCTCTCGCAAGATACGCAATGGCTCCTCGAGGTGATAGCCTAGGGCAACATTGTGCGGCCATGGCAGTCGCAGTTGGATCTGGCGGAGCGACGGGCTTCGCTCAGCTCGGGAAGTGGCTCGAGTGGGGATCCATTACTCGAGCGAACCTTGATGACGTCTCAGGTGCCATCGGCCGTTAATGACGGACTGCTGCCACTGCGGAAGGGGCTTTTGTCCAACCCTGCTAGCATCGCTAGACATTGCGGTCCGGTTTGCTTCAGGAAATACGGGCCCTGCGGAGGTCGATGGACCGAGCCAACTGTGGCACCAGTCCCCATCGAAGAAGCGGAAGTCAAACCGTCGCCGCTGGAACGAGCCAGCTCGAAGATTGGCGGAATTGTCCTTCGACATGTCGCCGTGGGGTTGGCGTGCGGGATCTTGCCGACCGCGTGTCCTGCATTCGTAGCCATCAACCAAATTGCTGGCCTCGCAAAAACCGCCAATGACATCTATAATGCCTACACTGGGGCCCCCGACCGGTCCAGCCTTGTGGCTCCTGGGCAAACACTAGAAGAGCTTCAGGTTGCGGACCCGTCCAGGCTTTTCCCGGCCTGCGCTTGCTCTTTGACCTCATCGCTAAGCATCGCTCCGCGCTGTGTGCTTCAGATGGCTGTCCGAGCCTAATAAGCGTTTCCTCCGGGCGTTTCCCCACGGATGGCTAGCATAGCCGACATATCGCTTGAGTTAACGATCACGTCGCTCTTGCGCCATAACGCCACGAACGCTACTCGAGGCCTCGGAGAACTGGAGTCCCTTCAGGTCCGAATCGCAGGCAAGTCTCGAGCCCCAGGGCGTCTAAGTTCCGTCGGGCAGACACGAGGGGGCGCGAACCTTGGAGGTACTACGGGCCAGCATGCGATCGCCTAGTGTTCGGAAAGCAAGAACGCCTCGAATCTCTCTGCCAGCGGCGGAAGCGCGTCGGCGGTATAGGCATCGTCCAAGAACTGGGTGAAGGAGACTCTGAGAAGTTTCACATGGTTGAGTATGGCGCTCGGCGTCACCATGCGAGCGGCCCTCTGGTTTTCAAGAATGCCACGCAAATACATGACAAAGTGAATGGTATCTCCCACGAGCTGCGCAGTACACCATCTGCTGGAAATTCTAATTGCCATTTCCCGGCATCGATTGTTCATCACGGCCCAGTCAGTGATTGCACGGGGAATCTCGATCTCGTCCAATCCGCCTAGATGCTTGTACTCGTAGCTGGGGTGCCTCAGTTCAGTGCAGGCGCAGAGTTCCGCGAGGAACCTAGCAATCTGACCGAGAGGAGGTACGACTTGCTGACCGACCCCGCAGGTGTGGATCCACTTTGTGGCCTTGACGAAGCCGATGTCGTAAATCTTGAACCGGCCGTTCTCGTGAGCCACGTCTGCAATCAAATCGATCACCCGCGGGTCGTCGCGCCATGAGGCGAGATTCCCCTCGGCCTTCCAGACCTCCTTCACAACTCTGCGGGCTTCGAGCAGTGTTCGGTTCACGTTCATTCTTCGCTCGAGCAACTTGCCTATGGCGTCGACCTTCAGATTACGGGCCCGGATTCTCGATCGCAAAGGGGCGCGTCTCATGTTCAGCAAGCGGGTCTTCTCTCGTTCCAAGATCGTTTTCGTCCTCAACGACCATCGATCGTCCACACGCTCGAACGTTGAGATTGGTTTGACCAAGGAATAGACGTACTCGTTCTGTGCGGAGTTGGTGACTCCGGACAGTAGCGTCCAGTAGGCCAAACGGGTGAACATGTCCCTAGGGGATTTGGGCAAGGTCCGTCCGTAGAGCCATACCCGCTTAACGTGTCGTGCAAGGTCCGAAAAGCCGTCAGGGATTCTTGCAGGCCTCACCTCATTTCCCACGTACCGAAAACAGCACGATGCTACATAATAACTGGTCACAGAGGGGTAACGGTGCTCACTGATGCTCCTGGGGCGTCCGGGGTACGGCTCTTTGAGAGGCGGCACCCTCGCGCTAGGTCAGGTCGCATGACGAGCCCCTTCAGGCCCACGAGCGCAGGGGGCAATCACCGTGGATCGTCATCGCTGAAGATGTCGTGGTTGATGGGACGGAGGTGGACGGGGTCGCAGTTCACGGCCGCCATCCCGGTGCTCAACTGGTGAGCGGGGCCGAAGATTCCCGCTCGTGTGCTGGTCGAGTTTCACACGTTGCTGGTCTCGGTACGGTTGTTCCTTCACCACGTCGTTGAGCCAGTACAAAGCCCCTTCCTCGAGATTGAAGGAAGCCCAAGAAGTGAAAGCCGTGCGGCTAGTCGCGGTGGCAAGCAGCCCGGACTGACGAATTCCGGCTGCTTTTTGGTGATCGCTGAGATCATAGAGACGCTCCACACTGAAGGCGCCTGCGAACCTCGCGCCGACGCGAACCTTCGAGGGGTCTGGAGCTCTGGAAGGGGTAGCCCCGCCTTCGATCTCAGCGAGATACGGAGACGGCAGACCTTGTCGGGAGACGAGATGTAGGCGCTTCATGGCTCGCGTGATCGCGACGTAGAACAGCCGCCGTTCTTCAGCCGGCGCGTCCCCAGCGCTCATGCGCACGGGCTCCAACACGTCCGGATTCTCGACCTTGGACGGGAAACCGAAAAGGTGGTCGCTGGCGTTGGCGACGATGACTATGTCGGCCTCCAATCCTTTTGCCTTATGCGCGGACAGGATGCGCACTCCCTGCACATCCCGATCCGGGTTCCCCACAGGAACTCCATTCCGTCGGCAGGCCTCGATGACGTCCTCCAGCAGGTGATTGGTTCGGCTGAGGACGAGAATACGATCCGCAGGGACTTGGCGAAGCTCTTGACGGACGAGCGAGGCCGTGCGATCCACGATCGCCGAGTCGTCATCGGACACTTCATGCACGTACGCCTCCCCGCGCTCGCGGCTGGAGATGATGACTTGTTTGGGCACTTGCTTTTGATTGCATGCAATGAGTGCGGCGCCCGCCTCCACGATGACCGCGGGAGAACGGTAATTCATGTTCAGCATGGTGGTCGATGCCGGACCGAAGTGCGACTCGAAATTGATGATGTGATCGACGTCCCCGCCTGCGAAGCCATAGATTGCCTGCCAGTCATCGCCGACCGCGAAAAGGCGGGCCCCCGTCACCGCGATGAGAGAGTTCAAGAACCGCGCCATCGCGGCCGAGGTGTCCTGAAATTCGTCCACGAGCACGTGCTCGTACTTCGGAAGAGGATTCGTGCCACCTTCCAGGATGTCGGCGGCCCGATGTAACATATCGGAGAAGTCGATACGGCCCTCGGCCGAGAGCGCTGCCTGATATCGCTCGAGAACCGCAATTCCGAGTAGCCCAAAGTTGTGAACTCGCGGTGTCGACCTCTTAAGATGCGGTTGTATTTCCTTCGGCTCCCGCCGCATCGCTCGCGCGTTGGTGATGAATTGAACGAGCAGTTTTTCAATCGAGCTACCAATGTACTTCAGATCCCCAAAAGATTTCCCGATATCTTCGAATGTCATGGGCCGCAAGACGATACCGCCACGAGTCAACCGCTCTCGAAGTGCAGAGTCCAGCGTGCCCTCGGTTCGTTCGTAATCATAGAATTCGATGAGCGTCTTCCCTTCGTGGCGGAACTGATCTCGTTTCCACGCCATGCCTTCCTTGTACTCGGCGGTTGAAGTCGTCCATCCCGCAGGCACTTCGCCGGCTCGATTGACCCCCCAATATTCGACGGAGGCCCCACTTTTGGGAAACGTGAAGTCGGGGTGATAGGCGCCTCGTCCGCCGTCGACGCTAGCCCAGGACGCCTTGGCCTCATATTTGTATTCGACATGGTTGAGGAAAAGGAAGTCCGCGATCATCCGTTCGCCAATAGATCGGACATGCTCCCCTCGCAGCGTTCGATACGTCTTGTCGCCGCCGACCGCGGGTGCGTTCTCGTCCTCATTTCGATGAAAGTTGAGGATTGCGTTGATGTAGAGCTGAGCAAGGTGCGGATCCTGCCCAGTCCTTGCCTCTCGCAGCACAGCGGCAACTAAGGAATCCGTCCATCGGTCGTCCGCGACACTCATGGGCCCTGTGGCGGTCGCTTGAACGACACGTTTGCCGAGCGAATGAAGGGTCGAAACTGTGACGCCCTCCCTCTGGCGATTCGCGATCGGAACTCCCATCTGCTTGAGTCGATCCTGCATTTCCTCGGTGGCCTTGTTCGTGAATGTGACGGCCAAGATGGCCGTCGGACGAACACCCCGCTCCAAAAGGTATCGGATTCGGCCCACAATAGTTCGCGTCTTGCCCGAGCCTGCTCCGGCGATCACAAGGTTACGGACGTCGTCGCGCACGATTGCTGCCTGTTGCGCCTCGTCCGCTTTGAGTTCCTCGACGAGTAACTTCGAGTGGCGGGCCATCATTCGCCGCGCATAGTTCTGGTTGTGTCCATTGAGGGTTTGCCGCAGCTGGTTCGCTTGACGGAGGTTGCCCTCGAACTGATCCCGAATCGAGATATCCCGTGAGCGGCGAACGACTTTGGCGATCGGAGGTAGGATTCGTTCTGCGACTTCGGCGACTTTCGCTTCGAGAGGCCTCCGGACTCGCTCGGGGATGTAATCGCCGGTACTGACGAAGGACTGCAGAGAGCTTTCGATGCTCTGGAGATCGGGACCGACTTGCTGTAGTCGAATCCCGGCCTGGTGGACTTGCCGTTTCCTGTGCCACAGGAACGCGGCAATGCCTGTGACGGCGGCCGCAGAGACTGGGACCAGTAGTAGCGGGTCCATCCCACCACCCTAGGGTAGAATGTAGAGCACTGTCGAGAAACTTAAAGGACTTTGCTACGAGGCTTCATGTGTTGCTGAACGCGTACGCTCTTCCATGGTCGGAAGTAAGTCCATTGCCCACGACCTCGAGGAGAAAGCTGTTGAGTTCGTGCAAGAATTCCTTCAGCCATATCTCAATGGATCCGAGGACTACGTGCAAGAATAGAGTCCCGGGACAGCCACGCCAATCGTCACGAAAGGTGAGGTAGCGCTGGCTGCTCAAAGCCTGCTGTTGTGGAAGAGTTCCGCGCGGATTGAACGTCTCACGCGATGGTTGATTGGCCTGACAGGAGCGTTGGTGGCACTTACAGTCATCCTGGCCATCCTGACTTGGAGACTCGGGCGCTAGGCCCGCCAGAAGTTTGCTTGTCCATCCCGCGGACATCGCCTCTTCTCTCGCACGGTGACAATCGCTGTAGAGTGCCTCAGGCCTTGAACGCGTCTCTGAGAGGAACATTCGGGGGAGCGCTGATCAGACCCGGTTACGACGCGAGTGGAGCATGAAACTGCCACCATTCTGGATCTCATGGTGAACGAGGCAGCTGCTGGGCTTCTCGGAGACATCCAAGTGCTAGGGGGCAGCCGCTGATCGCGGAAGAGTGCTCACGTAACAGCGACAGGTATTAAGCTCGACCTGAGGCTATTTCTGGTTGTGGGGGAGGACGGACCGAAGGACATTCAGGCGGGCGATGCGAAGGACTTCAAGCGCATATGCAAGCTAATCCTCGAGCGTCTTGGTTACCGTGTCGTCGAAGATAGGGTCGACGTTTCACGGCCGGGACCTGTCGCACTGGATTTTCTGCTTTCCGGGGAAGAGGGGTCGATAGTGACCCTTTGCGCCGCGTCTCGGGCGACCACCTTTCACGGATTGGCCAAACGGGTGACGTACGCAATCGGGCCTGACCGGAAAATCATCGCGCCTTTTCAAGAGCGGGCCATTAGCGTTTCTGTCGTTAAGCAGTTGCAGTTGTCCATAGCCGCCCACAAGGCCCAGGGCGGAATGATAATTACCAGTGGGCGATTCTCAGGTCCAGCCATCGAATACGCGGAAGCAGTCTCGTCACTGGGCACTCAAGTGCAGCTCATTGACCGAGGGGTTCTCGCCGAAATGGCTGCTCAGGCAGGTATTGAGCTAACCGACAACGGTCAGCCACTCGTATGGACGTACGGAATTTCGGACACGATCCGTCTCAAGCAAGCCCTTGGTTCTTACCTGGACGGTCTCTACGAGAGCTGCCCCCGGTTGCCATCGAGCCTTTTGGACGTCAGCGACCGCGAAGTAAGCCTCCGTCCATCGCTCAAGATAACCTATGATGTGGAGGCAGCAGTACGAGGTCGAGGTCGCGACGGCGTGCTCGATCGAATATCAGTCAAAGATGGGACGCTTTTCCTCGACGGTGAGAACGGGACAAGACTTGACGCTCACAGGACATCCTTTTTCGCGTCGTTCGAGCCCGTGCCCTATTCTGTCAAGAACTTTCGAGAGCTGCACCCACGATGGCTTCACTTCGAACTTGACGCTACGGGAATAGCGGCAAAAGCTAGAGAGGCGATTGCGAGTTACCATGCGAAATCAGGTACGTGGTGGGGGAACCGGGGAAATCTGTACTACGGAACTTGGAAACCCTCGAAGCGAAACGTTACTCTCAAGGATGTCACCCAGCTGTACCTCCCGGAAAACCGAGCGCGGCTCCATATCCTCGAGACTGCTTATCAATTCGAATTCCTGGAACATCCCTCGGGCAGAATCCAGCCTCTCGGAGAGGGTCTCAACCGTTGCGGAATCTGCGGCCTAAGCATTCGTCGACGCCGTCTACTCTGCAACATCTGCGGCAAGGTTGCGCACCGAAGGAAGCACGGGTTCAGGTGCAAGAGCTGTAGGAGAACCATGTGCCTAAAGTGCATCAAGTTCAGAAAGGGTATCCTCTGGAGGGTCCCGATTTGTCCGACTTGCGGCAGTAAGCCGTAGGAACACATCAAGACGCCACCACGGCTAAGTTATGGATGCTTACTGCATCGGACGAAACCGATAGCGATAGGTGTGAGGTGCACATCCCTCACCGCTCTCGACTAAGTGGCTGTCGGGCGTTCTCGAGGACTCGATAGATCGAATGACAATCTCCCGTTGAAAGGAACAAGTTTCGCCGGAGGCCAATCTTCTTCTCGCGTTGAAGCCGGCCGCGTTGGAACCCTCCAAGATCGACCGCGCCTTCTTTCGACCAGATAGAGCGCTCAAGGCTGCCGAGGATGATGTTATCTCTCCTAGTCGCGCCATCGTTCTCGCCTCGTGAGCTGTGGTGTCTACAACGCTGGCCGCGATGCCAAGACAACCACTCTCGACCTAGAACTCGGGCCGCCTCATGCTCTATCACTCGTTTGCTCACTACAAGCACGCCGTAGCAGGCTGCGGGGCATCGTTTTCCCCGAACATATCCGGGTGCGTAGAAGAATACCATGTCCCCGGGGTCAAGAGCAGGTCGTATGTCGGGTCGACAGAGTTCCCAGTGAGGGACACGCGATCGCGGCACCGGTAGGCTTCGCTCTTGAAAGTATGGCTGCGGAGTGTCGGCATAAAATCTAGACGCGTAACCTTTCACGAACGAGCCTCACCATTTGCCACATCGCCCCTGCTGCAACCCTTGTGCTGGAGAAAGACCGTATCAATCTTGAAGGACACCCTGCGAAAGCAATTTCTGAAGAGCCGACAGACCCAATACTCGCTTCCCCAGGCCGTCCGTCAAGTTAATCTTTGCGCGAGGAGTTTCCGTCGGTAGGATTTGGAAGGCGGAAGGGAGACGCGTTGGTCAATACCACCATCTTCAAAACGGATGTGGAGCCTTTTGTTCGTCGTTGGCTGGCACTGCGCTACGACATCGGTTTCGATGCTGATCAGGTCGAACTGGTGGGAGCCGAGCCCCCTCGGAGAAGCCATGGATTCGACGCGGTTTCCACGGATCGGCGGGTGATCGCTGGCATCAACGGATCGAGCGGCAAGACCAGTGGGGGAAAGAATCCGTCAGGCAAGATTCACAAGGCTTACCAGGAGCTCTACTTCCTGACCCTCGCTAGGGCGGACCGTCGACTACTCGTCCTAACCGACCCAGACTTCTACCAAATCTTGAAGCGAGAAACCCAGGGCCGACTCGCCACAGGCGTGGAACTCTTGTATTGCGAACTTCCCCCCGACTTGACGCTGAAAGTTCGTGCAGTTCAAAGGGATGCGTCAGCCGAAGTAGGCGGTTAGACAGATCGGTCCCAGGCAAACGAAAACCCCAGAGACCAACTGGTTCCATGCAAGGCGAGCCATCCGTCAACCCGAGCAAATCACGACTGACAGCGAAGCCAAACGATAACGGCCGCGCGAACACGAGGTGACCCATTGCCGAGACCGTTCCAAACCAACCCGTGGCCCCTGTCGACTCTTCTAACAGAAATCAACAACGGACAAATCGTTGTTCCGCAGTTCCAGCGAAGCTTCGTCTGGGACCCCATCGATACGCATAAACTCCTCGTGTCCGTAAGCAACTCCTATCCTGCTGGCAGCCTCTTATTCTTCAAGCAGGGTGGTGCTGGTGTATTCGGGGCGCGCCTTGTGGAAGGAGTCGACTCCGCTGGCCCCCACCTGGTCCCGCCTGATAGACTCGTCCTGGACGGCCAGCAGAGACTCACGTCCCTTTATCAGGCCCTTTGCGGCAGGGGGAGTCATCTGTTCTTCATCGATTTGAAGAGGCTTGATGGGTCTCGGCGCGACTCAATTGAGGATGCCCTATTCTATGCCTCGGCAAAGAAGGCAACGGAGACCCTCGGATCCATCGGTGAACAGTTCGAGAGGCATACCATGCCGCTCTTGACAATTTTCAGCCGAGAACAGAATTTCGACCGCTGGAGCGACGAATACATCGAGCACTGGAGAGCGAAGGGTTCTGAGAGTCGCAAGGACCTGAGAGATTGGCTGAGAATGCTGTACCGCCAGTTTCTCAAACCTATCTACGAATACGAATTCCCGGTCGTTGAACTTGACTCGGAAACGCCTCTTGACGCCGTGTGCAATATCTTCGTTAGCGTCAACACGACAGGCGTTCAGCTTACGACCTTCGAGCTATTGACGGCCCTCCTTTACAAGGACGGCGTCAGACTACGTGACCTGTGGGAAAACGCGAGGGGCTTCAACGCTCTCGTTCGGACTTTCCTCGCTGACGACGAGCCTGACTATGTCCTTAAGGCAATGTCGCTACTGAGGCCTCCCCCCATCGGCAGCACCCTCCCGTCGAGCAAACGAGCCGATCTTCTGAAACTTTCTAAGTCAGACGTGGAGAGTTACTGGTATCCCTCGGTGGAACACATTGATGAGGCCCTGTCACTCCTGAAAGGCGAATGTGGAGTACTCTCTAGGAGGTGGCTGCCGTACATCTCAATTCTGCCACCGATGGCCTCGGCGCTAGCGCACGTGAAGCAGGTCTATCGAGGTCCTGAGCGAGGCGTCATGAAGCAAAAGCTCCTCAAGTGGTACTGGTGTTCGGTATTTGCTCAGCGTTACGACACTGCAGTCGACAGCAAAGCCTCGACTGACATCGTTGCTCTAAAATCCTGGTTTGCGGGAGGGAACGCACCGGAGCCGGTTAGGCAACTATCCGCGACCGCGTTCGACGCGAATCTCCTCCAGGATATTGAAAGGCAGTCAAATGCGATTTACCGGGGGGTCATATGTCTACTCGTCCGCGGAGGCGCCATTGATTTTCACAAACAGGTTAAGATCTCGACTCTCGACATTGCAAGCGAGGACATAGAAGATCACCATGTCTTTCCAAGAGGCTACCTGGGTGATCGTTTCCCGAAGAACCTGGTCAATTGCGTCCTCAATCGAACCCTGATAGATGGTGAAACAAATAATGTCATAGGGAAGAACCCGCCATCTGTTTACCTCCAAAGAGTCCGCGAGAGTGGAGTCGGCGAGGAACGCCTCCGTGACATTCTTGTGTCGCATCGACTCATGACGACCTCGGCGATGGGACTTCTATCGGACAACTTCGCAGGCTACCTCGCCGAGAGGCGAGCAGTGTTCCAAGACGCTATTAACGAGTTGACTCGTTAGCGGGTTTGCTCTTGAACGAGTCCGGACTAATCTGTAATGCGGCACCGGGGGCGGCCCTGCTACGCCTTCAGAGCTTCTCGCCTCGGCAAAGGAGGAGGATCACTGTGGAGTCGGGACGGGAACACCCGTCATGTTAGCGGATGCGGGCGAACATCTCCATGCGATATTTCAGGGCCTCTGCAGCTGGGTGGAGCTGCGAGCGTTCGGGCAAGTTCGGGAGCCTCTTCCCTTCCCAAGCCAGTA
>WNGG01008877.1_pt1 | contig 11036 bp, 8 predicted proteins | sample 5400661 | NCBI WGS metagenome assembly WNGG01 (sample SAMN13153372, study PRJNA577476) | soil metagenome | isolation source: 100 cm soil or saprolite under Garry oak tree replicate 1 | place: USA:California | collected 2016-06-15 | reverse complement strand
TGCTTCGAGCCGACCACGGGACCGTCGCCGACGACGAAGTAGCTCGCCGGCGCCACGCCGTTGCCGGCGAGGCACGAAGTGCGCACCGCTGCAGCAGCCTGCTCCAGGCCGGCGGGCGACGCGACCGAGTCCTCAGTGATCGAGGAAGGTCACCCGGCCGGTGGCGACATCGTACATGCCGCCCACGAGCGCGACCGTGCCGTCGTCGAGGTACTTCGCCACGTACGGGCTTCGCTCTCGGATGGCCCGAATCGACTGGCGCACGTTCTCCTCGGCCACCTTCGTGACGCAGCCGGCGTCTTTCGAGTCGCTGCAGTGCGCCGCCTCGACCGCGGGATGGATCTTGGCCAGCAGGCCGGTGAGGTTACCGAGCTGCACGCCGTCGATCGCGCCCTTGACTGCGCCGCAGCTCGTGTGCCCGAGCACCACGATGAGCTTCGTGCCGACCTTGACCGCGTATTCGAGGCTCCCGAGCTCATCATCGTTCACGACGTTGCCGCCCACGCGCACGGCGAAGAGGTCGCCGATCCCCTGGTCGAAGACGATCTCGACGGGCGCGCGTGAGTCCATGCAGCCGAGCACAGCCGCGAAGGGGAACTGGCCGGCAGCCGTGGCGACGACCTTGGCCGACCAGTCGCGGCGCCGGGTCGCATTCGCGACGAAGCGCGCGTTGCCCGCCTTCAGGCGGTCGAGCGCCTGCGACGGTGTCATCGCCACCTGCGACTCGCGCGTCTGCACTTCGGGTTTCGAGGGTGCGGTCGCCGGGGGCTCCGCCGTGGCGACCCGAGCGCCGAGCGCCAGGCACAGGACGACTGCCGAGGCACCCCGCCGTGATGAGCCGTCGCGCCGTTCGGGTGGCATCGCCGCCTAGTACGCAATCGACCGACGGCGTGCAACCGCGTCGCGGCAGGCTGGACGCGTTCGCCGGAGATCTCTTCGATGTAACGCTCGCGACCGACTCGTGGTCGCTGACGGTAGTCGGGAAGCCGTCCGTCCGCAGCCAGGGGCACAGTTCGGCCACAGTCGGGGGTCTCCGACTCCGACCGCCCAGAAGTGCCTGTCCCGCGTAGTGCGCCCGGAGGGAGTTGAACCCCCGACCCTCAGGTTCGAAGCCTGAGGACCGCACTCACGCAGCCCGTCTGAAACCATCCGAGCCCCGTGAGGACGGGACCGGCAACCGGTCGCCGCGATGTGAGATGGGCGGAGATGGGCTGGGTGCGGGCACAGTCGGGGCACAGTCGGGACGTGGCCCCGAGCACTTGCGCCAGGGCGGGCATCGAGTTGTCTCCTCTCGAGGGCTTCGTCCATGCGGAGGCCGCGGAGCCCCTGACTGGGAGGCGCTAGAAACCGTCTGGCAAGCTGCTCTAGAGGGCTCCGCGGAGGATCGCTGTGCTCGCCGCAACCGGGGCGCATCGCAAGGCGAGAAGTCGCTGAGTCGCGGGCGACCCGCGGCGCCCGACCACCGCCGCCGGCCGCTGCGATGTCTCGCCCCCCGGGGGCCAGAGCCCTCAGGGATTAGTACAGGGCAGCTGGCCCGACCCCGCCGGATCGTCGCCGAAGGCCCCGATCTTGAAACCCGGTCCTTGGCTGTTGATCCCCGTGATGTTGGAAGCGGCGTTGGGGCAGGGGTACGCGATGTCTTGCGTCGTGGGGAACACCCACCTGCCATTCGGGTCGACGTAGGTGTGGAAGGGGAACTCCGTCCCAGCGAGCGGTCCACCGACGAATCTGACGCGCTCACACAAGGTGCCATCGCCGTTGTAGGTGTAGTCAGTCTCGGTGACCACCGGCATGGTCTCGTAGGGCTTGAACGCGCAGCCGGGGCCGCTCCCGCTCAGCTCGACGTTGCCCTTCGTGCAATGCTTGCCACCGGAGCCGTCGGGGTTCGGGAGGTACTTGGCCGTCCCGATGAAGGTGAAGAAGCAATCGGGGCCGAACGACCCCGTGGCCGCCGCCATGTAGGTGCCTCGCTCCGTCCCCGGCTTCGGCGGATGGTCGTAGTCGTAGGGCGTCGTCATGGTGATGTCCGCACGACCTGTCGCGCCCCACAGCAGGACGCCGAGGAATGCTGCCAAACATCGTTCGTGTCTCATTCGGATATCCTCCCTTTCGAGGGCCTCGCCGGTCGGGTGGCGGCCCCTGACCTGAAGGCGCCAGAAACCGTATAGCATCTGCCAGAGGACAGGTTTCGCCCCGCGACAGGAGCGCGGCGCGCATGCAGGATGCGCTTACACTCGAGCGCAGGCACCTCATCGTTCGGCAAGCGCGAACACTGGGCGGGTCACGCCCCGATCTCCGCCGACCGGCCCCGGTGCCGCCGGTACATCTCGGCGGCCCAGCGGCACACGGGCCGGCTCACCAGCGCGTCACGCCAGCGCGTCACCGGCCGGCGCGGGCAGCGGGCCCGGGGGCCGATAGGGGAACTCGGGCGGGAGTACCACTGGCGCGAGGAGCGCGGCGGCGGTCAGGTCGGCGACGCTGAAGCGGTCGCCGACCAGATAGCCGGAGGGCCGAAGCTCGGCCTCGAGACGGTCGAGCGCCGCGAGCACCTTCTCGCGACTCCGCGCCGCGCTGCCGGCGTCGATCTTCATGTCGGCCTTCATCACCACTCGGAGGGCGGGGAAGAGGGCGCGGTAGAGGCGTTGCGTGACCGGCCCGTACCCCAGCGTGAAGGCGGCAGCCGCGAACTCGGTCTCCGGCAGGAGCTCGTGGAAGAGCGCGCGCCGCACGTGCGGGCCGAGCTCCTCGTCGAAGAAGTCCTCGAGCTCGAGCGCCCGGCGGCGGTCGGTCGCGTCGGCCGGGTAGAGCGCCGGCTCGGGCCGCAGGCGCTCGAGGCGCTCGATTCTGCGCGTCGAGTCGTGGATCGTCTCGCCGTCGAGCACGAGGACCGGCAGCGCCTTCTGCCCCGTCATCCAGAGGACGCGCGGGACGTGGAAGCCGGGCAGGAGCGAGCGGCGCACGTGCGCGATGCCCTTCCAGTCGAGCGCCCAGCGCGCCTTCTCGTTGTAGTGCGAGAAGCGGAACTGCAAGAGGACGGGCGGTGCCAACGCTACTCGCCCTCGGCCAGGTGGTCGACGCAGCCGCTCGGAAACCCTCCTGGCGTCACGATTCGCGTGCACAGCGAGCCGTCGGGCGCGCTTCAGCTATCGGTGGTCAGGGTACGGCGAACAGCTCGAGGGTGTCGCTCCAGTACGCGCGAGTGAGGCCCTCGGGCGTGTTGCAGTCCGAGTCGTTGAGTATGTCGGTGAGGAACTGTGCTTGCTCTGACCCGACGACGTTGCCGTCGCGGTCATACAAGACGATCGGGGCGGTGCCTACCACGCCGATCGTGCCTTCGACGTACGCGATGGGGGGAAACCCCGTCGCGGTGGCGTGGAGCGGCATCCCGACCAAGCAGGACGTGCCGGGGTCGGCCACGCCGCGGAAGGTGAGCACCCCCGTGCACCCTTCACCCCCGCCGAGCTCGCCGGTCGCCGTGAACTCGATAGGTTCCGTCGACGGGAAGTCCGTGACGCCCGGGCTGAATGTTATAACGCCGGTGGGCGCGTCCGGGGTGCCACCCCACGTGCACACCAGGGTGCCACGATCCGGCGCCGCCCGACTTGCCGTCGCCTGCACGAGTGCCAGCGCCACGACGGCGATTGCGATGCTTTGGAGTCCCGCTCGCATGAGATATCCTCCCTTTCGAGGGCCTCGCCTGAGGGCGAGAGGCCCTGACCTGGAGGCGCTAGAAACCGTGTAGCAATTGCCAGAGGCGCGGGCGTGTCCCGGGACGGGAGCGCGGCCCGAGGCGGCTATCGCCCTCACACCCTCCAGCGCACGGGCTCGTCGGGCACCACGTAGCTGCAGACCGTGCCGGTCCGGATGTACCGACGGAGGTGGCTGGCCAGCGCGGGATGCACGCGCGCGATGTGCGCGAGGCTGAAGCGAATTCGCGAGGCGACCGCCTTCCGGGCGCGCTCGATCGGGCTGCCGGCCCGTCGACCGCGGCCGCCCAGGCCAAAGGCGGACGCCAGCTCCCCGGCGATGAAGTCGAACTCGGCGCGCGCCCGCGCCACGCGTCCCTCGTCGTTGCAGCGCTCGGCGTCCTCGAGCTCGCGGTGCAGCCCCGCCAACCGTTCCCGGTAGTCCGCCCGTGCCCGATGGTCGAGGACGGCGTCTCCGGAAGCCCCTCGGGACACCCTGAGACCCTGCGCAACGAGGTCCGCGGCGGGGGTGCTGCGCGGGTCGGGCGGCGCGCCCGCGGAGGCGGCGATCAGGTCCGCGACGTGGATATCCCTGCCCCGGTTGGCGAGCAGGATCGCGATGTCGCCGAGGCCCTTGCTGTGCTTCAGCCGCACGGACGTGCCCGCGTAGATGACGGTCCAGACATCTCCCTCGTTGCGAAAGACCGCCTCGCCATCGGCCGGCTCTTGCGCACCGGCGGTCGGCGCGGCGTCGAGGCCGAGACGGCGCACCTTCGCCACGAGGCCGTCCATCCCGAGCTCCCGCGCCGTGGCGAGTGCGCTCGTGAGCAGAGCCGCGGCCTCGCCACGGCGCGCGCCGGCATCGCGCGTGAGGAGCAAGCGGGCATGCGCGAGCTGGGTCCACGCGAGAAAGGGTCGCGCGCCCATCCGCTCGTGCACCGTCGCCGCGTCCTCGTAGTGGCGAATCGCGTCGGCGACGCGGCCGAGCGTCGAGGCCAGCAGGCCGAGGTGGTAGGAGACCGACCCCCAGCAGGCGAGCCCCGCGGCGAAGATCCCGACGCGACCGGCGTAGGGCATCAGGAGCTCGTAGAGCTGCGCCGCGCTCGTGCGGTCGTTCAGCTCTGCGGCGACGGCGGAGAGAAGGCTCATCGAGACCACCCAGGCGCCGTCGCGGGGCAGCGGAAAGCCCTCCTTCGCCAGCGCGGAAAGCTCGCGCCGCGCTTCGGCCTGACGGCCCGTTTCGCTCCACACGAACGCACGGGCGCAGCGCTGGAACATCGTGGCGGGCACGCCAGTACGGGGTTGCGACCGTCCAACGAGCTGATCCAGACAGCCCTTGTGAAAGTGGAGGAGGAATGTCTGAATCTCGTGGCGCAGGATCGGTTGGACATCGGGCTCCCGCTGACCGAGCTCGACCGCGCGCTGCGCCTGCTCCTCGCCGTCGGCGAACCGGCCGTCCATGATCGCGCGCGTCGCCCGCCACATCGCCAGGTCCGTCAGGTAGAGCGGCTGGCGCAGCTCGCCGGCGATCTGTGCCCACGCCTCGATCTCGCGGTCGGTGGCGACCACGTCGCCGTGCTCGAGGAATCCGACGATGCGAAACCTGTGTCCGAGCAGCGCGAGCTCGCGGTCCCCCGTCCGCTCCCCGAGGTGCAGGATCTCGTCGGCGATCGCGAGGCGCTCCGCCGCTCCCTCCGGCCGCCAGAGGGCGATCCAGCGCGCACGGAGCACGGCGGCGAGAAGCCGCGGGTCGCCGAGCTGCCGTGCGAGCCTGACCGCCTCCTCGCTGAGCGCGACGACCCGCTCGGGCTCGGGCGCCCAGTAGAGATTGATCGCCAGGCGCGCGAGGAGCTGCGCCCGCAGCCCCGGGTCGCCGTCGCCGAGGCGGTGGAGCGCCTCCTCGAGGAGCTCGATGCGGGGTTGGTCGACGACCTCGCTCCGCACCCAGAGCAGGCGCGAGCCCTCCCCGGCGAAACCGAGCGCGCTGCGAGCCAGCAGCGGCGCGTCTCCGATCCGTCGCGCGATCTCGGCGGCCTGCTGGAACGTCTCGCGCGCCCCGCGCCCGTCGCCGGATTTCCACTGCACGTCGCCGCGCGCGAGCAGGAGCTCGCAGCGCTCGCGCTCGTCTCCGGGGCGCGCCAGCCCGAGGACCTCGAGCGCGGACTGGAAGTGCGCCGCGGCCGCCTCGTAGGCCAGCGAGGCCGCGGCATGCCGCCCGGCTCGCGTGCTGTACACGAGCGCCTTGTCGGCGCCCCGCGCCGGCGCAGCCTCCAGGAAATGATGGGCGAGCGCCGTCAGGTGCGGCGTCGGGTCCGTGCGGTGGACCTCCTCGAGGACCTCGCCGATCTGCCCGTGCAGCCGGATGCGCTCTGCGGGCCCCAGCTCCTCGTAGAGGGTCTCCCGGATCAGCGCGTGGGCGAATCGGTACCGCCCCACTCCGCCCGGCTCGCGGACGACGATCTCGCGGGCGAGGGCAGGGCCCAGCGTCTCGAGGAGCGCCTCCGGGTCGAGCCCGCACGCGCGGTGCAGGATGGCCAGGTCGAATTCGCGTCCGACGACCGATGCGAGCGCAAGGGCCTCCCGGGCGGGCGGCGGCAAGGGCGCGAGGCGGCGGCGGATCGCCTCGCGCACGCCCTGCGGCACCGGAAACCTCCCCGGGCTCGGGTCCTCGTGCCGCTCGAGCGCTCGCTCGGCAACGAGCAAGCGCACGATCTCGTCGACGAAGAAGGGATTGCCCTCGGTCTCCCGATGGACGGCACGGACGAGCACCGGCGCCGGGCTCCGGCCGATCGTCTCCTCGAGGAAGCGCCGCACCTCCTCCTCCCCGAGGCCGCGCAGCGGCACGTGGTGGCCGTCGCGGCCGAGCGCGCCCAGGATCTCGGCCACGGCCGGGGCCTGCCGGACCTCCACTTCCCGGTACGTGCCGAGGAGGAGAATCCGAACGTCGCGCAGCTCGTGCGCGAGGAACTGCAGGAGAAGGAGCGACGGCGCATCGGCCCACTGCAGGTCGTCGAGCACGAGGACGAGCGGCGTCCGCTGAGCGGCGCTCCGGAGGAGCGTCGCCACCGCGTCGAAGAGGTAGAAGCGCGCGTGCTCGGATCGCGGCGAGGTGGACAGCGCGGGGAGGTCTCGGAAGCGCTCGCCGAGCTCCGGGACGAGCGGCACGAGGTAGGGAGCGCCCGCGCCGACGGCGGGGCGCAGCTCCTCCGCGGGGACGCCCTGGAGAAGCGCCCGGATCACCTGGACCCACGGCCAGTAGGGCGGCGCGCCCTCGCCTTCCCAGCACCGTCCCCAGAGGGCGACGCCGCCGCGCTCGGCCGCCTCCCGAGCGAGCTCCTCCGCGAGCCGGGTCTTCCCGATGCCCGCTTCGCCGACGACGAGGAAGAAGCGCCCCCGCCCGCCGACGGCGTCCTCCAGGCCCGCGCGCAGCTCCGCGAGCTCACGCTGCCGACCCACGAAGACCGGTCCGGCGTGCATCTGGGAGGATCCTTGCGGCGGCAACGGGGTTTCTGTCAACTCACGCGGGTGAGCTTCTCACGCCCCGTAGCGTCATATGGGGGGAAGAGGAGGAAGGCGCGCGAGAGGGGGTACGGGGCAACGTCTGATGTCGGGGATTCTGTCAACTAGGCTGTTTGAGTTGCCTACGCCCCTTCTGGTCCTTCCGGGTGTCAGCAGCGCCCAGGTCTCCTGGCGCCCCAACATCTTCGGCGGGCAGGACTGCATCGGCCCCGAAGGGCGCTCCTCCTCGACGCCCAACGTCTTCGGTGGCTACGACACGACGTTCCCTGACGGCTCCCGCTCCTCGTCGCACCCCTCCTAAAGCGGGTGTGGCCAAACCACAACCTATGGTGGTACAGCCTCATGGGCTACACTATTAGGAGTAAGAGATGAAGTCAAGGAAAGAGCCCGCCCTGGGAAGCGGCAGGCTCTGGTCTCTAAAGAAGGTGCTCTTCGGCGAACGAGCGGAAGGTGCCGTCGCCGATCCGCCGCGTTACGTCGTCCGGCAGGGTGGTGGTCGGCTTCCTCGGACCCCGCGGATGGATACGAGAGGGCCACAGGGATGCAGGACGATACGCTTCGGAGGCTCCGAAGCGCAGCGCCGACAACTCTGGGGCGAGATCGCAGCCGCCGAAGGCCGGAAGAGGCTCCTCGTTTCGCAGGGGCACAGTCGGGGCACAGTTCGGGCACAGTCAGGGGTCTCGAAGATACTCGGACCACCCAGAAATGCCCGTCCCGCGTAGTGCGCCCGGAGGGAGTTGAACCCCCGACCCTCAGGTTCGAAGCCTGAGGACCGTGCTCACGCAGCCCATCTCACACCATCCCAACCCCGTGCGGACGCGATCTGCAACCAGCCGCCGCGGTGTGGGTTGGGATCGCATGGGCTCGGTGTGGGCACAGTTGGGGCACAGTTCGCCGCCGTCAATGCAAAATTAATCAGGGGGGTGGCTAGGCGACCAGCGAAACCTGTGACACGGTAGCAGAGTCGCGTCCCGGAGAACCGGGATCAATCGCCCCTCGGGAAGGTGTACGCCGCCGGCCCGGGCAACTCGACGTGGATGGTGTCGTCGGGGTCGGTCGTCATGCCGCGCAGGTTCGTGAGCTGGCGCAGTCCCGTGCCGTCCAGCCGCATCGCGAAGAGCTGCTCCCCGAACGGGTTGGCGCCGAGGGGATCGCAGCTCGACGGGAATAGCACGGCCCCGGTGAGCGGGTCCAGGAAGAGGTGGGAGATGTTGCACGCCGGGCCCCCAACATAAAAGAAGCAGCCTGGAGTGGACGGCCGGCCGTCCCAGGGCAGGTGGGTGACCTGGCGCAGATGCGTGCCGAGCATTTCGACGGAGAAGATCTGGCAGATCTCGTGTAGGTTCTCCCCACGGTTCACCGACGCCGGGAAAAGCACTCGCCCACGGGTGACGAAACTGCCGAAAGCGTCGGTATCTTGTCGGCGGAAGTCGGTGAGCTGCAGGAGGTGCTTCCCGTCGAGCAGGAACACCTCGGACACGCTGCCACCGTTCACAGCCGGCCGGTCGGGAAAGCCGACATACAAGGAGCCTGGCCTCGCGCCGGTGACCTCGAATTGCGAGACGACGCGACCCCCACCGGGGAGTATGAGGAACGGGAGCTCCTTCTCGGGGCGCTTGCCATCCGTCTTGACCGTAAAGGCCGGCCCGCCCGGTGGCATGTGGAAGAGGATGGTTCGGCTGTTGAGAAAGTTTGCACAGCAGACGGGGTCCGAGTGGTGCGTAAGCTGGCGTCGATCGCCTGATCGCGGGTCGAGGCGGAAGATCTGATGCGCGTCGTGCCCCTCCCTGTCGGGGCCGAGGTCGGTCAGCGCGATGCTCAGGCCGTCGGGGCTGACCGGGAAGAATTCGTCATCGTTCGCTTGAACGCGGCTGGCAGGACCGAGACCGAGCCGCCGGAGCCCCCTCCCGTCGGCGCGCACGAAGAAAAAGCCCTCCTCAGGCAGCCGCCGGACAGCTGGGAGCGGAAACCACCGGCTGGTCACCTCGAAGATCACCCCTGAGCCATCCGGCAGCACCGCCAGGCGCTGAAAGTAGAGGCCGAAGCTCTGTGCCGCACTGCCCCAGCGGGCCTCGCCATACCCACGACACAGCCCCGACGGATCCGGCTGCGGGGGGCCCGCGTCCAATTCCTTGACCGTGATCGGATCGCAGTTCCCGCGCCGGATGAGAAGCTTCTGCTTCAGCGAGGTCCGTCTCTGTGGGTCGGTGGTACACTCGGTCACCACGTAGGCGAGGGTGCGAATCGCTGCGCCGGGGGCCGTACAGGTGCTCCGTGCGGCGCAGGCCGCCCGGCACTCCCGGCGCGCCTGCCCGCCCCCGGGGCAGGTCTGCCGGCACGCCTTCAACTGCTGCGTGCAGGTACTGTGACACGCCACCGCCCTGCGGCACACCCCGGGCGGCACCGGCACATGCGTGCACGTGCCGGCCGCATCGCAGACATCGGCGGTGCATGGGTCGAAGTCGTCGTCGCACGCGTGGCCGGCCGGCGCCGGCGAGCCGGGCACACATACGCCAGCGGCGCAGACGTCGCCGATGGTACACGCGTTGCCGTCCTCGCAGGGGCCGGTGATGGGCACGTGCGTGCAGGTGCCGGTCGCGTCGCAAACGTCATGGGTGCAGTCGTTCCCGTCGTCCGCGCACGCGGTTCCGGCCGGGAGCGGCCGGCAGCGCGCCGAGCAGCAGACGTTACCGAGCTCGCAGTTTTCCAGGGGGTCGATCACGCCGTTCCCGCACTTGGTGAGGATGAGGGTTCCCGAAATCCCGCAGCTACGGGAGGTGAAGGTGCCGGTCATCTCCTCGCCGTCGCCCGTGCCGCTGTACGCAAAATCCTGACAGAGTCCAGTGATCTCCCCGGCGACGGAGAACTCGCCCGTGGCAGGATCCACGGTACCCGTGGTGGAGAGGGGGTACGTCGTCGAAGCGTAGACAACGTGGCCCATCATCTGGAGGGTGGTTCCCGTCTGCACATCGGTGACGGTGAAGGGGACGAAGGGGACGGGGATGATGCCCACGTAGTCGCCGCCCAGATCGATCGCCGCCGCGGGCGGCGTCTGCCCGAGGGCCACCAGCAGTGTCGCGAACGCGAACCGACCGATCGTGCCATGCTGCATCGTGGCTCCCCGTCGCACCTGTTGGCCTATGCCCGGCGACCGCAACTGTATCGCCATCAGTGTCGCGGCGGGTCGATCGAGAAGCTGTCGTTCACCTCGAACACGACGCCCGAGCCGTCCGGGCTCACCCCGAGGCGCTGCAGCGGGGCGGTCTGCACCGACACGGTGCCGTCCCGAGACTTGCCATACTGCCGGCAGAGTCCCTGCGGGTCCGGCATCGGCTCGAACGGACCGAATACTACGACCGTGATCGGCTCGCGGTCTCCCTGACGGATGCGCAAGGCCTGACGCCCGACTTCCATGCCTGCCGCATCCTCGCGGCACTCGCTCACGACGTAAGCGAGCGTGCGGATCGCCGCCGGCTTGCAGCGCCGCCAACAGGCCTCCCCGCCAACCCCCGCGCCACAGTGCCTCGCCATGCAGCAGGTGAAGTCTCTCTGACACGTGGCGTTGCACCCTTCGGCGCCGGGCGCGGTTATGAGAACGACCAGCAGCGACGACGGGACGAGCGCCGCCGGTTCGTGACACCTCGCAGGAGACATGTCGGCGCGCATCTTGTATCGCCTGGCCACAGGCCGCGTCAATGAAGTGTTGGCGTTGTTTGCAGGGAGGTAAGTTATTCGCTAACGGGAGCGCGGCCCGTCAACCTTCTGGAACCGTCCTATGGAACCGTTCTGCGATGGGGGGGACTGATCGTGAGACTCCGCACTTCTGTCGCC
>WNGG01009665.1_pt1 | contig 11038 bp, 7 predicted proteins | sample 5400661 | NCBI WGS metagenome assembly WNGG01 (sample SAMN13153372, study PRJNA577476) | soil metagenome | isolation source: 100 cm soil or saprolite under Garry oak tree replicate 1 | place: USA:California | collected 2016-06-15 | reverse complement strand
ATGTTGAGGAGTTCGCTTAACCTGGTCCTCAAACAGTTCGTGAACGCACTTATCGGGATACGGCACCACACTCTGGTTGAATTTAATCGCTACCTGCTCATAGTCGTGAGCGCTCAGCATCGGGTGGGCATCAGTTTCGTCGGCTGAGTCAGTCCACTGCATATTAGTCGTACGAAAGGAATCTTCGTCAAGTTCGGAATGACTCATTGGTATTCCTTTTCCCTGAGTGGTTCGCTCGCCGCTGCGGGCTTTGCTTCAAGGTTGAGAGTGCGCGCCACCAAATATAAAGGACGACGCTTCGATTGCTCGTAGAGCTTGCCGACGTATTCGCCCAGAACGCCAATGCTGATGAGCAAGGTGCCGCCAATCACGCATATCGTAACGATCAGCGACGACCAGCCCGTGACCGTGTACCAATGAAAGATGTGTGCCAGCACCGCACGCGCGGCTTCCTCAATTCCGAACAGGGTCACCATGAAACCCATGATCATACTGATCCGGAGCGGCAGGATCGAGAACGATGTTGCCGCCGTCCAGGCAAACGACAGCATTTTGTGCAGCGGATACTTGGTTTCCCCGGCGACGCGCGCAGCACGTTCATAGGGAACCGCGATTTGTGCGTAACCCACCCAGGCAACCATGCCGCGCAGGAAGCGATGGGTCTCGCGCATTTGTTGGAGGCCATCGAGACAGTCCCGCGAAATCAGGCGGAAATCCCCAGCGTCGGCCGGAAGATTCTTGTGCACGAGTCCGCGCATCAGGCGGTAAAACAGCCAGGCGCTAAATCGCTTGAACCACGTCTCACCCACACGCCGCAGGCGCGCAGCGTAGGCTACGTCATAGCCTTCGCAATAACGACGAATCATTTCGTGGATAACCTGGAGTGGGTCCTGCAAGTCAGCATCGAGCAGAACAATCGCATCGCCTGAAGAAAAATCGAGCCCCGCAGCACAAGCGCTCTGGTGCCCGAAGTTGCGCGAAAAGTGGACTACCTTAACGCGCGAGTCCTCCAAAGCCCAGCCAGCAATCTTGGCCAGCGTCGAGTCGCAGCTACCATCGTTCACCAGAATGACTTCCGTTTCGCAGCGGATCTCGGTCACAAACTGCTCAAGCGCCTGGCGCAGAAACGGGACCACCGCTTCCTCGTTATACATAGGAATTACAAGGGAGAGCTTGGAGGGATACGGACGCGGCTGCAGGAGATGAAAAGTCTGGTTCGGTGGTGACAAGTTGTCCGCCTAGGGCGCCCCGGATGCCAAAGCGCACGAATAAATGCCGATCCTAACTACGGTTCGCGCACGTAGTAAATCCACATCGTCTTGCCGACCGTGGTAATCAAATGCTGCTGAGCAAGCCATGGATAACAGTCGGGATGAAGCCGTGCGCGACGCACTTCCATGGCGACCCAACCCGCAGGCTTGGCGTCACATTGTGTGGTTATCAATAGTGTTTCAGGGAGTCCTAGCGAATCAGGAACGAAGTAACCATCAAACACAATGGTGACGTGCTTCACTTGCTGCTCACGCAAATAAGTCGAGAGACGTGCCAGGTCTTGTCCCCAATCAAAATCGCTCACCACCAGCAGCCGGGATGGATCGCGGCCGCCGAATTCGTTAAAGTAAGCGAGATAATCAGGGTGCGAGCGCGCCGATGAGATCGCGAGCCAAGCGCACAGTAGAATCGCCGCTGTCCGTGAGATCAGTCGTTGATCGCGACGCGCCCAAAGCATCGCCAACCCCACCGCAGCCAGAATGCTGAGGAACACGTACATCGGCAAAACGTGGCGCACGCCAATGTTGATCCGGCTTGGCGCAGTAACGATCATCACCATGGCCGCAGCCGCTAATGGGACCACAGTCTCCCAATCGCCCCGGTTTCGCGAGTATCGACGAACCACGGCCACCACTCCAACCGCCGCGAGCAAGAGCACGGCAAGCGGGGTCTTTAGCGCAAGTGCAACCAAAAAGAAGTACCACCAGCCTCCCATTCTCACGCGGTCGAACAGGAACCCTCTGTACCCTTCGCTGTTTTGATTACGCAACGTCCGGATTCCGTCGAAAAGTTCGGGAGCAGGCACGGGTACCCAGGAAGTGACATGGTGGACAGCAGCGGTCACGCGCGACGAGTTCCCAAATACCTTTGCCGCAGCACGATCAGGAAGCTTCGTTACCTGATTTAGCGGAGCATGCGAGAAACGATAGACCGCCCAGGTGACGAAGAACGCGCACAGCGCAACCACCGCAAGAGTCCGAAAGAGTGCACGCCAATTTCGCTGCCCTGCCGCGGCATAGAACACCAGGATCGCTGCAGCACACGCTGGCAGGAAAACCAGGGTAGAGAATTTCGTACTGAGAGACAACCCCGTGGTGACGCCGAATTGCGCAGCCGTTCGCCAGGTAGGCTCGCGCAGCCACAGCGTAAACGCATAGAGGGCGCAGCAGAACATGGCAGCCAACGGGACGTCGGTGGTGGCTACGGCGGAGTGCGCCAACATTGTCGGCAGCAAGGTGAAGATGGCGGCGGCAAGGAGCGCTGTCGGCGCGCCGAAGAGCCGCTTCGTCCACAAGAACACGACTATCGTAGCGATAACAAAGTAGGGCAATACACCGATGCGGCCGAGAGTCAAGTTGCGCCAATAGTGTCCGTCCGCCGACAAGATCGGGTAAGTATCTCGCCAAGTGCTCGCTTCTATCGCGTGCACGCCTGCGAGATAAGGGCCCAGCGCAACAGAGATTCGCGCGAGCGGAGCATGCTTGGTCTCGATCTGATAGACGCCTTTCTCCCACCACTCGATACCACACGCAATATGGGAAGGCTCATCGATGGTGTGGTTGAATACGTGATAGGTCGAGACGATCCGCCAGACAGCGATTGCCAACAGGAGTGTAAGACACAGAGTCCATCCTGCAGGACGCGCAAGAATGCCAGGAGCTATTCCTCGATGGTTATCGGCGGACTCTCTCGGGGCTGTGGGATGCGCGGTTGTGACTTCGACACTGGGCATGGCCGAGAACTCAGCTGAGCGAACCCACTGCGTCTACCGTCGAATTGGTGACCGGAAGCGAAACACTCTGTGCACTCACCATCGGACCCTGAAAGATCCCGAGGCGCGCAGAATAGAGGTCTTTGGGAAGCCCTTTCATATGCAGGACCACCTCTCGCACCAGGTGATTTTCCCGCTTCAACTGCAGCGTCATTCCAGGAGGCAGACCCGAAATCCCAAACGTGTCGTCCGAGACGCGTTCCAAACGGAAGGCCGGCGCGTTATCTATTAGGACGGTGAGCTTCCCGTCAAGCAAGCGTACCGCCGCATTGGTTCCTTTTACTAGTGTCGTCAGCGGCTTGCCAATGACAAACATGGGCATGAACTCGCCGGGGATACGAAAATCGCAGGCGAAGCGGCGCAATTCGGATTCAGAGGCCGGCACCGGATCCTTGGTAATCGAGATGCCCTCCGTGCGGCGCCGTTCTATGAAATCTTCAGGAAACAGGCTCAGGACGAAATCATTGATCTGAACATCTATCACCATGTGTACGCGAACCACCGGGCTGTTGTTCTTGACAGAATGCACCTTGGCGAAATCGCCGTACCATAGCTCTCCAGGGTTCCAAGACATGCGTTGCCCATCGATCACGAAGACGACGTCGGCATGCGTGATAATCGGGATGTGCAAGCGCAAAAGTCCGAATTGAAAGCTGGTATGGAAGTCGAAGTGGTCTCTGATATGACCACCCGGAGGCAAAAACAGAATCCGCACGACCTCTTTGGGGCACTGCAGATCATTCAGGATTTGTTTGAAGTAAGGAGCCCGTTGCAACTCCTCGGTCTCGCAGTAATGATCTGTGCCGGCCGCGCTGGGAAATACCGACTGCTTGCCTCCCATCGAGTGCAGAGCAATACCCGTCCACTCGCCTTGGTGATATGGCCCAGGCTGAGGCGCTGCTTTCACATCCCGCAGAACCTGTAAATCACGCACCAGTTGAGCGACGTCGTAAGTGCGGGGAAGGCGTAGTGTCACTGGCTCTGAAATGGCGGACGGAGGCATTAGCTAATCATCCTTCCATAATGCTGAAAAAGAAATCACTACCGGAAACTCAGGCGAGCACTTTGGGGGATGGCACGACGTTCTGTAATTTATAACATAAGCCGGTGCCGGTCACGGCGGTATTCTGCATGAATATCACCGCAGTAACTCGCAAGATCAATCGCACATACCGGGCCTGCGTTGAGACCTCGACTCTTCACATTTGATCGCCTCGCCCTGTGCTAACTCGGTGTGTTCGCTCGCTGCGAAACGCGGGCCCTGAAATACCGAAGGTAACTTTGCTTTTCAATAGGTTACATGGTAGAAATTCACCTAAGACTGCTGGACAGGGAACTCAGATTTGTGAGAATCTTGGCCCAATCTGGCGCGTAGTTTTTCTCCCCCTGACGCGAGAAGTTTCAAAGGTCCGAGGGTTTCAAAGTCAAATACCTTGAACTTGAGACCCTGGAAACGTTGAGACCTATCCGGTTCACACCGACACGTCACTTTGTGATCTTTTAGGCGCGCCATGCTTGTTACACTTTGAACGGACCACTATGTCTTCCTACGAGTTGGTGATCAAGCCGCGGACGGGATGGCACCTCATTGATTTCCGAGAGGTGACACGCTATCGAGAACTGTTTGCCTTCCTGGTTTGGCGGGACATCAAGGTGCGATACCGGCAAACTCTCCTTGGAGGACTTTGGGCAGTCTTGCAGCCGCTCATCGCCATGATTGTGTTCACGATTATTTTCCATCGCCTGGCAGGCGTCGGGACTGACGGCGCCCCTTATCCCCTGTTTGCATTCGCAGGACTGGCACCGTGGACATTCTTCTCGGCTAGCGTCACGCAATCCAGCAACAGCCTGATCGGAAATCAGAACCTCGTATCCAAAATCTACTTCCCGAGACTCTTTATTCCGCTCGCGGCGGTCAGCGCCTTGCTAATGGATCTCCTGCTCAGCTTGGGTATATTCTCAGTGCTCTTGATCTGGTACCACTGGCGGCTGACTGCTGCCGTCTTTTTTCTGCCGATTTTCATTGTGGCCGCGTTCCTGGCCGCGGGCGGGATCGGACTGGTGCTTTCAGCGCTCAACGTCAATTTTAGAGATGTGAAGTACGCCGTACCTTTCCTGATCCAAATGGGACTGTTTGTCACGCCGGTTATTTACCCCGTGCGATATGTCCCCAAACGCTGGATGTGGATTTTAGCCGTGAATCCCATGTCGGGTGTGGTTTTGGGGTTCCGGCGTTGCTTGTTGGGCACCGGCGAATCATGGCAATTGGTTGCCTCGTCGCTCACCGTATGCCTGTTATTGTTCATCGTTGGCCTCTTCGTTTTTGGCAGGATGGAGCGGCGGTTCGCCGACATTATCTGAATGCAGCCAATCATCGAAATTCGCAATCTTGGGAAGGAGTACCAGCTCGGCACCGCCTTCCGCACGGAGAATTTCCGCGAGTTTCTGCTGCGCAAGGCCCGCCAACCCTGGAACGGGTTGCGCGGCAGAGAGAACCCGCATGCGAGCGGGAAAGAGCGCTTTTGGGCGCTGCGCCATCTGGAGTTTGATGTACCGGAAGGCGAGTGCATCGGAGTCATCGGGCGGAATGGCGCGGGCAAGAGCACGCTTCTCAAAATCATTTCTCGCATTACCGATCCCAGCGAAGGTCATGTGAAACTGCGCGGGCGGTTTGCCAGTCTGCTGGAAGTCGGGACCGGTTTTCATTCCGAACTGACGGGCCGGGAGAACATTTTTCTCAATGGCGCGATCCTCGGAATGCGGCGTTCTGAAATTCTTGCCAAGTTTGACGGGATCGTGGCCTTCTCTGAAGTCGGCAAGTTCCTCGACACTCCTGTGAAGCGTTATTCGAGCGGGATGTATGTGCGCCTGGCATTCGCGGTGGCCGCCCATCTCAATCCGGAAATCCTCGTGGTGGACGAGGTGCTCGCAGTTGGCGACATCGCCTTCCAGAAGAAGTGCCTGGGAAAGATGAACGAAGTGCGCCAGAGCGGCCGCACCGTGTTGTTCGTTTCTCACAATATGGCCACTGTCGAAAACCTTTGCCAGCATGCGGTGGTTCTCGAACAGGGACAGTTGAGTTTTCTTGGCACGGCGAAGGAGGCTGTTCAGCACTACCTAAAGCGTCAGGCGACCAGTGCAGGGGAGAATAAAAGTCACATTGTGAATCTGAAAGATTCTCCGAGACGCGGGCACGGCAGCTCACCATTGCTGGATAAAGCCGAGTTCTACGGTCCGGGCGGTGAACCATTGAGCTGCCTTCAAATTGGCGATGCCTTGAAAATCCGCATCCACCTTCATTTAGACAACCCGGTAGAGAGTTTCGACGTCGGGATCGGCTTCTTCAGCCTTTATGGCCAGAGAGTATTTACGGCCCATAGCCGCTTTGAGCCGGATCGTCCGCGCAAAGCAGAACCGGGTCCAAAGGTTCTGGTCTGCGATATTCCCAGCTTCACACTAGTGCCCGGCGACTACGTCGTCGGTATCTGGGCTGACATCAACGGGGTGATGACCGACCTGGTCGAGGAGGCAGCCCGGATCACGGTGGTGGAGTCCGACTACTACGGAACCGGCAAAGCCCCTTGGAATGACGTCATGGTCATGAAACAGCGGTGGCACACGGAAACTGCCCCCGACGAGTTGAGAGTGTCTTCTGGATGTACTGCGTCGGGTGCCGGACCGGGCTGACAACAATCATCTCAGGAGCCACCGTGCAGCTTAGCTATTGAAGGCGTAGGACACACCTCCAAGCGGGGTAAGGTTTCACCCCTCAAAGTGCAATATTTTGCACCACTTGTCCTTGGCGTCTGAATTTCTCCCCCAATCTGAGGAAAGGCCGCCGTTCGAGAGGTCCTGAAGGCTTCAAATCTTAGGCAATTTGGATCAGGAATCCTCGAATCGGCCGGTAGTCACGGTCGTGTTAAACTTCCAGACACCCCTCCCCTTGCGCAAGCCTGTCTGTCGAAGGAGAGCAGATTGACGGAATATCCTCGCGATCTTTGCATTCATCAGTTGATTGAGGCTCAAGTCCGCCGCACGCCGGATGCTGAAGCTGTCCGCTTCCATGGCGAGAGCTTGACCTATGCGGAACTGGATGCCCGGGCCAATCAGCTTTCACATCGGTTGCGCATGAAAGGTGTCGGCCCGGAATTTTTGGTTGGTCTCTGTGTTGAGCGCTCGCTGGACATGGTGGTTGGGCTGCTTGGAATTCTGAAGACAGGCGGCGCTTACGTTCCACTCGATCCAGCCTATCCACCTGACCGCATTCGGTACATCCTGGAAGACGCCGGCGTGAAAATGCTTATCACGCAAGACGCACTTCGTGGTTCTCTGGTTCAGACTGGCGCGGAACTCATAACCGTTGATTCCGGCCTGCCGGAGCCCGCTTGCCAGCCAGACGAGCATCCAAAAGGCAACATCGGTTCGCGGAATCTCGCGTACGTCATTTACACCTCCGGATCAACGGGGCGGCCTAAGGGAGTGCAAGTCGAACACCGCAGTGTCGTTAACTTTCTCTGCTCGATGCAGCGCGAGCCCGGACTCAGCGCTGACGATGTTCTGGTGGCAGTGACCACCCTCTCCTTCGACATTGCCGGGCTAGAAATGTATTTGCCGCTGATAACCGGGGCCCGGCTGGTTATTGCCAGCCGCGAGGCTACGCAGGATGGACGGCGGCTGGCAGAGATGCTGCGTGATGCCCAGGTCACGGTCATGCAAGCCACACCGGCCACTTGGCGACTGCTCATCGAGTCCGGCTGGATGGGCAATCCTGGGATGCGGATCTTGTGTGGAGGCGAGGCCCTGTCTCCCGAGCTCGCGCGTGATCTCGTGAAACGCGCGCATTCGGTCTGGAACCTCTATGGCCCGACCGAGACGACAATCTGGTCGAGCATCTACCGTGTGCGCGGCGGCGAAGAACGTTCGATTCCCATCGGTGGTCCGATTGCGAACACCGCTTTGTACGTGCTCGATGACAAGCGGCAGCCCGTGGCCGCCGGCCAGGAGGGTGAGCTTTACATCGGAGGGGAGGGCCTCGCGCGTGGTTATTTCGAACGACCGGAACTGACGGCTGGAAAGTTTGTGGCCGATCCTTTTTCCCAACCGCCCGATGCGCGCATGTACAAGACCGGAGATTTGGTCCGGTCTCGAGGCGACGGCATGATCGAGTTTCTGGGCCGGCTCGATCACCAAGTTAAAATCCGCGGATTTCGCATCGAACTGGGAGAGATAGAAGCGGTCCTTGAGCAGCATCCGAGCGTGAAGCAGGCGGTGGTCGTCGCACGAGAGGACAAGCCCGGAGAGAAGTTCCTGGCAGCTTATCTTGTTTTCGTGTCCGGTAATGTACCTTCGCGTTCCGAACTTCGGCAGCATCTGAGACAGTCCCTACCTGATTACATGCTGCCCGCCGCATTTGTGCCGCTGGAGACGTTTCCTCTGACACCAAACGGCAAAGTGGATCGCAAGCTCCTTCCTGCGCCGCAGGCAACCGATTTTGATTTTGGCGGTGAGTACTTGGAGCCCCGCGACTCGATCGAGCGAAAGCTGGTTAGGATGTGGGAAGAAGTGCTGGGTATTCACCCCATCGGGGTACGGACGAGCTTCTTCGATTTAGGAGGAAGATCGCTTCTGGCTGCGCGACTGTTTATGGAGATTTCTCGGCAGTTCGGCGAAGATATTCCGCTCAGTGCACTTTTTGAAGCTCCGACTATTGAGGAACTAGCACAGCGGCTTCGCGCGAAGCGCAAGGACTTCATCTATCGCACGCTGGTTGTGATCCAGGCATCAGGCTCGCGGCCGCCGTTTTTCTGCGTTCATGGCGGCACCGGGAACACGCTTTTTCTGCATCGGCTCTCTGGCGCGATGGGACCCGATCAAGCATTCTACAGTTTCGAGCCGGAGGGACTGGATGGCGGTCGCATCGCTCGAACGACAATCGAGGCCTTGGCGGCCCATTACATCGCTGAAATGCGCAAGGTTCAACCGCATGGACCTTATCACCTAGGCGGTTACTGTTTCGGTGGGCTGGTAGCTTTTGAAATGGCACAGCAACTCCTGGAGCAGGGCGACTCGGCTGAGATGGTTGTCATGTTCAGTGCTCCGCTGCGATTCAACCGTCCACCCACAGAGAGACCGTACAAGCCCGAAGGCGCCGACCGGATTGCCAATCAGGAGGTGAAACGCTCCGGAGGCAGGCTGCAAAGAGCTCTGCGGTGGCGGTTGCAGCGACTGAGGAATCACGGGTTCTCTACGCTGCACAAGCTGGCTTGCCGTTGCTTTGTTGCCGCCGGCATCAAAGTCCCACAACAATGGCGTCAGCTACACATAGCCCGCGTGTTGCGCCAGGCTGAGGAACATTACTCACCCGTCTTCTATCCTGGAAAGCTTGTAATTTTCCGTGGTGGCGGACTTTATGATCATGATCCCGGCCTGGGATGGGGGAGCTTGGCGGCCGATGTTGAGGACTACGTAATCGGCACTGCGGCTGAGCAGAAGACTCGCCGCGACATCATGAACCCGCCTTTAGTACACGTGGTGGCTGCCCGCTTAAGTGCGTGTATGGATGGGGTACAAGTTTTGGCTGCAAACGGAGAGATCATCGCGCCAGCCTGCACGAGCATTTCGTTGATCCAGAGTGCATCGTGAACGGGTATTATCAGGTGCCCAAAAACCCTGGATATAGCATTCAGGTACATGCAGCAACTCTGAGCAAGCACGCCTATCCACACGGAGAGATTTGGAAAGAGGTGTGAAATCAACCCGACGGCCCTGCGGTTTCTCAAAATCGATAGCAGGCATTCGATCAGCTGTCACTGGTTCTGAGCGTGCGATGCCGGACACTGGAGGCGGAGAGTGAAAGCGAGACGTGTTTCGATCTTCACTTACGAGGGCGACCGTTGGTGCGGTGAATTGTTTCAGCGCAGGATCTTAGCCGTTTTTGAAGATAACGGCGTGGAAACCTCGTTTGTGGTCCAAGGTATGGCGGGGTACACAACGGACTTGGGTCTGACCACACGCTCTTTGGTAGATGGCGCGGGCAAGAGCACGCTACTCAAAATCTCGCGCATCACCGATCCCAGCGAAGGCTATGTGAAATTGCGCGGACGCTTTGTCAGTTTGCTGGAGGTCGGCACCGGTTTCCATTCCGAACTGACAGGGCGCGAAAACATCTTTCTTAACGGCGCGATCCTTGGCATGCGACGCTCTGAAATTCTTGCCAAGTTTGATGAGATCGTGGCCTTCGCAGAAGTCGGAAAGTTTCTGGACACCCCTGTGAAACGCTACTCCAGCGGCATGTTCTGCCAGCATGGTGTGGTGCTCGAGCAAGGGCGTCTGAGTTTTCTTGGGAGCGCCAAAGAGGCGGTCCAGCACTATCTGAAGCAGCAGGCAGTCAATGAGGGCGGTGTCAAGAGTCACGTTGTAGATTTGAAAGACTCTCCCAGGCGCGGCAGCGGGAGCTCCCACCTGTTGGATAAAGCTGAGTTCTACGGCCCAGATGGCGAGCCGCTGAGTTGCCTTCAGATCGGAGATCCCTTGAAAGTCCGCGTCCACCTTCACCTGCAGAACCCGTCCGAAAGCTTCGACGTCGGTATCGGTTTCTTCAACATTCATGGCCAGAGAGTGTTTACGGCGCACAGCTCCTTTGAACCAAATCGCACGCACGGAGCAGAACCGGGCGGCAAGGTGCTGGTTTGCGATATCCCCAGTTTTACTCTCATGCCCGGCGATTATGGCGTGGGTATCTGGGCAGACATAAATGGCGTGAAGGCCGACTTGGTCGAGGAAGCAGCACGGATCACGGTAGTGCAGTCGGACTACTACGGAACCGGGAAGGCTCCGTGGAATGGTCTCCTGGTCATGGAACAACGTTGGCACCTTGAAAGCGCAAGTGAAAAGTCGAAGGACTCTTCAGGATGTACCGCATCCGTCGCGGGCTAGAAGTGACATATTTCAGGCACTGCAGAAACTGAGCACTTATGAAGAGCAACTGTGGAGACG
>WNGG01008876.1_pt1 | contig 11038 bp, 8 predicted proteins | sample 5400661 | NCBI WGS metagenome assembly WNGG01 (sample SAMN13153372, study PRJNA577476) | soil metagenome | isolation source: 100 cm soil or saprolite under Garry oak tree replicate 1 | place: USA:California | collected 2016-06-15 | reverse complement strand
TCACACGACTGCCGATGTGAGAGCTTCCGGCAAGTCCGACTTGGGCGCAGAGCAAAGTATCTTCACCGACGGTGCAGGAGTGGCCGACCTGCACAAGGTTGTCGATTTTCGTGCCGCGCGCGATCCGCGATTCTCCCACTGAAGCGCGGTCGATTGTTGTGCCCGCGCCAATTTCGACGTCATCTTCAATGACCACGCGACCGGTCTGCGGGATTTTCAGCCAATGCCGCTCTTCATCTTTGGCATATCCAAAACCATCACAACCAATTACCGAGTTGTTGTGCACAATCACCCGCGCGCCCAGGACGGAATTTTCCCGAATCGCGACGCCGGAGTGAATCACAGAGTCCGTTCCGATTTTTACGTTGTCATAGATCGTGGCGTTCGCGTATATGCGAACCCCTGGGCCAATTTCAACATCGCGACCAATCACCACGCACGCGTCGATGAATACGTCACCCGGAATTCGAGCCGAGGGATCAATCACCGCCGAGGGGTGCACATGCGGTGTCAGCGACGGCTGTGGGTTAAAGAGAATCAAAGCCCGCGTGTAAGCCAGATAAGGATTTGAGGTGCGCAACACAACTATATCGTTGCGGCCAACATCAACTTCGTCGGCCACGTATATAGCGGAGGCTTTGGTTGTCTTAACCTGCGGCGTGTAGCGAGGATTTGCGAGAAAAGTGACCTGTCCCTGCCCGGCTTGATCCAGCGCCGCTGCGCTCTCAATTTCTATATGGCCGTCGCCGTCGACGCGCGCTGCGGTTCGTTCGGCAAGCTCTGACAATTTCATGGGCGGAGTTTAGCGCAAGAAGTCCAAACGCGCACCTCTACATCATGCTTACGGGATCGATCTCCACATTTACTGACCGCAAATCAGTGTCGCTGAATTCGCCAGCGTTCAGGGCTGTATCAATCAATTGTCGCACGCTCCTCCGGCTGCGCGATTTGATCAGAAAGTGAAGTCGATGTTCCCCGCGGAGGCGTGCGAGTGGCGCCGGCGCCGGCCCGAGGACGCGACACGCGCGATTCGAATTAGCTTCATTCAGAGCTTTCCTCAGACTGAGCGCGATTGACTGTGCTCGTCGCAATTCTCTGTGGTGGACCAACATCGACGCGAGCGCGACGAAAGGCGGATAGCCATGATTCCGGCGATGACGAATCTCTTCGTTGTAAAACGCCGGATAGTCCTGGGTGGCGGCCAGACGCAGCGCGTAATGGCCCGGATGATAAGTTTGGATCAGCACGCGCCCACCACGCGCACCGCGGCCGGCGCGGCCGGCTACCTGGGTAATCAATTGAAATGTTCGCTCCGCGGCCCGAAAGTCGGGAAGAGCCAGTCCCGCATCGACGGAAACAACTCCTACCAAAGTTACGTTTGGAAAGTCATGACCCTTCGCCAGCATCTGCGTGCCAACCAGCATGTCGAGTTCGCCCTTGCCGAAATCAAGCAGGGCTTTTTCGAACGCATGGCGGCGTGAGGCCGCGTCCCGATCAATTCGGGCAATGCGTAGTGAAGGAAAGCGCTTGCGGATTTCTTCTTCGATTTGCTCCGTGCCTTCGCCGACATAGTAAATATATTTGCTGTCGCAAACAGGACAGACGGATGGCGCTATTTGCCTGTGATTGCAGTAGTGGCAAACGATGGTGCGATCGCTGCGATGATAAGTCAGTGTGACGTCGCAGTTCGGACAGGTAATCGATTCGCCGCACGAGCGGCACAAAATGAAACTCGAATATCCACGCCGATTAAGCAGGATGATAGCCTGTTCACCGCGGGCATGTGTTTGCTGGATCGCGGTTAGCAACTGGTCAGAGAAGGTCGCCGGTCGCTTAGCTCGGGCAAACACCTCTCGCATATCAATTAACTCGGCGCTCGCCAGCGGCCGATTGGCGATCCGATTCGCAAGATGCAGGTATTGATACTTGCCGGTTTGCGCATTGTGGAACGATTCAAGTGACGGCGTTGCCGAGCCTAAAACGACAACGGCGTTTTCCTTTTGCCCGCGGATAAGCGCGGTGTCGCGAGCGTTGTAGAACGGCGACTCCTGCTGTCGATATGACGTGTCATGTTCTTCGTCGACGATAACCAGTCCAAGATTCTCAACCGGAGCAAATACGGCCGAGCGTGTGCCGATTACGATTTGCGCTTCGCCTCGTCGCGCCCGCGCCCACTCATCAAAGCGTTCGCCTTTGGATAACGATGAGTGGAAGATTGCGACCTGATCGCCAAAGTTTGCGCGCAACCGCCGGGACAGTATTGGCGTCAACGCAATCTCGGGAACGAGCATCATTGCGCCACGGCCCTGTGCCAGGGCCGTTCGCATGCTGCGGATGTAGACTTCCGTTTTCCCGCTGCCCGTGATCCCATGTAAAAGGAATGCCGCAAAGCCGCCCTCTGTTAGAGGCTGCTCAATTGCATCAAGGGCCTGCCCCTGCGCAGGCGTAAGTTGAAAATCGTCTGGAGCCGGGAGTTTTGCGTCGGCCAGCGGATCACGGCGTACGTCCTCTTCGAATATTTCCACCATGCCTTTCTTCGATAGGGTGCGCATTGGGGATTCGCTGATGCCGGCGCTCTCGATCAAATCGCCGACGGCCATCTCCTCCTGGTGCGCCCGCAGAGTTTCAATGACAGCGTGTTGAGCCCTCGTTAGGGACTGGTGTTCCGCGCCATCCTTCGAATGCAGCTTGAGACGAACCATCTTCCGTTTTCGTGCGCGTGTGACTGTGGAGCGAGCGCGATGAACGCGCTCAACCAGGCCGTCGGCTTCCAGCTCGCGCAACCACTTCGGGGTGCGACTTACGCCCATTCGCAGGCAAAAGGTTTTCAAATCCAGGTCGCCGGCGGCAGCCAGCAAATTCAGAGCGCGGGTCTTCACGTTTGACTGGCTGCGAACGGCAGAACGTTGGGCCTGTCCTTCCGCGGTGATCGAAACGACTTCTTCGACACTTGCATTTATTCCTGTGGGCAGCGCGGCGCGCATAACCTCGCCCCACGGCGCCAGGTAATAATCCGCGACCCAGCGTGTAACTTCGAGCACCTGTGGCGTCAGGGGCGGATCCCGATCCAGCAACTGCTCGACTTCTTTGATTTCAGACTCGATGAGGCTGGTGCCTTCGCGCAATGCCGGCAGAAGAGCGACCACGTAGGCGGTAACCGGTTTCCTGCCGAGTGGCACGACGACGCGTGAACCCAGGCGCACATCGCGCTGCATCGACGCGGGCAGCCGGTAGGTGAATGTTTTCGAAAGATGCACCGGGACCGCGACCTGCGCGTACTTTGGCAGAGTTACAGCTTGGGCGGTGGAAGCCATTGGACGAGTTTCAATCTGTGGTGAGGTTAGCGCGATTCGATTGGTGATTAAAGCTGACCGGGATTAGTTGCTCGAGCGTTGTGTCTCACGGCTGTCCAGGTACGCCTTGACCGTTTTCATGTCTTCCCAGGTTTCGCGTTTTTTCGAAGGGTCTCGCAATAAATAGGCGGGGTGGAAAGTGGGCATGACTTTGATGCCCTGGAAATCCTGAAACTGTCCGCGTACGCGTGTGATTCCTTCGCGAATCTCCAGGAGATTGCGCAGTGCAGTGTTTCCCATTACGACGATCACCTCGGGCCGAACCGCGGCGATCTCGCGGAAGAGAAAGGGTCTGCAGATCGCAGCTTCTTCCAACGTCGGTTGCCGGTTACCAGGCGGCCGACAACGATTGACGTTTCCGATGATTACATCTTCGCGTTTCAAGCCAATCGCTTCGATGATCTTGGTAAGCAGCTGGCCGGCGCGGCCCACAAAAGGTTTGCCTTGCGCGTCTTCATCGGCACCGGGCGCCTCGCCGACAAACATTAGGCGAGCATTTCGATTGCCGTGAGTATTGACGACCTGGGTGCGGCCCTCGCACAGTCCGCAACGGGTGCAGTCGCCAATGTCCTGCCATATCTCGTCGAGCGTCTCAGTCGGGGCCGCGAAGCCGGGTAGAATTGAGGGTGATTGATCGAAAAAAGTGGTTTGCGGCGGCGCCCCGATTCGAATCGATCTTTCGGCTTCTGATATTCGGGCCACAGTTTGCTCGATAGGCGCGCTGACTGAAACACTGACACCGGTGGGTGTCTGGCCAAACGATTCCACCGTCTCCACACCGAGTTCGTCCAGATATTCCACGTATGCTCGGGCATCTTTCAGTGTTTGGATGATTGCGTCTCTGGAATTCGGCATGCGGTTATCCGTCTAGGCTTTGGTAGTTTTGAACAATTGCTGTTGTCGGAGTTTTACAACTTCATCGAGGATTCGATGAGCTGCAGCCAACTTGCTCATCATTGGAAGGCTTACCACTTCTGATTTTCCTTTTGTGAGGATCGAGACAATATTATTTTGGGAATCAAACCCGGCGCTTTCTCCGGAAACATCGTTGGCCACAACCATATCGAGGTTCTTTTCGTCCAATTTTTGACGCGCATAATGAATGAGGTTTTCGGTTTCCGCAGCGAACCCTACAATGATTTGTCCCTCGCGACGCGCTCGAGAGACTTGCGCAAGGATATCAGGCGTTTGCTCAAAGGTAACTTCCAGGCGCGAGAGCGATTTCTTAATTTTGGAATTTGAAATTTGTTGCGGCCGATAGTCTGAGACAGCGGCAGCTGCGATGAAAATCGTCGCGTCTCGGGCTTCACGCCCGGCGAGCGCCTCCATGTCTGCGGCAGTGAGGGCATTCAGAACACGCAACCGGGAAGGCGCCGAAACGGTGGTTGCGCCGGCAATGATCGTCACCCGGGCTCCGCGATCGTATGCAGCCTGGCCTATCGCGAACCCCATACGACCCGACGATCGATTTGAGATAAACCGGACGGGATCCAGTGGCTCGCGGGTGGCGCCCGTCGTTATGAGAATATTTTCGCCGGACAGATCTTTCTGACCGGAGTTAGTCTTTTGACTTGCCAGGATCTCGAGCGCCCTGGCGACGATTCGGTTTGGTTCGCTCAGCCTGCCTGGGCCAATTGTGCCACAAGCCATCTCACCCTCATCGGGTTCAATAAAGCGCACCCCGTCCTCGCGAAGTTTCTGAACGTTGCGTTGAGTGGCGGGGTGGTGCCACATAGTTGGATTCATCGCGGGCGCAATCAAAACCGGAGCCGTAGACGCGAGATATGTTGACGTAAGAAAGTCATCAGCAATCCCATTGGCAAATTTTGCAATCGCATTGGCCGTCGCAGGCGCAATAAGAAAAAGGTCGACCGACTGCGAAAAAGTGATGTGCGCGATCGGATCGGGATTCTCCGCCGCATAATCATCGACAATAACGTAAGAACCCGAGATGGCGTGAAAAGTAAGGGGTTGAATAAATTCACAAGCGTGCCGCGTCATGCAGACCCTTACGTCACAATCCGCCCGTTGCAAGCCGCGCAAGATCTCGACCGCCTTGTAAGCAGCAATTCCGCCGCTGACCCCCAGCGCGATTCGCTTTCGCTGATCCTGTCCAGCGCTTTCCGCAGCGTCATTCATTGAAATCGAAATGTAACACCGCTGAACTGGCCGTGCAATACAGTGCGATTTGCAGAGGAATATAATCTGCGGCCAACAAATCATCTTGAATGGCCCTGAGTGTTGCGAATGAGCTAGTATGAATTCCAAGCGATGGGAGCAATTGCCATGAAAACAGAAGGAAATCCCGTCCCGAATCGCTCGCATAGGACGCTTATCGTTGTTGTCGGGTTGATATGGATGGCGTCCAGTGGCGCCACGTATGGCCAGCGATTAGTTAGTTCGAGAGCCGATGACGAGTCTGCGTTTGGTCCGGTTATGCGCGCCTATCTCGGCTATCTTCGCAACGAACAGGAAGTGGTTGACGATCGAATTAGTCGCCGAGAGATTACGGCTGGTTATTACCACCGTAATTCAAATCGGATCAGGGCGCTCCGGCTCATGGCAGTGCGCCTGGTGCGCACCACTGGAAACGACTACGTGCCCGAATTGGAGGCCGTAGCTCCAGACGAATTGAAAACGCTTTTCGAGAATCCGCCACGTGCCGGAAGCTTTAAGCCCGATCAGGTCTTGAACAACAAATTCAGATTTCTTGGAGTAATCCAGGCAAACGAGCCTTTCTATGTCTTCGCCCGGCTGGATCCTTACGAACAGGCTGAATTAATGCAGAAAGAGCGCAGCTCGTCGCGACCGGTTACCGGCGAGGGTGACATAAGCACTCCGAATGGGCAGCCGGTTGGACAGACCGCCGGGCGTCCAAAACGAACGATTCCGCATTAGGTCTTCCGAAAACTGCTCTGAAAAGGGGGCAATCAGATTTTCCTACCAATTTATGTCCGCTAAGAGGTATGATTACCCCGGCGCCGGCCTTAGATCCTGACTTGGGGCGCTGTTGTTTTTAGCACATCGAAGACACAATTTCTTGACGCCTAATCAAAAAAAAGGGCTTTACACAGTGTCTTTCGCATGTTATCTTTTCGCGGAAAGTGGCTTAATCCGAAACAACTTGGAGCGGGCGGCTGGTATTGACATCCGGATCTTCTAGAAGGGAGCGATGCCGGCATTTGGGAGCGCCCCGATTTGATTTGAAAATTTTGCGTCGTCGTTTTCGCGAATTGCGGCGCTTTGAAAAAATTTGTTCACTCGACGGGAGGTAACGATGATTAGCAGAACTTGGAGCCGTAAGTCGATCGCGTTGTGTGTAGCGGTTGCAGTATTGAGTGTTTACACGATGGTGGCGTTTGCCACCTCAGGGCAGAAGGCAGCCGGCGGTGAATTGTCAGCTTCCGGGCAGGTCACAGTTAACGGCCAGGCAGCTATTTCCGGCGCGACGGTTTTTTCGGGCGCAGTAATAGCCACGGCTCCGAACAGCAGCGCTGTAGTGAGTCTTGGCAAACTCGGTCGCGTAGAGTTAATGCCGAACACCAGCACGAGGCTCAGCTTTGGCGATACAAATATCGCGGCATCGCTTGACGCCGGACGGCTGCGCGTATCAACGGCTGCAGGTGTTTCCGCAATTGTGACGACAAAGGACGGCGCCGCCATCGCAGATCCGAGCGATGCGGCTTCCTTTATGGTTGACGTTGAATGCGGCAACACAATCGTCGCTTCGCAAGGCGGCAAAGTGACTTTGCGCACCGGCGATAAGGCCACACCGATCGCGGCTGGATCGCAGGACACGGCAGGTCAGGCCGCGCCGGGAACGCGTTGCACTCGGTTGACCAGGGCTGCGACATTCGGCTCATTGCATGGCGGCGCATTAGCAGCATTGCTGCTGGCTGCCGGCGGCGCAGTGGCGGCCGCGATTATCGCAACCACCCATAACAATGATCTCAATCTCGGGGGCAGCGTAGTCGTAATTAGCCCGACTAAGTAGATTTGGAAAAGGATCATACTGCCGGCGCGAGCATCACGCACGGCAGCGGCTGACGGCCCTTACGGGTCACGCGACATTCGCGCGCGTGACCCGTAATTTTTGAGTGAACGAATTCCCTTCAGTTAGGTAATTCCCCAATGCAAGTTGCCGTTATCGGCTCCGGCTATGTCGGTCTGGTTACCGGAGCTGCCTTTGCAGAATTCGGCGATACTGTTACCTGCGTTGACGTAGATGCCGAGAAGATAGCCCGGCTGTCCAACGGCCAGACGACCATATACGAGCCTGGCTTGGATCACCTCGTCGCGAAAAATCTCCACGCCGGCAGACTGCGGTTTACAACTGACATCAAACGGGCTACGGAAGAAGCTCTGGTTATCTTTCTCGCCGTGGGCACGCCTTCGAAGGCGGACGGTTCCGTAGATCTCGCATTCATAGAAACAGCCGCGCGGTCGATCGCCGAGCACATGCAAACCTATAAAGTGATCGTCACGAAGTCGACCGTCCCGGTGGGCACCTGTAAAAAGCTAAAAAAGTTGATTCGCGAGCACCAGCAGGTTGAGGCTCCATTCAGTGTCGTATCGAATCCCGAGTTTCTTCGCGAAGGTGCGGCAATAAACGATTTCATGCGGCCTGACCGAATTGTCCTCGGCGCCGATGACGAAGAGGCGATTACGATCATGCGCGAATTATACCGGCCGCTGTATTTGATCGAAACGCCGTTCATCATTACTTCCCTGGAAGGCGCGGAACTGATCAAATACGCTGCCAATGCGTTTCTGGCGACGAAGATCTCCTTCATCAACGAGATCGCAAACCTTTGTGACAGAATCGGGTGTGACGTTCATGACGTGGCAAAGGCGATGGGAATGGATCGTCGGATCGGTTCAAAGTTCCTGCATCCCGGCCCCGGGTTCGGCGGGTCCTGCTTTCCGAAGGATACGCTTGCACTGTCAGCGATAGCTCGCGAATTTTCCTGCGAGACGCGAATAGTAGATGCCGTAATCCAGGTCAACGGGGATCAGCGGAAAGTCATGGTTTCGAAAATTGAGGCGCTTGCCGGCAGCTTGACGAAAAAGAGGATTGCCGTGTTGGGGCTTGCATTCAAACCGGAGACCGACGATATGCGCGAGGCGCCAGCCATAGATATTGTTCGCGATCTGGTTCGACGAGGAGCGGAAGTTTGTGCTTATGACCCGGTTGCAATGGACGAGGCGCGCAAGTATCTGCCGGATATCGAATACGCCACAGACGAATATGCTGCCGTCACCAGCGCAGAGGTCCTGGTGCTAATGACGGAATGGAATCAGTTCCGGGCGCTGAACATGGAGCGGATACGCGGCTTGATGAATGTCCCAAGGATTGCCGATCTCCGCAATATCTACGAGCCGGGCGAACTGCGCGCTTTGGGATTTGAATATGTCGGCGTCGGCAGGTAACAGGGGCGAGTCAGTCAGATTACATTCCCAAATGGCCTCTTCAGGAATAATACTAGTCACCGGCGGTGCTGGATTCATTGGTTCTCACCTGGTTGCCGCGCTTGCCCAAAAGGGGGCGCGAGTACGCGTAATCGATGACTTATCCACGGGACGGCGCGAGAACCTCCAGGGGATCAAGGGTGATGTTGATTTCATTCATGCGAGCCTGTTGGACATTGCCGCAACGCGACGGACCCTTGAAGATGTAGAAATCGTGTTTCATGAGGCGGCAATTCCATCGGTGCCTCGTTCGGTCGATAATCCACTCGAGACCCATGACGCAAGCGTGAATGCGACTTTTTCGTTGCTGCTGGCGGCACGCGATAGAAAGGTTCGCCGAGTGATCTATGCGGCGTCCAGTTCTGCGTATGGCGATCAGCCGGAATTGCCAAAGTACGAGGACATGAGGCCTGAGCCTTTATCTCCATACGCGGTGGCAAAACTTGTCGGCGAGTATTACTGTCGCGTATTCACCCGCGTTTATGGTCTCGAGACCGTTTCCCTGCGTTATTTCAATGTCTTCGGCCCCCGTCAGGATCCGACGTCGCAGTACTCCGGCGTAATTTCCCGTTTTGTTACTGCCTTAATACAGGGGCAACGGCCGGTAATCTATGGCGACGGCGAGCAGTCGCGTGACTTTACGTATATTTCGAACGTTGTGGATGCGAACATGCGGGCGGCTGACTCGGCGAAAGCTGTCGGTCAGGTAATTAACGTTGGAAACGGAATTCGCGTCACGCTGAATAATCTGGTCAGCAAGTTAAAAAGCCTTACGGGCCGAGACAATATCGAGGCAGAATACCAGGACGCACGAAAAGGCGATGTCCGTCATAGTCTCGCGGACATCTCGCGCGCTCGCGAATTGCTCGGCTATGAACCTCGCGTCGATCTCGAGGAAGGCTTACGCTTGACGATAGATTGGTGGAACTCGCGAACCGCCTGAATGCGGTTTCAGAATCAGCGATCCCTCAATGGCCTTGAGAAAGTTTTCCGATCAGAGTGAACATTGGCAGGTACATCGAAATTACGATCGCGCCGATCGTTACGCCCAGGAACCCTATTAATGCCGGCTCAATCAGCGTGAGCAAGTTGGCGATCGCCGCGTCGACTTCCTGTTCGTAAAAGTCGGCAATCTTACCCAACATGGCATCCAGGGCGCCGGTTTGCTCGCCGATGCCCACCATTTGGGCGACCATGTGCGGAAACACGTCGACGGCCTTTAACGGCTCAACAAAGCTCTTACCCTGCTCAACACCGTCTCGAATTTTTAGTATTGCTGCTTCGATCACAACGTTTCCTGCGGTGCGCGCCGTGATATCCAGCGATTGCAGAATCGGAACGCCTGATGAAAGTAACGTCGAAAGGGTCCGAGAAAAACGAGCAATCGCGATCTTGCTGAATATTGGCCCTAAGATGGGTACCTTCAAGAGCACGGTATCGATTATTTTTCGACCACTGGCGGTCTTGTAGTAATAGCGGATACCGACCACGCTAAGGATAATAGTTACGAGAATCGACAAACCGCCCCAACCTGCAAGGAAGTTGCTGATTCCTACCACAATCCTCGTGGGGAGGGGTAGTGCTTCGCCCGGCCCGAGCAACCCGAGAAAAATGTTCTGAAATTGGGGAATTACCACCACCATGATTACGGCGACTGCCACGATCGCCAGAAGGATTACCGCGGTGGGGTAGATCATTGCCGAAACGATATCGCGCTTTAGTTTGACGATCTTTTCGATAAAGGTTGAGAGACGCTGAAGAATCAGATCCAGAATACCGCCGGTCTCACCAGCCTCGACCATGTTTGAATAGAGTTGATCGAATACTCGAGGATGACGGGTCATCGCCGCTGCCAGGGTCGAACCCTCTTCGACATCCTGGCGCACTTGAGCCAGCACCTGTTGAAAGTATTTATTGTCCTGTTGCTGGGCGAGGATATCCAAACATTGGACCAGCGGCAGCCCCGCGTCGATCATGACTGAGAATTGGCGCGTGAAAATTGCCAGTTCCTTGGCTTTAACTTTCTTGCGGCCGCCGAGTTTTGGAATTCCGATCTCGCGGCCCTTTTCTTTCACCGATGTGAGGGTGACCTGTTCTCGCCTAAGAGTCTCTCGCAGCTCGTCGCGATTATCGGCGACACGCTCGCCTACCACGAGTTCGTTCATTCGATTGCGGCCTTTGAAAGCGTAGGTTGGCATTAGCGTAACTCCGTTTCT
>WNGG01010190.1_pt1 | contig 11040 bp, 8 predicted proteins | sample 5400661 | NCBI WGS metagenome assembly WNGG01 (sample SAMN13153372, study PRJNA577476) | soil metagenome | isolation source: 100 cm soil or saprolite under Garry oak tree replicate 1 | place: USA:California | collected 2016-06-15 | reverse complement strand
GCGGCTCGCCGAGGCGCAGCAGCAGCTCAAGGCCGAGCTGGAGCGCAGCCAGGAGCTGTTCCGCCGCGCGGCGGTGGAGGGGGCGCTCGCCTCCCTCGCCGCCGACGCGGAGGACCTGAAGCGCCGGCAAGGCGAGTGGGACCGCGACGACGCGGCGCGGCCCGACAGCACCGCGGCGGCGCGCCAGCGCGCCCTGGCGGAGCGCGCCGACTCGCTTGCGGCGGGGATCGACCAGGTCGCGAAGGATCTCGGCGCGCCCCGGCCATCCCTGGCGCGGCCCACGCAGGCGGCGCGCAACGCGCGCGCCGCCATGCAGCGCGCCGCGCGGGCGGCGGACGACCGGCAAGCGGGCGAGGCGCAGCAGGCCGGTCAGCAGGCCGAGCAACAGCTCGAGGACGTGCCCGACCAGCTGCGCGGCCAGCGGGACTCGCTCGCGCAGCAGTGGCGCGCGGAGGCGCTCGCGGCGCTCGACCGCGCGCTGTCCGAGACGGCCGCGCTGGCGGAGCGCCAGGAGCGAGTGGCCGAGGCGCTGCGCACCGGCGAGGCGGGCGCGGCGACCCGCTCGCAGCAGGCGTCGATCGAGGAGGGCACCGACGCCGTGGGCCGCCAGGTCCGCGAGGCCGCAGGGAAGCACGCGCTCGTTTCCCCCCAGCTCGAAGGGGCGCTCGGCTTCGCGAAACGGCAGATGGCGGCGGCGCAGGCGCAGCTCGAGGAGGCGGACGTGAATCCCGGAGAGGCCGCGGGGCTGGCGGAGCAGGCGGTGGACGCCTTGAATGCCACGGCGCTCGCGCTGGCCCGCAGCCGCAGTCAGGTGAGCGGCGCGCAATCGGGGAGCGGGTTCGCCGAAGCCGTGGAGCAGCTCGCGCGGCTGGCGCGCGATCAGCAGGGGCTGAACGGCCAGGCGCAGGGGCTGCTCCCGCTGATCGGCCCGAGCGGTCAGGCGGTGCTCGAGCAGCTGCGGGCCCTCGCCGCCCGCCAGCGCGCCCTCGCCGAGCAACTCGAGCGCCTCAAGGCGGAGGGGACGAGCCCCGCGGCTGCGGCGCTCGCGCAGGAAGCCCGTGAGCTGGCGCGCCAGCTCGAGGGCGGACGCCTCGATCAGCAGACCATCCGGCGCCAGCAGCAGCTGTACCGCCGGCTGCTGGACGCGGGCCGGACCCTGCAGGGCGAGGAGCCCGACGAGAAGCAGGAGCGCGTGAGCCGCGCCGCGACCGGCGACAGCGTCCACATTCCCGAAGTCCTGAAGCCGGGCGCCACCGGCGCGGGCCCGAAGCTCCGCTATCCCACGTGGGAGGAGCTCGCGGGGCTCACCCCCGAGCAACGGCGGCTCGTGCTGGAGTACTTCCGCAGGCTCAATGCGCCCGCACCGCGGTGAATGCGTGGTCGCACCCGCCCGCGATTCCCACCCTGAAGGGTGGGCTCGGCGAATCGTTGCCCTAAAGGGCAGTGCCCTTCAGGGCAGCGCCGGGCCGAGCCCAGGCTTCAGCCTGGGAATAACCGGGCTCGCGCTGTCGTTGCTGTTGCCCCTTCGGTCCCTCCCCGCCCAGGCCATCGGCCAGGGTGTCGAGCTCGAGCGCGCCGGCCAATACGACCGGGCGGCGAGCCTCTACTTCGCGACGCTGCGCGCTGATCCGACGAACCTCGCGGCGCTGCTCGGCCTCGAGCGTGTCCTGCCGCCTCTCAACCGGCTCGAGGAGCTCCTGCCCGTGGCACGGCGCGCCGCGGCCGCCGGCCCGCAACGCGCCGCGCTGCGGGGCGTGCTGCTTCGGACCTACGTGGCGTTGAGCGAGACGGACAGCGCGCGGTCCGTGGCGCTCGCGTGGGCGGCCGACGCCCCGCGCGACGAGGCCCCGTACCGCGAGTGGGCGATCGCGCTCGAGGACTACCACCACCACGATGCGGCGCGCGAGGTGCTGCTGCTCGGCCGGCGCGCCGTCGGTCGCCCCGCTGCGTTCGCCATCGAGCTCGCCGAGCTCGACCAGCGCACCGGAGACTGGGAGAGCGCGGCGCGCGAGTGGGCGGCAGCCATCACGGAGTCGCCGGCGCAGCTTCCCAATGCCGCGAGCGACCTGTCGGAAGCTCCCGAGGTGCAACGCGAGCGCGTGACGCGCGTCCTCACGAGCGGCGATCCGCCCGCCGTCACGCGCCGGCTCGCGGGCGAATTGCTGCTCGGATGGGGTCAACCTCAGCGCGCGTGGGACGTGTTCGCGCCGAGCGTGGCCACGCCGTCAGCCGATGCGGCGTACGCGCTGCGGCGCTTCGCCGATCTCGCTGCGGCGTCGAACACGCCTGCCGCGCGCCGGGTGCGGGCGCTCGCGCTCGCCCGGTTCGCGGAGATGGTCCCGGAACCCCTCGCCGTGCGCGCCCGGGCCGACGCGGCCCGGGCGTTCCTCGAGGCCGGCGACCGCGCCGCGGCGCGTGACGTGCTCGAGCGCGTCGCGCGGGACTCGGCGGCGCCGGCCGACGCGCAGGCGCTCGCGCAGAGCGCGGTGATCGAAGCGTTGATCGACGGGGGGCAGCTCGACGAAGCGGGACGGCGGCTGGACGCCGAAGGCCGGCTCACCGCGGAGGGCCGCGCGGCGCTCCGCCTCCGGCTCGCGGAGGCATGGGTCAGGCGCGGCGACCTCGACCGCGCCGCCCAAGCCCTCGCGCGCGATTCCAGCGTCGACGCGCTGGCGCAGCGAGGCTGGATCGCCCTGTACCGCGGTCGCGTGCAGGAGGCGCAGCAGCTGTTCAAGGCGGCGGGACCGTACGCCGGGGACCGGCGCGACGCCACCGAGCGGAGCGCCATGCTCGCGTTGCTGCAAGAGATCCGGACCGCGACGTTCCCCGAGCTGGGCGCGGCCCTGCTGACGCTCGCCCGGGGCGACTCGGTGCCCGCGGTGGCGGCCCTGCGGCTCGCGGCGGCGCAGCTGGAAACGGGGCGGAGCGGTGGAGGGCGGCCGGACATTCTCCTGCTCGCGGGGCGCGTGGCCGCGCGGCTCGGGCCCGACGAGCGGCGCGTCGCGCTCGCGCTGTTTGCCGAGGTCGTGAGCACCGGCGGGTCCGGCGCGGCCGCGCCCGCGGCGGAGCTCGAGTGGGCACGCCTGCTCGAGCGCGACCAGCGCACTGCCGAGGCGATCCAGCATCTCGAGCACTTGATCCTCAGCTATCCCGGGAGCGCGGTCGTGCCCGAGGCGCGCCGCGAGCTCGAGCGCGCGAAGGGAGCGATTCCCAAGTCGTGAAGCGGAGAGAGTTTGTTCAGGCGGTTAGCCGGTTAGGCGGTTGGGCGGTTAGTGCTCGTTGGCTTGCTGCCTATCCGCCTATCCCCCTATCCGCTTATCCGTCGCTGCTCATTCCCATGGACGACGGGCAATCCGACCACCTGAAGGCGTACGGCGTCACCTATCGCGTCGTGCAGGCGGGGATCAAGGCCGAGTGGCTGCTCAACTACCGCGGGGGGTCGTTCCTCGTGCCGGACGGGCCGGCGATCCGGCGCGACGCGATGCTCGCGGGGGTAGGCTTCGAGGCGGTGGACGACGGCCAGGTGGCCGCGATCCGCGGCGAGATAGAGGCGAACAACATGGACGCCGTGCCGCTCGAGAAGGCGCCCAAGGTCGCCGTGTACGTGCCGCCCAACGCCCCGCCGTGGGACGACGCCGTCACGATGGCGCTCCAGTACGCGGGCATCCCGTTCGAGAAGGTGTGGGACTTCGAGGTGGTCGCGGGCAAGCTGCCCACCTACGACTGGCTGCACCTGCATCACGAGGATTTCACCGGCCAGTACTCGAAGTTCTACTTGATCTACGCGGGCGCGCCCTGGCTCGCCGAGATGGTGCGGTTCAACGGCGACGCGGCGCGGCGGCTCGGGTTCGAGACCGTGCCGGACCTGAAGAAGGCGGTCGCGCGGAAGATCCGCGACTTCGTGGAGAACGGCGGGTTCCTGTTCGCCATGTGCACCGCGACCGAGACGATTGACTTGGCGCTCGCGGCGGAGCGTGTGGACATCGCCGCCGCCTTCGCGGACGGCACACCGATGGACCCCCAGGCGGACAGAAAGCTCGACTGGACGCGGGCGCTGGCGTTCACCGGGGCGCACGTCGAGCCGAACCCGCAGATCGCGAGCTTCTCCGACGTCGACGGCCATCAAGTGAATGCGGGGCCGCGCCGCCAACCGCTCGGCGCGTTCAAGCTGTTCAACTTCAGCGCCAAGATCGACCCCGTGCCCACGATGCTGGTACAGAGCCACCGCCAGGTGATTCCGGACTTCTACGGCCTCACCACGTCGTTCGTGCGCGATCGCCTGAAGCCGAGCGACCTGGTGCTGGCCGACGAGGAAGGCGCGCCCTGGGTCAAGTACATCCACGGCGATCACGGCAAGGGAACGTGGACGTTCTTCGGCGGGCACGATCCCGAAGACCAGCAGCACCAGATCGGCGACCCGCCGACCGACCTGTCGCTCCACCCGCATTCGCCGGGCTACCGGCTGATCCTCAACAACGTGCTCTTCCCGGCGGCGAAGAAGCGCGAGCTGAAGACGTGAGCGCCGAGCGGCTGGTGCCCGCCGTCCGCGACCTGATTCGCGCCGAGATCTCGTCGGCCCACGGGCGGGAGGTGTCCTTCGTGGCTCGCCCCGACGCGAACGGGCTGATCGTCGAGGCGCGGGTCGTCGCGCGGGGGACGGTGGACGCGGTGCTCGCGCTCCCCGGGATCGCGGTGCGCGGCGAGATGCTGCTCCACAACCATCCGAGCGGGGTGCTCGAGCCGTCGGGGGCCGATCTCGCCGTCGCCGCCCGGCTGCACGACGGCGGCGTCGGGTTTGCGATCGTGGACAACGCGGTCACCGACTGTTACGTGGTAGTCGAGTGCCCGCGCCCCCGGGCCACCGCGCGGATCGATCCCATCGACGTCGCGGCCTTGCTCGCCCCCAGCGGGCCGATCGCCCGCGCGCTCGGCAGCTTCGAAGACCGGCCCAGCCAGCGGGACATGGCCGCCTACGTCGCCGATCTCCTCAACGACGGGGGTGTGGGGTTGCTCGAGGCCGGGACCGGGGTGGGAAAGTCGTTCGCGTATCTCGTCCCGGCGCTGGTGTGGGCCCGCGAGAACGGCGAGCGGACCGTCGTCTCGACCAACACCATCAACCTGCAGGAACAGCTCGTCGGCAAGGACCTGCCGGTCCTCGCCCGCGCGCTCGGGACGGCCGAGCATTCCCCGACGTTCGCGCTCCTGAAGGGCTGGCGGAATTACGTCTGCCTGTCGCGCCTCGAGCAGGCGCGCGGGGCGGAGGGCTCGCTGTTCGAGGACGAGCGCCGGGCGGAGCTCGACGGGCTCGCGGCCTGGGCGGCGCGGACGAGCGACGGCTCGCTCGCCGACCTCCCAGACGAGCCGAGCGCCGAGCTGTGGGACGCGGTGGCGGCCGAGTCGGATCTTTGCACGCGGCTCAAGTGCCCCCACTTCGAGCGCTGCTTCCTGTTTCAAGCGCGGCGCCGGGCGGCCGAGGCGGACGTGGTCGTCGTGAACCACCATCTGCTCGCGAGTGATCTCGCCGTGCGGATGGCGTCGGACAACTGGCAGGAGGCCGCGGTGTTGCCACCCTACCGGCGGCTGGTGCTCGACGAGGCGCATCACCTGGAGGACGTAGCGGCGATGCACCTCGGCGCCCAGGTGAGCCGCCTCGGCGTGGACCGGCTGCTGTCGCGGCTCGAGAAGAACGGCCGCGGGCTGCTGCCGACGCTGCGCTCGCTGCTGTTCGGCCGGGACGACCTGCTCTCCACGGCGAGCCGCGACCTGGTGCAGCAGAGCCTCGCGGACGCGCTCGGCGCGGCGCGGCGCGGGGCAGAGGAGGTGTTCGCGTTGCTGGCGCGCCGGCTCGAGGCCGAGCCGGGGACGACGGCGCCACCGGTGCTGCGGCTACGCGACGACTTCGCGGCGGATCCGGTCTGGGCCGCCGGACTGGGCGTCGCGCTCGACAACCTGCTGCTCGCGTTCTCGCGGTTGCGCGACGGCGTGGAGACCATCGCCGACCGGCTGGCGCTCGACGATCCCTCGGAGCGGCGTGCCCAGCTCCTGGGCGAACTGCGCGGCGTCGTGCGGCGGCTCGACGCGGTGGCCGCTGGGCTCACGGCGGCCCTGCGGCCGCCACCGGGCGGACCCCCTGCGGTGCGCTGGCTCGAGCGGCGCGGGCGCAAGGTCGCGAACCTGTCCCTCGCGGCCGTGCCGCTCGACCTCGCGCCGATTCTCAAGGACAACCTGTTCGATCGCGTCGAAACGGTCGTGCTCACGAGCGCCACGCTCGCGGCCGGCGGCGAGTTCTCCTACCTGGAGGAGCGGCTGGGACTCGACCTGCCGCCCTCGCGCGTGAAGGCACGCGAGATCCACGCCTCGCCCTTCGATTTTCCGTCGCAGTGCCTGTTCGGCATCCCCACCGACCTGCCCGAGCCGCGCGACGACGAGGCCGGCCACGACCGCGCGGTGGCGCGCGCACTGGTGGAGCTGGCGCACGCGTCCGACGGCGGCATGTTCGTGCTGTTCACGAGCCACGGGGCGCTGAAGCGCGCGGCCGAGGCGGTGCGCGACTCGATCGGCGGCCGCTGGCCGCTGTTCGTGCAGGGGGAAGGGCAGCGCGACCAGCTGCTGCGGCGCTTCCGCGAGGCGGGCTCCGGGATCCTTTTGGGCACCGATTCGTTCTGGGAGGGTGTGGACGTCCCGGGCCGGGCGTTGCGGGTGCTCATCCTCGCGAAGCTGCCGTTCCGCGTGCCGGGCGAGCCGCTCACCGCGGCGCGGCTCGAGCGACTCGAGGCGCGCGGCCTGGACGGCTTCTCCCACTATCTCGTTCCCAACGCGGCGCTCAAGCTCAAGCAGGGCTTCGGCCGGCTGATCCGGAGCAAGAGCGACGCGGGGGCGGTGGTGCTGCTCGACCGCCGCGTCGTCACAAAACGCTACGGCGCGATGATGCTCGAGGGCCTGCCGCGCGCGACGCGCGTGATCGGCCATTGGGGGGACGTCCGCGGGGCGTGCGAAGAGTTCTTTGCGCGGCATGGACTCGGAGCCGAGACGGTGGAGGGCGGGAGAGAGCGGTAGAGGATACATTCCGCGTGGCGACAAAGCCGGCGCGTCGTGCGTAGACCCATACAGGTGATCCAGTGACCAGCTTCAGCAAGCGGTTGTCCGCGCTCCCGAGCTACCCCATGGCGGAGATCCCCGCCATCAAGCGGCGGCTCGTCGCGCAGGGCGTGGACGTCATCGACCTGGGGGCCGGGGACGCCGACTTTCCGCCGCCCGAGCTGGCGGTGGAGACGCTGGCGCGCGCCGTGCGCGACCCGGCGATGAGTCGCTACCCGTTCCAGCTCGGACTGCCGGCGTTCCGCGAGGCTGCCGCGGCCTACATGCAGCGACGCTTCGGCGCGCGCTTCGATCCCTTCACCGAGCTGCACCCGCTGATCGGCTCGAAGGAGGGGATCGCGCACCTCGCGACGGCCCTCGTCGATCGAGGTGACGTCGCGATCGTACCCGAGCCGGGCTACGCCGTGTACGAGGGCGGCACCGTGCTGGCGGGCGGCGAGCCGTACCGCTACGCCCTCACCCCGCGCACCGCGTTCCTGCTCGAGCTCGAGGAGGTCCCGGCGGACGCGCGGCGCCGCGCGAAGCTCGTCTATCTGAACTATCCCAACAACCCGACCGCCGCCGTGGCGACACGCGACTACCTCGAGCGCACCGTGGCGTTCTGCCGGCGGCACGGCATCGTGATTGCCTACGACAACCCGTACTGCGAGATCACGTTCGACGACTATGTCGCGCCGAGCATCTTCGAGATCGCCGGCGCGCGGGAGGTCGCCGTCGAGTTTCATTCGCTCTCGAAGACGTTCTGCATGACCGGCTGGCGGCTCGGCTGGGCCGTCGGGCGGCCCGAGCTGATCGCGGCGCTGGCGCGCGTGAAGAACTACGTCGACACGGGCGCGTTCCTCGTGGTGCAGGCGGCGGGCGCGGCGGTGCTGTCGCAGGCCGAGTCCCTGGCGCGCGGCTACGTGGCGCGGTTCAAGGAGCGCCGCGACGCGATGCTGCCCGTGCTCCGGTCGCAGGGGTTCGAGCCCGAGACGCCGCAGGCCACGATGTACGTCTGGGTCCCGCTTCCCGAGGGCGTGCCGTCGGCCGCGTTTCAGCGACGCGCGCTCGAGGACGCAGGGGTGGTGACGCTTCCCGGGAGCGCGTTCGGTGCCGGTGGCGAGGGATTCTTCCGCATCGCGCTGACGGTCGGCGCGCCGCGTCTGGTCGAGGCGGCGGAGCGGCTGGGAAAGGTGCTCGCCACTGTTTGAGCTGCGGCGGTTCCCGGTCCGGCCCCCTGGGTGGCGCCTCACCCGCGGTGTGGCCGCGAGCGCGGTGCTGCACGTCGCGCTGATCGCGCTCGCGATCACCGGGTCGTGGCGCATCGACCGCCCGCAGGGCCTGATCACGATCATTCCGCCCAGCACCCCGCAGCTGCTCGAGCTGCCGCCGTACGGGGGCACGCGGCCCGGCAAGGGCCCGAGCGGCGGGATGGGCCGGCCGCTGCCGCAGGCAGCCGTGCCGGACACGACGCCAGCGGTGCCGGCGCCGGTCGGCAAGCCGGACACGACCCTCGCGGCGAGCCCCGTCGCCGTGGGCCCGCACATCGTGAATCCCCCCGAGCCGGGCGACGGCCGGTTGTGGGTGCTGCCGCGTCCCGGTCTCCCCGCCGAAGTCGCCGACGCGCTCTACGCCCCGCCGGAGCAGCGGGACACCGTGGTCGTGCGGCGGCTGCGCGCCATGGTGGACTCGCTCAACGTCATGATCGACCAGGAGCAGCGCGGGCGCCAGAAGCCCACCTGGACGACGGAGGTGGCGGGCAAGGTCTTCGGGATCGACTCACAGTACATCCACGTGGCGGGGATCAAGATCCCGACGGCGGCGCTCGCGCTACTGCCGATCAGCCTCCCGCAGGGCAACTACGACGAGCAGCTGCGCGCGCGCCAGCTCGACGAGATGCGGCAGGACCTGATGCAGGCCGCGCGGCGCACCGAGACGCTGCAGCTGTTCAAGCAGTACGTGCGCGAGCTGCGTGCGCGCAAGCAGGCCGAGCGCGACGCGGAAAAGCGGGCGCGAGGGGATACGACACAAGCAAGAGGAGACACCGTGAGAGTCACACCCTGAAGGGTGTGCTCGGCTAGTCACTACGCTTAAGCGTAGTGCACTGCCGAGCCCAGGCTTCAGCCTGGGGATCGCCGGACCGCCGCTTCAATTCGCTTCAGCGCCGCGTCCTTCCCCACCACATACAACAGCTCGTTCACCGGCTCCGACACCGTGCCCCCGGTCAGGGCGATGCGGATCGGCTGGAAGACCTTGCCCGCTGCCTCGCCGCGCTGCTCCGCCAGCCCGCGCAGGTGCTGCTCCAGCGTCTCGGGCGTCCAGTCGGCTCCCCGGAGCACGGCGAGGCTCGCCTCGAGCGACGCCTTGTAGCCCGCCGGATCCTTGGCGATCTCTTTCGCGCCTTTCTCGTCGAGCTGCACGAACCTGGTATCGAGCCGGACGGCGACCTGCTTCGCCACGTCGAGCGTCGTGCGCGAGCGGGTCTTCACCGCGGCGATCGCCCGGAGCACGGCGTCCTTCCGCCCGTTCAGGCCCAGCTGTGCCAGCTGTGGTGCGACGAGCGGGTAGAGCTCCTCGGCCGACGTGGCGGAGAGATACTGCCCGTTCATCCACTCGAGCTTGGTCATGTCGAAGATGGCGCTCTTCTGCTGGATCCCGGCGAACGAGAAGAGCCGCACCATCTCCTCGCGCGTCATGATCTCGCGGTCGCCGCCGGGGCTCCAGCCGAGCAGGGCGAGAAAGTTGCGCATGGCGGCCGGGAGGATCCCCATGTGCTGGTAGTCGCCCACGGCCGTGGCGCCGTGGCGCTTGGAGAGCTTCTTCCCGTCGGGCCCGTTGATCATCGGGACGTGACCGAACACCGGCAGCGCGGCGCCCCCCCCGAGCGCGCGAGCAGCTTGTCGGCCACTGCTTGATGGCGCTTGATGCGGGCCCCCTGGAACACCAGCTCCTCGTCCCAGTCGAGCCCCAGCCAGGTGAGGCCGTCGAGGATCACGCGCGTGTGCTCCTCGGACGAGCGTTCTTTGTCCGTGTCCTCGATCCGCAGCAGGAACTTGCCCCCCTCGTGGCGGGCGTACAGCCAGTTGAAGAGGGCGGTGCGGGCGCCGCCGACGTGCAGATAGCCAGTCGGGGACGGAGCGAAGCGGACGCGGATCGTCATGGGGGTGAGGAACGGAGAGGGGGGGATTCGAACCCCCGATAGGGCTTTTAGGCCCTATAACGGTTTAGCAAACCGCCGCCTTCAGCCACTCGGCCACCTCTCCAACGAAACCAGAACCTCGCGAGTCCCAACGGCTTGTGCAACCCCCTGCTGGATCGCCGCGGCCCGTTGCGGCTTGACTGGTGGCAGAATTGGTGGCACACCCCACGTCCATCAGCTCTGCTTGAACCCCTGCCGCGCGAGCTCCGCCTGCGCACCGGCCTCTCGATCGGCGGCGCCGGACAGACTCGCAGCCACTCGCGCCGCGTCTGCGGCGAAGTAATTCTCGGGCGCGTGCTTCATGTAGTGCAATGCCATCACGGGGGTCGAGTGCCCAAGCAGCCGCTGGATGCGGACGATCGGAATGCCTGCCTGCGCGCAATGCACGCCGAAGGTATGCCGTGTGGACATCCAGCGTGTGTTCGGGGCGGCTCACCCGCGCCGTTGCAGTAGACGTAACCGCGCAGCATGTCCGACAGCCGGCCCGCGAGGCGCCAGGTCATCACACGGTGTTATGCCGCCGCTAGGGCCGTTGGCCAGCCGCCGTGTACTGCTCGGCGTGCATGAATCGGCGCAGCTCGGAGAACCGCACGGTCGCGTCGCTCCAAGACTTGTGGAACACCGACTGCGTGGCTGCCTCGAGTTCCCGTTGGAAAGTGCCCTCCGCGGCCGACGGTGCTGCGACCTCCACAATGACGACATTCGTGTACTCCCCGGAGCCGGCAGTCTTGGTGAGCAACAGATACGACACCACCGCTTTGCGC
>WNGG01027877.1_pt1 | contig 11041 bp, 10 predicted proteins | sample 5400661 | NCBI WGS metagenome assembly WNGG01 (sample SAMN13153372, study PRJNA577476) | soil metagenome | isolation source: 100 cm soil or saprolite under Garry oak tree replicate 1 | place: USA:California | collected 2016-06-15 | reverse complement strand
GTGTTCCGGAAATGACGTTCCGGTTCCCCTCGTTACCTAACGATAAACCGGCAGGCAACGGAGCCGCGGTGTAGCTGGTTGGATTGTTAGTTGCTGTAATCGTGTAGGAGAAGGCAACCCCTATTGTCCCACACGCTGTAAGCGGACTGGTGATCACCGGCGTATTGGCGATCGTAAATGTCACCCCGGTCGATGTTCCCCCGCAGGGATTCGCAACGGTGATAGAGGCCGTGCCGGCAGTGGCGATCAGAGAAGCAGGCACGGTAGCCGTGAGCTGCGTGGAAGAAACATACGTCGTGGCCAGCGCCGTTCCGTTCCAATTCACAGTCGAAGTTGAAACAAAATTCGTGCCGTTCACAGTCAACGTGAACTGTGGACCGCCTGGCGTGACGCAGGTTGGGTTGAGTGAACTGATCGTCGGCGCCGCATTGATCGTTATCACCAGTGTTGCACTCCCGGTGTTACAGGTACCTGCGCCATTGCTCGCGCTAATGATGACGCTAGTCGTTCCAGCCGTTGTGGGTGTACCGGAAATGACGTTCCGGTTCCCCCCGCTACCTAACGATAAACCGGCAGGCAACGGGGCCGCCGTGTAGCTGGTTGGATTGTTGGTTGCTGTAATCGTGTAGGAGAAGGCAACTCCAACTGTCCCGCACGCTGTGAGCGGGCTGTTTATCACCGGCGGATTGGCGATTGTAAACGTTACTGCTGGGGTCGAAGATCCGCCTCCTGGAGAAGGATTAACGACCGTGATAGATGCCGTGCCAGCAGTGGCGATCAGGGCAGCGGGCACCGTGGCGGTGAGTTGCGTGGAAGAAACAAACGTCGTGGCCAGAGGCGTTCCATTCCAATTCACTGTCGAAGCAGAAACAAATTTCGTGCCGTTCACAGTCAAGGTGAATTGCGGACCGCCTGCCGTGGCGCAAGTCGGGCTGATTGAAGTTACGGTGGGCACCGGGTTATTGATCGTAATTACCAGCGTCGATGTCCCGGTTCCGCGGGAATTGGTTGCGGTAATGGTAACAGGGTACGTTCCCGCCGTAGTTGGGGTGCCAGAGATCAACCCTGTTGCAGTATTGACAGTTAAGCCCGGAGGCAAACTGCTTGCGCCATAACTGGTCGGGTTGTTCGTGGCTGTGATCTGATAGGAAAACGCGACGCCTACGGTGCCAGTTGCTGTGCCAGGACTTGTGATGACGGGAGGCGGCGTATTGATCGTAATTACCAGCGTCGCTGTCCCGGTCCCGCCAGAATTGCTTGCGCTAATGGTAACAGGGTACGTTCCCGCCGTAGTTGGGGTGCCAGAGATCAATCCTGTTGTCGTGTTCACGGTCAACCCGCCCGGCAGCCCGGTAGCGTTGAAACTGGTCGGATTATTGGTAGCTGTGATTTGATAGGAGAAGGCGACCCCTACGGTGCCAGTTGCTGTGCCAGGACTTGTGATGACAGGAGGCGGCGGATTGATCGTCAAAGTTAGCGTTGCGGTACCGGTGCCATTGGCGTTCGTTGCACTTATTGTGACACTATATGTTCCCGCCGCAGTCGGTGTGCCAGAGATCAAACCGGTGTTTGTATTGACAGTTAGGCCCGCGGGCAGGCCGGTCGCACCCCAACCACCAGGGGGTATGGCCTGGTCCGCCGTAATCTGATAGGAGAACGCGACTCCCACGGTTCCACTTGCCGTGGTAGCGCTCGTAATTTTGGGCTTCGCCGCCGCAAGCACCCCGCTTGCGGTCGCCAACACAAGAACCAGGGGCAGGATCCTTTTCATCGAACAAACAAGCTGTGAATCAGAGCGAGCAGGGATCATGGCGTAGGTGTGGGCCCGGCGGTGAGCGCGCTACCGGCTGCCGCCAGCAGAAAAACCAATGGGATGATCCGCTTCATTGATAGATCCTGATCGTTAACGTCGCGCTTGCCGTCCCGCAGGATGTCCTTGCGCTAATTGAAACGGAGTAGTCGTGGTAGCCGTTGGCGTATGTCACATTCGGATCCAAGGTTGGTGTTCCGTCGATCAGTCCCGCCTTCCTTCCGCCTCCGTGGAGATTTAGCCCCGGGGGCAGTCCAGTTGCGCTGTAGTTGGTCCTTCCCGATGCTATACAGGCAGGTGTTGGTCCGGGCAGTGCAACGACTCTGTATTCGTTGGGTTTGATCTTTCCCTTGGGATCCTGGTAGCCGTTAGCCGCTTTGATTCTATAGTTGAACGGCAGGTTGAGGCTCCCGGTTTCGAAAAGAGGGCTTACAATAACCGGGTTGGTTCTGTCATTGGGGTCGGGGTTGTCTTTAAATATTATTGTTGCATCCGGTGGAGAACTGAGGGTTTGAAGTGTCCCGTTCACATTTACCTGATCGGAGTTTTGATAATGCACTGTCAGCGCTCCGCCCAACCAACCCGACCGATCTAACGGATCCTCCCGAAGTTTATGCGGATTCCAAAGCTGAACGTAGGTGGTGGTCTCGATCACAACCTGGTAAGTCGTGCCCACCTGTAATGTCTGAACCCAGTTATTCAGGTCGTAAAGCGAGACTGCGAAGGGATAAGCACCGATCCCGCGGTATGCGGGTGGCCCATCAGGATTTCCCGAGGGCCCAAATTCTGTCGGAGCATCCAACGGATACGCATAGTTGAGGAGATCAGCCGTGAGATTGTTAAAGTAATTGTGCGTCTGCCCCGAATGGCCGTGGCCTCCGGGCTGGGTGGTAAGCGTGCGGTTCTCAAAGTTTGGCATCGCGGTAGTTACCGCAGTCTCAAACTTACCGACTGCATTGCCTTGCAGATTGAGCTGAGAGACCGGGTTGATAGGGGTCTTCCGATATCCCTCGCCTAATTGGGTTGCATCGTTCCTGCTGTAACCATATCCCAGCGGAACGAGGTTTTGCTCACCGGGACTGTTATCTACACCCAGGCGTACGGCTAGGTTTGGGCCAGCGACATCTGGTGTGGTTGCCGCGACTTGCTGAACAGTAGGAACGGTAAAGAGAAGAGGGCGATTGTTAATTAGGGTCGTGGCAGCAGTGTTCCCAGGATCCGTCTGCTCGGCCGGATCAAAGATGGTAAACATGGCAATCTCACGCGGATCCGTTCCGGTGGTTCGTGTTTGTCCACCCACTTGGGAGGCGTCGAGATAACCATCCAAGTCCTCAACCCAATAAGCATAGCGAGTATAGGGAAGGTTATGCGCTGGAGGGGTTGCTGGATCCTGCGGGTCACGCATTTCAACCCATTTCACACTCGGCCCGGACGGGCTCGGGCTTGGTTGGACCCACGGATAAAGAGTAGGCAACCGTTGTGTGCCGGCAGCATTCCACGCCGCACCTGGATCGGTTGGGTTGGAGTTCGGCGGAGGGGCGGGAGTTGGTACCGCGGGCGCTGCGGGCGCGGCCAGATTGATCGTCTGGCTCGGGACAACGCTCGGGTCGCTGAAAAGCGGGTAATAAGTTACGGTTGGATTGGCTCCAGTAGAGGGCTGGGCGAGGTAATAGTAGGCTGCTTTGTTGCCATTTGCGTCAGCTGGTCCATCGGCTCGCACGACCAGGAATGTGTCGAGCGCTGTGATGGAGGAAGGCAAGGGACTGGGCGCGGGCGAGGGAAACGGCGCTGCGGCGAATGTCTTAGCCGCAGCTTGCAAACCATTTTGAACTGCCAACTCTGCTTGATAACGATTGTTGTACGATGTGGCGGTAACCCGCTCGAGCGAGACGACGGTAAAAACGCCGACTGCTATCACGGCCATAAGCGCGACCATCACCAGCGCAACAATGAGGGAAAATCCGTCAGATTTACCCGCGAATGGCGCGAATTGACGCGAATACAGAGAGGAATGCGCATGTTGCTGTAGCCGCCTCGCTGTGTCGAGGCGCTTCCCGCGCGATCCAATGGCACGGCTCACAGAGCCGTGGCTACAACCGAAAGATATCCGTGCGATCCGCGTAATCCGTGGTGTGGTTATGAGATGCTTTCGACCGTTCATGGCAAATTGATCCGGCTGCGAAATTGATAAGCGTGCGGCGCGATGAGGCGCTGATAGGTTTGCGTTGTAGGGTCCATCCAATCATTAGGACTCGACGACACGCTCATCACCGTGCGCGCCGCCTGCGGACTCATCGCGGAGAAAGAAATTTCAACTGCGGCGGGCAGCTGGCTGGGAGTCACACCGGCTTGATCGCAAACACATGGGTAGGTCGTGTACCGGTTTCCGGCAGCGTCGTACAAAGTTATCTGTAAGTTCCAGACATAAGCCGCCAACACTGGATCGCTCGCACTCGGGGTGTACAGGACTGAGTCCGCCGCATAGCTTACCGCCGCCTGCATCACAGCGAACGTGGCGGCGCTGTCCCGGAAAAAACGCCTTAGACTATAGGCGTGAAGCTGATTATCCCACTGACAATAATAACCAACGGCGCACACATCGCCGGATGAAGCCGTCGTTTTTGCCGCGACCAGAGCATAGAGCTGCTGATTGCGATTGCTGGCCGTTGAAGGATCCCCAGAAATGTTTTTTAAGACAAAGTAAGCAGCTGGCAGCGTCACACGGGTCGTCGATATCGTCGAAGCCGCACAAGGCGCTGGTGTCGGGTTCGTAAAGGGGTCAGGGTTCCACTGAGTGCGAACAAGATTCCGCAAATCGCGTTCCATCATTTGCAATGCGGCGCGCGCGTCGCGAAAAGCGTCAACACGCTCAGTGGCGTGTGATGCGCTGCTCATCAACGAACCCAGCATCAGACCCAGCATGAGGACCATCGGAACGGTGATGCCTGTCGCGATCAAAAGCTCAACTAGCGTGAAAGCAGCCCGGGAGCGCCGATTTCGTGATCGGTGGTCGGCCCGCCACGCCGGAGCGCTGCGCAGGCGGGTGATCAGTGGTCGGTTATTCGGGTTCATTCCTGCTTAACGATGGGTCCTAGTACTTTGAAATGATCCGGACGTAATCGCGGAACGTTTGATTTGCGACAGGCGCGTTTGCCGGCCACGCCACGCGCACCGTTACCTCGTTAGCACTGGCTGGATCGGTGAATCCTGGGACCGAATTATTCGTATAAATCGTGATCGCATAAGTCGCGCTAGCTGCAGAATTGCTGAGTTGCCCATCGTTATCTGCGTACAGCGGGTACGATGAGGACGTTGTTAGGTTGATCGCAGATGGTGATGGTGAGGGCAGTGGGTAAAGCGGAAGCCGCACATTGCTAAATTGCGACGGCGCCTGCGCCACAAGGCTGCCAAAAACTGACTGGGCGATGTGGGGAACACACCCAGGATGCCCACAATCCCGACGGTGATTACGCCCAAGGCAATCACAACTTCGACCAAACTGAAGCTGCGCGTTCTCGCCCTTCGCCCTGATACAGTCGCACGCTTCATGGGCTGGCGGTTGGTTCTGCGCGCCCTGTGAACTGGGATACCGTGATGTACTCGACCGCAGAAGGATTACCGCTTCCGTCTTTTGTCGTCGCGACCTCGCTCCCGTTGTTTACGTATCCTTCGAAAATACCGAGGAGAACATTCCCAGCCGGCGCTTGGACTTCGCCATTCGAGTTGAATTTAAAGCACTTCAGTGGAGCCGCGCTGGCGTCAGGCGCAAAGCTAAAGGCGACCGGCGGAGTCAATGTAGCGGGATCAGCAAGATTGGATAAAGCAGTTGAGCGCAGCGCTACTCCAGCTGGAAAGGATTTCCAATCCGTTAATTGCTTTACATTTCCAGGATTTGCCGCGTCGTCTTCAAATATTGCGTAAGACCTATAATTGTAGCGGTCCAATGTGGATTGCGTGCCACTGGTAAAAGCCGGAAACACGACATAAGTAGCCTGACTGCTCTTAATGGCTTCGGCCCGCGCCTGCTCAATCCCGCCGAGCAAGCTGTTGCACGCCGCTCTTCGTCCGCCCGACTTAGAGAGCGATGTAACCGCTGGAACCAAGGCAGCAAGCGCGATCACAATAATGCCCATCACGACGAGAAGCTCGAGGAGCGTGAATCCGCGAGAGCAGCCACGCTCCGCAAAAGTCGAAGGTTGGAGGTCAAAGCTCGGAGATCGTGGGACGCGAATGACCCGTTCGACAAGCTCAGGGCAGGCTCCGCCGCTGGTACCACACTGGTCGCCACGCCGAACGGCTGCGAGGGCGGAACCACTGGTTCCTTGGAGAAACGCGGCTGGGAGCATATCAAAGCGCTGAACGGTGACAAGTCACCTCAAGAACTTATACGGGAAAATATCCGTCTAGTTCCCAAGCAAGTACCAAACTCAGTGCCAAAAGCCAAAGTGGTGTTCAGTAAATGCTATAAGCATCTATCTACTAATGAGTTAACAGGATGATGTAATCTCGCGAATTGGTGCCTGCCACTGGGCCGGAATCGTAAGGTATTCCGACGGTAAGGTATTTCGAACGATTCGGCGGCAGCCCGTAGGGAAGAGAACATAACGACTAGGGGCGAATGAAATTACAACGCGATTCGAAAAACGTGGACTCCCGGTCCCGTTGGCATTGGTGTTTCCATTTCTGACCTCTTCTTAGGAAATGGCGGGATGAAGTTCTCGAAAAGCTGAACGGCGATTGAGCCTGTCCTCAAGCAGCCCAGCCGGAAGGGGCAATACGGAAACGTTTCCGAAGGCTAGCGTCGCGACCGAGCGCGATGCCTGCCACGCCGTAGCCGTGGCGTAGGCGGGTGAAGTCAGTAGCGCTTTTCGCCTTCCGCGGCTTCGGGAAAGTTGCTATTCGTTTACGACCTCGATCTGCTTGTCGATTACTTCGCCGGTAAACCGGTCAATCGCCACATGCACCCAGTAGCGTTGCTCACCTTCGACAACGAATTTGGGAAGGTCAGCGGGATTTGGATTGGCGGTCACAGTTGGGGGATAACGGCCGCTCTGAGCTATTACGTCAATCATAAGGTTCCAAGTGCGAGTTTGGCATGCGTCGGAGAATGCACGGATGACCAGCTCGCGAGCTTCTTTGTTACCTAATCCAATGACCGAAGGATCGGCTGCAAGCTGTGTTAATAGCTCCGTCTTGCGGACCATTGGTTGAGCGGACGTAAGAGTGAAGAGAGCGGTGACGATATTATTCCGCTCCGTTGAGGTGATAACACTCGTTCCGTCTAAGCGCTTCGTCGCTTGCGATAAGATCGCGGTTAAGATAGGACTTTGCCTTGTATTGAGCGAGGTTTTACCTGCCTCCATGGCCGTCTCGTGCAAAGTGAATACGTCGAGAAGACCGGCGTCGGCAGAGGCTGCCGTTGTGAAATCGAGTGTCTTCCAAGGTTGGTCGCGGAACACTTGGCCGAGTTCTGCCACGCTCTGAAATGGGCGATTCAATATCTGCGGCCGCTCAACTGCATTCGCTGGTAACATCGCCGTTGTTACCCCGGAGGTGAGGACATCGCCCCGGCGTTGGAGTGCGTCCAGATCCCTATATCGGACGGTTGCGTCCGTGTTGTTCGCATATTTATAAAGTTGTGCTATCGGTGATGTGGCGAACATGCTGCCTTGCGGCGGCAACGCCGTAACAGCTTCAAACGTTCCAGCGGACGTCTCCAAAGTAGTAAGCACCCCAGAAGTGTAATCGGTTGAGCCCCCGTGGTTACCATCGTTTCCCCATGCTCCGAACCGGAGTGTTCGAGGATCAAGAGTGACAAACTCCGGATCCTGAAGGGTATTCACTGTCCAACTCGGCGGCGATTGGCAGACGAGCGGATGTAGTGGACCGCATCCCTTCCATTTCTGATAGGCCTTCCACAAGGTGCCGACCTGAACCCGCATTTCGAAATCGCAACCTAATGCCCCAAAGTCAGGATATGCCGTGAGCGAATTACTCGGCGCCACGCCCGTAGGAGCATTCGCGAACGTAAAACGGAAGCCGTAGTAATTGTCCGGGCTTTGGGTGTTTTGGGTAATGTTGCTCCCGGTCCCCGTGTTCACGACCGCGGTGGGAGCGGTTGGAGAAATTCCGAACAAACTAGCGTTGACAGTCATGTACTGATTTTCAGATCCGGCAACGGAAGTGGTCGTCGTTAGCGTAAAAGGACTAACATCTAATGTTATGCTCGCTGTCATTGACTGCGTGGTATTGGGCATGACTACTCGCACGTTTCCCGTACTAAGAGCGGCATTTTGATGTGGATTCCATAGCGATGGAAACAACCAGGCAGCAAACTGATCCTTGCCTGCGACCTTTATCCAAAGGGGCTTAAAAACAAGCTTGTTTAAGTATGGGAGATTTTCGATACCCGCCAACTCATTAATGGTAACGGGATCACCGAAATTAATAAAGGTCGGAACATTATCAGAATCCCATTGATCGATGATGTTCGCCCCGATTTGCATGATTTGATAGTCGGAGCTCAGTGGACTCGAGTAGTATTTCGTTTCAGCATTGACGAAACTGTTTGCGCTACCCGATCCTAGACCAACAGATCCATTAAGGATTACAGCTTTGAGCAGTTCGAAAAAATTCGGTTCTCGATTTTCAGCCGCTACTTGGTCCAACGTCTTTATCGTCGTCTGGACTGTTGACCCGGCGGCTCCTACATAATCCCAGTGATTAACCGTCCCCGGGGGGGTCCCGCTGTTCCACAACAAGCCGAAATCGCGCTGAACTGTAGTAGCAGACGCTGGTGACAGAACGCCATTAACAATCGTAGAATTTACTGCGGTTGCCGGGCCGGTCGGGCCGAGGCCATTGAGTCGGCTGAGTGGGAATCGCCGTTCAATCAGAGGTTCACCCATGGCGGCGTCGGTGCCGTCAGCGCGAGTGAAAGTGCCACTCGCGCGCACACTGAGAAGGTCGCGGTTTATCGCAGTAGAAGTCTCAGGAGTTGGCGTGTTGGCCAAGGTTACGTAATCAATTGTGCTTCCAGCAGGGGTCGAAGGCTTCCAAGCTGGGGCATTAAGTTCGCGGAAGAAAGTGCCGAGGTACTGAAGAGCGTTCGAAGAAAACTGAGTCGTATTGCGGAACGCGATCAGCTCCTGTCGGCTCAGAAACATCTGGTCTGTTCGTCCGTTTGCGGCGACAGCACCGCTGACGCTCGTAAATCCGCTGGTGTTGTTTATTACAGAATTATAGTATGCCAACGCCGGACCAGGACCACTCTGGAAGTTTCTTGCAAAAGCTTGCCCCGGAGGTGCACTATCGGGGAAATTGTTGGATGGCTGAGTCGCTCCGTAGTTGCGCCAACCGACCAGCCTATCTATTTGAAAAGGTGAGCTCGAATTCGGGATGGGATAAGGTAGATCCTTCAGTTCGGCAAAGGCGACAGGCCCTTTACGACCGGACTGAGCCGCGGTCGTACCTGTCGGATAGCCAGCGACATTCATATCCAGCAACCCCCCTTCGTCATAGATTGCGTAAGCATACCGGCCAATAACCAAAGGATCCGGGGAAAAGATGACAGTCGCGCCACCTTGTTGTGTAACAGGGTCGTAAGCTTTAACAAAAACCCAGTCCGGTGCTGTGAAACTAGCTATTGGATCAGTTCCGTCGTCAGTGGTATTAGCTTTAGGAATCAGATAATGTTTGTTCCAGCGGGCTAACGTCACATCGCCCCGCTTTGGGTTGGCCGGGTCCGCCGGCGCGGAATTCACCGCGGAGGCACGGCTTCCACGGCCGGGCGGTAGGATCGGGTCCAGGCTGACGCTGCGCCGGATAAGGTTCGGCGCCCCAGCTGCATTTCCGCTGCGCAGAGGAATCATATATGCAGCACTCGTGGGCGTGTAGATCGTCCTGCCGTTTACAGTTGTGGCCGTCGACCCATTCGCAATCTCCTGTCGGAGATCGCCGATGATGTTATCCATCGCGCTTGCCGCTAATTGGTCAGCTTTGGATTCGTTGAAGCTGCCATGCGCGACCTGTCGGTCGCCAGTCGCTCGCGCGAAGTAAGCGAGCACCAAGCCCGTCAATAGCACGACGAAGGCGAGCACTATGATTAGTGCGGCGCCTCGTTCCCGGGAAGAGATCCCTTTGGGCAGCGAATCCACCTTACAACGTCTTCAGCTCAAAATAGCGGCTGTAAATTCGAATTGCCGAGGCAGCCGCCGGTGGAATCGAGCCACTACTGACAGCATCAGTCACCACCGTATTCCATTGGGCTTCAATCACTCCGGTGTGCACCGGGCCCCTGCCTCTCTGGTCTGTGAAGTCGGTCATATCCGCGGCAAGGTCGCTTAACTCTTCATTGGATAGCAAGGAACGGCTCGCCGGGTCTATCACTGCGATTGTAACGGCGATCGCTTCGACATCGGCCGGGAAGTCGGCCAGCGTGTGTGGTCGCGGGAGCGTCACGTCGTCGTTCCACGGATTACCGGTGAGTTTTCCGTTTTTGAGTATATAATAGTACTCGAAACGAAACACCCCCGGTCCGATCGTCTCATAATCGGTATCTCTGCTGGCGCCGCTGTTGTCGTTGTTGACTGCGGCCGACCAGGACGTGATTCCGGCAATTCTTTGGGGCAAAAAAACAATCGGATATACGGCGTTGGGATTTGTTTGGTTAGAAACCCCATTCCAGAGGAGCCCCTTAGCCATCCGTTCGAGTTTAAAATAGGTCGGATTAGTACTACCACTATTAGCATTGACTCGATAAGCTACGAGCGAAATCGGACTTTGCGCTCCCGACGGGTAGTAGCCGGGCACCTGAGTGTAGACAGCGATTTGATCGTTCAATTGCTGTCCCGGTCCACCTCTATGCCCTTGACTGTGGCCTCCGGAGTGCCCCGGATACCTTGCGGGATCATTCTGTTTCAAATAGTAGTCGATGTCCGACCGCTTTAGCATCCGCCCGAAATCCATCGCCATACGGTCGAAAACCGTTCTCGCTTGTGTGTCGGTATCGATATGTTTGTTGCCAGTCCGGGTAACAGCAGTGGCACTATTCATCAACTGCGCGACCATCAGAATGATGATCGTAACGACCAAAACTGACACGAGTAACTCGGTAAGAGTAAAGCCACCGCGTGTACGTCGGGCAGTCAGGATAGGGAATGATTTTGTGATCATCGATTAATAGCGACAAATGTTTTGACGGACCCAGCCAGCACACCGGTTGCGGGATCG
>WNGG01014458.1_pt1 | contig 11044 bp, 9 predicted proteins | sample 5400661 | NCBI WGS metagenome assembly WNGG01 (sample SAMN13153372, study PRJNA577476) | soil metagenome | isolation source: 100 cm soil or saprolite under Garry oak tree replicate 1 | place: USA:California | collected 2016-06-15 | reverse complement strand
CGATTATCATCGTACCAAGCTTTCTAGGTGGATACTTGGTCAATTCGATCTTTGGGCCCCTGATGAATCAGGGCGACCCGCCACTGATACTCCTGCCATTGTTGATCGTGGCTGGAATAGGCACGGACATAGTCACCGGTCTGTTCGGAGGATGGATCTGGGTGCGAGTCCTTCATCGAACAACATGATTCTGTGGACGCGACTGGCTGGTGATCGTGAGCGCCGGGTTGTGTCCGAAGTAGAGATATCCGTCCACAAAGTTTTCGTGCGACGAGACGAAGATGAAGTAGAGCCCATTCCAGGGCAAAGTAGTCAGTATTGGCGGCGGAGTCCATTGCATAGTAACGTTGACACTCTGGCCCACAGGGATCGTAATCGGCAGTGAATTGTGGACGGCGCCTCCCGAGAGAAGTTTCCACGCGATGGGCCCAGCAAGTGGAATGTTACTCATATAGGCCGCGACAAGATTGACGGGTATGGACCCGGTGTTTGCGATGTCTATCTCGATGTTTCCAATGCAGGCCGGACTATTGAAGAACTTTCCTTGAGGCACTACATTGTTGCCAGTAGCACACCAACGGTTGTTCGGTCCAACGCAAATTGCAGTACCTGTCCCTGAGGGGCATGCTGTCCCATCGGGCTGAGGGACGTAGTCCGGGTCATTTCCGTAGGCTGTGTTTCCTGAGAAGACCAAGATGCCGTCTTGGGCGAGATCCATCATTCCGGACTTGTTATTCATGATCTGGCCAAAGTCTGCGCTTTCCACCTCTAGCCTTCCCGTGATCGTGTTGCCGGTGATGATCGCTTGGTGACTGACTTCGGACTCGAATTGTCCGTTGACAGTGTTATTGACAAACGTCAATGTACCTCGACCCGCCTCGTAAACTGCACTGTTACAATTGTCGGTGCAAATGGTCGTGATTCCTTGGGTGTTAAGGGAGCTTCCGGAGATTGTTACGGTCTGAACGTCAGAAAGGCCCGTCCAGCCTTGAACGTTTACATTCTTTAGGGTTACAATCGAAGAGGAGTTGCCGACTAGACCTTTTATGGTCGTGCCCACGACTGTCAAGTTGGAACCTTTCGAGGCGAAGACATAGCCAACTTGTGCGTAGATCACGCAGACCCCATTTACTGGGACGAAAATGTTCGAGGGGGTTGGGGATGTTATGGGTGAGGTTGTCGGCGAGTTACATGTCGTCGGGCTCGAAACGGGACACATTCCTGACGGAATGTTGGCCCAAGTTAGTTCAGTGCAGGCGTACACTGTCTCAGGATCCGAAGGGGCGAATGTTGCAAAGTTGCCCCATACTGTCGAGAACTTTTCCGCGTATGCTGCGCCTGAGTTGTCCTGTCCCGTGTTCGACTGGAAGGTGGGGACGACCCAGATGAAGACGATTGCTGACATCATTATCACGATGAGCACCATCATCACTTCTGCGATGATAGTGCTGAAGCCCCTCTTCGAGCGTCTCAGCGAGCGTCGCACGGTGGTTCCTAGTTAACACGCCGCTTCGTGAGCCAAAGGGAGAATGTTACCCTGCGTCGAAGGGAACGGGATTCAGTGCTGCGGTCATGCTTCCATCTACACTGAGTCGGGTAGGGCCTCATAGAAATGCGGAATGTCGGCGTATTCTTGGTAGTTGCTGAATGGTAACAGTATCCTCATGCCCGGCAGAGTCGTAGGCTAGCGTGCCCTCGCTAGAGGGAGTCACCCTGGCTATCCAGACCACAGAACTGATCGCTCACGAAACAGGCAGTCTTGCGGCAGAGGTGGTCTTTGGGTCGATAGATGGAATATTCTCTGTGCTGGGAATAATCGCCGCTGCCGGGAGCGCAGGTCTCGCGCCGTTAGAGATCTTCGTGACAGGGGTGGGCGGTGCGGCAGCAGGTGCACTATCGGTGTTTGCCGCCACTTATCTCTCGGAAACTACGGAAAAGAAGACGCGGCTGATGGCGGCATGGGAGCATTCGAGAAAGGTGGGGACGAAACGGTCGCGGAACAGCAATGGCGAATTGCGGACACCAACTAGGAAGGAGCATAAGGTGTTCCACGAGTTACTCTCAAGGGTTCACCGGCGAGCTCTAGTCTCCGGTCTCGTAACTTCGACAACCTCGACTCTAGCATCTCTTACGCTACTCCTCCCCCTCGTACTGCTCTCCCAGTTCTACTCAACGCCCACTTCGATGCTCGTAGGCATTTTTCTTCTCGCGTTGATGGGCGCCTTTAGAGGAATAACACTGAAGCAGTCAGCGGCCAAGTCTGCAATCAAGATGGTGATTCTAGGTGTGATCATAATTGTTGCTTGTAGAGTCTTGGGATCCTACGTCCAGACGTTATTGAACCTTCAGAGCACAATCTAAACCGTCATAAGACCGTCGCCCGGAAGACCCTGTCGCAGCGATCGGCTTGCCAAATTATCAAGTAGTCTTGGTTGAACCAGCCTTCGAAGAATCGATCGGCTTCGTTGCAAGAGCAATGAAGAATTTCGGGCTGAGATCTCTCCGCCTCGTCAACCCTGTCACGAATCTCGGCCGTGATGGCAGAATGAGGGGTGGACACGCACAGGACGTTCTCGATTCCATGACGGTTCACGAATCACTCTCAGAGTCTCTCGATGGCGTCGATCTTTCGATTGGCACAACAGCGCAGAGAGGACTCTCTGCAACAAATCTCCTCCGGAGGCCAATGACTCCAAGAGAACTGAGCGAGGTTCTAGCCCAACAGGATGGCACAGTCGCAATAATCTTCGGAAGAGAAGGCATAGGGCTCAACAACCACGAGCTCAGCCTATGCGATGCAACAGTCACAATACCCGCTTCGGAGGCCTACCAGACTCTGAACTTGTCGCATGCGGCTGCAATAGTATTCTACGAACTACACAACCCAGCATCAGAGGTCACCGAGGAAGAGTTGGCTACCGAAGAGGTCAGAAAGACCATTCTCAGATACTTGTCCGATTCAATGACCATAGTGGGAGTTGAAGATTACAAGATAGGCCTAGCGACACGAGCAGTCAAGAATGTGCTGGGGAGATCAGCGATCAGAAGACGGGAGGCAAACCTTCTGGCCGGAGCTCTGCGCCAGATTTCGGATGCTCTCTACGAATCCCGCAGACTCGACGGATCAGTTCCGGGAGATGAACAACTCAGCCTTCCGCTAGAACAGTGACTGGAATCCGCCTCTTGTCTTCCTTCGGCTTCGCCGTGTCGAACATTGCTCCCAGGCCAGTTCCACGGGATTCCGTCGAACTATCCTCTCTGTCTCGCGGCATTCCAGAGCCAGTCTCGCCGTTGTAGGAGATTAACGATCTCACCAGGGCCTGGGCGAGTTCAAGGTTTGTCACAACTGGAATACCAAACTCTGCAGCCTTCCTACGGATGACATACTCATCCCGAAGGATCAGTCTGGACTCCGCATCTTTCTCGTGGCTGGGAATATTTATCACAAGTTTGATCTTCCGGCTCGTGAGGTAGTCGAGAATGTTTGGGCTCTTCTTCTCGCGAACCTTGTAAAGGGTCGTTGATGGTATGCCCACTCCGGCGAGTTCCTCTGCCGTGTGTCGCGTCGCGTAGATGCGATACCCGTTCGTGGCGAGCATCCTCGCGTAGGGGATTATTGCCCTGCGAGTCTTCCCCATTGTGATTAGGACAGAGTCGCCTCTTCTCGGAACATAGAAATTGCTTGCGATGAGGGCGTTGATGAAGGCATCCTGGAAGTTCTCTCCAAAGCACGCGACTTCACCCGTGGACACCATCTCGACCCCTGTAACTGGGTCAGCCTTGTCAAGTCGTGTAAAGGAGAACTGGGGCGCCTTTACCCCGAAGCCGGTAGCCTTGCCTTCGCCATCAGGAATCTTCTCGCCCATTATTGCCTTGGCTGCAAGGTCCATGAGGTTTGTTCCTGTCATCTTTGAGACGAAAGGCATACTTCTGGAAGCTCTGAGGTTGCATTCGATTACTTGCACTGCACCGTTCTTGACTAGAAACTGGATGTTGAAGGGGCCCTTGATTGCGAGGGCCTTTGCGATCCTTCTGGCATAATCCAAGACTCGATGTTTGCTCGAGTCCCTGATCGTAAGGGTGGGAATGCTCATCGTGGCATCTCCAGAATGGACTCCTGCATTCTCAACGTGCTCTATCACGGCGCCGATGAAGACGTTCTCTCCGTCTGAGACTCCGTCGACCTCGACTTCGCGCGCTCCCGTGACGAATTTTGAGATTACGACGGGATATTCCTTTGAGATTAGGGACGCCTGGCGAATATACTCGATCATTTGCGGTTTGTCGAACGCGACGTTCATGGCAGCGCCGGACAGAACGTAAGAGGGTCGGATGAGTACGGGATATCCGATCTTGTCTGCGAACTCCGCTGCTCCGTCGAGGGTCTCGAGCTTACTCCATTCGGGCTGCTCTATCCCTAGCTTGTCCAGGAGAAGGCTAAATTTCGACCGATCCTCGGCTGTGTCGATACTGATGGGCGAGGTGCCCAGAATCGTCGCATGGGGAGCAAGTCCTGGCGCGAGGTTGTTGGGTGTCTGTCCGCCAACGCTCAAGACGACGCCCGTTGGTCTCTCCTTGTCTATGATGTCCAGGATTCTCTCGATGGTGAGTTCTTCAAAGTAGAGCTTATCGAGAACATCAAAGTCTGTCGACACCGTTTCCGGGTTGCAGTTGATCATTATCACTTCTCGCCCAAGTTTTCGGAGTGCGAGTCCCATGTTGACACAGCACCAGTCGAATTCGACGCTCGATCCAATCCGATAGCAGCCTGAGCCTAGGACGACAACCTTGTCTTGATCCACGAAAGGAATGTCGTCTTCGGTTCCACCGTAGGTGAGATAGAGATAGTTTGTGTTTGCTGGCCACTCTGCCGCGAGCGTGTCGATCTGTTTAGTACAGGGGAGGATGTTTTGCTTCTTCCGGAACTCTCTGAGTTCTCCTTCAGACTTGCGAACCAGTCGTCCGATCTTCGAGTCCGAAAATCCGAGAATCTTCGCCTTCTCGACGGTCTCTCTGCAGATTCCCTCTTGTTTGAGCTCCTGTTCCACTCTCAGTATGTTGAAGAGCTTGTCGAGGAACCATGGGTCTATTCCGCTGAGCTTCGACACCTCGTGTACCGTGAATCCTGACTTGAGAGCCTTGACAGCGTAGAATACCCTCTGGTCTGTCGGTTCCTGCAGTTCCCTCTTGATTCTACGCCAACTTCTCCCCAAATCGTCTACATCGGTAAGCTCTCTTCCAAGGTCCAGCATTCGAATGGCCTTCTGAATAGCTTCTTCGAAACATCGTCCAATAGCCATGACCTCGCCCACGGACTTCATCTGGGTCCCGATCTCGTTGCTCACCCTTCGGAATTTGCCAAAGTCCCAGCGGGGGGCCTTTACGACGAGGTAGTCGAGAGAGGGTTCGAAGCATGCCGTCGTGACCCCTGTCATCTTGTTAGTGAGTTCGGGTAGAGTGTAGCCGACAGACAGTTTGGCTGCGATGTAGGCTATCGGGTAGCCGGTAGCCTTGGATGCCAAGGCAGAGCTTCGAGAGAGTCGAGAGTTTACCTCTATGACCCTAAACTCTTCGCTTCTTGGGTCCAGGGCGAACTGAATATTGCATTCGCCGATTATTCCCAAGGCACGGATGACTCGTTGAGCCGTTGTTCGTAGAATATTATACTCTCTATTGGTGAGGGTCTGAGATGGTGCCACAACGAGGCTGTCGCCAGTGTGTATTCCCATCGGGTCCATGTTTTCCATGTTGCAGACAATTGTGCAGTTGTCGTCGTGGTCCCGCATGACCTCGTACTCGACCTCTTTCCACTTGTCGAGATACTCCTCTACGAGGATCTGTTTGATCCTACTGTAGGCTAGTCCGCGCTGAGCGATCTCCTTCAGCTTTCCATCATCGAATGCGACCCCCGAGCCTTGTCCTCCGAGAGTATATGCGACCCTTACAATGACGGGATAGCCGATCTGTCGTGCAGCCTCGAGAGCGCTGGCAAGGTCCGACGCCTTCCGGCTCTTCGGGACAGGGATACCGTTCGCGGCCATTGTCGTCTTGAACAGCTCCCTGTTGTCGGCCATCTCGATGCTGTTGATGCCGGTGCCAAGAACTTGCACGGCATATTTCTCGAGAATCCCGCTCTCAGCCAGCTCCATTCCACAGTTGAGTGCGGTCTGGCCCCCGAATCCGAGAAGAATTCCCTGCGGTCGCTCCTTTGCAAGGATCTCTTCAATGAATTCTTTCTTTATCGGGACCGAATAGACCTTGTCCGCGAACTTTTTGTCCGTATGGATAGTGGCAATATTAGGGTTCACTACGATGGTCTCGATTCCCTCTTCCCGGAGTGCCTTGATCGCCTGGGAGGTCGAGTAGTCGAATTCTCCTGCTTCGCCTATCTTGATGGCGCCACTCCCAACGATCAGGACCTTGTCAAGCCCTTTGATCTTCATATTTGCAAGGACTCCTTGACGAACTGGTCGAAGAGGAACTGTGTGTCGTAGGGTCCTGGAGAGCTTTCTGGATGCCACTGCACGCCTACTATTCTCTTCCTCTTGTGCTGGATTCCCTCGACCGTCTTGTCGTTCGCGTTGAGGAATCTGACTTCGAACGGGGTCTGGTCAAGCGAGCTGGAGTTGACAGAGTATCCGTGGTTCTGGGTGGTGATGTAGCATCTTCCAGTCTTCAGATCCAGGCAGGGGTGGTTGACTGCTCGGTGTCCGAACTTGAGCTTGTACGTGTCGCCACCGGCTGCTAGTGCAAGGATCTGCATTCCCAGACATATCCCGAGAACAGGAATGTCCGTCTCAAGCAGTCGGCTTGTCGTCTCGACAGTTGCCTCGCACTTTTTTGGATCTCCGGGACCGTTGCTGATCACTATGCTGGTGGGTTCAAACTCGAGAATATCCTCGACTGAGGAGTCGTATGGGACTCGAACCACATTTACTCCGGTCTCCAAGAGGTTTCGGAGTATTCCGTACTTGACTCCACAGTCGACCAGAACCACGGTCGAATCTGAGTTGTTGACATAGTGGACCGGCTCGGATGGACTTACTCGCCTGACCAGGTCGTCCTCATTTGGGTCGATAAGCTTCCCGAGTGCTGCCGTAACCTCTTCATCTTTGATCATATTCTCGGAGACTCTTAGAAGCCCGAGCATTGTGCCGCTCGTGCGGATCCTTCTGGTCAGAGCGCGAGTATCCAAGTCCCTGATTCCAGGGACCTTCTCATCGTTCAACCACTCATCGAGACACTTGTCACTTGACCAGTGGCTGGGATTCGAGAGTGAGTGAATCGCGTATCCTTTCACCTTGATAGAGTCAGACTCGTAGTGGAGAGGTATTCCATGCTTGTCACAAAGAGAGAATGAGGGGACCCCGTAGGACCCGAGGATTGGATAGGTCATGACAACAATCTGTTCGAAGTAGGAAGGGTCCGTGAGAAGTTCTGGATACCCCATCATTGACGTGTTAAAGACAACTTCGCCCGAAGCCTCAGTTGGGGCCCCGAAGCCCTTTCCACGAAGGATTGTGCCATCCTCGAGGGCTAATACGGCGGCCCGGCTATCGTCCACTCGCTCGTCGTCTCAAAGGTTACTCGTATTCGCAGGGGCCTTTTTCAAGCTTTCATTCTCCGATGATAGACCGTGTCCCTCAGGAGAATTTCTGCGTGACGCCAGTGTAGACATCTTTCTGGCAGTTCAGAGAACTCTGACTGCAGTCCGACACTCGGGACAATACTGGTACAGAGCGGCGAGGTCTTTGTACTCAGCGGACCCGGAACCTCTCTCGGTCATTACGAGCACATGAACGAGAGGCTTTGAACACGTAGTGTGCTGAGACTCGTCTGATGTGGAGACTTCTATCTCCGAATCCTTGATCCTTGCTTTCTTGAGTAGACCCAGAAGAGCTTCTAAGCTTGAGACCGCGAACTCTTGGAATGGGAGGTGAGGGACTCCGTTGAGAGCCTTACTCTTTACTCTCGCGGGGTGTGCCATCGGCGGTTGTCACGGGCTCACGCAGTCGCGTGCTCAAGCTTTGAGGTGGATAGTTAGCGACCTTAAGCACGGAGTATCCACATTAGGTTACGCCAAGTGTCAGGAAGTTTATGACCGGGTCAGAGGTTGCAGGATATCTCAGGATTCCTATTCTGCCTAGTCCTTGATTGCGTCCCGATCGTAGCCTAGCCTTTGCTGCATGTCTCGAAGGGGGACAGATGGATGCAAAGCTTTTTTCCCGGTGAGGGGCTGAATGGGACAGAATTTGCCGAGGAGGGCTGATAATACCCAGCGAGAAGAGGAGGTTGAATCTGAGACGATATTTGTGAGCTTGGCTGAACATTGAAACTCTCTTGGCCATTCCGCGGGGAGACGCGGTCAGGCTTCTTGAGTGACCTGCCTCATCAATGTCAATGACCCTCGATTTTTTTCGCCGTTCAAATCTGGGATTCGTTGGTAAACGATCGTTGTTTCAATATTGATGGAAAAAAAGGGGTAAGTCGAGGGCCCGGCCTATTCTTCCTCGCGCCTCTGCTCCTCGACTATCGCGTCTTCTAGTATTGCTGTGTGGGGGATTGCCAGCTCTGCCCGGTTTCTCGCATGGGGGATGAGGAGGATCCGCCTTCTCTTTCCTTCCATGCTTTGACCGCATCGACCATGCTCATGCCTTGGCTCATCTTGTCTTTGAGGAAGAGGTTGTATTCACTGGGTTTGCGCTTCTCTTTCTTCGCCGGTTTCATCTTGCCTAGTTGCGCTATTCTGCTGTCAATGTTCTCCTGTTGCTTCCTGAGGGCTTCGTTGAGGCTTCTCAGGCTGTCTTTGAGCTCCTTGGCGAGTGAGGCTTGGGCCTTCTCAATGGCCGCTAGTTTGGTCTTTGCGAGAGAAGTATGATTCTTCTCTAGTGTTGCCAGCCGTGACTTCACTTTGTTGACGTCCGCGAGGAGGGACTTTGGTATTCCTGCCGTCTTCGGCATGGTTAGTGGCATTCTTGATGAGAAGAAAAGCATTCCGGATGCCCATGAATTCTCCGATTACAGACGCGATTCCGACCGGAAACTGGCTAGCTATGACAGCGGAACAGTAAGGCCAACGGACTATCGGTGTTCCGATAGGAGTCTTGTGCTTCTCTCAGGAGAGTGAAAATTGGCAGAATCATGTATAGATTTGCGGGAATCGAGCCAGACGCTCGTTAGGTTGAGCATGCCTGGCTTGGGAAGTGAACGACTTCTGAATCTGTGGCCGATGCTTGAGAGCTGTATAGCCCGGCGCTGACCTGGGAGTTGATAACCAAGGCTATTTGTTGAGAAAGAGGCTGAGACCCTGGGTCAAACGCTGGGTTGCTGAAGGTGAGGGTTGTGTAGGAAGCACTCTGGCCCGGGGAGAAGGTTTGGTCTGGGGCTGTTGTCGTGCTGACTGGAACACCGTTTGTTGACATTGCAAAGGTAACGTGTGCGAGTGAGGTTGGCAGTGAGGCAGAGCTATAGACGATGACGCTACCGAACTTGTAGGTTAGGATAGGGTTGATGCTCGTCGAGTTGCTAGTGCAAGTCCATGAGACGTCATAGAATCGTACGGTGAGCCCGTGAATGGAGGTGTCGCTCATCACCGCAAATGTGGCGAGCCCTGTGAATGCGAGTAGCAGAATTATTACTAGAAAGTAACGAGAAATTCTTCCAGCTAATCCGGACCATCTCTCGGTCATAGCCAGACTTCCAGCGTTGGAAGCTTAATGAGTCTTAACTCAAGAAGGCAATGTAACCGGATTTGGAAGAGGGTTGAGGTTGGCTTCAGGGCTTTTGATCTTGGTCTTTCGAGGACTCTTGGATGAATCCTTTCATCGTGGAGATGATTCCAGTGAACTCCATTGGAATGATCCATTTTGTGGATGGGCTATTGCCTAGGGCTTTGAGCGTGTCCAAGTATTGGAGAGCCATAGTCTTCGAATCTACGGTCTTTGCGGCTGAGAAGATCAAGCCCAACGCTTGAGCCAAACCATCAGCTACAAGGATCTGGGACTGCTTGCTGCCCTCAGCCACGAGGATCGCTGACTGCTTTTGCCCTTCTGCTTGCAGGATGGCTGCGTTCTTCGCCCCTTCGGCTTTGAGGACAGAGGACTCTCGGATACCGTCGGATTCTGTGACCAACGCTCGCCTGCTTCTCTCAGCAGTCATCTGTTTGACCATTGCGTCCTGGACATCCTTGGGAGGCCTGATCTCACGGATCTCGACGTTGGTTACTTTGATTCCCCATCTCTCCGTCACTTCGTCCAGCCTGGTTCGAAGAATCGAGTTGATCTGCTCCCTCTTTGACAGCAGTTCATCGAGGGGTATGTCACCAACAACGGCCCTGAGTGTTGTCGTGGCTAGTCCGACTGAGGCTCCAGTAAAGTTCTGCACTTGTACGATGCTCTGCGAAGCATCAACCACCTTGTAATAGATCAGAAAGTCGATATCTACAGGAGCGTTGTCTTTCGTGATGGCTGTCTGGTGAGGGACCTCCAGGTACCTTTCCCTAAGGTCAACTTTGACGAGCCTGTTGATCACGGGAAGAATTAGTACTACTCCGGGTCCTTTCGCGCCCATCAATCGTCCGAGGCGGAACTGGACCACGCGTTCGTATTCGCGTATTATCCTGATGGAAGATGCGAGGAGGGCTAGGATAATTATGAATAGAATGATGAGGAAGAAAATCTCGACGTAGAGAGTGACGTCGCTTGCTTGAAGTATGATCGAGCTTAGAAACATGACTAGGCCTCCGCCTTTTCCACCAAAAGCCTCAGTCCTTGAACATCTTTAACTCTAACTTGAGCACCTCTTGGGAGATCTTCTGAGCCCGTGACACTATAGTCTTCGGATCCGATGTTTGCTGTGGCGGTTGCTCCGGCCTTCAAGTCGCTAGTCAGCCGGCCCTGCTTTCCTATTATAGCCTTGGGATTCTGCGCTGGAGGCCGATGCATCATCACCTCTCGAACCCTATAGAGGTAGATGCTTCCCAAGACGCCCCCACCGCCGACCAGTCCAAGCACTGTATAGGTAAGGACACTTGCCTGAATGAACG
>WNGG01008868.1_pt1 | contig 11044 bp, 7 predicted proteins | sample 5400661 | NCBI WGS metagenome assembly WNGG01 (sample SAMN13153372, study PRJNA577476) | soil metagenome | isolation source: 100 cm soil or saprolite under Garry oak tree replicate 1 | place: USA:California | collected 2016-06-15 | reverse complement strand
GCCCGGCCCGGTCTCCCCGCCCGCGGATTCCGCGGTGTCACCGGCCGGCCGGGCGGGCGGCGTGTCCCCGCCGCCGCTGTCCCCGCCGAACCGGTCGCGGCAGGCCATCTTCGCCCCGTTCTCCGCATCCGTGCTGCCCGGCCCGGCGGCCATCGTCATCTCGCAGCCGGTGACCAGCGCGGTCTCCGGCTCGGCGGCCACATGCCCGCGGAACCCGTCGCGGAGCTTCGACTTCGACTTGCGGGTATGCCGGGCCTCCCGGTCCACGGTGCTGATCACCCGGTCCGGGGCGACCTTCCGCGCGATCCGCCACCGCCCATCCGTCCCGTCACTTCCCTCGGCCGGCTCCACGTCCTGCCCGGCCACCAGCGCCAGCAGGCCCAGCGCATCCGCCGCCGGCTCGTCCCGCTCCGGGGCATCGCGGCCAGCGAGGGCATCCAGCACCGCCAGCGCGTCATTCACCAGGTCACTGACCAGGCTCTGCTTCGCGGCCGGGTCGTCCCAGTCGATGTCCGGCTTGCCCGGCCTGGAATAATCCAGCGCACAGACGCGGGCGATCACCTCGCCGGCGCCCTCCACCACCCGCGCCACCTTCCGCATCGCGGCCACCAGCTGAGACACGGTGTCCATCGTGGCCACCGCGTCGTCGAAAACCGTTGAGTCCACGCAGCGCTTCCGCCGCCCGCGCAAGATCCCGGTCTCCGCGATGACCTGGGCCACCGCGTCGAACACCCGGTCCGGGCGGGACGACGCCGCGATCCGCTTGCGCCAGTACACCAGCGTGGACGGGTCGAAGCTCACCTGCAGCAGCGACCGGCCGCACGCCACCTTCCACCGCAGGTCGAACTTCAGCGCATCCGCCGTCTGGGTGTCCGACAGGTCATACAGCTCCTTGAGCACCAGCACCGACCCGACCAGGTCCGCCGGCAGCGACGGCCGCCCGGTCTGTGACGGGAACAGGTCCGCGGTGAACTCATCGGAAACAGCTCACCCCGGTGCTCCGCCAGGAACGCGAACACGCTGCCCGGCGGCACCAGGTGCCCGGTGACCTCGCCCGCGTCCCACAGGTCCCGCTCCAGCCGCGATCTTCCCTGCATAAGAAGATCATCCCAGAAGATCGAACACACTGCCGGCAGAACACGCCAGATTGCCCGTCACGAGTTATTCAGTGGCGTCCTAGCTTCGGTGGTGCCGACCCGTGATGATCTGTCCCGACTGTGGTGGGATACGTGGTTGTGCGGCAAGCACATCAACCCCTACCTCGGCGGAGTGCCGCTGGGCAGGTTGTCCACGCCTATGGTCCGTGAGTGGCGAGCGAAGCTGCTGCGCGGCAGCGTATCGGTCTCCGTGGCGGCCAAGGCGTATCGGCTGCTCCGCTCGAGCCTCGCCACAGCTGTGGAAGAGGACAAGATCCTTGCCCGGAACCCGTGCCGCGTCCGGGGCGCCGGAACCGAGCGGGCACCCGAACGCCCGGTCCTGACCGTGGCACAAGTCTTCGAATTGGCCGAACTGGTCGGCCGCCGCCCTATCGGCAACATCCGGCGCCTGCCGGATGGCCGTTACCGGCTGCGGTACCGGCGGCATGGCACCATGCGCACCGCACCTGACGTCTACCCCAGCAGGCCGACCGCCGAAGCGGCTCTGTGGGCCATGAGCAAGGACGGCCGAGCCAACTACGACCATGACCGGCGCTACCGCGCTCTCGTGCTCCTGGCCACCTTCGCCAGTCTGCGCTGGGGAGAAGCAACCGCGCTCCGGCGCTGCGACCTGGACCTGGCCGCAGGCATCGTCCGCGTCCGCTCGGCCTACGCGGAACGGTCAACCGGAGAACTGGTGCTCGGCCCAGCGAAATCGAGAGCAGCCCGCCGCATCGTCGGCATCCCCTCATCGATCATTCCCGCCGTGCGTGAGCACCTGTCCCTCTTCGTTCGCCCGGAGGCCGACGTGCTCATCTTCTCCGGTGTCAAAGGCGGCCCGCTGCGGCGCAGCAACTTCAACAAGATGGCGTCCTGGCCTCACGCCGTCCGGGCGATCGGCGCCGAAGACCTGCACCTCCACGATCTCCGGCACACCGGGAACCACTTCGCGGAAACCGGCGGCGCGAGCCTGAAGGACCTGATGGCCCGGATGGGCCACGACAGCGAACGCGCCGCGATCATCTACCAGAGCACGAAGCACGAGGGGCTGACCTGGCCATCACGAGCGCGATCGACGCCCACATCGAGACCGCCAAAGCCAGCCAGGGCCAGCACGACGACCGCTCGCTGACAGCACAGCTCAAGACGGCTAATGGCCCACTAATGGCCCGTAGAGATCAACAAGACCCGAGCGGGACCGAGATCCATGTCCGGCCTACCCGCTGACCTGGCGTTTCCTTGTGGAGCGGGTGAGGGGAATCGAACCCCCACTATCAGCTTGGGAAGCTGACGTTCTGCCATTGAACTACACCCGCATGTCCAGTTGGGCATGCCAGCCGCCGTCTGGCGGCGCGGCGTCCTGCGCGACCGTCGCGACGACATGTTACCGGAACCGGTAGGTTGCCAGCGTGCTGCTCTCCGACCGCGACATTAAGGCCGAGATCGAGTCCGGGCGGGTCAAGCTCGACCCCTACGCGCCCGAACTCATCCAGCCCTCAAGCGTGGACGTCCGGCTGGACCGCTACTTCCGGGTGTTCGAGAACCACCGCTACCCGCACATCGACCCTGCGGTGGAGCAGCCAGACCTGACCAGGCTCGTGGAGACCGCCCACGACGAGCCGTTCGTGCTGCACCCGGGCGAGTTCGTGCTCGCTTCCACCTACGAGGTGGTCTCGCTGCCCGAGGATCTCGCCGGCCGCCTCGAAGGCAAGTCGAGTCTCGGCAGGCTGGGGTTGCTGACGCATTCGACGGCCGGGTGGATAGACCCGGGCTTTTCCGGCCATGTCACGCTGGAGCTGTCCAACGTAGCGACGCTGCCGATCAAGTTGTGGCCCGGCATGAAAATCGGCCAGCTCTGCCTGTTCCGCTGCAGTTCGCCCGCCGAGCACCCCTACGGCTCGCCCCTGTACGGCTCTCGCTACCAGGACCAACGCGGGCCTACGCCATCCCGCTCGTACCTGAATTTCTACCGCGCCAAGGTCTAGGGCACCGACGCCGGGTAAGGCCATCTCGCCGACAAAGCGCTCAGCCATTGCTCTGTCCGCGGGCCGTTTTCAGCTTTTGCTCTGTCCGCGGGCCGTTTTCACGGACTCACCGCGCGCCAGCGTCACCGGGTTGCGGACGGGCCAGCGTCACCCGATCACGGACGGGCTACCGTCGCCGTCCGCGGCCGGGCCACCGTCGCCGTCCGCGGACGGGCCGTCTGCCTGAGAGGCACCTGGCTGCTTCACCGAGCGCATCAGCAATTGGGCGACATCCACGATTTCGAGCGACTTCTTCGCCGCGCCAGAACTCTTCTTTTCCTCGATCGCATCGCCCAACATGACAAGGCAGAACGGGCACGCGGTCGACACCGTGTCCGGATCGGTGCTGAGCGCTTCCTCGATCCGCTCGCTGTTGATCCGCTTGCCGATCCGCTCCTCCATCCACATCCGGGCGCCGCCGGCACCGCAGCAAAAGCTGCGCTCGCGGCACCGGTGCATCTCGTGCGCCTGAATGCCGGGCACGCCCGCCATGATCTCCCGAGGCGGGGTGTAGACGCGGTTGTGCCTGCCGAGGTAGCACGGATCGTGATAGGTGATCCGCTCGGCCACCGGGGCCACGGGCGTAAGCCGACCCTCGGACAACAGCCTTGCCAGCAGCTGGGTGTGGTGTATTACCTCATACGAGCCGCCGAACTGCGGGTACTCGTTGGCGAGCGAGTTGAAGCAGTGCGGGCAGCTGGCGACGATCTTTCGCACCCCCGCCTCGTTCAACGTCTCGATATTTTGCTGAGCGAGCATCGAGAACAGGAACTCGTTGCCCATCCGGCGAGCCGGGTCACCACTGCACGCCTCCATCGGCCCGAGGACAGCGAACTTCACCCCGGCGATGTGCAGCAGCTCAGCCACGGCCTTGGTCGTCTTCTTGGCCCGGTCATCAAGGGCACCCGCGCAGCCGACCCAGAACAGGTACTCCACATCGTCGCCGATCTTTCCGTCCACCACCGGAACCTCGAAGTCGAGCCCTTCCATCCACTCGACCCGTGCCATCTCGCCCATGCCCCACGGGTTGCCCTTGTTCTCGAGGTTCTTCAGCAGCGTCGCCGCCTCCGTTGGGAACTTGGACTCGATCAGGACCTGGTAGCGGCGCATGTCCATGATGTGGTCAATGTGCTCGATGTCGACCGGGCATTCGTTGACACAGGCCCCGCACGTTGTGCATGACCAGATGACATCCGGATCTATCACGCCGTTTTCTGCCTCAGTGCCCACGAGGGGCCGTGATGCCTCGGCCTTCACCGTGTCCGGCAGCGCATTGCGCTCTTCCTCGGAGCCGGCCAGCAGATATGGCGCCTTCGCCAGGGCGTGATCGCGGAGATCCAGAATCACCATCTTCGGCGAAAGCGGCTTTCCCGTGTTCCATGCCGGGCACTGCGATTGGCACCGCCCGCATTCGGTGCACGTACCGAAGTCGAGGAAGCCCTTCCAGGTGAAGTCCTCGATCTTGCCTCGGCCGAACACGTCGGTGTCCGGGTCCGCCTCCTCGAAGTCGAGCACCGCGCCGTTGCTGCGCATGGGCTCGAGCGGACCGAGGCCGTTCGGGCGGCGTGAGAAGAGCACGTTCAGCGGCGCGATGAAGATGTGCAGGTGCTTGGAGTTCACGACGACGACGAGGAAGATCAGCATCACCGCGATGTGCAGCAGCACGGCGGTCGTCTCGAGATCGGAGTTCACGCCGCGCCCGAGGGGGTGGAGCGCCTTCGCCGCCAGGTGCGACATGTAAGCCGCGTTCCCATAGGGGAAGTCGCCCGAGTTCACTGACGACCCGCGGAACAGGAACATCGTCCAGATCACGTTGAAGATCATGAAAAGTATCAGCCAGGCCCCGCGAAGGTGTGAGCCGGCAAAGCGGGACCGGCGGTCCAGTCGCTTCGGCGAGTTCCTGATCCGGATGACCGCGAACACGATGAGCCCCGCGAGCGCCGCCAGCGCGATGGAGTCCTGGCCGAAGCCGAGCACCGCGAAGTGGCCGATGAAGGGGATATGGAACTTCTTGCTGAACAGGGAGCCGTACGCCTCGATGTAGACCGTGAGCAGGATGACGAAGGCCCAGAACACAAAGAAGTGGGCGAGCCCGGGGACCGACCACTTCAGCAGCTTGCGCTGGCCAAACACCTCGCTGAGCTGGATGCGAAGATCACGGCCGATGTTCTCCTTCGCAGCCGCCACCCGCTCGGGTGCTGGCTGGCCACTGATCGCGACCCGGTACAGCCACCGCACCCGCCGTACAGCGATCGCGAGCGCGATCGCGGTCATGGCGAGGCCTACGACGATTCGCAGGGTCACTGCGACCTCCTGTCGGCGCTCGATGCCAGCGTACGCCGCACCCGCCAGCCCCTCCGCGCTGACGCGGTCGCACACCAGAGCCGCATATTACCGATCGGTAGAAAGCCGTTCGCGCCATGCGCGCATTTTCTGGGAGACACCGCGCATAATGGAGCCCCGACGACAGGACCCAATGGGGGCACACGCGCCCTGTCGCCGAGGCCTCCTACCGGACGGGGCAGTGCGGCCCGAAACGCCGCTCCGTCCGAGTCCAGGTCAGATGTTCAACTAAGCAAGGGGTGCCAGAGCGCGGCGACGACGGCTCGACCGCACGGCCGCTGCGTTGTGTTGCAGGGCACCCATGCGCTCATCAGCGCAGGTCAACACGACCGTAGCGGCGAGCAGGCGCCAGCGGATCCGGCTTCGGATCAACCGGGTCGCCGCTGGTCAAGTGACCTGCGGCGACCCGGGGAACCCGACACAAGCGGCGTGTGCTCATCTCAGTTATTTCAGCGTCGCGCCGCCTGCTTGTGTCACACCCGAAGGCCCCCGGATGGGCGCCGGAAGTCTGGCCAGCCGGCAGGGCTGCTGAAACGAGGATGCGGGGTAGCTACGCAGCCGCAGGTACTGCCCGTATCGGCAGCGGTGGCCGTGCACGCCCGGCCTTGAGTGCGTTTCTGATCGCACTCGCCACGCTTGCGGGCTCATCGCGGATCCGACGCGGCGTGAAGTGCAACGTGATCACGCCGTACGCGCCGAGCTGCTCCTGGCGGCGCATGGTGCGCTCCCAGTCCTGTGGTGCCAGATGCCACTCACGAGAGTCGACCTCCGCGGCTACACCAGCGTCCGGCCACCAGCAGTCCGCGATGGCGACAAGAATCCCGCCGACATGGAGGCGGGCATTGAACATGGGCATCGGCAGCCGGGCGCGCTTGATCACATCTCGCAGATCAGCCTCGGCGGCAGAACGGACGCCGACGACTACTTCGGCCAGAGCGCGCCGCAGACACGCCGAGCCCTGCGTTGGACCGTCGTTGAGTTCGGCGACAAGGTGGTCGAGTCGGCAACGGCCTTTCTGTACCACGTCGGCAGTCACCGCGCGCACTTCCGAGAGGTCGGCAAGGCGCCGGGCCGTGTCAGCCACGGCCCGGGCAACGAGCGCGAAGCGTATCGCTCCCTGCTGGCAGAACATCTCAGGCATCCGCCTCGTCCGATGCAGGCAAACGAAGGCCACGCTCTGCCGTTGGCGTCCGACCGGCACGAGAACGTCGATCACCTCAGATCCCGGCGCCCGGATGCCATGTCGGCGCAGCGCCCCCGGACCCGTCAGGATGCCGCCGGACCGGTCAGGATGCTGGCAGGACCGGCGTATAACAGCGCCGCTACCTCGCGCTGCTCTGCGGTTGGCGTACCGGTGACGGCCAGGTAGATGCCCGGTAGAAGCCGCGGCCACGGTCCACCCGGCCGGATTCGGTGTTCGATGGCTCGCCGGGTCAGCCCATCCACCGACGCCTGCGCCCGGGTTATGACATTGAGCTGCCTGCGCGCGATCGCTGCGAGCTGCGGCTCAGCAAGCCCGGTCGTGGGTGCCATGGTTGCAGATTCTCAGCACAGTCTGACAAATCTGCCGCACCAACCGTGTCAGGGAGTGTGGTGAATGCGGCAACGTACACCCTGTGGTGTGCAGAGTGCAGCATTCACCACATGGTGAGCACCGGCTGCCAGGCGATCGGCTGCCAGAGCGCACCGCGGCAACGGGCCGGTAGACGCGAGCGGCCGCTAGCGCTCACCCGGCCGTTAGGCGGCCCGCGTATTCTCCTTAACGGCTGCCGCTGCGTGGCACCAGTTACGAGCGGTGGCGCGACATCCCACCACGGCTGCCGCTTCGTGGCACCGGTTACGAGCGGTGGCGCGAAGTCCTACCTGGGCTGTCGCTGCGTGGCACTAGTCTGCGAGAGGCGGCGCGGGCGTCCACGTGTGCCGCCCAGCGACCGCGACGCCACGCGCATCCTGGGGATGAGATGCGCCAACTCGGCGGGAATGTCTGCTCTCGTGACAAAGTTGAGCCTTATGGACTCAACTGATTTGACAGACGATGAGTGGCGCGGCAACCTTGAGCCCGAGTTACTCAACTTCAGCAAACGATCAACTTAAGGACTGCTCATGGCACGTGCGGTAGGGATTGACCTGGGGACGACCAACTCCGTCGTCGCGGTCCTCGAAGGCGGCGAGCCCACGGTTATCGCTAACGCGGAGGGGTCGCGGACGACGCCGTCCGTGGTCGCATTCGCGAAGAACCAGGAGGTGCTCGTCGGCGAGGTCGCCAAGCGCCAGGCCGTGACCAATGTGGACCGGACCATCCGGTCGGTGAAGCGCCAGATGGGCACGAACTGGTCGGTCAACATCGACGGTAAGGCCTACAGCGCCCAGCAGATCAGTGCATTCATCCTGCAGAAGCTCAAGAGGGACGCGGAGGCGTACCTCGGCGAGAAGATCACCGATGCGGTGATCACGACTCCGGCGTACTTCAGCGACGCCCAGCGCCAGGCCACCAAGGAAGCGGGGCAGATCGCCGGCCTCAACGTACTGCGGATCATCAACGAGCCGACGTCGGCCGCGCTCGCCTATCACCTTGAGAAGGAGAGCGAGGCCACCATCCTGGTCTTCGACCTCGGCGGTGGCACCTTCGACGTCTCGCTGCTCGAGGTCGGCGAAGGCGTGGTCGAGGTGAAGGCCACCAGCGGCGACAACCACCTGGGTGGCGACGACTGGGACCAGCGAATCGTTGACTGGCTTGTCACCGACTTCAAGAACGGGCACGGGATCGACCTGTCCAAGGACAAGATGGCACTGCAGCGGCTGCGTGAGGTCGCGGAGAAGGCGAAGATCGAGCTGTCCAGCTCCAGCGAATCGCAGATCAATCTGCCCTACATCACCGCCTCGGCGGAGGGCCCGCTGCACATGGACGCCAAGCTGACCCGGGCCGACTTCCAGCGCATGACCGCCGACCTGCTGGACCGCTGCAAAGGTCCATTCCACCAGGTGATCAAGGACGCCTCGGTCAAGCTCAGCGACATCAACCACGTCGTGCTTGTCGGTGGCTCGACCCGGATGCCTGCCGTGGTGGAGCTGGTGAAGCAGCTCACCGGCGGCAAGGAACCGAACAAGGGTGTCAACCCGGACGAGGTCGTCGCTGTCGGCGCCTGCCTGCAGGCTGGGGTGCTGAAGGGTGAGGTCAAGGACGTCCTGCTGCTCGACGTGACCCCGCTCTCGCTCGGCATCGAGACCAAGGGCGGCATCTTCACCAAGCTGATCGAGCGCAACACCACCATCCCGACCAAGCGTTCGGAGATCTTCACCACGGCCGATGACAACCAGCCCTCGGTGCAGATCCAGGTCTTCCAGGGCGAGCGGGAGATCGCCCAGTACAACAAGAAGCTCGGCATGTTCGAGCTGACCGGGATCCCGCCTGCGCCGCGCGGCGTTCCGCAGATCGAGGTCACCTTCGACATCGACGCGAACGGCATCGTCAACGTCTCCGCCAAGGACCTCGGCACCGGCAAGGAGCAGTCGGTGACGATCACCGGTGGCTCGGCGCTGCCCAAGGATGACATCGAGCGGATGATGGCCGAGGCCGAGAAGTTCGCCGAAGAGGACCGCGCGCGGCGCGAAGAGGCGGAAACCCGCAACCAGGGTGACTCGCTCGCCTACACCACAGAGAAGTTCCTGGCCGAGAACGGTGACAAGGTCCCCGACGACATCAAGTCCGAGGTGGAGGCCGCGGTCAAGGAACTCAAGGAGGCGCTCAAGGGCAGCGACATCGAGGCGATCAAGACGGCTTCGGAGAAGACGGCACAGGTCAGCCAGAAGATGGGCACTGCCATTTACGCCCAAACGCAGCAGAGCGGCCAGCAAGCCGACGCGTCCGCCCCGGGTGGCGATGCCACCACTGACTCTGGTGAGGACGAAGTCGTCGACGCCGAGATTGTGGACGAGGGTAAAGACAAGCGAGACTCAGGGGCCGCCTGATGACCTCACGTGATGACACTGATGCGCGGCCGGTCATCCGTGACCGGCGGCGTATTGACCCGGTAACCGGGAAGGTGCGCGATCCGGCCGCACAGGACCGCGCCACCGGGGCGGCGCAGCCGACGCAGCAAGCGCAGGCTCCACGGCACACGTCCACCGGGGATGACCCGGTGGCCGCCGCAGCGGCGCGGCTCGCTGAGCGCACGGCGGACCTGCAGCGCGTGCAGGCGGAGTACGCGAACTACCGCAAGCGCGTGGAGCGGGATCGTGTCGCCGTCCGTGAACAGGCGCTTGCTAACGTGCTCGCCGAGTTGCTGCCGGTCCTCGACAACATCGACCGGGCACGCGACCACGGAGAACTGTCCGGCGGATTCAAGTCCGTGGCTGAATCCATCGAGTCGGCTGCGGCCAAGCTCGGCCTGGTCCGGTACGGGGACCCCGGTGAGCCTTTCAACCCGAACATCCACGAAGCGCTTATGCACTCCTTCTCCAGTGACGTGTATGAGCCAATCTGCGTGAAGATCCTGCAGCCCGGATACAAGGTGGCCGACCGGATCCTGCGGCCCGCCCGGGTAGCGGTCGCCGGGCCGGCTGGCGAACCGCAAGAAGGGCCCAGTGCCCCCACAGGCGGGCCCACCGGCTCCACCGGTGAGCCGAGCGGCGGCCCGGCGGGCGAGGAACAGGAACCGGCTCCGCATGAGCCGGACACCCCGCAGGATCGCGGTAGCTGACGCCGCGGGAACGGATAGTAGAGGCCGTGAGCACGAAGGATTTCCTCGAGAAGGACTATTACAAAGTCCTTGCCGTCAAAAAGACCGCTACCGCCGACGAGATCAAGCAGTCATACCGCAAGCTCGCCCGCAAGTTCCACCCCGATGCCAACAAGGGTGACCCCAAGGCTGAAGAGCGCTTCAAGGAGATCTCCGAAGCGTACAACGTGCTGTCCGATGAAAAACGGCGCAAGGAGTACGACGAGGCCCGCACCCTGTTCGGGGCTGACCGCTTCAGGGTGGGCACTCCAGGCGGCGCGGGCGGCGGCGGTTTCGGCTTTGATCTTGGTGACCTATTCGGGTCATCAGGGACAGGCGGGCGGCTTGGAGACCTGCTCGGCGGCATGTTCGGCGGTCGGGGCACGCAGCAGCGCCCGCGCCGTGGCGCCGACGTGGAGACTGAGGCCACGCTCTCGTTCAATGACGCGGTCACCGGCGTCACCGTCCCGCTGCGGCTTACCGGCGAGGGCCCGTGCCCGGTGTGCCACGGTACTGGGGCAAAGTCGGGCACGGTCCCGAGAGTCTGTCCAACGTGTGAGGGGTCCGGCCAAGCCAGCAGGAACCTCGGCAGTTTCGCGTTCTCTGAGCCCTGCAGGACATGCCGGGGCCGCGGGCTCATAGTCGATGATCCTTGCCCGACGTGTGCTGGCAGCGGGCGGGCGATGAGCAGCCGTACCATTCAGGCGCGCATCCCCGCAGGCGTTAAGGATGGCCAGCGAATCCGGCTCAAGGGCAAGGGTGCGCCGGGCGAGCGTGGCGGGCCAGCGGGCGACCTTTACGTGCTCGTGCACGTGAAACCGCA
>WNGG01028305.1_pt1 | contig 11047 bp, 11 predicted proteins | sample 5400661 | NCBI WGS metagenome assembly WNGG01 (sample SAMN13153372, study PRJNA577476) | soil metagenome | isolation source: 100 cm soil or saprolite under Garry oak tree replicate 1 | place: USA:California | collected 2016-06-15 | reverse complement strand
AGTAGACGGCCGCGAGGGAGTGGAACGACCGCCGACGGCCCTCCGGGAGGCGTTCCCGGATGTAGTCGCGAATCGTATCGTGCACGACGACACCCGCGGAGATCGTCGGAGCGAGGAGGTTCTTCGCCTGGAGCCCATGGATCGCGCCTTGCCATTCCTTCGAGAAACAATGGAGTGCGTCCAGGGGAACGAGTCCACGGAACAGGGAGGCGGCCTCGAGGATAGTCCGCTCGTCCTTCGTCAAGGTTCGCCAGATCTCCCGCTCCAGGTATCGGGTCATCTCTCCACTGACCATGGACCCTGTTTGGGCCGCGAACGACAGGAGGATGGGATGTCCTCGCGCCGAACTCGCGGCGCGATCGAGGGCGACTTCGTCCCCCGCGAAACCCTTCGAACGGAGGAGGCCCAGAGACGCCGTCGGATCCAGTCCTTCCACCCGCAGCATCCCGACACGGAATCCCTTGACTCCCTTGCGGCGTACGAGGGCCGACGGAATCGTGCGCGAGATGAGGAGGATCTTCGCAGACGCCTCGGTGCCCAGGTCGAGGACCGGACCTCCGATGAACTGGGCCAGATCCGGCGTCGCCCCCTGGAAATTATCGAGGACGAAGAGGATGGGCAGGTCGCGCAAGTCGTGCGCGAGCACGCGGGCCGTCACCTGGGGATCTTCCACGCGGCGCTCCGCGAGCAGGTTCGTCAATCCGCGCCGCCCCAGACGCGCCAGGAACGCGGCGAGATCGCGGAGGAAGACGGCCCGGGTCGTGCCGTCGTGGATTTCGAACCAGTAGATGTAGGGTCGCGGCCGCTGGCGGACGAGCCAGCTCGCCACGAGCGTGCTCTTCCCGATCCCCGCGATGCCGGTGACGACCAAGAGGGCGGCGGGAGAATCGGACCATGCATCGAGGGCGCGGAACTCCTCCACGCGGCCGAAGACGCGGCCCAGGCGGCGCAGCGTGTCGCCCCAGAGGACCGGCGCAACGGCCCCCGATCCGATTCCATGCAGGCGTGTGAAATCGAGGCGACCGCCTCGGACGAGCGACACGGCGGCGGTCAGGTTCACGTACGCCGGGAAAATCTCGGGGATCTCCGCGACCCGCATCGGGGTCGGATCGAGACCGGGGGCCAGGACCTCCACGATGTCCCCCTGAAGCCGAGTCCGCAGCCTCATCGCCTCGACCCAGCCTTCGTGGGTGAGACGGTACACGGTCTTCCGTACCCGATGCCCGGGCACATGGGCCCGCTCTCCCGCGATGAGCCCCGTCGATTCCATGCGCGCGAGCCATTTCGTCGCCGTCGTTCGACCGGAATGCGTCGCCGAGGCGATGCCTTCCTGCGTCAGCGCGCTCAGGGTTGCCTGTTCATGTGCCGCGATCGAAGACAGGTGCGCCAGGACGCGGATCGGCGTCGAATAGAATCGCTTCCTCCGGTACCCCCGCGCCACACAACGGGCAGAGAAGGGATGCCACTTAAGGATATCCAAAACGGAACATTTCTCAGGAGAGCCTATTCTCGAACATGATAGTATCCGCGTGATCCAGAGGGTTCGCCGCAGGACCCTAGCGGAATCCTTTTTCCAAAGCGAGGAACTCGCGGCGCGATGAAGTTGCTCGAATGGATCCGGGCGTCCCAGGTGATCTTGTTCGAAGCATCGATCTTGCCTTCGATCGTTGGAACCGCTGTAGCGATCCACGCGGGCGCCCGATTCGATGGGCTGTGGTTTGCCCTGATCCTCATCTCGCTCGTGGCAATCCAGGCGGGAGCGAACCTGTCCAAAGGATATTACGAAGGCCGCGATCGGTCGGCACCTCCTGCTTCCCCGGGCTCCTGGTTCGCGTTTGACAGCTCCGCGGCGACGAACCTCACCGCCGATCCGCGGGACGTGCTCCGCCTCGCCAGGATCGGCTTCGGACTCGGCACCGGGGCGGGCCTCCTCCTTGTCGTCCTCACGAAGAATCCGGTCCTTCTCGCCTTCGGCCTGGCGGGCGCGATCTTGGCTTGGAGTTACAGCTCGCCTCCCCTCCAACTCAGCTATCGCGGGATCGGGGAGCTGTCGACGTTCCTGGCGTTCGGGCCCATCATGACGGTCGGAGCCACCGTCGCGTTCGGCGGTGTCGGACTTCGCGAGAGCGCCTTCGCCTCCGTCGTCCTCGGTTTCCTTGCATCCGCCATCTCGTTCGCGCGATACTTCCCCAACCGGGAAGAGGATGCATTTAAAGGAAAACGGACACCCGTGACGATCTTGGGCTTCTCGAGGGCGAGACGAGTCTTCCTCGCTCTGCTCCTCGCCCCGCTTCCGTTCGGTTTCGTGTGGTACCTCTTCGGTGGTGGCCTTTTCTGGATGGCGGCGGCCCTCGGGTCGTTCCTGGCGATCAGCCGGCTCCTTCCACGCCGCGAGGACGGCGCACGATTCGACGGGGTGATTGCCGCGACAATCGCGGCTCACGGGATTGTCGCGCTCGCGATCCTCGTCGACGTCGCCATCGGCCTATAGGTTGCCGACCGCCGAGATCAGATAGGCGAGCGTCATGGCGATGCCAAGCAGGAGGACCGCCTGAATCGTCCCCGCATTCGCGGGGATGTGGGCCGGATACTCCCGGTAATGGAGGCGGAGGACCGCCCGGGCACGGGCCAGAGGGATCAACGCGATGAGTCCGATCACCGCGACCCAGGAGATGAAGCGGAAGGCGGCGAAGAGGGCGAGGAGGACAAGGGCGGAAAGCACGAGAATCTCGTACAGGGTGACGGACTTCTCGAGTCCGATCCGCGCCGGAACCGTCCGCTTCCCACCCCGCGGGTCCGTCACATGTTCGGGCATCTCGTTCACCAGGAGGAACGCCGCGACCAGGAGGCCGAGTGGGATGGAGGCGAGGAAGGGTTCCCATGCGAGCGCGCCCACCTGGACCGCATATGCGCCGAGGACCACGATCGGTCCGAAGATGAATGCGACCGCGACCTCCCCGACTCCGTGGTATTGGAGCGCGAACGGAGGGAGCGTATAGAAGATCCCAATCGCTCCACCGATCCCGCCGAGCACGAGCAGGATCCAACCATTCGGCCGGGTCAGGGAGAGGACGAGTCCAATCAGGCCTCCCGCTGCATACAGCCCGATCCACACCTGGCGGTGGGTCTCGAATGGGACCGCCCGATCCGGGAGGACCCGCGCGCCTCCGGTGAACGGGCTCACGAGGTGGGGAGGCAGATCGTCCACGCCCCGCCGGAAGTCGATCGAGTCGTTGCTCATGTTCGTCGCGGCATGGAGGCACACGACGCCGATCGCGGTGAGGACCAAGCCGAGCGCGTCGAAACTCCGCGACTGGCGCCACGCGATCGAGGTTCCGAGGGCCACGCCGACGAGGGACGCGATGAAGCTGCGCGGCTGCACCGCCTTGAACCAGGTGCGCAGCGAGGCCATCCTACTCCCAGACCGTCTGGCCACGGGGGAGGACGCGGACCTCGATGAGGCTCAGGGGTCCGGGACCCGGGTTGATCACGGTGTGTTCCTCGCCGTGAACGAACCGCGCGACCGAGCCCGCGCTCACATCGTACGCCTGCCCGTCCGCGATGACTTGTCCGTGGCCCTCGAGGAAATAGAAAATCTGTGTGTACCGGTGGCGATGGGGTGGCGATTTCACGCCCGGATCCATTTTCGCGAGGCCCATCAACATGAAGTTGCTGTCGTTCGGCCCCATAATCTTTTTGTCGATGATGCCCGGCCCAATCCCCTTCTCCCAGCCCTCCTCGGGCAGGTTCCGTACGATCGATCCCACGGTCCCACTTCATCGACTCCACACGGGCGTGGTATAAGTATCCAGATGATTACCGGTAACGATGGCCCTCCGGCGTGTGACGATCGAGATGCCCTCGGAGGTCCTCGTCCGACAAGGCGTCGTCCCCAGGGTCTTCTTCGATCACAACGAGTCGGTCGAGATCTTGCGGGTGTACGCGTTCCAGCCGCGCGAGCGCCTCCTCCTCGTGCGCGTTCTCCGAAGCGGTCCGCGTCGCACCGCGGACGAACTTCTCGCGGCTCGAGACAGGCTCCGCCGTCGATATCACCTGAGAGATTTCGAAATCCTTCGAGTGGAGGATGGCGGAAGCGCGTACATCTCGCTCCTGAGGCAACGCAACCCAGGCGTCCTGGAGGCGCTCGTGGAGGAGTTCGGGGCGGGCGTGACGCCGACGACGCCGAGCGTCATCGGCCGGGACGTCGCCACTCTCTCGTTCCTCGCGGATGACGACACGGCGAAACGCGTCCTCGCCCTGCTCGACGGCCTGGGGGTCCGATGGAGGTTGCGGAGTCGAAAGGCGATCCGCCATGGAGGGATCAACGCGGATGACGGGTTGACTTCCCGTCAGCGGGAGATTTTGAGTCTCGCCTGGAATCTCGGTTACTTCGATATCCCGGCGCGGACCGGCCTCGAGAAGCTGGCGGAATTGACCGGCCTCAGCCGGAACACAGTGAGTCAGCACCTCCGCCGGGGGATGCGCCGGATCCTGCGGGAGTCCCTCCTGTAGGGAGACCGGTCCATCGGACCGAGACGCATGCCGCGGAAGACCATATGGCCTCGAGTATGCCCGCGAGGACCAGAGACGACACGAGCAGGTTCGCGACGCTCTGGAGCGGGACTGAGGCTGGTTGTCTGTCCTACGTCAGGGTGACGACGACGGTCACGTCCGCGGAATGTGTGATGGAGCCGATCGTCGCCGTTACGGTGACCGTGTAGGTACCCGGCGTCGTCAAGACGGAGGTCGAAACGGTCAGGGTCGACGTGGCGGTCCCGCCGGAGGGCAGCGTCACGCTGCTGGGACTGACCGAGACCGTCGGCCAGACCAAAATGAGGCCGGACGAAGAAATCGACGCGCTCAGGCTCGCGGTCCCGGAGAGCCCGTTGAGGCTCGTCAGGGTGATTCCGGAGGAACCGGACGACCCGCAGACGATGTGGAGCGAGGCTGGTGAGGCACTGATGCTGAAATCACCCGGTGGGGGTGGGGCCGTGACGGTGATCGTGTGGGACTGGGTCGCAGTGAGCCCACCTGAGTCTTTCGCCTGCACCACGACCGTGTAATCCCCGGGAGAACTGAACGTGTGGCTGGCCGTCTTCGTCGTCGACCACGCGGTGTCCCACGTGCCGTCCCCGGTCCAGTCCCACCGGACCGGAATCGAGTCGGGGGAATCGTGATCATCGGTTACTTGGGCCGTGAACGTGAAGACGGTGCTCGTGTCTCCGGAGGTCGGAGTCCACGTGAAGCCTACGGACGGGGGCGCGTTCGGCGGGGGCGGCGGTGAAGTCACCGAGCGTCCCCGGTCCAGTCCCACCGGACTTGGATCGTGTTCGACGGATCGTGGTCGTCGCTCACTTGAGCGGTGAACGTGAAGACGGTGGTCGTGTCTCCTGAGGTCGGAGTCCACGTGAAGCCTACGGACGGGGGCGAATTTGGAGGCGGAGGAGGCGGCGAGGTAACCTGGACAACGTCTGACGCGCTCGCAGTGAGCCCACCCGAGTCTTTCGCCTGCACCACGACCGTGTAATTCCCGGCCGAACTGTAGGAGTGAGTTGCCGTTTTCGTCGTCGACCACGCGGTGTCCCACGTGCCGTCCCCGGTCCAGTCCCACCGGACTTGGATCGTGTTCGGCGGATCGTGGTCGTCGCTTGCCGTAGCGGTGAACGTGAAGACGGTGGTCGTGTCACCGGAAGTCGGCGTCCACGTGAAGTCCACCGTGGGAGGGGCGTTCGGCGGAGGTGGAGGTGAGGTGACTTGGACAACATGCGACTTCGTCGAAGCGAGCCCTCCGGAGTCTTTCGCTTGGACCACGACCGTATAATTCCCGGCCGAATTGTACGAATGCGTTGCCGTCTTCGTCGTCGACCATGCGGTGTCCCAGGTCCCGTCCCCGGTCCAGTCCCAACGGACTTGAATCGAGTTGGAGGGGTCGTGGTCGTCCGAGGCCGTTGCGGTGAAGTTGAACAGCGTCGATGTGTCGCCCGAAGTCGGGCTCCAACTGAAGTCCACCGACGGTGGACTGTTCGACGGCGGAGGGGGAGGGGGTGCCGTGACCTGGACTGGGTGGGAACGGGTCGAAGTGAGGCCTCCCGAGTCGATCGCTTGAACGACGACAGTCTTGTTCCCCGCGGAGCTATAGGTGTGGCTCGCGGTCTTTGTCGTGGACCATGCCGTGTCCCAAGTCCCGTCCCCGGTCCAGTCCCAACGGACTGGAATCGAGTCGGGGGAGTCGTGGTCGTCACTCACTTGAGCCGTGAAGGAGAACACCGTACTCGTATTGCCTGAGGTCGGGCTCCAAGAGAAATCCACGGAAGGGGGCGAATTCGGAGGCGGCGGGGGCGGGGAGTTCGAAAGTTTCCAAGCGGTGAGAGGGTGGAGTTCCCAGTGATACGGCCCCTCCCAGAAGACGAACCCCTGCATGTCGAGGGAAATGCTGCCGTTGGACTGTTCCTGGCCGAGCGTCTCATTGTTGCACGAGGGCACGTTCGGTCCGCAGTAGCCTCGGCCCAACCAATCGCGATCGATCTCGATTTTCATGTACCCGCTCGTCGTCCCGATCGTGATGATCTGTCCCGCATTCGTGCAGAAGGTTTGGTTGTTAGGATACCGGCCGCCGCCGTTCTGCTTCGAATACCACCCGGAGCAATCCGTGGTCTTGACGCCGTAGCCGTACAGGGAGACTCCGTTGATCTGGACGAACGGAGAGAGGACTGCGCCGGTGATGTTCGTGATCGTGCAAGGGGGCGAGAGAGACCGCTCGAGCGGGATCCCGCCCGAGGTCGCGTTGTGCTGATACCGGCTGCCGCTGAGGGCCTGGTGCGGATAGGCCGACCCTAGGACGTCATGGATCGTGACCAAATCGGCCGCACAGGTTACGTTGGGATTCCACGACGACAGTCCGCTCGTCGCCGCGGACTGCGCGCCGTCGATCGCCGCGGACGGTGTCACATGCAGGTTTGCCGCGAACGCGAGGACCAGGATCCCCACAAATAGTATCATCAACGCCGCTTTCCGCGCTCTTGGCTCCTGCGGGTCCGTTGCCCCTGTGGGCGACACAGAAGTGCCAGAACGTGAGAGGAGGATATTCTGCCGGACGTTTACATTCTCTTGAAACTGAACACCATCGGTTGCAGTCTGTTGGTCTTTGTTATCGCTGGGACAGCAACCTTCGTCGGCGCCGGACGCCGGATCAGCAGGCCCGGGGATTGTCGTCGGGCGGGTCTTGCATCGCTTCCTGGGCACCGCGGCACGAATCGGAGGACGGGCTCGAGCAACTTGCGGGAGGCAATGCCACGGTCAGCGAGCTGGCACCGCCGCACGGCGCCAGCCTGCCTGCGATTTCGAGGCACCTGCGTTCTCGAGGACGTGGCACGTCGGCAAACGAATGCGGGACGACCACCGGCAAAACTGGTGGGCGGATTCCGTCGACCTCGCAGGAAGGGATGGCTCAATAGATTCGGGTGTTGTCGTTAGGGGGATCCTGGGGAGCCTCCGGAGGATCCGGGGCCGGATCGGGAGCTGGATCGGCCGCGGCATCAGAGTTCGGATCGGAGAGTGGATCGGGAGCCGGTTCGGAGGTCGGACTGGGGGCTGAGAGGGCACGGCGCCACGCCCACACGCTCAGCATTAGGGAGGCGGCCATGAGCGCCAAACCGCCTACGAGCACGACGAGGGCGAGAAGGGTGTCGCTTGTTTTCAAGCCCACGACGGTCAAGTCGACATGGACCTGGAGTTGTTGCCGGGTTGGAGAACCGACGATCACAACGTGATAGTTTCCTGGTCCGGCAAGACCCAGATCGAAGACAACGTGCGTTCCACTCTTTTCGAAGAGGGGAGGCAACGAATTCGAGCCATCGCGGAACGACGCGTAGCCGGGGTCATCGAAAACGAAGAGGTCGAAGGATCGACTCTGAAGTTCGGAAAGGTTTCCGCTCATCTGTCCTGTCCCCAGAAGCCCAAATTCGACGTGGTAGTACGTCCCGGAAGGGACGAGGACATCCGGGGACATCCGAACGGGCTGGGCGGCACCCAGGAGCAGGAGCGATCCGGCGATGATTTGGAGGACTGCGATTGCGACGAGGAAGTAAACGCGTTTCAAGGGACCGCCTCCCCGTGACAGTTGTCCCCGTTCATCGAAGACCTCTCCCGCACACGGGACCCCATCCGTGAGAGAGGGGCTTCGTGGACTGTTTGCGTTCGAAACGGGACACCCGGCCCTCCTTCGTTCTGCGCACGAACATGCCCCGCCTCTCATGGAACTTGATCGGGCGCCCGCGCGATGATGACCGAGATGTTGTCCGTCCCGCCGCCCTTGTTCGCGAGGGCGACCAGGATGTCGCACGCGGTCTGCGGATCGCTCGTTTCGACGACGACGCGTTGAATGTCCTCATCTTCCACATGGTTGATCAGGCCGTCGCAGCACAGCAAGATGCTGTCGCTCGGCTCCACGGTGAGGCATCCGATGTCCGGCGTCACTTCGTCGTAGACCCCGAGGGCCATCGTGATCACGTTCTTCCTCGGGTGGTGCTTCGCGTCGTCGGGCGACAGCTCACCTCGGTCGACCATCTCCTGAACGAGGGAGTGGTCCCGCGTCACCTGGTAAATCTCTCGCGCATTGACGATGTACGCTCGGGAGTCGCCGGCGTTGGCGACATGGAGGGTGCGACCATCGGCGACCGCAAGGCTCAGGGTCGTCCCCATCCCTTCACATTCCGGATGCCGTTGGGCCTCCGCGATGATGGCTTGATTGGCGAGGCCGATGGCGGCCCGAAGCTCGGCGTGGTAGACCGCGCGCGGGATATCGGTCTCGCTCATCAGCAGCGGCAGGAGCGTGCGGGAGACGCTCTGGACCGCGATCCGGCTCGCGACATCCCCTCGACGATGTCCTCCCATCCCATCGGCCACCATCAAGAGCAATCGGGTTCTTGCCTCGGACCGGAATGCGGTCCGGATCTCGAGCGCGAGGATACTGTCCTCGTCGACGGGTCGGACTCTCCCCACGTTCGAAGCAAACCCCATCTTCCCATGAGGGGCGCGAATGATCGTATCCCCGGTCCCCGGGCGCGCGCCCTTGGCAGCGACCGTCCGCGCCAACGTCACCGGCCCCCTTGCCGTCGGCCGCCCTTGAATGCGATCGTCATGTAGGGCCCTCTCCCCGGCTTGTACACGAGGGCGACGACGTCGCCGTCCGTGAGGGGCTGCCGTTTGAACTTGGGCAGCCGTTGGTAGGTCCTGCCGCCGTCGTGCGACATCGCCGTGCCGTTCAAGCTTCCCAGGTCCTCCACCCAACAGCGGCCTTTTGGGTCCTTCAGGATCCGCGCGTGATGTTTGGAGAGGTACCGCTCCGTGTCCAAGATCCCGATGTCCGGCGGGTGACCGAACCCTCTCTTCGTGCAACCCTGGTCGCAGGCCTTGTGGTCCCGACCGATCTCCATCTCCTTCTTGACCTTGCATTTCTTGCCGAGCACCACGAGGTGTGGAAAGCCCAGCGACTCGGGGGCGTCTCCCGCGATCGCTTCGGCCATGTCCTTGGCGGTCGCAAACCGCTGCTTCGGATCGAACGCCATCGCGCGGGTCACCACGTCGGAGAGCTCCTTCGGGACGCTGGGCATCAGATCGCGAGGGGATCGGTACAGTTCCGCCCTCCCTTGCGCGAGTTGTTTCATGGATCCCTGCGGGTCCTGGGTCGTCAGAAGAAAGAAGAGGACGGCCCCCACGCTGTACAGGTCGCTTGCGGGCGTCGCCTCTCCGAGGTTCTGCTCCGGGGCTCCCCAGCCCGGGGTGTAGATGACGGTGCCAGATCCCTGGAACTGGTGGAATTCTTTCTTCGCCGCACCGAAGTCGATCAGCACCACCTCCCGGTGGGCGTCGAGGATGATGTTCTTGGGCTTGACGTCCCGATGGATGACGTTCCGCCCATGAAGGTACGAGAGGGCCTCGAGCAGTTGAAGGGCGTACCGAGTGGCGGTCGCCGCATCGGCCGGCTTGTCTCGAAATCGTTCCGCCAACGTCTCGCCGTCGAGCCGTTCTTCGACGAGACAGAAAGGTCCCAGGTTGTTGCCTTCGTCCACATACCGGACGACCCGCGGATGGCCCGGAGAACCCAGGGCGCGCAGGATGTCGGCCTCGATCCGCAGCCGTTCCTGCGCCTGCTCGAGATCGGGCCCGCTGGCCTCCTTGACGACGATGGCCTGACCGCGGCTGGACTTGCCAGCATAAACGGTCGACATGCCTCCCTCGGCCAACTTGCTGACGACCTGATAGCGACCCCTCCGACCTTTCAAGGTACACGGAATGGAGAGGGGCATACGCTCCGCGGACCTATCTCACGACGAACTGGAGCTTCACCAATTCCGCGATGTCGATCTCATCGGCGTCCTGAAGTTCGTTCCGACCCGTACCGGTGACGAGGATTCGATCGCTGCCTCGAATCAGCCAGGTTTTGTTCGTGCTTGCTTTCCGTTGTACCATCGTCTTCCCGTCTTCAATGAAGAACTTCTCGCCCTCCTGAAAGACGGTGAGATGCCCCCGTGAAATCTCATTCGCCTTTACCGAGTCGGGAAGGAACTTGGACACATCCGCGCGGCCGATGAGCCACTGGGACGGTGGAATCGGCTGCTCCGTCTGGTCGGGGAAGACCAAAAAGCCCGCTTTCGGCGCCTCGGCCGCGGGCTCCTCCTCTGTGTCGGGCGATTCGGCCGAGGCCTCGGCCTCGGGTTCCGTCACGTCAATCTCGGGCTCGGGGTCCGCGACGTCGGAGAGGCCTTCGTCCCCGGCGAACATCGAATCGACCGGACCTTCACCTTCGTCCGCGCTCGATGAAAACGCAGGGTCCTGGTCCTCGATGGACACCGAGTTGGGTTGCGGTCCCGCTTCCGCGATCTCGAGATCAAGCTTCCCGCCGCACCCATCGCAGAATCGGGCGCCTTCCCGATTCTCGCTCCCGCAAGTCGGACAGCTCGCCATGCTTTCACTTCCTCGGTTTCTTCTTGCCGATGATCGTCGTTGCCTGGAGGAAATCCTTCTTGGCGGATTCACTGAGCTGGAG
>WNGG01017338.1_pt1 | contig 11047 bp, 10 predicted proteins | sample 5400661 | NCBI WGS metagenome assembly WNGG01 (sample SAMN13153372, study PRJNA577476) | soil metagenome | isolation source: 100 cm soil or saprolite under Garry oak tree replicate 1 | place: USA:California | collected 2016-06-15 | reverse complement strand
TCGCCGACACAGGCGGCGGCTGGCTCGCCTTCGCCGACGGTGCGGCCGTGCTGCACGAAGGTGGCGGCCGCCTATAGCAACATCAGCGCCGACGACTGGATCCCGTGGTACGCCTTCGAGAAGGGGATCTTCAAGGACAACGGGCTCGACGTCGACCTTCAGTCGATCAACGGCGGGGCGCAGACGAGCGCCGCGCTCCTTGCGAACCAGATCCAGATCGGGCAATTCGGTGGGTCGGAGGCCCTCAGCGCGAACGCCGGCGGTGCGGACCTCGTCATCGTCGCGAACCTCGCCCCGGTCTACCCGTACAAGCTCTACGTGCAGAAGGGCATCACGAGCATTCAGGGACTCAAGGGCAAGAAGGTCGGCGTTTCGAACGCCGGCGGCTCCAGCGACATCGCGACGCGAGCCGCGCTCAAGGCGGCGGGCCTCGATCCGGACAAGGACGTCACGATCGTCGCCGTCGGATCGCACGCCAACCGCACGGCCGCACTCCTCGCGGGCTCGATCGACGCAGGCGTCGACGACCCGCCCGAGGACCTCGAGCTCGTCAAGGCCGGCCTCACCGCTCTGGTCGACCTCGCGGGCCAGAAGCTTCCCGCCGCCAACACCGGCGTGATCATGCAGCGCACATATCTGAACGCGAACAAGGCGACGGTCCAGGCGTACGTCGACTCGCTGACCATCGCTCGGGTGAAGATGAAGGCAGACAAGGCGGGCGCCGTGGCCGTGCTCGGGAAGTACTTCAAGCTCGACAATCAGGATGCCCTTAACGGCGCGTACGACTTCTTCATGAACGAGGTGACCGTGCCGTACCTGTACCCAGAGGTCACGCAGTTCAAAGACGCCGTCGACATCCTCGGCAAGACCAACGACAAGATCAAGACCGTGGACATCGCCAAGATGCTGGACCGGTCGTTCATCCAAAGCGCGCAAGACCGGAAGCTCGGCGGCTAAAGCAAAGAAAGGAGGCGGGTCAATGGCGCCGTTCACCGACCGGATCGAACCGCAGGATTTCGGGAAGATGCCCGAGGAATATCGCGATCTGCTGACCCGCCTCCTCACGATCCAGGCCGACTGCGAGATCGGCGGGCCGCACATCTACGTGGACCACTGGACCCTCCGCGCGCCGACCGTCGACGACCAGTGGCGCGTGGCCCGCATCGCATCGGAGGAGATCGACCACTGCCGTAAGTTCCTCCGAATGCTCGGGATGGTCGGGCTCGACCGTTCCGACATCCTTTTCCGGCCGCGGTCAAAGCGGGAGGTCGACGCGTTCAAGGTGGACATGCCCGAGTGGGGCGACTTCGCCGCGTTCGGGTTCCTCATCGACAAGGTGGGTCAGTACCAGCTCGACGAGATGGTCGGCTCGTCGTTCTTACCGACCGACGACGTACTTCCGACGATCCTCCGCGAGGAGAAGGGTCACGTCGCGTACGGCGAGCAGCAGCTCCAGCAGATGATGGCCACGCCCGAAGGCAGAATGGATGCGCAGCGCGCGATCGACAAGTGGTACGTCGTCGGCCTCGACATGTTCGGTCGCTCGGAATCGGCGCGTGATGAGCGGTACATCGAGTGGGGACTGAAGAAACGTACGAACGGGAAGATGCGGGACGATTACATCGCCGAGATGGACCCGAAGATCGCCGCCCTCGGCCTCCGCGTCCCCGACAAGCTCGAAGGACGGAAGTACCTCTAGCCGCGTTCAACATCGCAAGCGCTCTCGCGGACGCGGCCTGCGCGTCCGGGCACGGGAACGCGACAGCCCTCCGCTTCGGTGGGGACACGATCACGTACGCGGAGCTCGCCGCCCTGCAGGACGCCGCGGCTTGCGAGCTCCGCGTGCGCGGCCTCGAGCCGGGCGAGCGCGTCGCGCTGATCCTGCGCGATTCGCCTCTGTTCATCGCCGCATTTCTCGGCGCCGTGAAGATCGGCGCGATCCCGGTGCCGCTCTCCACACTCGCGCGCCCAGAAGAGCTCGCGCTCATGGAGCGCGACTCAGATGCGGCGATGACCGTCACCGACGCGGACGCCGACTTTCTCTCTGGCCGGGCTGGCCCGATCGAGACCGCACCCACGAGCGGCGACGACATGTGCTTCTGGCAGTACTCGAGCGGCACGACCGGGACGCCGAAAGCGGTCATCCACCTGCATCGGCGCGCGCTCTTTCCGTCTCTGGCCCACGGCCGGCACATCGCGCATATCGGTCCGGACGACCGCGTGTACAGCACCGCGAAGCTTTTCTTCTCGTACGGACTGAACAACTCGATGGTCATCCCGCTCGCGGCAGGGGCCTCGGTCGTCCTCGATCCGGAGCGGTTCTCTCCCGACCGCGCGTGGCGGCTCATTGGAACGGAGCGCCCGACGGTCCTCTACTCGGTGCCGACCGCGTATGCCGCGCTGCTCGCCGCCGCCGAGGCCGGGACGCCCGCGGATCCCTCCTCGCTCCGCGCCTGCATCTCGGCCGGCGAAGCGCTGCCGGCGCCGCTCGCGGAGCGGTGGCATCGGCGCTTCGGCCTTCCGATCCTGGATGGCATCGGATCGACCGAGATCGGCTACATCGCCATCTCGAACAGCGCTGACGAGGTGACTCCTGGTTCTTCCGGCCGCGTCGTGCCCGGCTACGAAGCCCGTGTCGTCGGCGCGGACGGTGCGGACGCCAGCGAGGGGAGCCTCTGGGTGCGCGGTGGCTCGACGGCTCTTGGCTACCACGACCGGCCCGACGCGTCGGCCACGACATTCCGCGACGGCTGGGTCGTGACGGGGGACCGCTACCGCGTCGTGGATGGGCGCTATTTCCATCTCGGGCGCGACGACGACATGCTGCGCGTGGGCGCCCAGTGGGTCTCGCCGCTCGAGGTCGAGTCGGTGCTTCTGTCGCACCCCGGCGTGGCCGAATGCGCGGTCGTCGGTCGTGCCGACGCCGACGGCCTCCTCAAGGTGTGCGCGTACGTTGTGCTGCGCCGCGCCACGCCGCCGGCCGAGCTCGACGACCTCTGCGCCGAGCGGCTCGCGCGCCACAAGCGCCCGCGCTGGACCCTTCCGGTCGCCGAGCTGCCGAAGACCGCCACGGGAAAGATCCAGCGCTTTCGTCTGCGCGAGGCCGCATCCGCGTGAGCCGTCACCGGATCCGCTTCACGCTGAACGACGCGCCGGTCGATCTGACCGTTCCCGCGGAGCGGCTGCTCGTCGACCTCCTGCGTGAGGACCTCGGCAAGACCGGGACGAAAGACGGGTGCTCCGTCGGGGTCTGCGGCCTCTGCACCGTTCAGGTCGACGGCGCGCCGATGTCCGCGTGCCTACTGCTCGCCACGCAGGTCGACGGCGCCGCCGTCCGGACGATCGAAGGCCTCGCGTCGCCGCTGCAAGACGCGTTCATCGAGGAGGGCGGGTTCCAGTGCGGCATCTGCACGTCTGGCCAGCTGATAGCCGCGGACGCGCTCCTGGCCGCCGACCCCGACGACACCCTCGTCATGGCCGGCGGCACCTCGCTCGTCATCCTCATGAAGCAGGATCTCGTGCGGCCCGCGCGCGTGCTCGGTCTCCGCCGGATCGTGCAGCTCCGCGAGATCGGCGCGACCGGTGCGGTTCTCGGGCTCGGAGCTCTCGCGACACACGGCGCCCTCGCGCGGTCGCAGGCCGTTCGCGATCATGCGCCCGCGCTCGCGTCGACGTTCGCGGCGGTCGCGACGGTGCGTATCCGCGAGCAGGGCACCCTCGGCGGCAATCTCGCGCACGCGGATCCGGCACAGGACCCGCCGGTCACGCTCCTCGCGCTCGACGGCGTGGCCGTCGCCCGGTCCCGGTTCGGCGAGCGCCGCATCCCGCTGGATGCGCTCTTCGTCGACTTCTTTGAGACGTCGCTCGAGCCCGGCGAGCTCCTGCTTCGCGTCGAGCTTCCTCCGCTTCCAGCGGGTGCGCGCGCGACCTACAAGAAGTTCCTTCCGGCCACTCTCGACGACTACGCGACGGTGTCGGTAGCCGTGGTGATCGCGACGGATGCCAGCGGCGCGTGCACTCACGCGCGGATCGCGCTCGGCGGCGCCGCTACCGTTCCGTTGCGGGCTCGCGCTGCGGAGCGTTCGCTCGCCGGCCTCCGTCTCGACGACGCGGCGATCCGCGAGGCTGCCGCGCTCGCGGCAGGGGCGACGGATCCGATCGACGACCTGCGCGGGAGCGCCGAGTACAAGCGCGCGATGGCCGAGGTCTGGACCGAGCGCGCACTCCGCGAGGTCGCGTGAAGCTCGAGCACCGCGTGACGGTCGATGCTCCCCGCGCGGCGGTGTGGGCGGTCCTGATGGATCTGCCGGTCGCCGCGCGCTGCGTCCCCGGGACACGCGACATCGCGCCGGCGGGCAGTGGAGTTCGCGGGACGCTCGACGTGCGCGTCGGCCCGGTGAAGCTGGCGCTCGCGGGGACGGTCGCCGTCGAATCGCGCGACGAGGCGGCCGGCACGGCGCGGCTGCGCGCGGACGCCGAAGATCGCCGTCTTGGCGGGGCTGTGCGCGCGTTCGTCGATCTCGCGGTCTCCGGTGACAACCCGGTCGAGCTCAAGGTCACGAGCGACGTCGCCGTCCTTGGGCGTATCGGCGAGCTCGGTCAGCCTCTCATCGCTCGTCAGGCCGACAAGGTGCTCGCCGGATTCGCCGAGTGCCTCCGCGCGACGGTCGCGGCGCGTTGATCCGGCCCGAGCTCCTTGACCGGCCGGAGCGCCGGATCGACGGCGAGGAGAAGACGACCGGCGCCGCGAGATACACCGCCGACCTGGTCGTGCCCCGCGTCATCGAGGCGGCCTTCGTCCGCAGTCCGTATCCGCACGCGCGCATCGTGTCGGTCGAGACGGGACGCGCCCGCGCGCTCGCAGGTGTGCACGCCGTCATGACCGGCGCGGACGTCCGGGGCCAGCGCCTCGGACGGCGGCTGCAGGACTGGCCGGTGCTCTGCTGGGACCGCGTCCTCTTTATCGGCGATCGCGTCGCCGCGGTCGCGGCCGAGACGCGAGAGATCGCCGAAGAGGCCGTTCGCTTGATCTCGGTCGAATACGAGGAGCTGCCCGCGCTGATCGACATGGACGACGCGCTCCGTCCCGATGCGCCCGTCCTGCACCCCGACGCCGCGTCGTACCGGTTCCTCGAGGGTCGCGGCGAGCGGCCCGCGCCGCCGCATCCGAACCAACAGGGCCACGTCATCGAGTCGCACGGCGACGTCGATGCTGCGTTCGCGCGCGCCGCGCGAATCTTCGAGCACGAGTTCGCCACGCCGCGCGTTCATCAGGCAGCGCTCGAGCCGCGGGCCGCGGTGGTGTGGCTCGAAGCCGATCGGGTGCGCGTCGTCTCCACGAACAAGGCTCCGTTCAACCTGCGCGACCAGATGGCCGCCTCGCTCGGTCTCGCGAAGGATCGCATCGTCGTCGACAACGGGACCATCGGCGGTGACTTCGGCGGCAAGGGCCTCTCGACCGACGAGTTCGTCCTCTATCACCTCGCGAAGGCGACGGGACGTCCCGTTCGCGCGGTCACGCGCTACGCCGACGAGCTCACGACGACGAACCCGCGCCACGCTTCGCGGATCCGTCTGCGGACGGGCGTCGACGCGGACGGGCGAATCGTCGCCCATGAATCGCACGCCCTCTTCGACGGCGGCGCGTACGCGGCCGGCAAACCGACCGTCCGGCTCCTCGTCGAGGGCGGCGTATCGACGCTCGAGGGATATCGGGTGCCCGCGGCACGCCACGAGGCGGCCACGGTCTACACGAACAACGTGCCTGGCGGGCACATGCGCGCGCCGGGTCAGCCGCAGAACGTTTTCGCGTCCGAGTCGCACCTCGATCTCATCGCGCGCGAGCTCGGCATCGCGCCGCTCGAGTTCCGGCGGCGCAACATTGCGCGCGCGGACGACCCCACCACGGCGGGCGAACCGTGGCACGGCCCGGACCTCGGCGCGCTCCTCGACCGCGCTGCCGCCGAGATCGGCGCCGAGAAACCCCGGCCGGCGGGGCGGGGCATCGGGTTCGCGATCGGGATCCGGCACGTGGGTCGCGGCAGCACGACGATCTCGCTCCACCTCGACCGCGGTGGAACGATCGAAGCGCGCACCGGCGTGGGAGACCAGGGCGGCGGGCAGCACACCCTTATCCAGCGGATCGTCGCGGCGACCCTGGACGTCGATCCGCCGACCGTCCGCGTGCGCCGGCTCTCGACCGAGGGTCCACAGGATCCGGGCATCGGCGGCAGCCGCGTGACTCCGGTCCACGGCGGCGCGGCGCTCGCGGCCGCGCGCCTATTAAAGGAGAGGCTCGGCGGCCGGTCGGTCGCGGACGTGGCTCGCGGGCTCGCGACTAACGAGGCGCTGGAGGTGAGCGCCAAGTTCGACGCGAGCGCCGCCGATCACGGCGCGTGCGCGCAGGCGATCGAGGTGGCCGTCGACGCCGAGACCGGCGCGGTCCGCGTGCTCTCGGCCGTTCTCGCGGTCGATGTCGGGCAGGTCATCAACCCCGTCGGGTTGCGCGGGCAGCTCGAGGGCGGGTTCGTCTACGGCCTCGGGATGGCCCTCTTCGAGGACCTGGCTCTCGAGGATGGGCGCGTGAGGGCCGCGAACCTCGGCGACTACAAGCTGCCGACCATCGCGGACGTGCCACCCCTGCGGATCGTCCATCTCTCGGACGGCCACGGCGCTGGGCCGTACGGCGCGCGCTCCGCGGGCGAGCTCGTGAATCCCGGCGTGCCCGCGGCGATCGCGAACGCGGTGCACGACGCGAGCGGCGCCCGCGTCCACACCCTCCCGATCACGGCCGAGAGGGTGTGGCGCGTGCTCCGAGGCTCCTAGCCGCCCACCTTGCGGTCCTGCGCGTTCTTCACGAACGAGTTGTCGATCACTTTGGTCACGTCGAGGTCCTTGACCGCGGCGTTCGTCTTCGCGAGCTCGTCGCGGCTGTAGAGCCACTCTTTCGTCGCGACCGTCGGATACACGGGGAAGATCTGCGTGACGTAGTAGTCGTACGTCTGCGAGAGTGCGTCCTGGTCCGTCACGTTGAGAAGCTTCTGCATTACCGGGATCGTGCCGGCCTTGTCCTTCTTCATCGCGACGATCGCCTGGATGAGCGAGTCGACGTACTTCTGCATCACGTCCTTGTGGTCGTTCAGGTACTTCTTCGTGACGATCGTGCAGTTCTCGACGGCGGGTACGTTCTGCGCCGCGAGATCCATGATCACCTTGTACCCGGCCTTGAACAGGGCCGCCGTGTCCGGCGGGTGTCCCGGCCCCGCGTAGACCTGGTTGGCGAGCATCGCCGAGGTCAGGTTCGCGACGGAGCCGGTCGCGAGGATCGTGACGTCACTGGTCTTCAGGCCCAGTCGCTCGATCTGCTGGACCGCGGCGACCTCGGACGAGCCGCCCTTCGACGCGACGCCGACGGTCTTGCCCTTGAGGTCGTTCGGACCGGTGTAGCTCGCCGGGGCCATGAGCACCCACGGCGACACGGGCACGAACAGCGCGACCGCCTGGACGTCGCCGCCACCCACGTACGCGCTCATCGTCTCGGTCCCGCCGAGCTGCGCGATCTCGACGGAGCTGCCGAGGAGCGCCGCCATCGACTTGCCGCCGCCGTCGATGAGCGACAGGTCAACGTCGAGCCCGTTCTGAAGGAAGATGCCTTTCTCCTTCGCGTAGAACGGCGCGAGGTTCGCCGGGGTCACGTTGCCGTACGCCGCGCGGATCTTGATCGGTGCCGGCGTCGGTGTGGCAGTCGTAACCGCCGCCGAACCGGTTGGGCTGGCGGCGCCCTGCGTGCCGGTATTGCCTCCGCACCCGACGACGATCGCCACGCTGATCGCGATTGCTCCGACCCTTACTGCTCGGCCGGCCCCCATGTGTCACCTCCCAGCACGCCCAGCGGGCGCGACCCTCCGGACGCGACGGCGGTGAATTATCAGACCATTTGACCATTCCTGCTAGCCTCGCCCGGATGCCCGAAAACAATGGGGATCGGTACGAGGTCGCGCGGACGGCGCTGTCTCGCATCCCGCACGGTGTCGCGATCATCGCGGCGGCCGACGGCGCCGAGCGCTCGTGCGCGACGGGCACCGCGATGTACGTCTCGTTCGTGCCCCCGATGATGGCCATCGCCGAGCATCCTGGAAGCCGCACCTGCAAGCTCATCCAGCGGAGCGGCGCGTTCAGCATCTCGTTCCTTCACGCCTCGCAGCAGGACATCGCCGAGCGCGCCGGCCGGTCCGCGGAGGGCCCGGACAAATTCGCCACTCTGAAGATCAAGCCGGTCGAGGCGCCGGCGGGCGCGGGGGGCGCGCCTGGAGTGGCCGGCAGTATCGCGGTGCTGTGGTGTGTGGTCCGCGATTCCCACCAGACCGGCGATCACATCCTCTTCACCGGCGATCTGAAGGCGCACGAGGTCGACCCGGCGAAGATCGACGCGCTGCTGCGCTTCCGCCGCCGGTATGCGCACATCGGCCACGTGACGAGCGAAGAAGCGCCGGAGGGGTATCCGACGTGACCCACCTCGTGGCCGCGCCGAGCTCGACCCGTGACGCGGAGGATCGCGCGCTCGTCGCGCTTGCGTGCCGGGTCATGGCCGCGGCCGGGCTCTTCGACATGCACGGCCACATCAGCCTGCGCGACGGCGACGTCGCGTACATCAACGGCCGGCGCAGCTCGCGCATCTCAGTGACGCCCGCGCAGGTCGCGATCGTGAAGATCGCCGACGGCGCGGTCCTGAGCGGCGAGCCGCCGGCGGAAACGCCGCTCCACCTCGGCTGCTATCGCGCACGGCCCGAGATCCGAAGCGTCGCGCATTTCCATCCGCTCGCCGCGACCGCGTTCGCGACCGTAGGGAAGCCGCTCATCACGGCGTTCAACGCCGGCGCGCCGTTCGGGAGGGCGGTGCCGGTGTACGACGATCCCGATCTCGTGCGCAATGACGATCAGGGACGCGCGATGGCCACAGATCTGGCGGACCACCGCGCAGTGCTGCTGCGTGGGCACGGCGTCGCGGTCGTCGCCGAGGACGTGCCGAGCTGCGTGACGCTCTCGCTCTACCTCGAGGAGAATGCGAAGCGGCTCGCGTACGCGATGACCATAGGCGAGCCGCAGGCATACACCGACGACGAGATCAAGCGCGTCGCCGCGAGCCTCTGGCAGCCGTTCGTTATTGAGAAGACCTGGATCGACGCGCAAGAGCGAGCGCGGCGGGCGGGCGCCCTGGACGGTCTCGGGTAGCCTGCAGCATCCCCGACGTCAAGTCTTTGGGCCCGTTCGTGGCAAATGGTCTGAAATTGAATTGGCCTTGCCTGCGAGAAACACTGGCATGGCGCTATTTGAGGTCGACAGCGCCGGATTGCAACCCTCTCTCATCTCGAAGGTCGGTCGAGTGGTCGGGAACGTCAATGGGCGCGGCGGCGGTGGCAGCGAGGTCGTCTACCGAGGCATCGTGGACCTGCGATTCATTCGCCGGCTTAGGTAGGAATGTCGATGGAACTGATAGAAGAACTGGCGCGCGCCCACCGCGATGACAAAGACTCGGGCGAGTCACTCGTCGAGGATCTTCGACTGCGACTTCACCGCTTTTCGGAACGTGAGAGGCGGACTCTCGAGGCTGAGCTCACAACGATTGCGTGCAACGGCTTGGGCGACTTGGCTGGCGTCGCGCTAGAGGTGCTCGTACGGGAAGGGACAAAGAATGTCGATCTTTTGTATGAGATGTTTAGCCAGGCGCGAACCGACGAGTGGCGAGACCAACTGGCGCTTGCCCTTATGAGATTGGGTCCGGGGCACCTCGCCGGGCCTCTCGCTGAACACATCGCCCGCGTCTTGAATGACGCTCACGCATCCGGTGCGACCGAACTCGGCTATCTTCACCGCATCGACCCGAAGGCGTTCTACGATCTGGCTGTTCCTTATCTCACGCAGACACTAAGAAATGGCGATAGTCGGCAGGTCGCTGGTCTGCTACCCGTATATGTGGGGCAACTCAGCGACGACGACGGGGCACCACTGATGGAGCTTCTTGACCAAATCTGCCGCCGTGATACGCGCGCAGCGTCGACATTCGCTAAAGGTATTGTCGATTTCCTCTCGAAGCCATGGGCGAGCGCCCACGTCGATTCCCACACGATATCTGCGTTGCGTAGTCGTCTGAACACGTGGCGGTGTGCAAGCCGATGACCTTGCCTGTTGGCGCAATAATCATGGCCTCCGCTGAGTCGGCGAGAGTCACGTCTTCTCATTCGGCCAACAATCGGCGCTCGAGTGTTTGGAGACTTGTGCTCGACCAGCGCAGTGGTCGAGCGCAAATGGTCTCGGTGATCGTGAAGGCGTTTACAAAGACGCTGACGACTGGCTAAGAAGGAATAAAGATCAATTACTCCTGAGTTCTTCGGAATCTATGCGCGTGCAGGAATGGTCGTGAGTTTTGGGCCGAGATGAATTGAAAGAGCAAATTGCATTGCGCTTCAAGTCACTCCGCTCGGCCAAGTGGCCCACAGGCGCCGCCCGAATCTCGAGCATTGGTGACGCGGATGTTGATCTGGCGGAACTGGATGGTTTCGTTGCCGGTCTCGTGTCCACTTACCTTGAGAATGCGAAGCTCCGTTACGACCGAATTCCGCTCAGCCGGAAGCTCGCCGCCACGTTTTCGACATCGCTTCCGGCTGAGGCGCAGCAGGGCCTCATTGAGCCTTATCGCCGTCGGTGGCGACTCCTGCTCGAGCTCTCCGAACTACTGGCAAAGACCGGGAAAGTCCGAATCGAGTGGGAAGACTAGCCGGTGATCGAGTTGGAGTGACCCGCTTTTGTGTTCTTCGCACCTAGGTAGTCGTAGGTCATCTGCCACCTCCGTTCGTATTCGAGCGGCGCGAGGTACGCGAGCGCGGAGTGGCGCCGGCGAGCTTGTACCAGGTCTCGGGCCACTCGAAGATCACCAGACCGCAGACTCGCGGGTCGTGAAGCGCGTGCGATCGAGGACCTCGCATTCGAGCGAGGCGAAGAAGCTCTCGCACATCGCGTTGTCGTACGCGTCTCCGGTCGCGCCCATCGA
>WNGG01029046.1_pt1 | contig 11048 bp, 10 predicted proteins | sample 5400661 | NCBI WGS metagenome assembly WNGG01 (sample SAMN13153372, study PRJNA577476) | soil metagenome | isolation source: 100 cm soil or saprolite under Garry oak tree replicate 1 | place: USA:California | collected 2016-06-15 | reverse complement strand
AGGAGCGGCGTCACGTCGCCGCCGGTGGAGTCGTTCTGGGCCGTCTCACAGGAGAGGCCGAGGCGGCGCGGCGCGCGGCTTCGTTCGAGGCGGCGCTGAGCGGCGAGCTCGCGGAGGCCCGCGGCGTCACCGGCGACGTCGAGCCGCCGCTCATCGCGCCGTCGAGCGCGAGCCCTGACGCAGCCGCCGTCGCGCAGGACCTCGTGAACGTGCCGCCGCCCTTCGATCCAACCGAGATCGAGCAGGACTTGCTCGCGGCGATCGGCGCCAACGCGAGCGAGCTGAAGCGGATCGCAGGACCGTTCGACCGGTGGTCGGTGGTGGCGCTCGCGAAGATCGGTCGCCACCGGGTCGTCAAGCTCCGCGTCTCCGGTCGGACCGGCACGTCGCTGCTTCAGGTGAAGTGGAAACCCTCGGACGCAGGCTGGCAGCTCGCCTCCGCCGACGTGTTGAGCCGGCCCTCCGGGGACTGACGTGTTCCGTACGGTGCTCGTCGCCAACCGTGGCGAGATCGCCCGCCGCGTCGTACGCGCGTGTCGCGCGCTCGGCGTCAAGAGCGTCGCCGTCTACTCCGACGCCGACCGCGAGGCGCCGCACGTGCGGGACGCGGACCAGGCGGAGGCGATCGGCGCCGCCCCGGCGCGCGAGAGCTATTTGAACGGCGACGCTATTCTCGATGCCGCGGCCCGCGCCGGCGCCGAGGCTATCCACCCGGGCTACGGCTTTCTGTCCGAGAACTGGCGCTTCGCCGAGGCGTGCAAGCGCCGCGGGATCGTCTTCATCGGTCCCTCGCCGGAGGCGATCCGCGCGATGGGCGACAAGACCGAGGCGCGGCGGCTGATGGCCGGGGCGGGCGTGCCGGTGTTACCGGGCAGCGACGGCGCGGTGGCCGACGTCGGCGCGGCGGAGGCCGTCGCGGGCAGGGTCGGCTATCCGGTCATCCTCAAGGCCGCGGCGGGGGGCGGCGGCATCGGCATGGCGCGCGTGGACGCCGCCAAGGATCTGGCGGCTGCCTTTGCGACCGCGACGCGGCGGGCGCAGGCGGCCTTCGGTCTCGGCCACGTCTACGTCGAGCGGTATCTGGATCGCCCGCGCCACGTCGAGGTCCAGATTTTCGGCGACGCGGCCGGCACGGTCGTGCACCTGCACGAGCGCGAGTGCTCGATCCAGCGGCGTCACCAGAAACTCGTCGAGGAGGCGCCGGCGCCGAACCTCGACCCGGACGTGAAGGCCCGGCTGCTCGCGGCGGCGGTCACCGGCGCTCGCGCGATCGGCTACACGAACGCCGGGACGATGGAGTTCCTGCTCGACGCCCCCGGTGCCTTCTACTTCCTCGAGATGAACACGCGGCTTCAGGTCGAGCATCCGGTCACCGAAGAGACGACGGGGCTCGACCTCGTCGCCGAGCAGCTCCGCGTCGCGGCGGGGGACCCGCTCCGGTGGCGTCAGGACGCGATCGTCCAGCGTGGGGCTGCGATCGAGTGCCGCGTCTACGCCGAGGATCCCGCGAAGGGCTTCATGCCCTCGCCGGGGACGATCGCGCGGCTCGAGCTGCCGACGGGCGACGGCATCCGCGTCGATTCCGGCGTCGAGGCCGGGAGCGTCGTCTCCGTGCACTACGATCCGCTGCTGCTCAAGCTCGTCGCGCGCGGCGACACGCGCTCCTGGGCGATCGAGCGGCTCACGCACGCGCTCGAGACGTGTGTGATCGACGGCGTCAAGACGACGCTTCCGTTCCTCCGCCGCGTCGTCGCGCACCCGGAGTTCGTCGCGGGCCGCGTGAACACCCAGATGGCCGAGCAAGGAGCGTTCAATGGCTGAGGAGATCAAGGCGCACATCACGGGGATCGTCTTCCAGATCGCGGTCAAGCCCGGCGATCGTGTTCAGGCGGGTGACCCCGTCATCGTGCTGGAATCGATGAAGATGGAGATCCCGGTCGAGGCGCCGCGCGCCGGCGCGATCAAGGAGATCCGGGTGCGTGAGGGGCAGACCGTGCAGGAAGGCGCGACCGTGGCGGTGCTGGAATAGGAGGACGGCGATGGCGGACGCGACGGCGCTCGGCCTACCGGGGACGGACCTGTCTCGCTACCTCGGCATCGCGTCGGGCAGGCTGAGCGACCCATGAGCGTGCGCGTCGCGTTCTATCATACGTTGCGCACCGGTCAGGCGACCTGAGGAGGAGGACGGCATGGCGACCGCGACGGCGCTCGATCTGACGCACGGGCTCTACGACTACCACTGGTGGGCCAACCGCCGGCTCTGGGACGTCGCCTCGGCGCTCGGCGATGGAGTCGAGCGCGAGCTCGGCGCCCACTTCAGCTTCCCGACGCTCAAGGGGACCTTCGCGCACCTCTACGGCGCCGACTGGATCTGGCTCGAGCGCTGGCAAGGACGGCCCACGACCAGGCTGCCCTCGGGCGCCGACTTTCCGACCTGGAAGGGGCTGCGCGAGCGCTGGGACGAGCTCGAGCGCGCGCAGCGGGCCTTCGTCGAGGGGCTCGGGCCCGCGGACGTCGAGCGCGTCGTCACCTACCGGAACACGCAGGGTGCGGAGTTCCGGGTCGCGCTGTGGCGGCTGCTCCAGCACGTGCCGAACCACGCGACGCACCACCGGAGCGAGATCGCGACGATGCTGACGATACTCAGCGGCTCGCCGCCGGACACCGGCATCAACACGCACGCGACGACGGTGGCGTCGCCGCCGGCGGGGAGATGACGCGGTGGGCATGAAGGACCACGCCGACGACCTCGCGGCGCGCCGCGAGCGCGTCCGGGCGATGGGTGGCGCCGAGGCCGTCGGCCGGCAGCACGCGGCCGGCAAGCTCACCGTCCGCGAGCGGCTCGACCTGCTGTTCGACAAGGACTCGTTCACCGAGATCGGGATCCAGGCGACGCACGCCGGGATCGCGCCCGACATGGCGGGTCGCGAGACGCCGGCCGACGGCGTCGTGACCGGCTTCGGCAAGGTGGACGGGCGACCGGCGTCGGTCATCGCCTACGACTTCACGGTGATGGCGGGCTCGATGGGGCGAAACGCCGAGGTCAAGTGCAACCGCGCCCGCGAGGTCGCCTACGGCAAGCGCATGCCGATGATCTGGCTCATCGATTCCGCCGGCGCGCGCATCCAGGAGGCGATCGGCTCGCGCAACTTCGCGGCGTCGGGACTGCTCTTCCGCGAAGAGTCCGTCATGTCGGGCGTCGTGCCCCAGGTCGCGGCGATGATGGGACCCGGCGCCGCGGGCACGGCCTACATCCCGGCGCTCGCCGACTTCGTGCCGATGGTGAAGGGAACCTCCAACATGGCGCTCGGCGGCCCGCCCCTCGTGAAAGCCGTCGTCGGCGAGGACGTCACCGCCGAGGAGCTCGGGGGCTCCAAGGTCCACTGCGAGGTCTCGGGCTGTGCGGACCTCGAGGTGGAGGACGACCGCGCGTGCGTCCAGGCGATCAAGGACTACCTTGCCTACTTCCCTTCGAGCAACACCGAGGCACCGCCGGTGATCGCGTGCGACGATCCGGTGGACCGTCGCGACGAAGACCTCTTGACGATCATCCCCGACAACCCACGACGCGCCTACGACGTCCGGAAGGTCATTCGCGCGATCGTGGACCACGGACGGACGTTCGAGATCAAGGCGGCGTGGGCGAAGAACATCGTCACGGCGCTGGCGCGGCTCAACGGCCACCCCGTGGGCATCGTCGCCAACCAGCCGATGGTCCTCGGTGGCGTGCTCGACATCGACGCCGCCGACAAGGCCGCGCGATTCATGATGCTCTGCGACGCCTTCGGCGTCCCGCTCGTGTTCCTGCAAGACGTGCCGGGGTTCATGGTCGGCTCCAAGGTCGAGCGCGCCGGCATCATCCGTCACGGCGCCAAGATGCTCTACGCCGTCAGCGAGGCCACGGTTCCCAAGCTCACCGTCGTCATGCGCAAGGCTTACGGCGCCGGCTACTTCGTCATGTGCGGGCGCGCGTACGAGCCGGACCTGATCGTCGCCTGGCCGACGGCGGAGATCAGCGTGATGGGGCCGGAGGGCGGAACGAACATCATCTTCCGAAAGGAGATCGCGGCCGCCGCGAGCCCCGACGATGAGCGCGCGAAGCGGATCGAGCAGTTCCGCCAGCTGATCAATCCGTACATCGCCGCCGGCGCCGCCCTCATCGACGACGTCATCGACCCGCGTGAGACGCGCCCCGTGTTGATCAGGGCGCTCGAGATGGCGAAGACGAAACGCGCGCACCGACCCTGGCGCAAGCACGGCGTCATGCCGGTGTAGGGGCGGCTTAGCCCTCGACGAAGGCCTTCAGATTTCGGCCGCGCAGGGGGTGGCGGAGCTTGCGGAGCGCCTTGGCCTCGATCTGGCGAATGCGCTCGCGCGTGACCGCGAAGCGCTGGCCGACCTCCTCGAGCGTGTGCTCGCCGTCCTCGCCGATGCCGAACCGCAGGCGCAGGATCTCCTTCTCCTTGGGGGACAGCATCGAGAGCGCCTTCTCCACCTGCGCGGTCAGGTCCTGGTTCAGCAGGCTCTCGTTCGGCGACTCCGCCGACTTGTCCTCGAGGAAATCGCCGAGCTCCGAGTCCTCACCGATCGGCGTCTCGAGAGACAGCGGCTTCCGCGACGACTCGAGGATGAGCCGCACCTTCTTGGCCGGCACGCCCGTGCGCCGGGCGACCTCCTCGGGCGTCGGCTCGCGGCCGAGCTCGTTGACCATCGTCCGGTTGATCCGCGAGATACGGTTCAGCGTCTCGACCATGTGCACGGGAATGCGGATCGTGCGCGAATGGTCGGCGATCGCCCGCGTGATCGCCTGACGGATCCACCACGTCGCGTAAGTCGAGAACTTGAAGCCGCGCCGGTACTGGAACCGGTCGACGGCCTTCATGAGCCCGATGTTGCCCTCCTGGACGAGGTCGAGCAGCGTCAGCTCGCTGCCCAGATAGCGCTTGGCCACCGACACGACGAGCCGGAGGTTGGCCTCCATCAGCTCGCGCTTGGCCTGTCGGACCGTCCGGTCGTGCGCCTCGATCTCGGCGAGGAGGGTGGTGAGCTGCCGGCGCGGGAGACCCGCCTCCGCCTCGAGCGCCGCGAGCTCGCGCCGGCCCGCCGACGTCCCGCGGCGCGCCGTCTGCGCGGCGAGGGCGTTGACCCGCTCCGCGTGGCGGCGCACCCGAGCCACGACCTCGTCGACGAGCGCCGGCTTGAGGGGCATTGCGGCGACGGTTGTCTGGACGACCTCGAGGTGGGCCGCGATCGCCTTGGCGCGGCGCGCCCGGTCGCCCGCCCCGACCCGCTCGATCTTGCGCTCGATCCGCCGGATCTTCGCGAAGGCGCGCAGCACGGGGCCGATCTCCCTGGCGTCGAGCTCGCCGCCCTCGGCCGTCGGCGGCCATGTCGCCGCGGCGCAGGCGGTCGCCGACCTCGCCGAGCGCGCGCACGGCCATGGGAATGCCGGCCAGCGCGCGCCGGAGGGCGATCTGGCCCACCTCGATACGGCGGCCGATTTCGACCTCTTGCTTGGCCGTGAGCAGCGGCACGCGTCCGATCTCCTTCAGGTAGAGTCGAACGGGATCCTCACCCTTGGAGGCGAACGGAGTCCGCACCTCGGCGGGACCCTGCTTGGCCTCCTCCGCGTCCTCGTCCTGGGCGAGCACCGGGGTCTCCCGGACTTCGGCCACGGCCGGTCCTGCATCGCGAACACCGTTTCTGAATGTCATCCTGTCACCTAGTCTGGCGCCGGTCTTTAGTATTGAGACGTTTGACGAGCCAAGATAGTTTCTGAATCGCGCGTGAGTGGCCCCAGGGTTCGGTGACCGTTAACTTGGTGAATTAACGAGCGATTAGAGGCTCTCATCCCCACCCGCCCTCGCGACCTCGATCGCCTCTGTTATGATTACGGCCCCGGGAGGTCGGGTGGACGCTGAAGTCGTTGCCGTGGGTTCGGAGCTTCTGCTCGGCCAGATCGTGGACACCAACTCCGCGACGATCGGCCGGCACTTTGCCGAGATCGGGCTGAACCTGTTCTACAAGACCACCGTCGGAGACAACCTCGGTCGTGTGACCGCCTGCCTCCGTCAGGCGCTCGGCCGGTCGGACGTCGTGCTGACGACCGGCGGGATCGGCCCGACCGAAGACGACATCACCCGCGAGGCGGTGGCCGGCGCGACGGACCGCGAGCTCGTGTTCCACGAAGACCTCTGGCAGAAGATCCAGGCTTTCTTCGAGTCGCGGGGGGTCAAGGCCTCCGAGTCCAACCGGCGTCAGGCGTGGATTCCGGCCGGGGCGATCATCGTGGAGAATCCCGTCGGCACCGCACCGGCCTTCATCCTCGAGCACCGTGGGAGAACCGTGATCACGCTGCCCGGGGTGCCGCGCGAGATGGAGTATCTGCTCCGGAGCCGCGTGCTCCCGTACCTGCGCGAGCGCTACGGCATCAAGGGCGAGATCCGGCTCCGCGTGCTGAAGGTCGTCGGCCTCGGCGAGAGTCGCGTCGGCGAGCGCATCGCGGATTTCATGGTAAAGGCCGGCAACCCGACCGTCGGTACGCTCGCGCACCTGGGGCAGGTGGACGTCCGCATCGCGGCGAAGGCCGACGACCGCGCCGCCGCCGAACGGCTCATCGCGCCGATCGAGGCCGAGATCCGGACGCGCCTGGGTGACGCCGTCTTCGGCGCGGATGCCGAGACGCTCGAAAGCGTCATCGCCGGGCGGCTCGGCACGCCGGGCGGGCGGGTGGCGCTGGTCGAGGTGGGAACCGCGGGTGCGGCGACGGAACGGCTGGCCGCGGCGGTGCCCGAGAGCCTTGCCGCGGGACTCGTGGCGGCGTCGCCCCGGGGGCTCGATGCGCTCGGCGTGGATTTCGGGGCGATCGACGGTCCGCTCGAGCGGGCGACGGCGGCCGCGTCCGCGGTCGCGCGCTGGGCCGGCGTGGACGTCGGCGCCGCCGTGTGGCTCGAAGACCTCCCCGGGTCGGCGCCGCCGATCGTCCGCGCGGCGGTGGCCGTGTCCGTGCGCGGCCGGGCCGCCGGCCACGAGCACCGCGTGGGCGGCGACCGCGCGAGCGTTCGCATCCGCGCCGCGACCCTTCTCCTCGACGAGATCCGCCGCGCGCTCCCGGGCGCCGGAAGTTGACGCGGCGCGAGCCGGAAAGGTAGAAACGGACCATGTCGAGCGTCGCGCCGAGCGCGTCGTACAGCCTCACAGTCCGATTGGCGATCAGGAACCGGCCGGGCATGCTCGGGCGCGTCGCCATGGCCATCGGCGAGGCGGGCGGTGACATCGGCGCCGTCGACCTCGTCGAGTCCACGCGCGAGCAGATCCATCGCGACATCACGATCGACGCGCGCGACAGCGACCACGGGCAGCAGATCGTCGCGCGCGTCAGACGCGTCGCCGGCGTGCGTGTGGTCAACGTCTCCGACCGCACGTTCCTCATGCACCTCGGGGGCAAGATCGAAGTGCGCAACAAGGTGCCGATCCGGACGCGCGACGATCTCTCCATGGTCTACACGCCCGGCGTGGCGCGCGTGTGCCTCGCGATCCGCGAGGACCGGCAGCGCGCCTTCACGCTCACGATGAAACACAACGCCGTTGCCGTCGTCACCGACGGCACCGCCGTGCTCGGCCTCGGCGACATCGGTCCTGAGGCGGCGCTGCCCGTGATGGAAGGCAAGGCCATGCTCTTCAAGGAGTTCGCCGGCGTGGACGCGTTCCCGATCTGTCTCGGCACGAAGGACGTGGACAAGATCGTCGAGACCGTCAAGTTCATCGCCCCGGGCTTCGGCGGGATCAATCTCGAGGACATCGCGGCCCCGCGCTGCTTCGAGATCGAGGATCGGCTCCGCAAGGAGCTCGACATCCCGGTCTTCCACGATGACCAGCACGGCACGGCGGTCGTGGTCCTGGCGGCGCTCCTCAACGCGCTCCGGATCGTGCGCAAGGAGGCGCGCCGGCTGCGCGTGGTCGTCACGGGCGTCGGCGCCGCGGGCACCGCGACGATCAAGATCCTACAGTCGAGCGGCGTGCGTGACATCGTCGGCGTCGACGAGCACGGCGCCCTCCACCGCGGCCGCACGACGGGGATGGATTTCATGAAGCGCTGGGTCGCGTCGGCGACCAACCCGCGCGGCGTCACCGGCGGGCTCCCCCAGGCGCTGCGCGGCGCCGACGTGTTCATCGGCCTGTCGGTCGGGGGCATCCTGACGACACGGCTCGTCAAGACGATGGCGCGCGATCCGATCGTGTTCGCGATGACGAACCCCGTGCCCGAGATCCAGCCCGAGGAGGCGGCGCGCCACGTCCGGGTGATGGCGACGGGCCGCTCCGACTACCCGAACCAGATCAACAACGTGCTCTGCTTCCCGGGCATCTTCCGCGGCCTGCTCGACTCGAGGGCACGCACGGTCAACGACGAGATGAAGCTCGCCGCCGCCCGCGCCATCGCCGGGTGCGTGTCACGGAGCGAGCTCGGCCCCGAGTACATCATTCCGAGCGTCTTCAACAAGAGCGTGGCTCCCGCCGTCGCCGCCGGCGTGGCGCGGGCCGCCCACGAGACGGGCGCGGCCCGGCGCCGCCGCCCCGACGCCCGCGCGATCCGGTGACGCGCCCCCGCTGGTCCGTCGTCATTCCCGCGTTCAACGAGGCGGACCGCCTGCCGCCGTACCTCGAGGAGGTCGTCGGTTACCTCGAGGGCAGCGGGGCTCCGTGGGAAGTGATCGTCGTGGACGACGGCTCGACAGACGCGACCGCGGACGTGGGGCTCTCCGCGTCCCGGACGCACCGGCATGTGCGCCTCCTGGCTCTCGGCCGCAACGCGGGCAAGGGAGCGGCGGTCCGCGCCGGCATGCTCGCGGCGACGGGCGAGTACCGGCTGTTCGCCGACGCCGACGGCGCCACGCCGATCGGGGAGCTCAAACGCCTGGAGGCCGCGCTCGCCGCCGGCGCCGAGATCGCGATCGGCTCACGCGCGCTCGCCGACCCGGCTGTGTCCGTCAGCGCCCGCCCGCATCGAGTCATCGCCGGGCGCCTCTTCAACTGGCTCGTCGAGCGCGCGGGGCTCGCGGGGATCGCCGACTCGCAGTGCGGCTTCAAGGCCTTCACCGCCGCCGCGGCGATCGATCTCTTCGGCCGGCTCACCACCTCCGGCTTCGGCTTCGACGTCGAGCTCCTGCTGCTCGCGCAGGCCTCCGGCTACCGCCTCGCCGAGGTGGCCGTGAACTGGGCCGACCGTCCGGGCAGCAAGGTCGGCGTGGTGCGCAACGGCCCGGCCATGCTCTGGCAGATCTGGCGCGCACGACAGCGCCTGCGGCCATGAACCTCGCCCATCGGGCCGAGGCGATCGAGCGCTTCCTCGCGGTCGAGGTCGCGGAGCGGGCGGGGGAGCTCGAGCGGAAGGGCGTGGACGTGGTACACCTCGAGTACGGCGAGCCCGACTTCGAGGCGCCGCCCGTCGTGCGCGAGGCGCTCGAGAAAGCGATCAAGGACGGCCGCACGCGCTACACCCACAGCCAGGGGATCCCGCCGCTGCGCGAGGCGATTGCCGATCACTACCGCGCCACCTACGGCGTCGCCGTGTCGCCGGACCAGATCGTCGTCACCCCCGGCACGTCGCCCGCGATGCTGCTCCTCTTCGGCCTGCTCCTGAATCCGGGCGACGAGGTCGTGCTCTCCAATCCCTATTACGCGTGCTACCCGAACTTCATCCGCTACTCGGAGGGGGTGCCCGCCTATGTGGACATCGCGGAGGCGGAGGGCTTCCAGTACCGGCCCGAGGCGTTCCGCGCGCGGGTCGGGCCGCGCACAAAGGCGATCGTCGTCAACTCGCCCGCCAACCCGACGGGCGCCGTGCTCGCGCCGGATCGTCTCGCGGCGATCGGCGCCCTCGCCGAGCACGCGGGCTCGATGATCGTCTCCGACGAGATCTACCACGGCTTGTCCTACGAGGGCCGCGACCGCTCGATCCTCGAGTTCACCGACCGCGCCTTCGTGCTGAACGGGTTCTCGAAGGCGTTCGCGATGACGGGCTGGCGGCTCGGCTGGGTGATCGCGCCGCGCGAGCACGCGCAGGCGCTCCGGACGCTCTACGGGAACTTCTTCATCTCGACGAACGAGTTCGTACAGTGGGCGGGCGTCGCGGCGCTGCGCGAGGCGGCGGACGAGACGGGGCGCTACCGCGCGATCTTCGCCGAGAGGCGGCGCGTGATGATCGATGGCTTGCGCGCGATCGGGCTCGGCGTGGGCTTCGAGCCGACGGGCGCCTTCTACGTCCTCGCCAACGCGCGCGCGTTCACCGACGACTCGACGCGATTCGCGTACGAGATCCTCGAGCGGTGCCATGTGGCCGTGCCGCCGGGCGCGGCCTTCGGCTCGAACGCCGAAGGCTACCTCCGGTTCTCTTACGCCTCGTCCGTCGAGCGCATCCGCGAGGGGCTGCGCCGCCTGGGTCGGTTCCTCGCCGACCGCCGATGAGCGACGGCGAATGCCCCGCCTGCCAGGGGCGGTGGCCGGCCGCGGAGTACCGGATCGTCGAGCTGGCGCAGACGGTCGTGGCGTTGCACGACGACCAGGCGTTCCGGGGCTGGACGCTCCTCGTGCTCAAGCGCCACGCGACCGAGCTCTTCCACCTCACGCGCGATGAGCGCGCGGCGCTGATCGAGGAGGTGTCGGCCGTGGCGCGCGCGGTTGCCGACGCGCTCGGGGCGATCAAGGTCAACTATGCGCTCCTCGGCAACCAGGTGGCCCACGTCCACTGGCACGTCGTGCCCCGCCTCGCCGCCGATCCGGCGCCGCGCGAGCCGGCGTGGATGTTGCCGCACGCGCCGCGCCGGCCGGACGCAGCCGAGACGCGGGCGCTCGTCACCGCGATCCGGGCGCGCCTGGCGTGAGTCTCTGGGGCGAGCGCGCCGCGGTCGCCGCCGGCTGGCTGTTGGTCGCCGCCGTGACGCTCGCCTGGACCACGCTGGACCGACGACCGCCGGAGTGGGACCACGCCAACCACCTCGAGCGCGTGGTGCGCTGCGCGCGCGACCTCGCCGCCGGTGACGCGCGCGCGC
>WNGG01008863.1_pt1 | contig 11050 bp, 8 predicted proteins | sample 5400661 | NCBI WGS metagenome assembly WNGG01 (sample SAMN13153372, study PRJNA577476) | soil metagenome | isolation source: 100 cm soil or saprolite under Garry oak tree replicate 1 | place: USA:California | collected 2016-06-15 | reverse complement strand
CGATGCTCGAACGGGCCGTGAAGTCATTCGCGAAGACGGGCCGCTTCGACGAATCTCTCAAACTCATCGAGGAGATGCTCGAGATTGCCCCGGACGACGCGGGCCTGTCGAAATTGAAAGTACGCGTGGCTACCGAATTGGTCCATCTGGCGATCCAAGCGCAGAAGATTGGAGCCGCGACTCAGATCGTCGGGCTCGTCGAGACGAAGATTCCTGCGGCACACCTCGGCCAGACCGAGGAGGAGCTCCTCGCGAAGGCGAAAGAGCACTTGTACTCGATGTGATGCGAACAGATTTATCGCGGACGATGACGGTCGGAGCTCCATGTCACCCGAAGGGTCCCACGACACGTATGTGAAGGAGATCGAGGCCATGCGTCGCGAGAAGGACTACTTCTTCAAGGAAGACGGCGAGTCGCCGATCCCGCATCGGCTTCGTCACGACTTCAATGGCCTCGCGTACTTTCCTCCGGATCCGGCCTATCGGGTTCGCGCCAAACTGATCAAGGACCCGAACCCGCAGCGGGTGGTCCTTGCGACCTCCAAGGGGGTCCCCCGAGAGATGATCCGGTACGGTGCCCTCGAGTTCGAGGTCGAGGGGACGAAGCAACGGCTCGCCGCGTTCAAGTCGGTCCCGCAGCCCGGTCACCACCACGCGGACGAGAGCTTGTTCATCCCCTTCCGCGACGCGACGTCCGGCAAGGAGACGTACGGGGCGTGCCGCTACCTCGACATCGAGGAACAGCCGACGGACGATTATCTGATCGATTTCAACTTAGCCTACAATCCGTACTGCGCGTACAGCGAGGACTACGTGTGCCCGTTCCCGCCTCGGGAGAACTGGCTCACGGTGCCGATCCGCGCGGGCGAGAAGAACTTCCCGCTAGCCCACTAGCGTTTGGCGTTCGTCGGCATATCATGCGTCGGTTCCAACGAGCCAGTCGAGTCGGCGTTCGCGGTTCGATAGGATTTCTTCCGGACCTTTGAAGTCCTGTTCGACGACTGCGAGCCTGTCGATGAGGGTCCGGATGGCGTCCGTCGTTGGCGCACGGACATCGAGGCCGGCGAGGCCGAGCTGGCGCTTCACGATGGGCATGCCCGTCTCCACGCCACCCATGTGGTAGCAAAAGTCCGTCATGATCTTGTCCGTTACGCGGATCAGGCGGTCGACGGGCTCCTGCGGGGGTGTCACGAGCGCGATCCGTCGAATCGGATGGCCGGCTGCCTGCAGGATCTGCTCCCCGAGCGCCTTGAAGGACGACTCCACCCGGTCCCCTGTCTTCGCGCTCGTCAGGATCCCGGGGCACGAGTACTTCTGCGTCAAGAAGTAGAGGTACTCCTCGGCCCAGACCCGATCCGGGACGAGGTCGGACTTGTTCCCTGCGAAGACCGTCGGGATTCGCCCTGCGAGCCGCCACACGGCTGGGATCCAGTAGTCCTCCAGGGCCCGACGGCTCTCGTCGTTTGTGGCATCGTACACGAGCAGGACGCCTTGGGCGCCCTTGATTGCCGTCTCCTGCACCCCGCTGTATCCTTTCTGCCCGAGGACATCCCAGATCTGCAGGACCATCTCGACTTCGGCGAGCGGTGATCCGATGCTCAGGCTCCGCTTCGAGACTTTCGTCCCAACGGTCGTGATGTAGTCGTCCGAATACTGGTCGACGACGAATCGACGGACGAGCGAGGTCTTCCCCACGCCGCCATCGCCCAGGAGGACGACCTTCGATTTCATCGGCTCTCGCGGCATCGAAGGACGAAGGCTATCCCCGAGCCCCCTTCTTGAACCGTTCCCCGTGGTTCTCATCGAGAGCACTTAATGCCGAGGAGGCACACGCGTAGGCGATAGCGACGCTCGATTTTCCTTGCGGTCTGTGGCGTCGTCTGTCGGTCGATGATCAGAAGTCGTCGGTCGGATACTGGACGAACTTCCCGGACGTCCCTCCAAAGCGCCGCGGCAAGTCTCTTGTGCGAATCTCCTTGACCAGCGAGACGGCCATCGTGGTGTCGGGAAACGGACCGTCGACCGTGTATCCGAGGCTTCGGAATCGGGCGGCATCGGACCGCGCCGTAATCCAGTTGACCGTGGCGATTCCCGCCTGGGTCTTCGCCTCCATGAGCGCGACCGCGGCCCGGAAGTCGAGAACGTTCGGAGCGACGACCTCTTCCATCGTGATTCCATCGTTCGGCCGCGTGCGGAGATACCCCACTGGCTCGCCATCTCGTATCACGACTCGATACTTCTCCAGGTAGTCTCGGGTCCGGACGACGGCCCACCCGAGAGCCCCCTCCGGTCGTTCGGTCCAGCCAAGCATCCGCCGTGTCTGGGCTTGATAGAGGCGTTGGATCGTCGACAGGTCCGAACGCCTCGCGGCTCGGATTCGGTACCCCCTCGGGGTACTGCGCCGGGTCACTTTTCGGATTCCCTGTTGGAACGGCGCGAGGTCCACGTAGCCAAGCTTCGCGTATACGCCATACCCGCGGATGTTGCGGCTGGTCGTGAGGGCCGAGACGCGCAGGCCTAGTTCGCGAAACCGATCGTGTGTCGCCTGGATGAGGCGGCGCGCGAAGCCGCGTCCCCACACAGCCGGGTGCGAGCACACTGCTGCGATGCCGCCGATTTCCTCGACTCCGCTCGTCGTCCGCACGGCCAAGCGTCGGGGGACGACTTGGGCGCGAACCCGACCGCGCTCCACCGCGTAAAGTGCGAACTCCTCGAGGTACGTCCGGTCGTGAGACCGAACTCGGCGCACCTTCGCTTCGTCCCACGCAACTCCGAAGGTGAGCACGCTAAGTCGGAAGGCCGCGAGGGGATCGATTTCGTCGTAGGTTCGCACGCGCATGGAGCAACCGCGCGGGGAGGGGGATTTGAACCCCCGAGCGCAGAGCGCACGGGATTAGCAATCCCGCGCCCTACCAGGCTAGGCGATCCCCGCAGGCGGCGCCTATCAAGGGACAACCTATAAACGCTTTCGGGGATGCGGCCGCGTCATCATTTCGAACGGCCGGGAACAAGCGGTCTCCATCGTTCTCGTGGTGCTCGAGCGATGCATCGAAGGCCGTCGCAAGACAGCATTATAACGCGCGATGCACTCCGGCTCTCGACAAGCCCGTATCTCCGAATCCGATCGAAGCGCGCCGTCCCCGACAATCACATCGGCCGCTGGATGCATGATGGGCCTGTTGCGGACATGACTCTCATCTTGGTCTCGAACCGTCTCCCCGTCACCGTCCGGCGCGTCGGGAACCGTCTCGAGGTTCAGCCGAATCCCGGCGGGGTTGCGGCGGGCCTCGCATCGGTTCATCAAGAATTGCGAGGTCGCTGGTTCGGATGGCCCGGTTCGATCGCCCCGGGCGAAGTGAAGCAGGTCACCGCGCGCCTGGAAAAGGAATTCGATTGCCATCCCGTGGTCCTGCCTCACAATCTGGCCCGCCTTTACTATGGCGGCTTTTCGAATGGGACCTTGTGGCCGTTGTTTCACTCCTTCTCGACGTACGCGAGGTACTCAGCCTCCGAATGGGACGCGTATCGCGCCGTCAACGCGAGATTCGCGGACACGATTGTGCGTGCTCTCCGCCCCGACAATCAGCTCTGGATCCATGACTATCATCTCCTCCTCCTGCCCCGTTTGATTCGAGAGCGGGTGCCCGAGGCGCGAATCGGATTCTTCCTGCACATCCCATTCCCGCCGTACGATGTGTTCCGTCTCCTCCCGTGGCACAAGGAAATCCTCCAAGGCATGCTCGGTGCCGATCTGATCGGCTTTCACACCTACGATTACGCGCGCGCATTCCTCGGAAGCCTCCTGCGCGACCTGGGCCTCGACAACCGGATCGGCACTGTCGTCGCGGGACACCGCGCGGTTCAAGTCGATGTGTTCCCGCTCGGGGTCGACGTCACGAAGTTCAATTCGACGTCGATCGGTCCTGCTGCCGCGCGTTCGATCGCACGACTGAGGAAAGGGCTGGAGCCCTCGAAGCTGCTCTTCTCGATTTCCCGCCTCGACTATACGAAGGGCATCCCGGAGGCGCTCGAGGGGTTCGGCCGATTCCTCGAAGTGCACCCGGAGTGGCGTCGGAAGATCACCTACTTCCTCGCGGTCGTGCCCTCCCGCGAGCGAGTGGCCGAGTATGCACAGTTGAAGCGGACGATTGACGAGCGCGTGGGGCGCATCAACAGCCGGTACAGCACGATTGCGTGGTCGCCGATCCGATATGTGTACCGCCAGCTGGACTTCGACGAACTCCTTGCGCTCTACCGGGTGAGCGATGTGGCGATCGTCACTCCCCTGCGGGATGGGATGAACCTCATCGCGAAAGAGTACGTCGCCGCGAAGCAGGAACCGCGGGGCGTGCTCATCCTGAGCGAGATGGCTGGGGCCTCGAAGGAGATGCGCGAGGCCCTCATCGTGAACCCGAACGACGTCGAGGATGTCGTCGGCGCGATCCACCGAGCGCTCACGATGCCGTTGGACGAACAAGCCGCGCGAATCCGCGCGATGCAGGAGCGGCTCCGCCGCTACGACGCTCGGACCTGGGCGACACGGTTTCTCGAGCGCTTGGATGACGCCGTCCGGCTGTCCCAGGATCTCGCGGCGAAGGATCTTTCGGACGGGTATCGGAAGGAGATCCGGCAGGCGTACCGGAAGGCAGCCCGACGGCTGCTGCTCTTCGACTATGACGGAACGCTCGTGTCCCTCTCCCCGCATCGGGACACGGCACGCCCGGACGACCGCGCTGCGGGGATCCTGAAAGGACTTGGCGCCGATCCCGCGAACCACGTCGCGCTCGTGAGCGGTCGACGTCGACAAGAATTGGAGCAATGGTTCGGGGAGCTTCCGCTGACGCTCATCGCGGAACACGGCGCGTGGGTCCGCGATCGCGGGGACCCGGAGTGGAGGTCCGCGATCCCGCTCGAGGAGAGCTGGAAGGGCCGGTTTCGGCCCGTCATGGAGCGGTTCATCGACCGTGTCCCCGGGTCGTCGCTCGAAGAGAAAGACTTCTCGATCGCGTGGCACTACCGCTCGGCGGATGTGGAATCCGGGACCCTCGCGGCGAAGGACCTCGTCGACATCCTGACCACGCTAACCGCAAACCTCGATCTTCAGGTCCTGCCGGGGAACAAGGTCGTCGAGATCCGCCGTGCCGGGGTAAACAAGGGCAGCCTCTTTGCGATGAAACTCTCACGAGAATCGTGGGACTTCATCCTCGCGATCGGCGACGACTGGACGGATGAGGCGCTGTTCGCTGCGCTCCCTCCGAGTGCGTTTTCCATCCGGGTTGGGATCGCGGCGTCCTCGGCCCGTCTCAACGCGGAGGGCGTGGCACCAATCCTCGATCTGCTTGAGTCCCTCCTCGCGGCTAGTCGCTGACGGTTCACGGGCGACCAGAGTGGGCTGACGAGCGATCGGCACTTTTGTTCGCATTGTACGCGGCCTGCCGCCGATTGCAGGACTGCGCTTCGTCGAATGACACGCGAAACCCGAAACGAAGTCTCTTTGTACAGGGGCATCGGTCGGTGCGGCCCGGATGGTTTCCGCCCCGCCGGCCCCACCACCGTTTCGCGTCTCGCAGCGCTTCCGGTACCGCGAGTTGCTCGGGCTCGTCGCGGTGCAATCGTTCGGAAACCAGATGACCGGTAGTTTCTGGATTGTCTATTTGGTGAGCCCACCGCGATCGCTCGATTTCCGCGTTGCGACGCTCCTTTGGGTGATCGCCTTCCTCACCGCGGCGCTCGGCGTCCTCCTCATGGCCCGCGGCCGCCCGATTCGAGCGAGGACGAGCATGACGGTCGGCCTGGCGACGATGGCGGCAGGCCACTTCGCATTCGCCTTCCTTCCCGCGAGCTGGATCGTCGTGATTGGTGGGTTGGCGTTTGGGATTTACCTGCCTTTGTTCTGGCTCCCGATGAATTCCCTCCTCGTCCGAGAGACCAGTCCGGCGAACCGTGCGGGTCGGTTGGCCGCCGTCACCGCGACATTCATGACGGTCGCGGTCGTCGCGCCCGTCCTTGGCGGATACCTCGCCGATGCCGTGGGCTTTCCGTTCCTGTTCTCCCTCGGAGGACTCATCTTGGCGGCCAACCTCGTCCGGGCGCGTCGGCTCGTTCGGCTGGAGGAGTCTTTCTCCTACGTGATCGACCTGCGGCGGATGGGCTCCCGAACGGCTCTCGCATTCGCGGGCCAGGGAGGCGTCGACGGGTTGCTTTCCGTGGCGACGCCGCTCGGCGCTTTTCTGCTCACGAAAGACTCGTTCGCTCTAGGCCTCTTGTTCGCGCTGTTCTCCCTTGCAGCCGGCATCGCCGCCGTGGTGCTCGGTCGCGTCTCAGATCGCGTGAAAGTCCGGAGTCCCTTTCTCCTCCTGGGACCTGCGCTCTCCCTGCCTGCGTGCATCCTTGCCTCTCTGTCGCTCACATCGCTGGACCTTGGCACGTTCGCATTCGCCGTCGGGTGGCTCTCGATGACTTCCGTGGTTGCCCCTTCATTCATCTACACGATTCTTGTCGATCGTATGGAAGACTCGATTCCGGCCGTCACTGCGACCCGCGAGTTGATCCTGAACACGAGCCGCACGGTCGCCCTTTTCGCGGGGCTCATTGTGCTCGCATTCGGCGGTGGCGTGTCTGCGTTATACCTCCTTGTGGGAGGCGTGATCCTGCTCGAAGTGCTCGCGAAGTAAATCGCTACAGGGGCCGCAACGGCTCTTTCGGCAAGATCACAACGTGAATTGCAGCCGCAACCCCGGAGCCTTCCGGAGTTGCGACTTCGGGCGCGGCGTGCCGCTTCCAATCGCCACGATGGTACCGTTCACGCCGCGCGAACAACTGAACCATCGCATCGATTCCGACCAGGTCTTCGTTCATCCCGGACCACCATTGGAGCCGGTCCCCGTATCGTTCCTCGATGTCGGCGAGGAAGTCCCTTAGACTCGCAGAAAGCCGATTCCGGATTGGACCCGACCCGATTGCGGCCACATACACGTGTTCGGAGGGCTCCAACGCGACCGTCTTGTTTCCGATCTCGAATTGCCTCAGCCCCCCGATTTCCTCCTGGAACACGTCCTGCGCGAACGACATGATGGCCGTCAACATGCCGGCGAGGATGTCTTCGTCACCATGCGAATCGCGACGGCTCGTTGTATGAGCGATCAGGAGTCCCTCGCGGTTGATCAGGAACAAGTCCTCGATTCGGAACGCATGCTTCGCCGACTGACGAAGCGCAACGAATCCGGCCAGTCCGAAGGCCCCGACGATCAGGGCCAACCCGGGCCAGAGCATGGTATCCCAGGGCGAAGATGGAGGGGCGACCACGATCGGTGGGTCGACGGTCACGTTCGCGCTGCCCCGGATGGTCCCCTGGCTCGCGGAGACCACCCCGGTCCCCGGCTGGGTCGGGGCCTCGAACCGGGCCGCGGTGCCGTTGACGGCGACGATCTGCCCGATCGTGGAGGACCAGTTCGTTGCGGTGAGGGGAACCGGGTTGCCGTCCGTGTCCCAACCTCCCGCCGTGAATACCGCGGTCTGGCTGACCAGGACCGAAGCCGTCGTCGGCGTGACCGCGATCCGCGCGAGGGTGCCGGGGATGACCAGCGTGACGTTGTCGATCCAGGCCGTCATGGACGGCTCTTCCCATCCCGTCCGATTGAGCTGGAGCGAAAACACGAGGGTGAACGATCCGGTCGCCTGCAGGGCCGCGTCTCCGCTGAGGTCTACCTCGACCGTCCGGGTCCCGGACGTCACGGGGGTTCCGGACCATTCAACGGTGCTGCCGATGACGACTTCCAGATCCGAAACGACGTTCGTCGACGGTGTGGCCATGAGGTCGAAGACGAGACGTAGCGAGTTCGGGCTCCCGCCAGTCGGAGTCGATTTCGTGAATGTCTGGGCCACGCGGGCGCTTTCGGCGAAGTTCGTGGAATTGAACAACAGCAGATCGTCAATGTAGACGGTGGCCGAGGTCGCTCCGGTGCTGGCGAACCCAATTTCGATATAGTTCACCTGAGACACATCCAGCGGCGCATTCAGGTCGACGGGGTACCGATACCATCCCGTCACAAGGGAGTACAGGCTCCACGAATTCCCTCCCGCCTCGTCCTGGACGTACACCCAGGCCCACAGGGTCCCCGGCGTCGCCTTGTTCATCCAGATCGCGAGGCGGTTGTAGCTGGACCAATTCCACGGGAGCGGATCGTCCCGGATCGCGCCGGCCCACTGGTTGCTCGATGCAACCGTCACATCGTCCTGCATCGACCCGTTCCCTTCCTTCCGAATCGCGGTTTCCTGGGACAGGGTGCTCGACGCCTGCCCGTTAGACACGGCGCTGATCCACGGAGTCCCTCCGAAGACGTCGTCCATCGAATCGAATCGGAATACGGGCGTGGTGTGGCCGAGCTGCGCCCGGGCCTCGGGGTCGCGTGACGCGGTGACCGTCCCGGTCGTTCCGTTCGTGTAGACCCACGGACCTGGGATCGCGTCGAACGTGCCGTCCGCGATCAGGTTCGTGGCATTCCGGACGACCCAGGGATCGGCTTTCGCGACAACGCCTCCGTCGAGAGCGGTCGGACCCACTGACACTCGATCGTTCACGTGGTCCACGGAGCCGGCGGTCGTGGCGAGGGTCACCCCGATCGGGGAGAGAAGGGACGGAACGAGGAAGGCCAGCGCTAGGGTGAAGAGGAGAACGGCCGCGGGGTACGTTTGTGCCTTCACTGACGGTGCCTCGGGGGCCTCTTGACGAGGCCAACCTCCCCAGGCCGAACGCGTACCCCTCCCCCGCGGTCCGGGGGCCTAGCTTCGTTCGGGTGAAGGACCTTAAACGTATCGGCTCCATTCCTCGGTATGCCAGATTCCGGGCGCCTGGTAGGTCGCGGGGATGATGCGCGACGCATGCACCGCCCCGCCGGGCGGCAGTCTGAGCGCGCGGCATTTTCATGCGGGGGTTGCCGATGTCCCGTGCGATGGGTCTCACAAGTGAAACCCGAGCGAATCGGCAGCTCCATCTCTCGCCGAGCGACCTGTCGGAGCTGATTGTCAGCATCGGCGGCGTGAAGTTCTGGATCGTCTCCGTCGCGCCGTTGTACATCGGATGGGTGCTCGCTCAACCCGCCGCGCTGCGCCATCTCTTCGTCGATGACCTCCGCGTGGTCCTCGGCATCATCGTCGTCGGTCCGCTGCTCGGGACGTTCACGCTCCTCCTGAACGTCTACCACGACATGGGGACGACCGACCGCGTGAATCCTCGGAAAAAATACGTTCAGGTCGTGGAGGAGCTGATCGGCGAAGGCCTGATGGAACGGGACACGCTCCTCCTGGCCGCGTTCGGCTTCGCCGCGATGGGCCTCGTCCTCGCCGCCTACGTCTCGGGGAGTCTCGTGCGGTACGGTCCCGTCAACCCGGGCGGCCCGTTCACGTCCTTGGTCGGGACGCAGGGCTTCCTCGTCCTGACGATCCTCATCATCGCGCTGTCCTTCGCCTACTCCGTCCCGGGCATCCACTGGAAAGGCGTCGCCGGGATGGACCTGCTCACGAACATGGTGGGGTTCGGCGTCTTGTGCCCGCTCTCGGGCTGGGTCCTGATGCGTCCGATCGAATCCGCGCCGTGGTGGTTCATCGGGACGATCGCTCTCTTCCTCGGGGCTCTCTACGCGCCGACGACCGCCTCGGATTACGCCGCCGACCGGGCGTTCGGAATCCGCACGATGGCCGTCCGCCTGGGCGTGAATCGGACTTTGCTGATCGGCTTCGTCCTCGAGGTGCTGTCGGTCGCGTTCCTGCTGTTGGGCTGGTGGCTGCGGTTGTTCCCGTTCGACGGAGCCGCATACAACTCGATGGCGGAGCTGTGGCCTTTCCTTGCGTTACAAGTCCTGTTCTACGCGGTCTTCATCCGACGCGCGACGGTCGGCCGCATCTGGGCGCTGCTGCTCCTCCTGTCGATTCTTCAGGCGCTCGGGGTGATCCTCATGCTCTGGCGTTTTGTCGGAGAACATGCCTGGTTGCCCTGACCCGAGCGAAATGCTCGGATCACCTTGGTCGCACCGCGGGTACTCATAGTACGTACCAGACCTTCAACCGGTCCGCGCACGCTCCTCCGCCGGCCCCGACTCTTCCAAGGCCGGAGGGAACGCGATTGTCTGACGAAAAAGATTCGGAGACGCAAGGACCGTGGACCCGGCGAGACCTGGTCAAACTCAGTCTCGCGGTGGGCGGATCGGCGGCGGGCGTGGCTCTCGGGGTCGGCCTGGCGGGGACCCTGCTCAAGCCTCCGCCGGTTCATCAGCCCCAAGTCACGATCCGGTACATCCGATTCCCGACGGACCAGTGGTGGAACGCGCTCGAAGGCCAGCCGGTGAAGGTCACCGATCTCCAGGAGTGGCAAGGCGCGACCGGCGTCTGGGACGGAACCTTCGTCGATGGGAAATGGGTCATGGGGACCGGGTACCCGGTCCTCGTCATCCGCGTGAAACGGGACGACTCGGTCTTCTCGGCACCGACCGACGTCGCGGTTCCGTCCGGTTTCAACCTGTACTATGACGATCCCGCGCGGGACATCCGCATCGTGGTCGTCTACGATCGGTGTGCGCATCTGTGTTGCTATCCCGGATGGCAAGTCGTCCAGAATCCCTCTCCAGGACGCGACTACGTCTCCGCCGCGCCGACCTACCAAGTATTCGGGCTCGATCCGATCTACTGCCTCTGCCACGGCTCCCAGTACGACCCGATGCTGCTCGTCAAGAATGTCAACGAAAAGAACGGCGTGGAGTTCGTGGGACCTTCGCGGGTGCACGGTCCGGCGAGTCGAGCGATTCCGGTCTTCGCGGTCCGCGCCGTCAACGATGTCCTCGAAGGATCGATGGTGGACGCTCGGTGGTACGTGTACTGCTGATACCCGCGCTCGGAGCAAATCACCGGGGAAGCGGCCGTGTCGAAAGACTCATATAGCCCGCTCCGGTATCTGTTGGAAGACTCGGAAAAGGCGACGAAACTATTCGAGTCACCGTCGCCCGAGTCCGTGGTGGCCGCCTTCGGCGAGGGCCCCGATTTGTGACGGGCCTCATTC
>WNGG01008860.1_pt1 | contig 11052 bp, 14 predicted proteins | sample 5400661 | NCBI WGS metagenome assembly WNGG01 (sample SAMN13153372, study PRJNA577476) | soil metagenome | isolation source: 100 cm soil or saprolite under Garry oak tree replicate 1 | place: USA:California | collected 2016-06-15 | reverse complement strand
CCGTTCGAAAAGATTCGCTACACGGACAGGTTCGACGACCCGAACCTTCCCGGAGAAATGCAGACGACCGTGACCTTCAGGCAAGTGTCGTGCGGAACTGAGCTCAACGTAGTGCAGGAAGGGCTACCTGAAGCCATTCCAATCGAGATGTGCTACCTCGGCTGGCAAGAGTCGCTCGCACAACTTGCGAAGCTTGTCGAACCCGAGATTCCAGGGTAGCCGCAATGCCTAACCCGGCGTTGGAGGCGACGCGCGTGAGGCGAGCAGAGCCCTGCGAGAGGCAGTGGGCGTGCAGCTCAACGGCCGGTCGCGGACTGCCAGCGGGGAGATGATCGATGCCGATTCGCGCGGGGAGTACAGTCTCGGAGGTCAACCAAGCGATTTGCGGTACGTTCCCGGCCCTGCTTGGTATCGAATACGTCGACGTCCGTCCCGGACACGTTGTCTCGTGCTTGGAGGTCCGCGCCGACCTCCTCGCTCCCACCAACGGGCTTCTTCATGGTGGAGCGCTGATCACGCTGGCCGACAGTGCGTGCGGCATCGGCGCCGCCCTGAGCCTTCCCGACGGAGCTCGCGGCCACGCCACCGTCGAGCTCAAAGCGAACTTCCTGGCGCCCATGCGTGAAGGCAGAGTCCGATGTGACGCTCAGCTCGTCCACGGTGGGCGCTCCACTCAAGTGTGGGACGCTACACTGACGGACGAGCAAACGGGCAGGCCAGTCGCCGTGTTCCGTTGCACCCAGCTTGTGTTTCGCGACTGAAACGCGTCGCGCCCCGGGTTCGTGAGTCAGCCCTCGAAGTGGTCGTGGCTCAGGGCGACGCAGCCGCCGAGCTCGCGCCCGGGACCCGCGGCGCGCGCACGAAGTCGGGCCGGTCGCAGGTCCAGCACTTATCCTTCGGCCAGAACTCCCGGATCGGCACCGCGAGCCCACGGCACACGGTGATCGGCATCCTCATCCGATCGGGCATGCAGTAGTCACACGAAGCGGTGGCCCGCGTCTCCAGTAGCCGTAGCGGCCGCTCAGGACAAGGTGGAGGGCGAGCTTCGCGAGCACGATGCTCGCGAGCATCCCGACGTGGCCCCTGGAGGGAGTCAGCTCACGCCTCATGTCGGGCTCCCCTGACGAGGACGCTTCTCTCCCACTTTTCCATCGAGCGCCAACCCGTCTTCCCGCGTTGACACCCGGGCCCAAGCCATATTCGTTCGACCCCACACCGTCCCGACGGCCCGCGCGGGCGGCCCTCCAGATGAGGTCGAGCATGCGAACGTCGCAAACCTGCTTGCTGCTGGCACTCGCCATCCTCATGAGCCACGCGGGCTTCGCCCGCGCGCAGTGTCCGGGCGGCGGTACCCCCGATCCGATCTGCGTGCCGACAGCAACCTGCACCCGTTACGGCAACAGCCCGGCGCCGTACGACCCCGCCGACGTGGCGGTGGTCCCGAGTTGCTTCGGCGGCGCGCTGCTGGGACCCGTCCCGGACCGGAACGGCACGCCGCGCTACGCCTGCCTCTACCAGCCCAGTTCCATCTCCACGGCACCGCTGCCGCTCGTCGTCTACCTGCACCCCTCGCTCGCGACTGCCGACTCGGTCTGGCAGGTGACCAACCTCACGACTTTCGTGAACAGCGCCAACGTGACCGACGACTCCGCCCGCCCCGGCTTCATCCTGCTCGCGCCCGAGGGACGGAAAACCTGCCACTACTACCCGCAGCCGGACCAGCGCCAGACGGGCTGGGACAACTGGTACCGCGACTTCGACCCGAGCGACGCGGCCGAGAACGTGGACGCGTGGGCCATCGACCGCTTCGTCGCGCAGCAGGTGGCGAGCGGCCGGGTCGACACGAACCGCATCTACGTGACCGGCTGGTCGAACGGCGCCGCCATGGGGTACATCTATGGTCTCAGCCGGCCGAGCATCGCGGCCGTCGCGGTCTACAGCGCGCCCGATCCCTGGCACGCCTTCAACGACCCGTGTCCCCAGGTCCCCGTCGTGAACGGGTCGACCACGGTGGACAGGTACCGCGTCACCAACCTGGGCGTGCCAACGCTGCACGTCCACAACGACTGCGACATCGTCGGGCTCTGCCCGAACGGCGAGCGGCTCACCCGCCTGCTCCTCCCGCTCGGCATCGGCGTGCAGGACGCGATCATCAACACGGCGAGCCTGCCCGCGAACGGCTGCGTCGACGCCTGCGGGACGGACCCGAACGCGAGCTACGACCCGTGCACGAACCCGTTGGGCACCACGGTCGGCGTGGGCAACCACGTGCGCTGGCCCGACGACTGGACGGCCGCCATACTCGACTTCTTCCGGGTGCACCCGCTCGGCGCGCGCGGCCGCTAGCCGCGGCCCGGGCCGGCCAGCGCCGCCACCGGGACGTCCTTGCGCGAGCGGCGTCGCTCGGGCAGGCAGGCTCCCACCTCCATGTTCCCCCGGGACTTCCGGCTCTACCTCGCGAGCCGGTTCTGCAGCGCGGCCGCGATGATGATGCTCCGGGCGGCGATCGCCTGGCACGTGTTCGCGCTCTCGCACTCGGCCTTCCACCTCGGGCTCGTCGGGCTCGTCCAGTTCGTGCCCGTGCTCTGCCTCATGCTGGTGGGCGGCGCGCTCGCCGACACCTACGATCGCCGCACCATCATGATGCTGGCGCAGGCGGTGCCGCTCGCGTGCTCGCTGGCCCTCTGGCTCGCGACCCGCAGCGGCCTGGCGAGCCTGCCTCTCCTCTACGCGACGGTGGTGGCGGTGGGGGCGGCGTGGGCCTTCGACAGCCCCTCGCGCGCGGCGCTCCTCCCGACGCTGGTGGCGCGCGACGCCTTCCCGCGCGCGGTCACCATCGCGGCCACGAACCAGGCGCTCGCTTTCACCACCGGCCCCGCCCTGTGCGGCTGGGTGATCGCCGCCGCGGACGTGGCGAGCGTCTACGCCGTGCAGGCGGGGCTCATCGCCGCCTCGCTCGTGGCGCTCGCCCTCATGGGCACGAGGCGGCGGGCGGCGGCCGGCGGAGTCGTCAGCCTGGCGGCGATCCGCGAGGGGCTCGCCTTCGTGCGCCGCAACCCGGTGGTCCTCGGCTGCATGACCCTCGACATGTTCGCCGTGATCTTCGGAGGGGCCGCCGCTCTGCTGCCCATCTACGCGACCGAGATCCTGCGCGTCGGCCCGCGGGGCTACGGGCTCCTCACCTCCTCGCTCGAGCTGGGCGCGCTCGTGATGTCGCTCGCGCTCACCATCCTGCCGCCCATCCGGCGCGCCGGGGTGGCGCTGCTCGCAGCGGTGAGCGTCTACGGCCTCGCCACCATCGTCTTCGGGCTCTCGCGCTGGTTTCCCCTCTCGGTGCTCGCCTACATGACGGTCGGCATGGCCGATCAGGTGAGCGTGGTGATGCGCAGCACGGCGATCCAGCTCTCCACCCCCGACGCGCTCCGCGGCCGGGTGAGCAGCGTCAACATGATCTTCATCGGCGCCTCCAACCAGCTCGGCGCCGCCGAGTCGGGCTTCGTGGCCGCCCTCACCAGCGCGCCCTTCTCGGTCGTGAGCGGCGGGGTGGCCTCGCTCCTCGTGCTGGGGATCGTTGCCGGGGCGCTGCCAGAGCTCCGACGCTATCGGATCGATGGCGCGGCCGCTTGATGCCCCGCCCGTTGCCGCGTTGACGCTCGCGGGCGGGCGGTGCTAACCGCGCTCTCGTGGAGCGCGTGATCATCATGACCGGCATCGGAGGGCAGGGCATCCAGCTGGTAGCCAAGCTGCTCGCGCAGGCCGCCATGCGCGAGAGCAAGCAGGTCATGATGTTCGGCCTCTTCATGGGGATGATCCGTGGTGGCTCGAGCGAGTCGACGGTCGTCATCGCCGACCGGGAGATCCTCACGCCCCCGATCGTGCCGTCGGCCTGGGCGCTCCTCGCCATGCATCCCGAGGGGCTGCCGGCGCTCGGCAGGAAGGCCGAGCCCGGCGGCGTGCTCGTCTTCAACTCGAGCCTGGTGACGGCGCCCGTGTGGGACGGGATCAGCCGCGTCCCCGTGCCGGCCACCGAGATGGCGAAGGCGATGGGGCAGCCGATGGGCGCCAGCATGATCGCGCTCGGCGCGCTCGCGGCCACGACCGGAGTCGTCGCCGTGGCGTCGCTGCACGCGGCGCTCGGCGAGGTGCTGCCGCCGCACCGCCGGAAGCTGATCGACACGAACACGCTCTGCATCACGCGCGGCGCGGAGCACGTCGCCGCGGCGGAGCGGGTGGCCGCCTGGGGGTGAGAGCCGCCGCGTCGTTGACCCTCCGGGACCTGCGTGTTACGGCTCGGCACGATGCCGCGCCAGCCCGCCACGGTCACCATCGACATCGAGACCTGCAAGGGCTGCATCCTCTGCGTCGAGGTCTGCCCGCCGCGCGTGCTGGTCATGTCCGAGGACACGAACCGCATGGGCTACCGCTATCCGCTGCTCCTCGACGGCTGCACCGGCTGCGAGCTCTGCTACAAGATCTGTCCCGACTATTGCTTCGAGGTGTATCGCGGGCCGGCCGAGGCGGACGCATGACCCGGGTGCTCATGGAGGGGAGCCACGCGATCGCCGAGGCGGCGATCCAGGCGGGCTGCCGCTTCTACGCGGGCTATCCGATCACGCCTTCGACCGAGATCCTCGAGTACATGTCGCACCGCCTGCCGCAGGTGGGCGGCGTGTGCATGAACGCCGAGAGCGAGCTCGAGGCGATCAACATGGTGTGGGGTGCGGCCGGCTGCGGCGTGCGCGCCATGATCGCGTCGACCGGGCAGGGCATCAGCCTGATGCAGGAGTCGTTCGCCGAGCTCGCCAACGCCGAGATCCCGTGCGTGATCGTCAACATGATGCGCGGGCAGGGCGACTACTACCAGGCGACGCGCGGCGGCGGGCACGGCGACTACCGCCACATCGTCCTCGCGCCGCACACCGTGCAGGAGGCGGTCGATCTCGTGATGCTCGCCTTCCACCTCGCCGACCGGTGGCGCAACCCGGCGCTCGTGCTGGGCGACTTCGTCCTCGGCCACACCTCCGAGGCGGTCGAGTTCCGCCAGCGCGACGAGAGCGACCTCCTGCCGAAGACCTGGGCGGCCACCGGCAAGGGCACGCGGAAGTCGCACAACGTGACGCCGCTCGGCGCTCCCGAGAAACTCGACCTGAAGCCGGGCGACCACTACCAGGCGATCGCCGCCAAGCTGCCGCGCCTGGCCGCGGCCGAGTCGCGCGCGGAGACCGGCCTCCTCGACGACGCCGAGGTCGCGGTGGTCGCCTTCGGGTCGCCGGCGCGCTTCGTCAAGTTCGCGGTGCACGCCTGCCGCGCGCAGGGCATGAAGGTGGGTTGGGTCCGGCCGATCTCCCTCTGGCCTTTCCCGGCCGAGACGGTGGCGGCGGCCGCCGGGCGCGTGCGTGCGCTCGCCGTCTTCGAGCAGAACGCCGGGCAGATGATCGACGACGTGCGCCTCGCGGTGCTGGGCAAGGTGCCGGTCGTGCCGATCGGCGGCATCAGCCACGATCCCTCGGGCTTCGGCGTCGGGCCGGCGCTCGCGCCGGCCAACATCATCGCGAAGATCACCGAGGTCTATCGCGGCAAGGCGGCGGCATGAGCGAGCCTGCGCTGAAGAAGGTCTCGGCCAAGCCGGATCTGCTCCTCTCGACGCACCACTCGCTCTGTCCGGGCTGCGGCGAGCCGCTCGCGCTGCGCGTCATCCTCGAGCTGCTCGCCGAGCTGGGCGTCGCGGAGCGGACGATCTGCGTGTGCGGCATCGGCTGCTACACCGCCTTTCCCGGGATCATCGACGTGGACGTGCTGCAGGCGCTCCACGGGCGCGCGCCCTCGGTCGCGACCGGCGCCAAGCGCGTCCTGCCCGACCGCTTCGTCTTCACCCTCCAGGGCGACGGCGACATGGTCTCCGAGGGCCTGCAGGAGATCATCCACTGCGCGGCGCGGGGCGAGCGGTTCACCGCCGTGCTGCTCAACAACGGGGTCTTCGGCGAGACCGGCGGGCACATGACGACCACCAGCGTGCTCGGCCAGCGCACCAAGACCACCATGGACGAGGGCCGGGTGGCCGAGAAGCACGGCTACCCGATCAAGATCGCGGACCTGGTAGCTCTGGTGGACGGCTCGTCCTACGTCGCGCGCGGCGCGATGCACACGCCGGCCGCCATCGCGTGGACGAAGCGCATCCTGGGCGAGGCCTTCCGCGTCCAGCTCGAGGGCCAGGGCTTCTCCTTCGTCGAGATCCTCACCATGTGCCCGACCGACTGGTACGTCGAACCCTCCGAGACGCCGGACTGGATCGAGCAGAACTTCACGGGCACCTACCCGCTCAAGATCCTGAAGTGCCCCTGAGCGTCCGCTCCGCAGCGCTCGCGCTCGTCCTCCTCGCGGCGTCTCCCGCCCGCGCCGTGAACTATCTGATCGCGATCGACGAGGTCCTCGGCAGCTGGCAGGGCGACGACTCCGTACAGTTCGTGCAGCTCCGCATGCTCGCTGCCGGGCAGCAGCTCCTCTCCGACGGCGGCGGCACGCGCGGCCCGGCCGTGCTCGTCTTCGACGACGCGAGCGGCTCGCCCGACACGCGGCGGGTCTTCACCTTCACGCACGACCTGGCGATCGGGCTCGCGGGCTCGCGCATCCTGCTCGCCACGCCCGGACTCACGAGCCTCGCCGGCTTCGCGCCCGACTTCGTCCTCCCGCCGGGCATGCTCGCGCCGCGCAACGGCCGGGTGTGCTACTTCGTGAACCCGCCACAGAACTCCGGCCAGCCGACCGGCGTGATCGACTGCGTCGCCTACGGCAAGTTCACCGGCGAGAACGGCCCCTTCGGCCCGCCCACGCCCATCACGCCCGACGATCGCGCGCTCCGGCGCAGCGCGCTCACCGGCCGCAACGTGGACGACTGGACGGGGGTCCTCAGGCCCGATCCGACGAGCGACGCCGGCAACGACCAGACGCTCGCCACGCTGTGCGGCGACGGCGCCGTCTCGCAGGGGGAGCAGTGCGACGGCGACGCGCTCGCCGGGGCCACCTGCGCCTCGCTCGGCTTCGCCTCCGGCATGCTCCAGTGCGCGCAGTGCCACTTCGATGCCAGCCGCTGCTCGTTCTGTGGCAACGGCGTGATCAACGGCCGGGAAGAGTGCGACGGTGCCGATCTGGGCGGGCGCACCTGCGCCACGCTCGGCTTCACGGGCGGCACGCTCGGCTGCACCTCGGCCTGCCGTCTCTCGACGCGGAGCTGCGACCCGACCTTCTTCGTGCCGGGCGGCGGGCCGCCCGGGCCGGAGTGCCTGGCCGAGTGGCGGGTGATGAACGCCGCCGGTCGTCCCGGCGCCGACGGGAAGGCGCCCGCGCGCCAGCGCTGCCGCGACGGCGACCCGGGCTGCGACGCCGACCGGGCGGCGGGCACGTGCACGTTCAGCGTCGCGCTCTGCCTCGACCGCACGGACGCGCGCCTGCCGCGCTGCCGCCCGGCGGCGATCGAGAGCTGGACGATGTTGAAACCCGCCGTCGGAGACGGCGACGACGCGGCGCACCTGCTCGCTGCCGTCGCCGCGCTCGGCCCGTCGGCGACCGCGGGAAACGCGGTCACGTTCGCGCCGCCGCTCGATGCGAGCGAGCGCTGCACCGAGCCCGTCGCGATCGTGGTCCCGACGCGCGGCCGGCGGCCGGGGGTGCGCGTGCTGCGCGCACGCACCGCGGGCGCCGGCGGCCACCCGCGCGACCTGGACGCGCTCAAGCTCGTCTGCGTGCCCTGAGCCCCGTGGCGCGCCGCCTCGCGCGGCGAAACCCTCTGCTCGCGGCTTGCGCTCGAACCACCGCTTGACAGGGGTTTCCGTCGCCTATACTTAACCACTGGGTTGGTTAACCTGATGGTTCATCACGCGCCGCCCGATCATCTCAACGCCACCTTCGCGGCCCTGGCCGATCCCACCCGGCGCGCGATCCTTGCTCGCCTCAGCTCGGGTGAGGCCTCGGTCACGGAGCTGGCCAAGCCCTTCGCGATGAGCCTTCCCGCGGTCTCCAAGCACCTCAAGGTGCTGGAGCACGCCGGTCTGATCGCGCGCGGTCGCGAGGCGCAGTGGCGGCCCTGCCGGCTCGAGGCGGGTCCCCTCAAGGACGCCGCGGACTGGCTGGAGCACTATCGGCGTTTCTGGGAGCAGAGCTTCGCTCGCTTGGACGACTACCTGCGCAAGCTGCAAAGGAAGGGGAGGAGACATGGCCGCAAGCACTAGCCCCACCGCAACGACCGCGGAGCGGACGCTCGTCATCGAGCGCGTCTTCGATGCACCGCGCGCGCTCGTCTTCAAGGCGTGGACCGAGCCCGATCGCCTGGTGTGCTGGTGGGGCCCGCGAGGCTTCACGATGCCTTCCTGCACGATGGACGCCCGCCCGGGCGGCGCCTTCCGCTTCTGCATGCGCTCGCCCGAAGGGACCGACCATTGGTTACGGGGTGTTTATCGCGAGATCGTGGAGCCGGAGCGCCTCGTCTGCACCTGGGCCTGGGAGGATGCCGAGCGCAAGCCCGGCCACGAAACGTTGCTGACGGTGACCTTCGCCGAGCACGGTGCGAAGACGAAGCTCACGCTGCACCAGGCCGTCTTCGAGACGGTCACGGCGCGCAATGGGCATCAGGAGGGCTGGACCAGCGGCCTGGACCGGCTCGCCGAATACCTGGCGAAGGCCTGAGAGAAGCGATCCAACACAGGGAGAAGAGAGACATGACAATCGAGACGAGAAGGGCCGGTAACGAAGCTCAGATCCGCGAGCGCATCGAGGGTTGGGCGAAGGCGCTTCGCGCGAAGGATGTCGACGCGGTCATGTCCTACTACACGCGGGACGTCTTGTCGTTCGACCTCGCGCCCCCGCTGCTACAGAAGGGAGATGCGGTCAGACGAGGCTGGGAAGAGTGGTTCCCGACGTTCCGCGGCCCGATTGGCTACGAGATTCGCGACCTGAGCATCACCGTCGGCGATGATGTCGCCTTCAGCCACAGCCTCAACCGGATCAGTGGAACGAGGACAGGTGGGGAAGACGCCGACGTCTGGGTGCGCGCGACCGTCTGCTACCGGAAGACCGATGGCAAGTGGATGGTCGCGCATGAGCATGTCTCGGTGCCCTTCTACATGGACGGCAGCAACAGAGCGGCGGTCGACCTCAGGCCGTAGTCGCTCTCCAGCGCTTGGGGGGTCGCGTGAGGGTACGCGGTGGGCTATCGTCCGCTGCTCACGAGAGGAGGATCTCATGAACCACAACGACGCCGTCCGGTTGTTCGCCAAGACCCTGCAGAACGTCGAGCGGTGGATGGACAAGGCCGCCGCGCACGCGAAGGCCAAATCCTTCGAGGTCGACGTGCTCGCCCAGGCCCGCCTGGCGCCGGATCAGTACCCGTTCGTCCGCCAGGTGCAGTCCGCCTGCGACCAGGCGAAGTACGCGGCCGCGTACCTGGGCGGCAAGCCGGCGCCGTCCCATCCGGACACGGAGCAGACGTTCGCCGAGCTCCGGCAGCGGATCCAGAAGTGTCTCGGCTTCCTCGAGAGCGTCCAGGCGAAGGACCTGGCCGGAGCCGAGGAGCGGAAGGTCTCTCCGCCCTGGCTCGGCGGGAAGTGGCTCCGCGGCGACGACTACCTGCTGCACATCGCGCTGCCGAACTTCTTTTTCCACGCGACGATGGCGTACGCGATCCTCCGTCACAACGGCGTCGACCTCGGCAAGATGGACTACATCGGCTCGATTCCGACGAAAGAAGGCTGAGGCCGCACACCCACGCTGCAGGTTCGAAGCCTCGCCGGCTTCTTGCTCGCCGGACACGTCGATCTCGAGCCGGCCGGTTCGTCAATACAGCGGGACCAGCGCGAAAGGAGTGGAGATGAGCCGGGTACGGGTACTGGTTGGCACACGCAAGGGCGCGTTCGTCCTCGAGTCGGACGGAAAGCGCGAACGGTGGGACATCAGTGGCCCCCACTTCGGGGGCTGGGAGATCTACCACCTCAAGGGATCGCCCGCTGACCCGAATCGACTGTACATGTCGCAGGGCACCAGCTGGTTCGGGCAGCTGATCCAGCGCTCCAACGACGGCGGCAGGACCTGGGAGCCGGTGGGGAACCGGTTCGTGTACGACGGCGTCACGGGCACGCACCTCTGGTACGACGGCACGCCCCATCCCTGGGAGTTCGCGCGCGTCTGGCACCTCGAGCCGTCGCTGACCGACCCGGACACGGTCTACGCCGGGGTGGAAGACGCCGCCTTGTTTCGCTCGACCGATGGCGGCCTGACGTGGCAGGAGCTCCCCGGACTGCGCCGCCACGAATCGGCGTCCTCCTGGGCGCCCGGTGCGGGGGGGATGTGCCTGCACACGATCCTTCTCGATCCGAGCGATCCCGAAAGGATCTTCATCGCCATCTCTTCTGCGGGCACCTTCCGGACCGACGACGCCGGCACGACGTGGCGACCGATCAACCGTGGCCTCAGGTCCGAGCAGATCCCCAACCCGACTGCCGAGGTCGGCCACTGCGTGCACCGCATCGCGATGCACCGCTCGCGTCCGGGCGTGCTCTTCATGCAGAAGCACTGGGACGTCATGCGCAGCGACGACGCCGGCGTATCGTGGCAGGAGGTGAGCGGGAATTTGCCGAGCGACTTCGGGTTCCCGATCGACGTGCACGCGCACGAGCCGGAGACCATCTACGTCGTCCCCATCAAGAGCGACTCCGAGCACTATCCACCCGAGGGAAAGCTGCGCGTGTACCGCAGCCGCACGGGCGGACACGAGTGGGAGGCGCTCACGAACGGCCTGCCGCAACGCGACTGCTACGTGAACGTATTGCGCGATGCGATGGCGGTCGACTCGCTCGATTCGTGCGGCGTGTACTTCGGCACCACCGGCGGGCAGGTGTACGCGTCGGCCGATGCCGGAGACAGTTGGGCTCCCATCGTCCGCGATCTGCCGGTCGTGCTGTCCGTCGAGGTCCAGACGCTGCCATGATCCGCGTCGTGCTCCCGCCACATCTCCGGAAGCTGGCGCGCGTCGACCGCGAGGTGCAGATCGACGTCGAAGGTCCG
>WNGG01008859.1_pt1 | contig 11052 bp, 9 predicted proteins | sample 5400661 | NCBI WGS metagenome assembly WNGG01 (sample SAMN13153372, study PRJNA577476) | soil metagenome | isolation source: 100 cm soil or saprolite under Garry oak tree replicate 1 | place: USA:California | collected 2016-06-15 | reverse complement strand
ACCCAGACCAATATGAACGCCAATGAAGTCATCTCCAACCGCGCCATCGAGATGGCCGGCGGTGTGATGGGCAGCAAGAAGCCGATCCACCCCAACGATGACGTCAATTATGGCCAGTCGTCGAACGACACGTTTCCCACCGCCATGCACATTGCTGCCGTGCGGGAGATCCAGCAGCGCTTGATTCCCATGGTGACGCGCCTGCGGGATACCCTGGCACACAAGGCGGAGACCTTTAAGGACATCATCAAAATTGGGCGCACACATTTGATGGATGCCACCCCACTGACCCTGGGGCAGGAGTTTTCGGGCTATGCCGCCCAGCTCACCCACGGCCTGCAGCGCCTGGACAACTGTCTACCGCACCTCTGTGAACTCGCCCTGGGCGGCACGGCGGTCGGCACTGGGCTGAATACGCATCCTGCGTTCGCCGTGCAGGTGGCCGCCAAGATTGCCGAGCTCACCGACTTGCCATTCCGCACAGCGGAGAACAAATTTGAGGCGCTGGCGGCGCACGACGCCATCGTGGAAGCCAGCGGCGCGCTGAAGACGCTGGCCTGCTCCCTGATGAAGATCGCCAACGACATCCGCTGGCTGGCCTCTGGGCCGCGCAGCGGTATTGGCGAAATCACCATTCCGGAGAACGAACCGGGTAGCTCCATTATGCCCGGCAAAGTCAACCCAACGCAATCAGAAGCCCTGACCATGGTGGCGGCTCAGGTGCTTGGCAACGATACGGCCATCAGCATTGGAGGGGCCTCGGGCAATTTTGAACTCAACGTGTTTAAACCGCTGATGATCTATAACCTGTTACAATCGATTCGCCTGCTGGCGGATGCCTGTGACATGTTCAACCAGCATTGTGCCGTAGGCATCGAGGCCAATCGCCCCAGTATTGCGGCGCATCTGCGCAACTCACTGATGCTGGTGACGGCGCTCAATCCCCATATTGGCTATGACAACGCCGCCAAGATTGCCAAGAAAGCCCACGCCGAAGGGACCACCTTACGGGAGGCCACCGTGGCGCTACAGCTGCTCAGCGGCGAGGAGTTTGACCGCCTGGTGCGGCCAGAAGACATGCTTGGCCCACAAACCTCGTGATCGAACTCTGGAGTGTGCCCTGAGCAGACGACACGGCGACAGGGCGATGCGGCAAGGCACATTGTTCCCAACGTTTGTCGCCATGTCTCCGCGTTCTCGCGTCTCTGCCGTGCCGAAGCTCTGAGGGGTGGAAATTGTCTGATGCTGTCTCAAACCCGCCACAAGATCCATGCCGTCACTATTGTCCCAACCACAGCGATACCGTAGCACAGCACGGCAATAGGCTGTCGCATGCCCTTCACCCCAAGGTCGTACAGGGTGTAGCGGAAACGGTGCGCCCAATGATACAACGGCAGGGAGATGAGGACAAAGAGGTACAGCTTGACCAACGGGTGCCTGAACAGGGTCGGACTGATCGACACCCAACCAAGGGGTGCAGCAATGCCCTGCAGAAAGAGGTGGATAGGCACCAGTAAGGCCGCCACAGTCCCTCCCGCCCCAAAGAGCGCCCACCAAAAGGGTTCCATCATTCTTTTCGTCGGCACGGTTTAGCTCCGCAGCAAGAGGACCAACACCAGAATCACCAAGGAGAGCACGCCCCAGGCGCCGAAGCCAGCACCGGCGACGGCCTCCGGCGGCACCCGGTGTTCTCCCCGACGTATGACCACGATCTTGGCGGCCGCCTCAAACCAGGTGACGCTATGGTACAGCGCGAACAGGAATGCCACGATATGGAAAATGATCCACCCCGGGGCGTGCAGCTTCTGCACAAACGCACTGTACGCTGCCGGACTGCGCAATAGTTGCGCGATCTGGATGAGCCACACCACCAGGAAGATGGCGATAAACACGCTCGACAGTTCACGCATCATGAAGAGGAAATACTTCGGATGCTTCAGCCACCAATTGGCTGGCATCTTTGGCTGAAACACCTTGGGTCTGTCGGGACGCGCTGCAGTCATCGCTTCCCCCAAGGTAAGAGGAGGGACTTGAACCACTCATTGGTAGTGGTGACCTTGGCTTGCTGAATGGCGCCAGCCGGGTCGACGCTCTTGGGACAGACCTCCGAGCACTCGCCCACAAAGGTGCAGTCCCAGATCCCTTCATGGCTGGCGATGACCGGTCCACGCTGCCTGTGCCCCTGGTCCCGTGAGTCGAGGTTGTAGCGCTGTGCTAAGGCGATGGCTGCAGGGCCCACAAACTCCGGCTCCAGGCCATACACGGGGCACGCCGCATAGCACAGCATGCAGTTGATACACATGCTGAACTGCTTATACTGTTCGAGCTCGGCGGGCGTCTGCAGATACTCGCCTTCCTCCAGCGGCTTTTCCTCGTCGCGGATGATCCAAGGTTTGACGCTGCGCAACTTCTCCATGAAGTCGCTCATATCGATGACCAAATCGCGCATGATCGGGAAGTTGGTCAGGGGTTCGACGCGGATCTCGTGCGGGTAATACTCTCGCAGGAAAGCCGCGCAGGTGAGCCGTGGCACCCCATTGACCATCATGCCACAGCTACCACATACACCCATGCGGCACGACCAGCGAAACGTCAACGTGCCGTCGATCTGGTCCTTGATATAGTTCAAGGCGTCAAGGACAACCCAGTCCTGGTGGTAGGGAACCGAGTACGACTGCCGGCGCGGGGCGCTGTCGTGCTCGGGGTGGTAACGCGTGACATGCAGTGTCACAGTCGGCTCACTCATCGTCTCTCCTTCCAGTGCTGCGCACCGCAATTGCCCCGCCAGTTTGGCGGGGTGAGTCGCCCTCTCACTTTGTTTGCGAGCGACGGTACTAGTACTTGCGCTCTTCAGGTGCCCACCGGGTGATGGTGACGGGCGAGTAGGCGATCCTGGGCCCCTCCGGGGTGCGGTAAGCCAGCGAATGCTGCAGGTAGCGCACATCGTCACGGTCGGGGAAATCCGTACGCGTGTGTGAACCGCGCGACTCCTGGCGCTGCAGCGCCGAGCGCGCCACGGCCTCGGCCACGTCCAGCATGAAATCCAGTTCCAGAGCACCGATGAGCTCGGTGTTAAAGACGTGGCCACGGTCCTCGATGGCAATATCGGCAAAACGCTCGCGCAATTGCCGCAGGGTGTCGCAGGTCTGGCGCAGCCCCGCCTCGTCCCGGTAAATCCCCACACCCTCCTCCATGGTTTTTTGCATCTCCGTGCGGATCGTGGCGATGCGCTCCCGTCCGCCGTCCTTGTTGAGGAAGTGCTCGTTGAGGCGGCGCTCCTCGTCGCTGGCCAACTGTGTCAGCGGGTTCAAGGAGGGCGCGGGTTGCTCCAGGGCATACTGCGCCGCGGCGCGACCGGCTCGGGCCCCAAAGACCAGAAGCTCAGTGAGCGAGTTGGAGCCCAGCCGGTTGGCGCCGTTGATGGACACACATGCCACTTCCCCGGCGGCATACAGCCCTTCGAGGGCAGTTTTAGCCGTTATATCAGTATCCACACCGCCCATCATGTAGTGCACCACCGGGCGCACCGGAATGGGCTCGTAGACCGGGTCGATACCCACATAGTTGCGCACCAGTTCCCGCACGAAGGGCAGGCGCTTGTCGATCAGCTCCTCCCCCAGGTGGCGCAGGTCGAGATGCACATAGTGGCCATAGGGGCCTTCAAAGGTGCGCCCCTTCTGATACTCCTGCATGTGTATCCGCGACAGGATATCACGCGGGCCGAGTTCCATCTTGCGCAACACTGGCTGGTCTGTAGCCGGGCCGAGCCCGTAGTCCTGCAGATAGCGATAGCCATCTTTATTCTTTAAGTGTCCGCCTTCACCGCGTGAGGCTTCGGTGATGAGGATGCCAGTCCCCGGCAGTCCGGTGGGATGGTATTGGACAAATTCCATGTCCTTCAAGGCGACGCCAGCGCGGTAGGCCAGGGCCATGCCGTCGCCGGTCTTAATGGCAGCGTTGGTAGTAAACGGGAAGATGCGTCCCGCCCCACCGGTACAAAGGATGATGGCCTTAGCCGCAATGGCCTGGACCTCGCCAGTGTACATGTTGAGTGCCACGACGCCACGTGCCTTGCCATCTTCGACCAGAAGCTGGCTCACATACCACTCGTCGTAGCGCACAATGGCGTCATATTTCAGCGAGGTCTGAAACAGGGCGTGCAGCATGTGGAAGCCGGTTTTGTCTGCGGCATAAAGGGTGCGATGCACCGACATGCCACCAAAGGGCCGTACGCTCACCCGGCCATCCGGATCGCGGCTCCACGGGCAGCCCCAGTGCTCCAATTGGATCACCTCCCGCGGCGCCTCCTGCACAAACGCCTCCACGACATCCTGGTCGGCCAGGAAATCGGCGCCGAAGATGGTATCCCTGGCGTGCGAATCGAGGCTGTCGTTGTCACGCATGACCGCTGCCGTGCCACCCTCAGCCGACACCGTGTGGCTACGCATCGGATAGACTTTCGACACCACCCCAATGGAGAGGTGGGCGGATACTTCTGCGGCAGCAATGGCGGCACGCAGGCCGGCACCGCCGCCACCGACAAGGAGAATGTCGTGAGTGAGCATCGGCATGATCTGAACTCCCGCCCTCGCAGGTATGTGCGTCTCGCGCCCGTCATCCTTCTCTAGCTTTGGACCCCGCCAACGGTACCAGGGACAAAGGCCAATAGCAAGAGGGAATCCGTAGCACGTATCCCGCGGAAGCGTTATAGCGTTGCGCCGATAACCTCCAATGCCGGGAGGGCTCGCACCAGCTCTTCCACGGCTGCAGCAGAGCGCTTGAGAGCCGCCTGCTCCTCGGTCGTCAGCTCCACCTCAATGACCTTCTCGACCCCAGCAGCCCCCAGGAGGATCGGCACGCCCACGTAGATATCGTGCAGGCCATACTCCCCCTCCAGATAGGCAGCGGCCGGCAGCACCCGCTTCTTATCTTTGACGATCGCCTCGACCATCTGCACGATCGCTGCCCCTGGGGCGTAGAAAGCGCTACCTTGCTTCAGATAATTGACGATCTCTGCCCCGCCGTCACGGGTGCGCTGCACCAGGCGCGCGATCTGTTCGGCAGAGAGCAATTGCGTAATGGAAATACCGTTCACCGTGGCATAGCGTGGCACCGGCACCATGGTGTCTCCGTGGCCGCCCAGGACGAACCCGTGCACGTCTTCCACCGATACGCCGAGTTCCTGCGCAATAAAGTAACGAAAACGCGCCGAATCCAGCACCCCGGCCATGCCCATGACCCGCTGTTTGGGCCAGCCACTGACCTGCTTGGCGACGTGGACCATCGCATCCAGAGGATTCGAGACCACGATCATGTACGCGTTGGGCGAGTACCGCACCACCTGGGACACGACGGTGCTGACGATCTTGGCATTGGTCTGGAGCAGATCGTCGCGGCTCATCCCCGGTCTGCGGGCGATGCCCGCCGTGACCACCACGACGTCCGAGTTTGCCGTATCGGCGTAGTCATTGGTCCCCACCAGGCGACAGTCAAACCCCTCGAGCGGGGCGCTCTCGGCCAGATCGAGCGCTTTGCCTTGCGGCATCCCTTCGATGATGTCGATCAGCACCACATCGCCCAGTTCCTTCGCCGCTGCCCAGTGGGCCGTCGTCGCTCCGACGTTGCCCGCTCCTACGATAGTAATTTTCGCAGCCAACCTCTGTCACTCCTTCTCTTGCAGCACCGGGGCGCAGCACTAGCGCTGCAGCCTTTGCACGTCGTCCAGGACCTTACTCTCGCGGCGCGCCACACCGGTACGATGCGCTGCCTCCGCTACCGCCTGGGCCACTGCCGAGACGACCGCCTTGTTAAAGACACTCGGAATGATGTACTCCTCGTTCAACTCCTCACGCGGGATGATGTTGGCGATGGCGTGCGCCGCGGCGCGCTTCATCTCGTCGTTGATGATGCGCGCCCGACAGTCCAAGGCGCCACGGAAGATCCCCGGGAAGCCCAGCACGTTGTTGATCTGGTTGGGATAGTCCGAACGGCCCGTGGCCATGATGCGCACGTATGGGGCGGCGATCTCGGGCATGATCTCGGGCACCGGGTTGGCCATGGCAAAGATGATGGCATCCTTGTTCATCTTACGCACCATCTCCACCGTCAGGACGTTCGGCCCAGAGAGCCCCACGAAGACGTCCGCGCCCTCGATCACGTCCTTGAGCGAGCCCTTTTCCCCTTCCGGATTGGTGTGCTCGGCGTACCACTCTTTCATGAAATTCATGTTCTCGGTGCGGCCCTTGTAGATCGCCCCAGCAGTGTCGCAGCCAATGATATTGCGCACCCCGGCTTCCATATAGATCTTGCTCACGGCCACCCCAGAGGCGCCGACGCCATTGAAGACGATCTTCAGGGCACTGATGTCCTTCTTCACGATCTCCAGCGCGTTGAGCAGCGCCGCCAGCGTCACGATGGAAGTACCGTGCTGATCGTCGTGGAACACCGGAATATCGACCTCGTTCTGCAACCACTCCTCGATCTGGAAGCAGCGTGGCGCTGAGATGTCCTCCAGGTTGATGCCGCCAAAGGCCGTTGCAATCCGCTTCACCGTGTCCACAATGACGCGCGGGTCTTTGCTGTCGATACAGATCGGAAACGCGTCAACACCAGCGAATTCCTTGAACAGGGCGCATTTCCCTTCCATGACTGGCATGGCCGCCGCCGGGCCAATATCCCCCAGCCCTAACACCGCAGTGCCGTCAGTCACGACCGCCACTGTGTTCTTCTTGATCGTCAGGTTGAACACATCCTGTGGCTCATCGTAGATCGCCATGCACACGCGCGCCACCCCTGGGGTGTAGGCCATTGACAGATCATCGCGTGTGCGGATGGGCGCCCGGCTGTTGACCTCGATCTTGCCGCCCAGATGCATCAGGAATGTGCGGTCGGAATGGTGCAGGAGTTTGACGCCGTCAATCTGATTGATCCCATCGATCAGACTCTGCGCATGCTTGATATCACGGCAGTTCACCGTGATGTCGCGGACGAGGACACCCTTGCCCACCGAGACAATGTCGATAGCCCCGATGTCTCCACCCAGCAGGCCGACTTCCGAGGTCACCTTCCCCAGCATGCCTGGCTGGTTTCGGATTTCCAGACGCAGGGTCACACTATAACTGGCACTTGGGGTCACATCTGCCATGGTTTTCTCCTTCTACCCTTCAGGGAACAAGTCACGCATTTCGGGAATCACCCACAAGGCGGGCTGGCCGCTGGCGACGCGCGCAATGTTCGCGTAGCCATTGCGAAAACGCTTGGTAAAGCTATCTACCGTGGGTCCGGCACTGTGTGGTGTCAAGGTCGCATTTGGCAAGGTCAGGAGAGGATTCGCCGGATCGGCCGGCTCCTTGGCCTGGGTATCGAGGCCAGCAGCCAGAATGCGCCCTTTTTGTAGAGCGTCAATCAGCGCCTGTTCGTCGACCACTTCCCCGCGACAGGTATTGATCAAAATCGCCTTCGGCTTCATCCGCCCCAGCGCTTCCGCGTCAATCATGTGACGCGTCTGGTCATTCAGGGGCACATGCAAACTCACCACATCGGCGGTCTCGAGCAGGGTATTGAGCGGCACATACTGTACCCCCATCCGCGCCTCCTCCTCGGGGCTGCGCCGGAAGGCGTCATAATAGATCACCTTGGCATCAAACGCCTGGAGCCGTCGCGCCACCTGCTGGCCAATATTGCCCAACCCGACGAGGCCAACCGTTTTCCCCTCCAGCTCGTAGACGTCGACTGTGCGCGGGATGCCCTGATGCCAGCGCCCACTGGCGACATTCTGATGAAAGGCGACCAGCTTCTTATACACCGCCAGTATGAGCATGAGCGTATGCTCTGCCACTGCCACAGAGTTGGCGCCACCGTTCGAGCAGATCGGCACGCGCGCCTTACGTGCCCCGGCGATATTCACGCTGTCGTAGCCGGCGCTGAGTACCTGCACCAGCTTGAGACGTGTCGCCTGTGTATAGACCTCATCCGGCAAGAAGCGCACGAAACCCATGAGATACTCGGCCTCGCGCATGGCTGCAGCAATGTCTGCAGCACTGGCACCGCCAGGCAGCGTGTGCAACGTAAACCCTGCCGGTTTCATCTGCTGCCCCAGCTCCCGAATGTTCTGCGGCAGCTCTCCACCCTGGGTAAAGACAATCGTTTCCTGTGCCATGACGCTCTCCGCACCGTTCCTGACGTGAGATATATGCGCTACTACACTACCCTGCTCGTGGCGTGACTGCAACCCTTTTTCGGTGGTGGAGGCGGGGTGGTTGAGCGTATCATTGAGCAAGGAATCACGGTGTATGCAGACAAGAGGAGGGGTGAGCGTGCGTTATCGGCGTTTGGGGCGGACAAATTTGCAGGTTTCGGAAGTGGGCTTTGGCGCCTGGGCTATCGGTGGGCATAAGCACGGCCACAGCTATGGCCCTACGGACAACGCCGAATCGCTGCGCGCCATGGCGCGGGCGCTGGAGCTGGGGTGTACCTTTTTTGACACAGCTGACCTCTACGGCCACGGGCTGAGTGAGAAACTCCTGGGCCAGGCCTTGCAGACGCACCGTCACGAGTGTGTCATCGCCACCAAGGTCGGCAGCGATTTTTATCACGGACCGTTTCGCAAGAATTTTGATGCGGACTATATCCGCTTCGCACTGGAGAAAAGTTTAGAGCGCTTACGCACGGACTACATTGACCTCTACCAGTTACACAATCCGCCCTTGATGCTGCTTGAGCGCGGTACGCACTATGCCGTGCTCGACGAGCTGAAGCAGCAGGGCAAGATCCGCTACTACGGCGTGTCAGTCCACGATGCCTACGAAGGCAGTATGGCCATCGCCACCGGCAAACCGGACGTCATCCAGGTGGCCTACAGTCTGCTGCGTCAGGACCCCCGCGAGGAGCTGTTGCCGCTGGCCCAAGAGGACGACATCGGCCTGATTATCCGCGAGCCCCTCGCTAGTGGCATGCTGACCGGCAAATACACTGCCAGCGCCACCTTTGGCGAGGGCGACATGCGCACCGAGTGGCCAACAGAATACCTCGCTATGCAGGCCCAGCTTGCCGAGAAAGCGCGCTTCCTGGTTACCCCCGAGCGTACACTGGCGCAGGCGGCGCTACGCTTCGTCCTCGATGCCCCGGAGGTCTCGGTGGTCATCCCCGGCATCAAGACCGTGGTGCAGGCCGTGGAGAATCTCGCCGCTAGCGACCTCCCAGGCTTGACGGAGGACGAGCACACGGCCATCCGTGAGCTGCTGGAAGACATGCTGGACGAGATCTTGTAGGGCATCACGCTGCTGTGGCGTAGAGGTGTAGAGAGGAACACGTTCATGAGACTTGAGTATGATGCCGAGGCGGATGCTGCCTATATTCGCTTCTCTGAGATACCAAGTAGCCGCACGGAAGAGGAATCCGATGTGTGCATGGTGGATTTTGATACTGCCGGCAACTTGGTGGCCATTGAGTTGCTCTCTGTTTTCGGCTTTGCGGGTGCCTCCCTCTATGCTCTTGTCCGGAAGGGGTTGCTTTCCCAGCAAGACGCCGAGCGGTTATTGAGGGAACTCCGTCACGCACTGGTCACGACGTAGCATACCAAGTGAAGCCCGACTAGAGCCTCGCCTGACAGGGGCATGGAGCTGACTGCAATAATGACCAATCCATTTTTCGACCATCCTATCCTCAATTCCCCCTACGATTACCCGGTGAGGCACTGGGAGCTTGATGACCAGGGTCAGCCGACACAACGGATTCTCGACAGCCGTCGCCGCGCGGAGTTTATCACGCCGATTCCCAAGCCCAGGAAGCGCAAAGGGTCAGACGCACAACCACAGCTCGTGTTCGACGAAGGCAAAGGGCTGTCCACCCAGGCACAGCAGTACGACCATACGGCCATTATCAATGCCGTGCGGCAAGAGGTTGATCAGTGGCGCCGCCAGCCGAATCCACACCACTGGCAAGTCACGCCTGAAACCGCCCGTCTGCTGCAGCATTGGCGGCAGCACCAGTTCAGCAACATCCGGCCCTTCTTCTGCCAGGTGGAGGCGGTTGAAACCGCCATCTGGCTGACCGAGGTCGCCCCGAACGCTACGAGGGGAAAATCTTTCCTGGAACACCTGGCCAATGCCAATAACGACGCCAACCCGGAACTCATGCGGCTGGCGCTGAAACTGGCCACCGGTGCTGGCAAGACTACCGTCATGGCCATGCTGATTGCCTGGCAAACCATCAATGCGGTGCGTCGGCCCAACAGCAAGACGTTCACGCGCGGTTTCCTGATCGTCGCACCAGGCCTGACTATCCGCGATCGCCTGCGCGTGCTCCAGCCCAATGACCCGGACAGCTACTACGCCAGTCGTGAGCTGATTCCGAGCGACATGCTGGGCGATCTGGAGCGTGCCAAGATCGTCATCACCAACTACCACGCCTTCAAGCTGCGCGAACGGCTGGAGCTCTCCAGAGGTGGTCGCGCGCTGCTCCAGGGCCGGGGCGAGGCACTGCACACGCTCGAAACCGAGGGGCAGATGTTGCAGCGGGTGATGCCCGAGTTAATGGGCCTGAAAAACATCCTGGTCATCAACGACGAAGCACACCATTGCTATCGCGAGAAGCCGGAGAAAGACGATGACGGCGATCTGAAGGGCGACGACAGAAGAGAGGCCGAGAAAAACAACGAGGCCGCACGCGTCTGGATCTCCGGCCTGGAAGTGGTCACGCGCAAACTCGGTGTGACGCACGTCATCGACTTGTCGGCCACGCCGTTCTTCCTGCGCGGTTCTGGCTACGCCGAGGGCACCCTGTTTCCCTGGACCATGAGCGACTTCTCGCTCATGGATGCCATTGAGTGCGGCATCGTCAAACTGCCGCGTGTGCCAGTGGCCGACAATATTCCCGGCGGGGAGATGCCCAGGTTCCGTAACCTCTGGGAGCACATCCGCACCCGCATGCCCAGGAAGGGCCGGGGCAAGGCGAAGACCCTCGACCCGCTCAGCCTGCCGGTGGAATTGCAAACCGCCCTTGAAGCGCTCTATGGGCACTACAAGAAAACCTACGACCTGTGGGAGGCGGCGG
>WNGG01008858.1_pt1 | contig 11052 bp, 12 predicted proteins | sample 5400661 | NCBI WGS metagenome assembly WNGG01 (sample SAMN13153372, study PRJNA577476) | soil metagenome | isolation source: 100 cm soil or saprolite under Garry oak tree replicate 1 | place: USA:California | collected 2016-06-15 | reverse complement strand
CTCATCATGGCGACGCTGCCCTTCGCGCTCGTCGGGGGCTTCTGGCTGCTGTTCCTTCTCGGCTACCACATGTCGATCGCGGCTGCAGTCGGGTTCATCGCGCTGGGAGGCGTGGCAGCCGAGATCGGCGTCGTGATGCTGCTCTACGTGAATCAGGCTGTGTCGGACCGCGATGACGCAGATCGGCTCAACAGCAGCGAGGATCTGGCCGAGGCGATCGTCGAGGGGGCGGCCTTGCGCATGCGGCCGATCGCAATGACGGTCGCCGTGATCATCGCCGGCTTGCTGCCGATCATGTTCGGCAGCGGCACCGGCTCGGAAGTAATGCGGCGCATCGCGGCGCCGATGGTGGGCGGAATGATCACCGCGCCGCTGCTGTCCATGTTCGTGATCCCGGCGGCGTACTACCTGCTGCGCCGGCCTCGCGCCGCTACTGCGGCACGTGCGGAAGCACAGAGAACCGCCATTCGGGAGGAGCCATGACCTGTAATGGATCTTGCAGCAAGCCTTGCCGCGGGGCTTCCGAATACTGCGGTGTCATACGTTCTTCGTTGACCTAGTAAGGTGAAAACCATGAAAGCTACGTTCATAGCGGCAATACTGACAATTGGCTTCGCATCGTCCGCGATTTCCATCGCCGCACAAAGCGAGTCCGCGAAGGAGGATTGCTTTCGCAAGCACGCGCAGTTGATGGACAAGCCCGCCGTCAAAAACATGCGAGATTGCTGGCGCACACACGGGTATTTGATGGAAAGGTCGTAGGCAACTGCCGGATGAGTTGAAGTGAGTTGCCCTGAGCGTCCGCAGCCTGGCGTACACGGTCGGCTGTTTCCTTGCCGGTAGAGCCGCCGGGCTGCAGGCGCGATCTTGATTTTTAACCCCTGATACAAGGAAGCATTGACATGAAAACAGCGAACTGTTTTTCTCTCGCAGCGGTTCTCGTGCTCTGTGTCGCGACGATTCCCTTGAGCCGCGCCCAGGGCATGGGCGGCATGGATATGAAAGACATGGACATGAAGGGGATGGAGATGAAGAAAGGCGACAAGGCGAAAAAGTCGGCCGAGACCAAGTCGCACAAAGGGGTCGGCGTCGTGAAGTCGGTCGATGGCGAGAAAGGGACGGTCAGCATCGCCCATCAGCCGGTGACGAGCATGAGCTGGCCTGCGATGACCATGACCTTCAAAGCGAAGGACAAGGCAATGCTCGAGCGCATCAAGCCCGGCGCGAAGGTCGAATTCAGCTTCGTGCAGTCCGGGAAAGACTACATCGTGACCAAAATCAAGTGAGCGACGATATGTTGCGGGGATAAGCATGCGAATGCCGGCGCCGCTGCACGATGAGAGCGGCCGTACCTAGCATCACCCCGGATCTGAACGAGATTGCGGATTACGCGGGGCGTTTACGTGCTTCCAGCTCCGCAATACGCGCTTCGAGCTCGGCGAGCTTCGCCTGCGCGCGCTCGAGCAGCTTTTTCTGCACCTCGAAGTCCTCGCGCAGGACTAAGTCCAAGCGGTCGAACCAGGCGGCGAGCAAGGCCCGCAAGTTCTTCTCCACGTCCTGCGCCGGCGAGTCACGCAGCGCCTCGTGAACGCGATCGCTAAGCTCGTCGAACACGCGTTTCTCGATCATCGACGGAAGGTAGCACTAGGTACGCTGCACTAGATTCGGGCGGCCAATAGCATTCCGCGCACCAAGACGGGGCGCGTAACTTCCAGTCGAATTGCAACTCATTGAAGTTAAAAATCAAATCGGCTGGCACAGGAGATGCTAAGAAGTGCGGTGCAATTTAAACCTACCTCAAGGGAGATCCTGATGCGCAAGTCCATCCTGTCGCTTTCGGCCACCGCTGCTCTCGCCTTTCCGGCGATCTCCGTGGCCCAGCAAGCGGCGCCCGCTGTTCCAACGCTCGACAAGGTCCTAGATGCGTCGGGTATTTCGGTAACCGGCTACCTCGACACTGCCTACCAGCATGCCAACAGGGACATCGAGACCGGATTCTCGCCTCGGGTGTTCGACTCGCAGAACAACTCGTTCGTGCTTCACCAGTTCGGCCTGCAGGTCGCCAAGCAGCCGAAACAGGGCATCGGGGGCCTGGTCAACATCACCGCCGGCAAGGACGCCCAAGTAATCCATGCCTTCCCTGAAGCCACTAGCCCCGGTAACTCTTTGTCCTCTACATCCATGTTCGACATTACCCAAGCCTTCGCGCAGTACGCGAGTGGTCCCGTTACGGTCATGGCGGGCAAGTTCGTTACGCTTCAGGGGTCGGAAGTAATCTGGAGTCCGAGCAACAACAACTTCTCCCACTCGATCCTGTTCGGCGCCATCCCGTTCACCCACACCGGCGTGCGCGTCAGCTATGCGGCGGCCGACACGGTCACCCTTTACGGCGGTCTCAACAACGGTTGGGATCAGCTGACAGACGCAAACAAGGGCAAGACGGTCGAGCTCGGCGCGACGTTCACGCCCATCAAGCCGCTGTCGATCACTGTCTCGGATTACAGAGGTCAGGAGCCCACCGGTGGCGGCGAGAACGGCACTCGAAACAGCTTCAACTTCGTCGCGAGTTACACGGTGATGGAGCCCTTGACCCTCGGATTCGAGTTCCTGAAAGTCGACCAGAAAAACGCTATCTCCGTGGATCCGGCGGCGGCGGGGACGCGCATCGACGCGAAGTACACCGGCGTGGCTGGTTATGTCACGTACATGTTCATGCCGAAAGTGCGGGGCGCGCTGCGTCTCGAGTCGTTCGACGACAAGGATGGCTTCCACTTCGGCTTCCCGGCGTTGACGACTTCGGCGACGAAGTACAGGGAAACTACCCTGACTCTAGGCTACCTTGCGGCCGACAACCTCGAGGTACGCGGCGAGCTTCGCATGGACCGCGCCACCCAGCCTGTTTTCACGGATGGCGCCAACTTCAGCAAGAGCTTGACCACCTTCGCGATCCAAGCGCTCTACAAGTTCTGATCGGCGAGGAGACAGCCAACCCCACTAGGGAACACACCCATGAAACTGGTTACCGCAATCATCAAGCCGTTCAAGCTCGACGAGGTGCGAGAAGCGCTGTCGGCGATCGGCGTGCAGGGGATCACCGTCACCGAGGTGAAGGGCTTCGGGCGCCAGAAAGGACACACCGAGCTCTACCGCGGCGCGGAATACGTCGTCGATTTCCTACCGAAGGTGAAGGTCGAGGCGGCGATCAAGACGGAGCTGCTCGAGCAGGCGATCGACGCCATCGAGAAATCGGCGAACACCGGCAAGATCGGCGACGGCAAGATCTTCGTGTTCGATCTGGAAAAAGTCATCCGCATCCGCACCGGCGAGACCGATGCGGCGGCGCTCTAAGGGAGAAACGACATGAGGAATCTACTAGCACGGCTGGCGCTGCTCGGATCGCTCGCCGCATTTGTCGCCGCGGCCAGCTCCGCGCTGGCGCAAGACAAGCCGCCCGCTCCAGGCGCCGAAGCCAAGCCCGCCGCGGTAGCACCTGTAGCACAGCCGGCGGCACCGGCCGCCGCGCCGAAATGCGGTGACAAGGGGTTCGACTGCAACAAGGGCGATGTCGCCTGGATGATGACCTCAACGGCGTTCGTGCTTCTGATGACCGTACCAGGTCTCGCGCTTTTCTACGCCGGGATGGCTCGTACGAAGAACGCGCTGTCGACGGTGATGCAGAGTTTTTCCATCTTCTGCGTCGTCGCCGTGCTGTGGGTCATCTATGGCTACAGCGTTGCTTTCACTGCCGGCAACCCTTTCTGGGGTTCATGGGACAAGGTGTTCATGCTCGGTGAAGACCCGGCCACCGCTGTGGCGGCGACCTTCAGCAAGGGGCAGTACCTGCCGGATTTCGTGTACTGCATGTTCCAGCTGACCTTCGCTGCGATTACGGTCGCGCTGATCTGCGGCGGCTTCGCGGAGCGCTTCAAGTTCTCTGCGATGATCCTCTTCGCGATCCTGTGGTTTACCTTCGCGTACCTGCCTGTCGCGCATATGGTGTGGTATTGGGATGGCCCGGATGCTTATACGACCGTGAAGGCAGCTGAGGAAGCCAACAACCATGCCGGCTTCATTTTCCAGAAGGGTGCTCTCGACTTCGCCGGTGGCACCGTAGTCCACGTCAACTCCGGTATCGCGGCGCTGGTATGTGCCCTGATGCTCGGCAAGCGTAACGGCTACGGCAAGGTGCAAATGGCCCCGCACAGCGTCATGATGACCGCGATCGGCACCGGCATGCTGTGGATGGGCTGGTTCGGCTTCAACGCGGGCTCGGCCCTGGAAGCCAATGGCGGCGCCGGAATCGCGTTCTTCAACACATTGTTCGGCACCGCCACCGCCGGTGTTGCCTGGGCGCTTACCGAGTGGATATTCAAGGGTAAACCGAGCCTCCTGGGGATCTGCTCAGGGATCGTCGCGGGTCTGGTGGCAATTACGCCAGCGGCCGGTTATGTCGGACCGGTGGGAGCCTTTGTCACCTGCGCCATCGCCGGCGTGCTCTGCTTCTTCGCCGTGACGAAGGTCAAGGCATGGCTGGGCTACGACGACTCGCTCGACACCTTTGGCGTGCACTGCATCGGCGGGATTATCGGGTCTCTGGGCACCGGCATGTTCGTCAATCCGAAGTTCGGCGGCACGGGCGTCTATGACTACGTCGCCAATAAGGTAGGCGATTTTGACGCCATGGCGCAGATCGTTTCGCAGCTCTGGGACATCGGCATTGTGTTGATCTGGTCCGGAGGCGTTGCCTTCCTGATCATGCTCGTCCTGAAGTTCACGATCGGCATCCGCGCCAGCGATGAAGCACAGGAAGAGGGCCTCGACCTCGCCGATCACGGCGAAAAGGCCTACAACTACTAATCGGCTTTTCTTCTCGGGAGTGAAAGGGCGCTTCGGCGCCCTTTTTTATTGCCCGAGCTTTTCCAGCAGCGCGAGGAGTTGATCGCGCTCGCCCGGGGTAAGGTGCGCGGCCACACGCCGCTCATGCACCTCGATGCGCGATTTGAGGCGCGCCACGAAGGCCCGCCCGGCACGCGTCAGCCATAGCCCGTTGGTCCGCCGGTCGCTGCCGCGGCGGCGCTCGATCAGGTCTCGCGCCTCGAGCGCATCGATTACCCCCACCATGGTCGAGCGATCGAGCCCCACCGCGTCGGCGAGGCGGCTCTGCGTAACGCCGGGATTGGCTTCGACGAGGAGCAGCATTCCGGCGCGCCCCGGCGATAGCTCCGCCACGCTCGAGGCGAAATCGCGGAACACCGCCCGTTGCGCGAGACGCAGGCGGTAGCCGAGCAAGCCGAGCAGCACGCCCGGCTTAAGCGGCGCGCCGCGGGGCATTTGTTTGGAGTCCAAACAATCTGCTAAGATCGTAGCGCTTCCCCCGGCGCGCATGCAAGTCACGCCCAAAGGCCACGGCGCAGGAATTCCGATGAGGCTGTGCAGATTCGACGATGACCGGCTCGGACTGGTCGATGGCAGCGACGTGCTCGATGTGAGCGCGGCGCTCGATGCGCTGCCAGCGCGGCCCTGGCCGCAGCCGCCGGCCGATGCGCTTATCGCGGGCTTCGACAAAGTGCTCGCGCGCGTGCGCCAGCTCGCGCCGCAGGCCCCGCGTCGCGCGCTCGCGTCGGTGCGGCTGCGAGCCCCGGTCGCCAATCCGTCCAAGATCGTCAATGCGCCGATCAATTACCAGGCGCATATCGATGAGGCAAAGCGCGACCAGGGCATCGCCCATGGGCGCGAGATCAAGACCATCGCCGATTGGGGGCTGTTTCTCAAAGCGACGAGCTCGCTCATCGGCCCGGGCGAGCCGATTCGCCTGCGGTTTTCGGAGCGGCGCAACGACCATGAAGTCGAACTCGCGGTGATCATCGGTCGCACGGCGAATCGCGTCGCGCGCGCCGATGCGCTCGCATACGTGTGCGGCTACGCGATTGGACTGGACATGACGGTGCGCGGGACGGAATTTCCGAGCTTTCGCAAATCGATCGACACTTACAGCGTGCTCGGTCCGTGGCTGGTGACGCGCGACGAGGTGCCCGACCCCAATTCGCTCGACCTGTGGCTCACGGTGAACGGCGAGCCGCGACAGCGCTCCAACACGCGGCGCATGGTCTACGACGTGCAGCGGCTGATCGAGTATGCGACGACCTTCTATACCCTGCACCCTGGTGACGTAATCTTCACCGGCACGCCGGAAGGCGTCGGACCGGTCAAGCCGGGTGACGAGATCCGCGCGGGAATCGAACGCATCGGCGAGCTCACGATTCAGGTCGCGCCCGACTACGCAGGATGAACGCGGTCGACCAGCGTGAAATGCTGGCGCGCGAGCTCTCGCGCAAGGACTAGAATCTCGCCTTTTCGAGGATTGGCATGGCTTACACGATCTCCCTGTGGACGCCGCCCGCATTGCCGGTCGCAGGCAGTTCCGACAGGTTCCCGGTGCGGCGCATATTCTGCGTCGGCCGCAATTACGCCGAGCATCAGAAGGAAATGGGCGGCGACGGCCGCGAGCAGCCATTCTTCTTCCTGAAAACCGAGCACGCGCTGGTGCCGAGAGGCGGCGCAGTGCATTACCCGTCGAACACCGCGAACTACCATTACGAAACCGAGCTGGTGGTCGCGCTGGCAAAAGGCGGGCGCCGCATCGACGCCAAACGCGCGAACGAGCAGGTCTTCGGCTATGCGGTGGGGCTCGACATGACGCGCCGCGACCTGCAGCAATGGGGAAAGGATCACGGGCGCCCATGGGATTTCGGCAAGAATTTCGACGAGTCCGCGCCTTGCGGCGAGCTCGCGCCAGCGTCCAAGATCGGCCACCCCTCCCGGGGCGCGATCTGGCTCAATGTGAACGGCAAGCAGCGCCAGCGCGCTGACCTCGCTGACATGATCTGGTCGGTTCCGGAGCAGATCGCCTATCTGTCGGAGCACTACACCCTGGAGCCAGGGGACGTCATCTTTACAGGAACGCCGGCGGGAGTCGGACCGGTGAAGCCGGGCGACGAGCTCCATGCCGGAATCGATGGCGTAGGCGAACTGAGGGTGAAGATCATTCCTGCCCTGTGAAGCTGTACACCTACTTTCGGAGCTCGGCGGCGTTCCGCGTGCGCATCGCACTTAATCTCAAGCGTCTCGCGTACGAAGCGAAATTCGTGCACCTGGCGAAGGGCGAGCACCGCAAGTCCGAGTATGCGAGCGTCAACCGTCAGGCGCTGGTTCCGACCCTCGAACTCGACGATGGCACGCGCCTGACGCAGTCGCTTGCGATCATCGAATACCTCGACGAGAAGCACCCGCAGCCCGCGCTCGTGCCGAAGGATGCTCTCGGGCGCGCCAGGGTGCGCTCGCTCGCGCTGCTCGTAGCCTGCGAGATCCACCCCCTGAACAACCTGCGCGTCCTGCAGTACCTGAAGCGCTCTCTCGGGCAGAGCGAGGAACAAGTCAAGGCGTGGTACAAGCACTGGATCGAGGAGGGACTCGCGAAGCTCGAAGCCGAGCTGGCGGGCAGCGCCACGAGCGGAACGCATTGCCACGGCAACTCGCCGACTATGATCGACTGCTGCCTCGTGCCGCAAATTTTCAATGCCAAGCGCTACGACTGCGATCTGACGCCTTACCCGGTGACGATGCGGGTGTTCGACGCGTGCATGAAGCTCGACGCCTTCGACCGCGCCCAGCCTTCGAAACAGCCAGACGCCGAATGAAGACGATGGACAAGAAACCGCCGCTCACCGCGTACCGCCGCTACCATCCGGGCACACAGCCCGACTACAACTACCCGCCCTATGCCTCGACGCAGAAGCGTTGTCCGACTCAGCCGCTGGTGCTGCCGCCGCAGACGCTCTCCGAGATCACCGGGCCGCTTTTTGGCTACGACGACATCAAGCCCACCGATCACGACCTGACGCGCCAGCACAAGGGCGAACCGATCGGCGAGCGCATCGTAGTGAGCGGACGTGTGGTCGACGAAAACGGCAAACCCGTGCCGCACACGCTGGTCGAAGTCTGGCAGGCCAACGCCGCCGGACGCTATCCGCACAAAACCGACCAGCACAATGCGCCGCTCGATCCCAATTTCTCCGGTGCCGGGCGCGCGATCACCGATAGCGAGGGCCGCTACCGTTTCATCAGCATCCGGCCGGGCGAGTACCCCTGGCGCAATCACCACAACGCCTGGCGGCCAGCGCACATCCATTTTTCCCTGTTCGGGCGGGCGTTTCTCACCCGCATGGTGACGCAAATGTACTTTCCCGGCGATGCGCTGCTGCCTTACGACCCGATGTTCACCTGCATCGCGAACCAAGCCGCGCGCAACCGGCTCGTCTCGGTCTTCAACTGGGAAACGACCATCCCCGAGCAGGCTCTTGGGTACCGCTTCGACATCGTGCTCCGCGGCCGCGAGGAAACGCCCATGGAGAGAATGCCATGAGCCTTCATGCTATCGGGAGCCAGACCGTCGGCCCGTATCTTCATATCGGACTGAACTGGCTGACCACCCGCACGATCGCCCGACCCGGCGTGCGCGGCGAGCGGGTCTCGCTCCAGGGACGGCTCATCGACGGCAACGGCGCCGGGGTGAGCGACGGACTGATCGAGGTCTGGCAGGCAAACTCCGAGGGGAAGTATGCCCATCCCGAGGACCGGCAGAGAAAGCCGCTCGAGAAGGGTTTTCGCGGCTTCGGGCGCATCCCGACTGACGCCAAGGGCGCTTTTCGCTTCAGCACCATCAAGCCCGGCCGTGTGCCGGGTCCGGCAGGAAAGCTGCAGGCGCCGCACCTGGTCGTGGCGGTTTTCATGCGTGGACTTCTCAAGCATCTGGTGACCCGCATTTACTTTCCGGACGAGCCAGCAAATGCCGAGGACCCGATCCTGAAGCTCGTCCCGGCGCCACGACGCGCCACCCTCATCGCCAAGCGCAAGGCGAAGGGCGTTCTCGAGTGGAATATCCGCCTCCAGGGCAGGAACGAAACGGTATTCTTCGACTTCTGAGCCTCGAGATTATTTCGCGCGAAACAGGGTCTTGACGGCCTCGGGGATGGCTTCGCCCCGCATCGGCGTTCCGGGCCCGTCGGTATAGCGGCCCCAAACCCGCGTCTCAGTGCCCTTCGCGAGCGCGGTGCCATCCGACCGCACAATCTCGTGCGCGACGATGAACGATTTGCCGCCAAAGCGCGCGATCCGCGAACGCACCTCGCAGCGATCGCCGTGCTCGGCAGGCGCAAGGAACTGGCATTCCACGGAAACCAGCGGCATCGCAAGATGGTCGGCGCGCATGCGTTTCGCGCCGTAACCGACCGACTCCATGAACACCCAGGTCGCCGCATCCATCCAGCGAAAATACGTCGGGTAAAAGATGATGCCCGCCGGATCGCAGTCGCCCCAATGCACCTGGCACGGAAAAATGCCGACGATGGAGCGGAATTCGCGCTCGCTCATGCCTGCCGGAACTCCATGGAAGCCCGCGATTATAAGGGTAAGCGGTTGACACAACAGGGGTATGTGGGCAGACTCCCACATTGCGCCGATTTGATGTTCAGCTTGCGGGCGCATTACAAATGCCGCTAAAGAGACGTGTCGTAGAGGCCCGTTTCTGCGCAAGCTGAACGGGCTTTTTCATTCTGGGTCACTTAGTGAGCGCTTCACCGCACACCGCGAGGCTTGAGAAGCTCCTGGGCGAGAGGATCGTGCTGCTCGATGGCGCCATGGGCACCATGATCCAACGCGCGCGCCTCGCTGAAGAGGACTATCGCGGTACCCGCTTTCGCGACTGGCAGCGCGAGCTGCGCGGCAACAACGATCTGCTCTCGCTCACGCAGCCGAGCCTAGTGCGCGAGATCCATTTGCAATATCTCGAGGCGGGCGCCGATATTATCGAGACGAACACGTTCAATTCGACGGCCGTGGCGCTCACCGACTACGGCATGCAAGATCTTGCCCGCGAATTCAATCGCGCGGCAGCGAACCTCGCCAGAGAAGCTGTGCGGCAGGCAGAGTCCAGAAACCCGGGGCGGCCGCGCTTCGTCGCCGGCGTGCTCGGACCGACCAATAAAACCGCCTCGCTCTCGCCGGACGTCAACGACCCGGGCTTCCGCGGCGTGAGCTTCGACGAGCTGGTCGTCGCTTACGGCGGAGCGCTCGAGGGTCTGCTTGAAGGCCGCGTCGACCTGCTCCTCGTCGAGACAGTGTTCGACACGCTGAACGCCAAGGCGGCCCTGTTCGCCATCGAGCAGGCTTTCGCGGCCCACGGCTTACGCATTCCTGTGGTGATCTCGGGAACGATCACCGACGCCTCGGGCCGGACTCTTTCCGGACAGACCACCGAGGCGTTCTACAACTCCGTACGACATGCCCAGCCGATCGCAGTGGGCCTCAACTGCGCGCTCGGCGCCAAGGAGCTGAGGGTTTATGTGGAAGAGCTCTCGGCGATCGCCGAGACGGGCGTTTCATGCCATCCGAACGCCGGGCTGCCGAACGCGTTCGGCGAGTACGATGATACCCCGGAGTCGATGGCGGCTCACATCGGCGAGTGGGCGAGGAACGGGTGGGTGAACCTCGTCGGCGGTTGCTGCGGTACCACCCCCGAGCATATCCGCGCCATGGCAGACGCGGTGCGCGGCGTCGCTGTGCGACCGCTGCCTACGCGTGCGCACGCGCTACGCCTCGCCGGCCTCGAGCCACTCAATGTCGGCGACGAATCGCTGTTCGTCAACGTCGGCGAGCGCACCAACGTCACCGGCTCCAAGGCGTTCGCGCGGCTCGTGCTTGCCGGGGACTTCACGGGCGCGCTCACGGTTGCGCGCCAGCAGGTCGAAAACGGCGCGCAGGTCATCGACATCAACATGGACGAGGCGATGCTCGACTCGGAGAACGCCATGGCGACTTTCCTGCGTCTCGCCGCGGCCGAACCCGATATTGCGCGCGTGCCGTTCATGATCGACAGCTCGAAATGGAGCGTGATCGAGGCCGGCCTCAAATGCGTGCAAGGCAAGCCGATCGTCAACTCGATCTCGATGAAGGAGGGCGAAGCGGAGTTTCTGCGCCAGGCGCGCCTGTGTCGCA
>WNGG01023290.1_pt1 | contig 11053 bp, 15 predicted proteins | sample 5400661 | NCBI WGS metagenome assembly WNGG01 (sample SAMN13153372, study PRJNA577476) | soil metagenome | isolation source: 100 cm soil or saprolite under Garry oak tree replicate 1 | place: USA:California | collected 2016-06-15 | reverse complement strand
TGTCGTCTGGCTCCCCACGATAGGGTCCGCTGTTTGCCCGCTTTGTAGACTGCGACGGCGTGTGCTGTGTGGTGTTTGCATTTGGGGCAGTAGGTGTTGATCTCTTTTGGATACTTCGTTTTTTCTTTCACCGTGGGGGAAGGCTGGTTTGGGGGCGGGGGCGTCCTTTTATCCATTATCCCCGTGGCTTGGTCTTACCTCGACTGCTGTGCCTTGTCGTATTAGGCTCTCAGCATTCTCGTAGGGAAGAACGGCGATGTCTTCTTTGATGAATGGTCCGTGAGTTTTCAGGTCAACGCCTATGATAGAGGGCATGTCTTTGACGAATCGAAGTAGTAGGTTGTCCTTCTTCTTCTCTGGAGAGTTAGAGGGCTCTATTCCCTGAACCGTGTCTTCTTTGAACTTTCTATAGTGGCGGGCAAGAGTGGAGAGTTCTTCTTGGGCCCACTTCTCGGAGGAGTGGGCGGTGACTTGGGTGTCAGTCTGGGATGCGAGCCAGATTTTCGCGACTCTCCGGTCGATGAGCTCGACCGCTAGTCGTTCTATCCGCTTTGTTTCTTCGTCTAGAAGGATGGCTTTGAGTGATCGTTGGTCCAGATTTCTCTGAGCTTCCTTCAATCTTCGGATGTAAGCAGCTACGTCTCGAAAGAACTCGGGTCTGAGTTCTTGTAGGTCGGCGCTGTGGAACTCTCGTCGCCATGCTTCAATGGTCTCATCATAGATAGTGGCCGTGGGACCGCATCTCTCTGTACAATGGGGCTACCTTGACGGGCTAATAATATCTTGATAGTGGTTTAGGCGGTGGGCTCTGCTCGGTGCTTGCAGAGAAGGAGCATGCCCGCGGCGGATGGCAGCTTGACGATCTCGTCGCGATATGGACCGAACCGTTCTTCCCCGAGTCTAAAGCTTGGTGATTCCTTGACCTTGACCGTTATTTGGCCCTGGAATGCTACAGGTTCTGTGAACGGGTCGAACTCGTCAAGTCTTTCTTCTGGAACTTTCATCGCCAGCAATCCTGTGTGGCCGTTGAGGGTTCCAGGCATTCTGATTAGTCTGTGAATATCCGTTGTCACGACCGAGTCTATCTTTGCCGATTTTTTCTCGACGGCCTTTGACACTAGGGTCTTCCATGTGGACATTCCGACGCCCTTCACGGAACTCCAGAATGGTTTCCTGAGCAGATCTTCCCTGTCCCAGGACTTCAGGGCGCTGACCTGCGTCGAGGTCAGGCCCATCTGGTCGATCTCGCTTCCGAGAATATCATAGATTCCGGCAACGATTCGTCCTCTCCAGCCTGGCTGACCCATCAGTGGGCCTCCTGCTACCCTTGTCCCGCCGACACTTGTCTCCTCCAGTTCGTGAAGCTGTGGATCCAATCCCTGAGCCAGAAGGTAGTCTGCTATTTCCCTGCGTTCTTCTTCTCCAAGCTGTGAGGTCTGCTTGGAGTAAACGTGAACGTGGTATCCACGGTGCCCTGAAAAGAATAGTCTCGTATCTTCATGATCTATTCCAAGATCTGTGTAGAGCATCTCGAGCAGCTTTGCAGTCTCCTCCTTCGCTTCTTGGAGGCATCTATCGCAGAGCCATGTCTGCTCTTCCATTCTGTCATTCTTGCATTTTGGGCAGAGCTTCGGGGCTCCTCCTTTTCCTGCTGTGCCGCAGGCTTTGCATTTCCAGCTGTCGTGTTTCGGTTTGCATGGTGTGTTGAGATGGTCTGCGTCGATATCGAAGACCAGATCGGCGCCTGTCCATCCTTTCTCCTCCATAGGTGCCGTGGGTTCGCGATAGTAGGCGGTGGAGAAGTAGACATGCAACGGGACGAGATCTCTGACAGCTCTAAGGAGTGATCCAAGGTCTTTGAACGAGCGGTGTCTGACCATGAACCTCCCGTTGAAGAGCAGGAACCCGTATTCTCTCTCCGATGGGCTTGGAGGCGGGTCCAGCTGTCTGTTCGGGTCGAGGTAGTATTGTTGGAATTTCTGTCTGATGGCTTGTTCAGCTGGGTTCACGTTTTGGCCCCCGTCCGGTCAAGACTCTAGCTTTTCGCTTGTAGTAGCTCAATGGGTTTCGGATCGTCTCGCAGATCTCGTCCGGCTTGTAACAGACTCCATGTGTTTTGAGGGTCGTGCACATGGGGCAGGTGTACTTTGTTCTTCCACCTCTCTTGCCCGCGATGTGCTCGACTTGGTAGCGGGTCATTCTCTCTGAAAAGTCGCTGGCGGGCTTGAATGTCTTGACGATCTCCTCTTCTCCTGCTCCGATATTGACAAGGAATGATGCGAGGGTGAATCGGCCCATATGTTGCACGTTTTTCCCCTCTGCAAGATCGTCTATGAGATGTCTGACGCATGGAGGCATTGCCTCGGGCGTGGGCACTTGTGGAAGTTCGTAGTGGGATGGAATACCCAGCCATTTTGTAATGAGTCCTCGGGTCCGCTCGACTTTCGGCTGCAATATCTTCGGTACTTCGCCGGGAAGCTTTCCGGTCCGGTCCACTATTCGCGTTCTGACTTCCTCCTCGAGCAGACGGGCTAGTTCTTCTCGGGTCGCGTAAACATTACCGTGGTCGAGAATTCTGTTCGGCAGTTTCCATCGCGGCTCTTTTAGATGAACCGAATTCCTCAGGTAGTCGGCGAGTGCGATGGCGAAATCGTAGAATCTCTTTCCGGGCTGGGCGTCGATTTTCTTTAGCTTCCAGCCGAAAGTCGTTCGGGCGATGTAGTCTAGTTTCTCTGGGCTTTCCTGTCGGAGGAGTTCGTAGGCTCTCTTGGCTTCTGCGAGCGCGAATCGTCTCTGCGCTCTTTCCTCGCCTGTAAGGCTGAGGATTAGGTTCGAGACTGGGAAGGAGAGGATCTCAGCGTTTTCGTTTTCGAACTCGTTCGAGACTCTTCCTTTTGAGAGAGCTTCTTCTAGCCTTTTTTCTGCTCTTTCTAGGACTGGGCTGAAGTCTGGTGTCGCGATGTCTTCGATGGAGATTCCTAGTTCTTTGATGTAGTCTGAGGCTTCGTTGAGGAAGGGGTATTTCGCCAGGTCAGCCTTTGTTAACATCAGGTTCTTCTTATTCGGCTTCTATTCTTGGGGCGAGATAATAAAGAAGTCTTCCTTGTTGGGGCATTTCGAACTCGACTTTGATTGGCATGTTGGTGGAGAACTCGAGAGATGTGACTTCTGAGGCTCCTGAGCCTGCTCGTATTATCTCTCCGAGATAGTTGAGGTTGTAGGTTGCCTTCGCCGGTTCCTTAACATCTAGTTCGAGTATGGCATCGCTTCCCTTGTCGAGTTCTATCAGCGCGCTAGTCAGCTCGCCTGTTGCCCTGACGACGAATTTTTCCTGGCTTACTTCGAACTTAACGTTGTCGCTTATGGACTGTGCGTCATCAATGATGTCTCGCAGGCTTGCTGCTGTAATCTTGACTCTGGCGTTGAACGGGACCTTGGGTGTGGGAACTTCTTCGGTGGAAGGTTCGAGGGTTGGTGTTATGAATTTCCTGACGATGCTGCCTTTGAGGGTGATGTTGAGCTTCTTGTTCGCGTCATCATAAACGACCTCAATAGATTCATCGCTCTTTGTCCTTTTCAATAGTTTGAGGAGGTTTGAGACGCTGAGGCGCAGTTTGGTTGGAGCGGTGCACTCGTATGTGTCGAAGGCTGTTTTGGGCCATTCGAAGTCGACCATGGCTATGTGGGAGGGGTCCATGGAGCGCAATTTGATTCCGTCTGGTGAAGCGTTGAAGTCGGCTTCTTCGATCAGGCTGGATATCGCTCCGATTAGGTTGCGGAAGAGCCGAGCGTCGTTCATCGTAGCTTTGAACATGGGATTTGCCGGCTTCTCCTTCTTAGCCGATGTTTCGGCTATTGAGCTTTCTAGCAATTCTAGCTGTTCTCCCGCCATGTGGCTCCGCAGTTGGTACATCTAAAGAATTGCGTCGAGGACTCGTCTCCACCCCTCGTCTGGACGAGCCAGTAGAACGCCTCGTGATTGTTGCACTTGGGGCATTCGGCCTTGGTCTTCGGAAGAGTCCGTATCTTCTGTTCTTCGCGCCCTATCACGATGATTTTCTCTCTCTCGTGGGACAGCCTACTGACCTGCTTGTCGCCGCGGCTGCTCGTGTAGCCGCATTTTCCGCAGGCCATGAACACCTTCTTCTCTCTCTTCGCGGGTAATAGCGTGGACCCGCATTTCGGACAGAACTGCAAAACACGTTCGCCCCGTATAGGGCTCGGCGACGAATTTATTTGTTGGCTTGGAAACGCGTGTTTTTCTCGAAGAATCTCGATCTGCCGAGTAAGTGAGCGATGCGCAGGGGCTCAGGGAGCGTTCCTGTGGTCCAGGTCGTGGAAAGTATTTCCTGAAGGGTCCTGGGCAGAAGGGAACTCTTTACCTGCAACTTTTTCCTGCCAACCTTGTATGTTTTGAAACCGTTTGAATTTCGTTTTCTGGATGACGCGACCTGGATTACTGGCAACCTGGTTAAGCTCTCGATGATCTTGATGTTAAGTCGCCTTTCGGGATCGTGCGTCATAATCAATCTGAGCTCCAGAAAAAATCTAGTCTCAAGTATTGCAGATCCAATTGACCTGTTGTCTAGAATGGGGTTGGACGGAAAGACCTCAACTCCGTCCATGTAAACGCCGCCTCTCACGATCGCACCCACCAAACGTTGGGGGTTGCATAGGTCAAGTCCTAGTGTCCTGATCTCTTTCTTGACGATGAGCTTACGCGTCATGGCTGCTTTCGAAGCCTGGACAAGGCTAGGTCCGCTAGGACTGAGAAGTTCTCGCTGGGGTCAAGATTCTCGGTCTTGAGACATGATACGATCTCTTCAAGTGTGATCATTTTCTGCAACCATACGTGCCCGAGTAAAGCTTCCAGACTGTTAGCTACATCTCCTCGGCCCACTCTTCTCGGTAGACGCTTTCGCAGTCCAGCTCTTGCCGCTGCATATGCGAGAATCTTGTCCTGGACCTTGGTTCCCCTTGGCCGATGGGTGGTTTCTGTTAGGGCGATCGAGTAGGCGAAGTTCAGAAGGGAATCTCCGAACTGAGCGAGCCCAGCGTTTGTTAGAATCTTGCCAAGATCGTCATCGTTCAACTTCGATCCCCACGAGACCAGAGGATTACCGCGCTATTGAAGAATACTCATTTGAAGAGGACGGATGGTAGCGCGTTGAGCGAAGTTATTATGGTGTCGGCTCCTGCCTCCACTAATTCCTCTCGTGAATAGAATCCCTGGGGCAGCCCGATTGTTCTGGTTCCCGCGCGTTTTCCGCCGAGCATATCCACAGGCTCGTCTCCGATCACAACGCATTCTTTCGGTGCGAGATGGAAGTCCTCGATGGCTTTGAGGTACGGTTGGGATGATGGTTTGAACTCGGCAACTTGTTCTGGAGTAATCGCAGACCGGAAATAGTCGCCAAGCTTCCACATGTCCAAGCGCTTCGTGAGCCGTTTCTTTCGAACGAAAGTCACTAATCCCATGATGAATCCTTTCTGCCTAAGCTGTTCCAATAGTCTAACTAGATCGTTCCCAGGTCCTGTCTCATCCATTTTGGCGTCGAGTTTCTCGAAGAAACGCGAGCGAACCTCGTCGTCGCGTTCAAGTCCTTGTTCTCTGGCCAGGGAGACGGCGATTCCGCTTATCTTGATGGTCTCCCTTGCCACGCCTGTTGTAATCTCGTTTCGGGCCAGTTCGAGAGCCTCGTAGGCTGTGATTGAGAGATTGAATTCTCTGAGCGTTTCTTCGATCAGGGAGATCCAGAGTCTCCAGTCTCCATACAGTGTGCCATCAAAATCGAAAATGATGCCCTTCGATGGCGAAGGGCTGTCCATCGGGATTAGCTTTCAGCTTCGGCGGTTACAGCGGCACTGAATTTTTCTATGAACTCGTCAGTGTCCATGTGGACCTTTTTCGCCGCTCGCTCCAGAGCTTTCTCAGCGGACGATTCGCCTTTCATTCTTAGTGTTATGATGGGTCTGGTGAAGAGCGGGTGGGGAAGGTCGTAGCCTGCCCAGTCAACGGTCTTGTCTTCCAAGAGTGCGGCTTGCATGAGATGCCCGAAAGTGTGGCCTTCTCCTTCAACTTCGACCTTGAGGAATCCTTTCGATTTCTTTAACACGTTGACTTTCAACTTGGCACGTTTCCTCCAGCTCCGAAGTCGTCAGCTAGTCGTCTTCTTTCAACGTTTAGGCACTGCGTACAACGGAGGATTCTCCCCGAGAGTCGCTGGCTTACATCGATGACCTTGCCGCGGATGATGTCGTTGGGTTTGCAGACATCGCCCATGAACCGCTCGAATCTCGGGCTAGAATTAGAGATATGCAGCATACCAGTGAATGGTGGTTGTAGCTTGTGGCCGTCAACGACGACAATGTTGATTATGGCCATTTTCTCTTGGGCCTTTTCGACAACACCGATGATTGTGGAGCCCTCCTCAGGCACGACTGGCGGTCCGGCTGAGGCTTTTACCGATACTATGTGACGGGTGGAATCGACTGCTGCTACTCCAGTCGCGGCCGAGTAGACTGTTCCGTCTACCTCGGTTGTTCCACGGCCGGGCATGAACTCCTCTACAACACCGAGCTTTACTCCCGGAACGACGAACTGTCCATCCAGCTTCTTTATCATGGCTATTCTAGTAACCTTTCCAGGAATAGGATCATTTCCCTGGCCCGATTCTTATACCCTTGTCTTGAGACGAGATAACGCTGCGTAATTCGTATTCGTAGTTATTGCAAGAGGGCAGGCTGGACTGCGAGCCGAGAAATGGACGTCTTATTGCATCTTTTGCCCGCATTCAGGGCAGAACTTGGTCCCGGAGGCGACCGGTTTTCCACAGTTGGGACAAGGCGTCATGGCTTGTGCAGGGGGCGGGACGAACATGGTCGCTCCGCAGTTGGGGCAGAACCTCGCGCCCTGTTGGACTCCGTTTCCGCACTTGGGGCCGCTTGGGGCTGTGCCGCAGGTTGCATTTGCGCGTTCATTACCTGGGGTATGAGCACCATTCCCGATCCGAGTCCCGCGCCTGAAGAAGAACCGAGGCTCGCTCCAATATCCTTGGCGGTCTCCATCCTCAAAACGTCTGATGTAGCTGCTTTCTGCTTGATCCAGAAGAGTCTGTCTCGGAACTGGTCGGAGGTATCGATTCCTTCGAACTTGAAATCAACAAGGTCAGTCCCGATTCTTTTCAGAGCATCATTGATGTTGACCTTTACAGTTACCGATGCCTTGTCAAGCTGGGTGAACGCTGTTTGGAGATCATACTTGGACATTTCATCGATAACTCGTTCGTTGATGAATCCTCGGATGAAATCGTCCACTTGCGGAGTGCTAAAGGCGCCCTGTCCTCCAACGACCTCGTTAACGAACAGGTTCGAGTCCGTTATCCTGAGCCATGCTGTCCCGTGAACCATCAACGGAGCCAGCTCCGTTGTCTGAGCCTTCGCGCCCCACTTGCCCGCGAACTGTTTCGTGGAGACATAGATCACCGTGGCGGTGAATGGAGTCTTGCCACCGAAGAATATTCGGTATGCTGAGGTAATGAGTGGAAGGTTGAGTGTTGTAAGGGTGTGTCTGCCTGGTGGAAAGACGTCGTAGGCTTTGCCGTCTCTTAGGAAGACTGCTGTCTCGTATTCGTGAACTACTAGTTGGGCGGCGTTTGTTATTTCTTCTACTGGGTATCGCCAGACGATATCGTCGGGGCCTGCGCCTCGCCATTCTATGACTTGTGGCATTACTGCTGGACTCCTAGGATTACGTCTTTGCGTCCGTTATAGGCGGTTTCAAGTGCGTCGACGGCTTTCATCGCATCGGAGATCTTTCCCTTCGCGTCTTGAACATGTCCATTGTCTACAGAATCTTTGAGCCCTTGGATGGCGGTTGTTACACTGTCGGTCATCTGTAGGAGTTGATAATCATAGTCCATCATCCGGTCCAAGTCAGGCTCTTTGACCTTTGTGACGTCAAAGAAGCCGGCGTATCCGTACTCTGAATGGTTGATCCGTTCAACAACCCTATCGAGCCGGGCCATCAAATGATCCGTGTCGTCCCACGTGTCATTGATACCCTGGTTTACCAGGGACCTGTAAGTGTCCTTTGCTTGTGATTCTGCACTGGACAGTTTCTGGTAGATCTGGTTTCTGAGAAGCTTATCTGACTCACGACGTATCTCTTTCTCCTTGTATCCGTGAAAACCTGGAATCATGAGCATGATTTTCTCTTGGAGATTGGTCTGGGATTTGGCCCTGTCGTAAAATGCGCTGCTGCTCGGCTGGCTCAAACTCTGAACCTTTCCTTGATAATCAGTTTTCTTGTGCTAAGTTACTTTTAAGGGTGTCAAAACCAACGCGGGTGAAATTTGGGACTAGTTTTTTTTTCAGATTCTTAATGAGCAGCAGTGAGATGGTCTAGTCCACGGAAGCGTTTGTCTTAGAGATCGAAAAATGAATGGGTGACGATTAGTCTAGGGCACTGGTTACAGAATGGCTATGTCGAGATTCACGGGTTGAAGGCTTTGCGCAGATGAAGACTATCAGTCAGGAAGAACCTGTTGCACGAAGCCGTTTCATCGATTGTCCCAGCTGCAAGACTCATACTCTCAAACTCAAAAGAGTTGTCCAAGTCGGACGATGCAAGAGCTGCAACGATTCATACAAGATCGTAATAGTATACGTCAAGGAAGGAAAGAAACCAAAGTCTGCGACGAAAACAGAACCTGCGAAGACAGTGCCGAGCCCGGACGCAACACTGCCCTCTTGGCAGGTGCCCTCAGACAGTTCCCTTTTCGGATCACCGTCAACAGAGACAAAACCTATCTTCTCGGATACTAGTTCTATTTTCAACCAGGACGACACGAATAGAGAGACTCCGACAGGTAGCGAACAATAAAAGTCTCACAACTGCTTCGACTGCCAAACACCCACGTTTCCACAGGGAGCACTCATGCCTCGCGAGATGCTTGAACAATACCCCCCTTTTTCGCCGAGTAGATTTGCTGTCTGGCAGGGATAATAGGCGAGACAGGCTGATCAGGGCATAGTCTGGGCTTGCTTGGCTCAGTCGTTATCTTGCTCTATCCGGCGATTCTCGAATGATTTTCGGGCGAGATTTTATGGTAGTCCCAGATTCGAGATCAGGGCTGATTTTGGGCTCAGAAGATAGCGTGGCATGATGGTACAGTTACCAACGGTCGTAGTGTACGAATTTTTCGACAGGCTTCCTCTTGGGATGGCCGAGTCTAACGGCTGGATACCCAAGATATACGAGACAGCCTATCTTAACGTGCTCCGGGATCCCGAGGATCTTTTTGACCTCCGGCTCTCCACGTGTCGAGGTGGACCCGTGAACGGTCAGGCACGTGGCAAGACCTAGAGCGTGGGCTGCCAGCATAAGGTTCTGTACTGCTGGATAGATGCTCGCATACCTCACCTCCTCGCTTTTTCCTACACGGTCAAGATCAACACAACAATAGATTATGACAGGCACGTTCTCGGTGTTTCGAAGCATCTCCGTAGCCTCATCATACACATCTCTCATCCGAGCAGACATCCCCGGGATACCGGCAAGTCTGGCTAGCCAAGTCCTCAGCATTGGTTCCTTGAGACGGGCTTTCACCTTCGGATCACGGACCACAACAAATTCCCACGGCTGAGTATTACTTCCGGAGGCAGCTTTGGACGCGGACTCAAGGACGGTTTTCAGCTCGTCCTCGTGGATTGGGTCAGGCTTGAATTTCCTGACTGACCTAAGCGAGTTGATCCCATCTAGTAGCGACATCTCACTCGGCACGACGACGAGGACTCCATTCAAGGTTAAAGACTCTCTTTCCATAACATGAACACCACCAATTGTCTAGTTCTCAAAATGAGCGATTGAAAATCGCGGTCGACCTCGACGGAGTCCTCGCCGAGACAATGGAAGCATGGTGCAAACGCGCCAACGAATTCCTTGGCACAAACTTCAAGCTCGCCGACCTGGATACGTGGGCGTCCTGGCACAAGCTAGGAATCAGCAGGGAACAATTCTTCCAGTTCCTAGACGAGGCATGGGACGACTGGGAAAGCATCCCACCCACAGAACCAAGACTGGCAGAAAAGGTCCGAAAAATAGCCCGCTTGGGACAAATCGACGTCGTAACAGGACGAAGCAAGGAAAGCGTTAGCGCAGCCAAGAGCTGGCTCACCGACCACAAAATACCATACCAACGATTCGTACGAGTCCCCGGATGGAAAGACAAGATGTTCCTAAACTACGACGTCTACATCGACGACGCCCCGGAACTGATGCCCCTGATCTCGCGCAACCCGAAAATGTGGGGAATACTCTACAGCCGGCCATGGAACAGAACCGTCCCAGAACTACGACAAGTCTTCAGAGTCGAAAGCTGGACAGAAATCTCAAAACTGCTCGAACAAATACGACGTTGAGATTAGAGCGCAGCCTTCTGACCTTACAAACACTCACGGACTCTGCGAGAAGAAACACCGATGTTGCTTCGAGAATAATCCACCTGTGGAATCTTTATACCGAATCACACCTTCGCATAAGATTCCGGGCAAGGTCTGACAGTGAAAGGCGAGTATAACGTTCCAGAAGATGTATTCTACACGAAAGAACACGAATGGGTCCGGCTTGAAGGAGACAAGTGCAGAGTGGGTGTAACCGACTATGCCCAGAACTCATTGCACGAAGTCGTCTATGTGGACCTCCCGAAGGTAGGCTCGAAGGTCTCCCAGATGCAGAGCATCGGCACAGTCGAATCGGTAAAAGCCGTTGCCGACGTCTATTCCCCAATCTCAGGCATGGTGCTCGAGGTAAACAACACGCTCTCGGACGCTCCCGAGCTGGTCAACAAGAGCCCCTACGGTGAAGGATGGATCACGATGATCATGCCAGAAGATCTGAAGAAAGAGCTGCCGGGTCTCATGAAAGCCCTTGGCTACAAGGACTTTTTGAAGAAAATAACGGAGAAGAAATAAGGATTAGAAGAACGATACTTCTAGTCGCCTAGGAAGTTTATCTTCGAGCCCTCCAATCTATCAACGGCTCAGTGGCGTC
>WNGG01011705.1_pt1 | contig 11053 bp, 9 predicted proteins | sample 5400661 | NCBI WGS metagenome assembly WNGG01 (sample SAMN13153372, study PRJNA577476) | soil metagenome | isolation source: 100 cm soil or saprolite under Garry oak tree replicate 1 | place: USA:California | collected 2016-06-15 | reverse complement strand
AACGGTCCGCCATCGCAGCCCTCCTTCGTCGCCTAACAACCCTTCATATGCCGGCAGAGGGCCAGAAGGTTGTCACCACGAGACGGACGCCGTCGGCGTCGAGCCGATTGCCGCTCACCCAGCCTGGCAGATGGCTGAAGTAAGCTTTACTTTTGCAGCGTCCTGGCGCTTGTGCTGTGGCCTGTCGCGGACGGAGGCGGCCTTGGTGGGGCTCCTGTCACGTCTTTTCGCTCTGCACGGCACCCGTCGTGCAAAGCGCCCACGCAGGGTCGGCCCGCGGCCGGTGACTCCGAAAGGCGTAAAGCGGGGACGTCGTGCCAAGCGTCCGCTGAGCGACATGGCGTACAGCCTGACGCGCTCCCTGAACGCGAGGAAGCGCTCAGCCGCGAGCATAAGGCACGTCTATCACCACGGAACGTGCACCGTGAACCACCGGTCGCCGGAAGCGGCTGCCAAGTGCAAAAGAACCTACTAGCGCCGCGCGGCGGCGGCCCACGATCGGCCGAAGGCGCCCCGCCGTGCCGTAGCGCCCCGCCCTGTCGCAGCCGCGCGCCGTGCCGCAGCCGCGCGCCGTGCCGCAGCCGCGCGCCGCTTTCGGCCACGCCGCTTGTGCCACACCGGGAGCGCGCCAGCGCGCCGAGGCTAGCGACAGCAGGCGTGAGCCGTTCGGGATCCAGCAGCCGTCGCTTATCCGGCGGCGCGCCTGCCAACGGTGGTTGCCGAAGGTCAGGGCTGTGGCACAGAGCACCTGCCGAAGTACGGTCCGTTGCGTGCAGTCATCCCAGGAGTGACACGTGCAGCCTTTCCGCGATCTCAACGAATACACCGCCCTGCCTCGCGCCACCGCGCTGCGCCTGTCACCCGACGGCAGACGACTCGTCGCTGCGGTGCAGACCCGGGCACCCGATGGCAAGAAGCACGTGACGAGCCTTTGGCTGATTGACCCGGGCGGCGATGGGGCCGCGAAGGCGCCGGAGGGTCCTGAAGCCGTCCGGTCCGCCGCGCCGCGGCGGCTTACCCGATCAGCCGTCGGTGAGGCCGCGCCGGCGTTCTTGCCGGACGGTTCGCTGCTGTTCGTCTCCAGTCGGCCGGACCCGGCCGCCGCGCCTGGCGGCGGCCACGGCGCGGGCCCCGGTGCCGGTGCCGGAGACGGCGTCGGCGTCGGCGACGCCGTGCCCGCCCTGTGGCTGCTTCCCTCCGGCGGCGGAGAGGCACGCCAGATCGCGAGCAGGCCCGGACCTGTCACGGCAGTGGCAACCGCACGCGACGCGACGCTGATTGTCTTCGCAGCGGCCGCGTTACCAGGCACTTCTGGTCCGGACGAAGACCGCAAGCGGCGCCAGGCCCGCAAGGACGCCGGTGTCACGGCGATCCTGCATGAGTCCGCACCGGTGCGGCACTGGGACCACGACCTCGGGCCGGACCAGCTGCGGTTTTTCGCAGCACCCGCGCCCGGCACCGGCGAGGAGCGGGTCACCGAGCCTCGTGACCTGACTCCGGACCCGGGCCGTGCGCTGGACGAGCAGGCCTTCGCGGTCAGCCCGGATGGGGCGACCGTGGTGACCGGCTGGGAAGTCGACGATCACGCTGACCCTGGTGCCGCTGCATGAGGATGGGCCGCCCCGCGACCTGCTGACGGCCCTGGATCGCCGGCCGGTTACTGCCGCGTGGGCCGCGGACTCGCGGGCCGTCTACTTCACCGCCGATGACGAGGGCCGGTGCCCGGTCTTTCGCGCAGACACCGCAACCGGGGAGATCATCCGGCTCACCGCGGACCACGGCGCCTACAGCGAGCTGTGCCCCGCGCCGGACGGTCGGCACGTGTACGCCCTGCGTTCCGCGGTCGATGCGCCGCCGGCGCCGGTTCGGCTGGATGCGGCCAGAAAAGACCAGCAACCGACACACCTGCCCAGTCCCGGCTCGCCGCTCGAACTGCCGGGCCACGTGGTCGAGATCGACGCGGCTGCGGACGACGGCGCGCGAATCCGCGGCTGGCTCGCGCTACCCGCTGGCGCCTCCGCGCAAGCTCAGGCGCCGCTGCTGCTGTGGGTACACGGCGGCCCGCGGACGAGCTGGAATGCCTGGTCCTGGCGGTGGAATCCGTGGATCATGGTAGCCCACGGCTACGCCGTGCTGCTCCCGGATCCGGCGCTGTCCACCGGCTACGGCCAGAGCTTCGTGGCGCGGGGGCATGGCGGCTGGGGGCAGCGGCCGTTCGGTGACCTGATCGCGATCACGGACGCGGCGGTCGCGCGGCCCGACATCGACGCCGAACGCACAGCGATGATGGGCGGCTCCTACGGCGGCTACATGGCGAACTGGATCGCGGGCCATACCCGCAGGTTCCGCGCCATCGTCACGCACGCCGGGCCGTGGACCCTGGACGGCATGACGGGGACCACCGACTTGCCGACGCAGTGGCGGCGTGAGTTCGGCGAGCCGCTCGAGACGCCGCAGCGATACGAGCTCAACTCGCCGCACCTGCATGTGGCGGATGTCCACACCCCGATGCTCGTCATCCACGGCGACAAGGACTACCGGGTACCGGCGGCGCAGGCGCTGCGGCTGTGGTGGGACCTGATCCGCCACCAGGTCGATGCGAAGTTTCTCTACTTTCCCGACGAGAACCACTGGATACTCAAGCCCGCTCACACCGTCATCTGGTACCAGACCGTGCTCGCCTTCCTCGCCCACCATGTGCTCGGCGACCCCTGGCGACGTCCCGAACTGCTCTGAGCCGTCTTGTCGGTCAGAGCCGCAGCGTTGCGGGCGACAAGGCGACGGCCGTCCGGGACAAAGGCTGCGGCCTTCCGGGTGAAGGGCTGCGGCCCTCTGAGGCGGCAAGTGCGGCGGCTGTCCGGGGGGAAGAGCCGCGGCCATCCGGGGCGAGTAGAGCCGACCGGGGCGACAAGGGCCGTCCGGGAGCAGCCGCGGGCACGCCGGATGCCGTGATGGCCGCACTGTGCCGAGCCACAGCGAACCGTCCGGCATGACGGCGAGCGAACCCATGGGACGCCACAACACCCGCCTCACCCGTCACAACGCCCCCGACGTCTGGCTAGCTGGCAGCGGCTTTGTACTCCAGGATGTCGTTACTGGCCGGTATTTCGGGGGCCGACACAACACCCTGGAGTACAAAGCGGTCGGGCGCGTCTCGGCACCACTGACTGTGATCGCGGCGTAGCGATGGAGCGCCGCCAAGCGTGACCTTGGCCTTCAGGCGCACCCATGGCAGTCCGCAACCGGTGCCCCCGCCGACCGTGGTGGATGATCTCATCGCATCTGTCTTGTCGGTGCGGCGGCATAGCGTGCGGTCATGTCAGCTTCGTTGCCGTAGGAGGCGCGCCATGCGCTGGGATGAGTTCACCGTGGCCTGCCCTGAGCTTGCCGACCTCGCACATGACAGGTTCACGCGTGACGAGCTTGCCTTGCTCGGCACGATCCGCCGGGATGGGCGGCCAAGGATCTCTCCGTGCGAAGTTGACTTCGCGGTTGGCCGGCTGCTCCTCGGCATGATGTGGCAATCGCCGAAGGCGAAGGACCTCCTGCGCGACGCCCGGCTCGCCGTGCACAGCGTGCCGAGTGACCGGATGAATCCCGGCGGCGACGTGAAATTGTACGGGCTCGCCATCGACGAGCAAGATCCTGTTACCCGTGGCGAGTTCTGCCGCGCCATCAGGGCCAGGATCGACTGGCAGCCTGAGGAGCCCTACCACCTGTTCTCGCTCGATGTGACCGAGGGCGCGTTCATGCGGTTCACCGAGGACGAGAAGCAGACCTGGCGCTGGGCGCCGGTTGGCGGGCTGCACAAGGAGAGCGGCCCGAACGCGTGACTGACCCAGAGCTGGGTCCGTGCCGCGAGCGGACGCGAGCGCGGAACCGGGGTCATCGTTTGTAAATCTTGACCTGTGCTGCCAGCTCGGTGATGTCGCCGGGGTGGACGACCCCGGCGACGTGCTGGCGCACGGCGGCGGCGGACATCGTCGCCGCCAGGCGCAGCCGCTCGGGCCAGGGCCGGTCGGCGAGATGACCGTCAACAAGGGCCGCAAGCGCGGCATCGCCGGCCCCGGCGGGGTTGCCTGCCACGGTAGGAGGCGTCGCAAGGAGCGTGCTGTCCGGCGCCACCCCAAGCAGCCCCCGGGCGCCGAGCGACACGACAACGCTCGCGGCGCCGTCGGCGACGAGCCTGCGGGCGGCGTCGGCTGCGGCCGCCACCGACACGGGCATATCCAGGCCTACGGCCTCGGCGAGTTCGCGCTCGTTGGGTTTCACGAGGGCCGGCCTTGCGGGCAGCGCCGCGCGCAGCGGCGCCCCGCGCGCGTCGATGAAGGCGGCCGCGCCCGCCTGCGCTGCCAGTTCCGCCAGCATGCGGTAGGCGTCGACCGGCAGCCCTGGCGGGAGGCTGCCCGACAAAACGACCAAGCTGGCGCCGCGAACCAGGTCGCTGAAGCCACCGGTGAACCGGGACCACTCGGCAGCCGTGATCAGTGGGCCGTTCTCGTAGTACGCGGTCGCGGATCCGTCCGCCGTGCTGAAGGCGGTGACGGTCCGGCGACTGCTCGCCGCGCAACGGACGAGGCGGTGCTGCACCCCCCACTCGTCGAGGTGGACGCCGATCTCGTCACCCACCAGGCCGCCGGCGAACCCGGTGATGATCACATTCCTGCCAGCCTGTTTCAGCAGCCGCGCGACGTTGACACCCTTGCCGCCGGCGTGGGCGTGGACCTGGCCGACCCGGTTCACCTCGCCCGCCGCGAATTGCTCGCCAACGTATGTGATGTCCAGGGCGAGGTTGAGCGTGACGCAGACGACTCGCGCGGTCACTGGCCTGTCAGCACGACCGAGCGCGCTAGGTGCCTGGGCCGGTCCGGGTCCAGCCCGCGGAGTTGGGCCGTTGCGACCGCAACGCGCTGGGCAAGCACCAGCTCCACCTGCGGGTCCCTGGCACCGGCGACGACGGTGGCCCCGGTCCGCTCGATGTCTTTGACGAGCGCGCCGTCATCGACGCCAAACAGCCACACCACGGTGCTCTGTGTTGCCGCCGACAAGGGTCCGTGCCGGTACTCGAGCGCGGGGTAGGCCTCACTCCACGCCGACGCGGCTTCCCGGACCTTCAGCGCTGCCTCTGCGGCAACTCCGATGGCCCACCCGCGGCCGAGAAAGACATAGTGCGGCCGGTCGACCAGCCGGTCGTCCAGATCGGCGGCCACCGCCAGCTTCGCCTGTTCCACGACGGGGAGCATCTCGTGCCCAAAATGCGCTCTCGCCGCGGTGAGAACGGTCGTGGCGAACCGGGTCTGGACGAGCGACTTCTCGTCGGCGTAGCCGAGCACGAGGAGCTGATCGGCTGCGTCGCCGATCGGCGTGGACGCGTCCGTGGTGATGCCGATCTTGCGAACCGATCGCGGCATGGCGCCGAGCGCGTTCAGCACCTCTGTGGTAGTCCCCGAGCGCGTCACCGCGACGATCGCGTCGTAGCCGCGAGCCGGCAGCTCCGACGCGGGGAAGGCATCGGTCTCGCCATGGCCAGCTGCCTCGCGCGCCGCCGCGATCGCCATCGCGACATGGAATGAGGTGCCGCAGCCGATGAGGGCGACCCGCTCACCCCGGCCGGGAAAGACGTTCGCGAACTCGTCCGCGTCCAGTAGGGCCTGCGCCCAGCAGTCGGGCTGGCTCACAATTTCCGCTAGCGCGTGCGATTGAGCTTGGTGCACCGATTCGTCCCTTCGCCGTCTGTGCCCAGGACCGCGCCGTTGCCTGTTCACCGCGCGGCCGTTTCCTCGGTGGCCCAGCCAATGGCGGCATTGGTCGCGGCATCGAACAGGAAAACCCGCTCCCCCGCAGGGGTCAGGGTGAGCCTCTCGCCGACTTCGGGGTGCAGGCCGGGCGGTGCCTGGAGCACGATCCTGCGCTCGTGATCGGTGGCCGGGAGGCTCACGGCCGGGAGGCTCGCTGCTGCGGCCGGGCGGCTCGCCCCTGCGGCGTTATCCACGTCATCCACGAGGGCGTGGATCAGGACATGGCTGCCCAGCGGCTCGTGGAACTCGACCTGAACGCGGATGCCGTGCGCCTGCGCCCCGCGCGCCCGCAGCGCTTCCGGCCGGATGCCGACGATGACCTCACCACGCCCGCCAGGCACGGCTGCGACGCGGTGGCCGCCAAGCACGGCGTACCCGTCGACTACCGCCGCGGGCAGCAGGTTCATCGCCGGGCTGCCGAGGAACCCGGCGACAAACAAGTTCACGGGCGCGTCGTACACCTCCTGCGGTGTCCCTTCTTGCTGCAGCTCGCCACCGTTCATGACGCAGATGCGATCGCCCAGCGTCATTGCTTCGACCTGGTCGTGCGTGACATAGATCGAGGTGACGCCGAGGCGCTGATGCAGCCGCTTGAGTTCGGCGCGGACCTGTCCACGCAGCTTCGCGTCGAGATTCGACAGCGGCTCGTCGAGCAGGAACACGCGCGGCTCGCGGACGAGCGCGCGCCCCATGGCCACCCGCTGCCGTTCACCGCCGGAAAGCTGGGCCGGCCTGCGGCCGAGCAAATGGCCGATGCCGAGGGTGTCGGCCATCTCAGCAACGCGTCGCTTTATCTCAGATTTTGGCGTCTTTCGCTGGCGCAGGCCGTACGCGAGGTTCTTGTAGACGCTCATATGCGGGTAAAGCGCGTAGTTCTGGAACACCATCGCGATGTCGCGTTCCCCCGGCCCTTGGGAGTTGACCACCTCGCCGCCGATACGCACCTCACCCGAGGTTGGTTTGGCCAGCCCGGCGAGTATGCGAAGCGCCGTGGTCTTCCCGCAGCCGGACGGGCCGACAAGGACGACGAACTCGCCGTCGGCGACATGCAGATCAAGGGACCTCAGCGCCACGACGTCACCGGCGTACGTCTTGGTCACGTTGCAGAACTCGACGTCGGCCACGGCGCGTCACCCCTTCAGGCCGGTGGTGGCCACCGAGCGAACGAAATAGCGCTGAGCGGCGAAGAAGACGAGCAACATCGGGAGCAGGCTTATCGTGTTGGCCGCCATCACAAGCTGCCAGTGAATTTGGTGCGCAGCCTGAAACGTCGCGATGCCGAGCGGCAGCGTCATGTGGCTCTCCGACGTCACCACAATCAGCGGCCACAGGAAGGAGTTCCATGAATCGAGAAATGTCAGCACGGCAAGGGTCGACAACGCGGGAAGCGACAACGGCATCACGACCTTGAACACGACTCCGAGCCGCGAGGTTCCGTCGATGCGGGCAGCTTCCTCGAGCTCGATGGGGATCGTGCGGAAGAACTGGCGCAGGAAGAAGATGCCGAACGCGGTCGCCAGGTTCGGCACGATCAGCGCGCCGAGATGGTCGATGCCGAGTTGCGCCCACACGTGCCCGCCAAGCCATTTCACGATGAGGAACTCCGGGATCATGGTCACCTGGATGGGCACCATGAGCGTTGCCATGATGACGCCGAACAGCAGCCCCCGGCCGAAGAACCGCACGCGGGCGAACGCGTAGCCGGCGATGCTGCACAGCACCAGGTTGGTGGCGACCACCACGATGACCACGACCGTGCTGTTCAGCATGAACTGCAGGAGCGGCGCGGCGTGCAGGGCGCGGGAGTAGTTGCTCCACTGCGGGTGACTTGGCCACAGCAGCGGCGGGAATCTGGCTGTCTCCGCCTGTGTCTGCAGCGACGTCACGAGCATCCAGATAAGCGGCACGAGCAGGAGGAACGCGATCGGGACCAACAGCAGGTGCCACGGGCTCGGCCGGCGCACCCGCCAGCCAAACCGGACAGACCGGGTCCGCGAATCTGGGGTCTGGCTTGCGGGCGCCTGCGTGTCCGTGGTCATCGCCAGCTCACCGGTTGTAGTGGACGAACCGCTCGCCGAACCGGAACTGCACGAAGGTCACGACGACGATCACCATGAACAGCGCGTACGCGAGCGCGGCGGCATAGCCGGCGTTGAACTGCTGGAAGGCCTGGTCGAACAGGTAGTAGACGACGACAGAGGTGGAGTGCAGCGGACCGCCGCGGGTCGTCAGGTAGACCTCGTCGAACAACTGCAGCGCGTTGATGCTCAGCCAGACCGCCAGGAAGAGTGAGGCCGGGCTCAGCAGCGGCAGCGTGATGGTGCGGAAGATCTTGAAACGCTTCGCGCCGTCGATGGCCGCGGCATCCGTTAGCTCTTCCGGTACGCCCTGCAGGGCGGCCAGATACACAACGACGGCGAAACCCGTCCACCCCCACACGGTCATCACGACGATGACGTAGAGCGCCTCGCCCGGGCTCGAAAGCCACGGCTGCTGCGGCAGGCCGACCGCGCTCAGGGCCGAGTTCACGATGCCGAACGACGGCTCGAAGAGCCACATGAAGATGATCGCTTCGTTGATCGTCGACACGGCCATCGTGACGTACGCCGCCGTGCGGTAGATCGACATGCCGCGAACCTTGCGGTTCAGCGCGGCGGCGATCACGATTCCCACGATCATCGTCGCCGGAACGAAAAGGGCCGTGTAGACGATGGTGTGCTGTATCGCGGTGGCGAACTGACCGTCGCGGGCCAACTGCTTGTAGTTCCGCAGGCCCACCCACGGGGTGCTCGGCGTGAGGAGATCGGACTTCTGGAACGACAGGATGAACGACCAGACCACAGGCATGAGCCCGAAGATGCCGATCAGCACGGTCGCGGGCGTGACGAAGGCCCATCCGAGGGCGCTCTCGGAGCGGGAGAGCCGTCGCAGCGGTCCTTCGCCCGCGCCGCGCGTCGTGGTGGTGGTGGTGGCGGCGGCGGTCGCCATCCGCGGTCAGCTTCCTGCCAGCGCGGTGTTGGCCGCCTGCGCCGCCTGGTTCAGCGCCGCCTGAGGGGACTGCTTGCCGAGCAGAACCGCCACGATCGCGTTGCCAAGCGCCTGCGAGATCGCCGGGTACGACGCCACCTGGGGCCGCGCCTTCTTCACGTTCGACAGGTTGAGGATGAAGGTCTTCAGCCCGGGCAGGCTCGTGTTCATCTGGTTGATCACAGATTGATCCTCGCCGACTGACCGCCGGATCGGTAGGTCACCGGTCTTCAGCGAGAACGTCTTGACCTGGCTCGGAGCGGTGAGCCAGCTGATGAACGTGATAGCCGCCTGCTTGCGCGCTTGACCGTTGCTGAACACGACCCAGTTGTCGGGGCCAGCTATGCTCTGGTGGCCGGCGGGCGAGCCGCCGAACGTGGGCATGATCTGGACTCCGTGCGGGGCCGTGAGCGTTGACAGGTCCCACGGCCCGGTCACCAGCATGCCGATCTTCCCGGCGTTGAACACGTCGGTGTACTTGGAGTTCGTGGTGTCGATGTAGACCGACTTGTCGTCGACGGCCATGTCCTTCAGCGTGGTCAGGGCCTCAACGCCCTGCGGAGAGTCAAAGGCCGCCTTGGTGTTCGAGCTGTTGAGAATGTCGCCGCCGGCTTCCCACAGCATGGCCTCCCAGTGCCAGACGGTGTCCTCGCTCGCGTCAGCGGGGATCGACCAGCCGAACTGCTTCTTGCTGGGGTCGGTCAGCTTCTTGGCGGCGGCGCGGAAGTCGTCCCAGGTCCAGTTCGCGCTCGGCGGTCTCATGCCCGCCTGGCGGAACAGCTTGCTGTTGTAGACGATGGCCAGGTTGTCGACGAGAGCGGGGATGCCGATGACCTTGCCGTTCACCGTTGCCACCTGCTGCTCGCCCTGCCAGAAGTCGCCAAAGTTCACTGACGGCCGCTTTGCGATCGAGGTGAGATCGACGACGGACGGGATCTTGACGATGTTCGGTGACCAACTGCCGTACAGGTAGGCGATGTCGGGCGGGGTGCCGCCGCGCACCGCCGCGGAGACCTTCTGGAGCGAGTAGTCGTTGTTCACATAGAGCGCGGAGACGTGGATCTTCGGGTGGCTGCTGTTGAACTGTCTGACCAGCCCCTTGAACGCCGCTCCTTCCGTGTCCGCGTAGCCCTCCCAGACGGTGATGCTCGTCTTGCCGCCACCGCCGGCCGAGGAGTTGGAGCCCCCACAGGCGGCGACGGTGAGCGCGGCGGCGGCGGCCGCGGTCACCGCCATGAACCTCGTGCGCCTCATTTGGAAACCTCCTCGCCCCGGGCGATTCCGGTCAAAAACGCGCATAAATTGAGCGCAAATATTGCGCAGTTTGGCCTGTTTGGCTGGACTCTACGACATGCGCGATCAGATCTCAATGCTCCGCGACACCTGGTCCGACGGCACGCCGCGGCCGGCGGACGATCTTGGGCGCGCCTGCCACGCGGAGGCGCCGCGCGGCGCGGGCGTAGACTTCATGCCGCGGTCAGCGCAACGGCGACCGATCGAGCGTGGGGAGCGGCAGGCGCATGCTCAAGACTGACCGAATGGCTGCGATTCTCGGCCACATTGCGCAGCATGGCAGCGTGGACGTGACCGGCGTCGCCGCCGACCTCGACGTCTCACCGGCCACGCTGCGGCGGGATCTTCAAACTCTGCACGAGCAGGGCCTCGTGGTCCGCACCCACGGTGGCGCGGTCGCCAGCGGCGCGGACCTCGAGCTGCCGCTGCGCTACCGGGAGGCGCGGCACCAGCCGGAGAAGCGGGCAATCGGCAGGCTGGCCGCCGGGCTCGTGCCGAACGGCTCGGTGGTGGGCATGACCGGCGGTACGACGGCCACCGAGGTGGCGCGGTCCCTGCTGAGCCGCGGCGACATCACGGTCGTGACGAACGCGCTCAACATAGCGAACGAACTGGTGCTGCGGCCTTCGCTGCGCGTGGTCGTGGTCGGCGGCACCGCGAGGCACGCAAGCTACGAGCTGGTCGGGCCCGCGGCCGAAGCGATGATCGACCGGTACCACCTCGACATTTCGTTCATCGGCGTGGACGGCCTGACGGTGACCGAAGGGTGCAGCACCCACGATGAGATGGAGGCGCACACCGACCATGCCTTCATCCTGCGGGCACGCCGCACCGTCGTGGTAACCGACAGCACCAAGCTCGGCCGCGTCACCTTCGCCCGAATCTGCCGGATCGGGGAGATCGACGACCTGGTCACCGACGACAGAGCCAACCCG
>WNGG01022850.1_pt1 | contig 11054 bp, 7 predicted proteins | sample 5400661 | NCBI WGS metagenome assembly WNGG01 (sample SAMN13153372, study PRJNA577476) | soil metagenome | isolation source: 100 cm soil or saprolite under Garry oak tree replicate 1 | place: USA:California | collected 2016-06-15 | reverse complement strand
AGCGGCAGCGCGGCGAGCGGGATGGCGAAGATGGCGAGCCGGAAGATCGGCACCGAGTCGCGGTACCGCTCGGTGAAGAGGAAGGTGAGCAGCGTGGGCCCGCAGACGTAGAGCAGGGCCATCATGGGAATGAAGACGAGGCGATAGACACTTCAAGTGGCCTTCCGTCACGTCGCCGCCGCCATCCGCGAGCCTTCGGTGCAGAGATCCATTCTCTGTGGGGCGTACTTCACCCTGCACGCGAGGCCTCGCGCAAGGTTGCGCGGTCCTGACCGTAGTAGCCGGGTGTTGGGGCGTATCGATAACCGCCATCTCCTTCGTCCTTCACTGACCAATGGGCAGGGCCCCGCAGGACACTAACCTTCGCCGCTTTATACTCGTCCACGGTCAACCAGTTTGGTGTGGGGCGTTCGTGTCTCTTGAGGTACGTCCACGCGGACAAAGTTGGGTCCATCGTGTTAGCCGCAGATCCGGGCGGATTCGGTGGATTTTGGATCAGGTGGCAGAACCGATGGTACGCGCTGTACTCGCGTTCCCTGGCTTTGCTTGTGAGGCTTGCGCAATCACGACTGGAGGGTGCTGTGCCAACATATTTGGCATGTCCATGACAAACATGGTCATCACTCCTTTCTCGAAGTCGAGACCCGACTGATTTTAACCGAGCAGTGCCTTGGCACCTGCTCACAAGTGCTGTCTCCGCCGGCAACACCCGTCTCCTACTTCTCCGGCAGCGCCCCGTAGCGCGATTCGTATTCTTTCATCAAGTTCTGCAGGAGTTCGGTCAGGCGCTTCGCGCCAAAGGGCGAGAGCACGATGCGGTGATTGAGCTCGATATCGAGCGCGTCCTGCGCCCCGCCCTCCTAGGTCTTGTTCACACCGAAATTGAGCACCACTTCCTCGCGTGCTGTTGGCGTCGCAGAAATTGGAGTAGGAACTGCGAAGATTCGTGGTGTCCCACTTCACGTTGGGGCGTGCCTGCTGTGCCGCGGGCTGGCTCGCTTTGGGTTCGGCTGGCTTGGGCCACATGATTATCTCGCGAATCTGCTTTCGCACTACGTCTCGCGGGCTGATCGAGCGCGATCTCGATCGTGCATATGTCCTAGGCGCCAGCGACGCGAGGGACGAGGGTGCCTGGTTAGAGTCGCGCCGACGCTCTGATTCGGTCCCGGGCATCACGGCGCGGATGTGCGAGCGGTGCCTGGCAGCGAGGCGATATCCCAGCTTCGAAGCTTGCGGTCGCGTCCGAATGACAATAATTTCCTGTTCGCTGGATCGAACGACAGCCCCAACACTGGTTCCGTGTGGCCGACAAGGGCGAGCGTGAGCGGCCGGCCGGATTGGGCATCCCAGACGCGAACGGTCCCGTCCGTGCTGCCCGATGCCACCTGGCGCCCGTCCGGGCTGAAGCCAATCGCCGTCACCGCGCGCGCATGTGCTACCCAGGGTGCGCCGATCGGATTTCCGGTTTCCGCGTCGAACAATCGAACGCGTCCGTCCAAACCGCCGCTTGCTACCCGGCGGCCATCGGGGCTGAAAGTGATGGAGACGATACCCCCCCGGTGTGCGCGCTCGACAACGCGAAATGGCATCGATGGCTTATCCGTTCGCCCGAACGACAGCGTGCCCTCGGAGGTGCCGATCACGATCAAGGGTGCCTTCTCGCTCGCTGCCAGGACCGTCACATTTCCCTCTGGCGGGCGGCGTAGCGTGCGCAGGTACGCGCCGTTCGCCGGCGCCACGATCCGAATGCCCTCGTGGCCCCAGTCGAGCGCCAACATCCCGTCCGACAGGAAAACGTGAACGCTCTCGTAACCGGGTAGTTCGACCACGGTGAGCAGCTTGCCGGTCTTGATTTCAAATACCGCGAGCTGCTTGTCGGCGAGCTCGACCGTGGCGTGACGGCCGTCGGGGCTGATTGCCGTATTTTCGAAGATCGTGGCGGGGCGCAGTTCCCTCGCCGCGGTGATGGACGAGCCGCCGATAAATCGGATTGTGCCGTGGTTGGCGAACGCCAGCGGTTCGCGGCTCGTATCCAGTATCAAACGGCTGCTGCTCAGCTCGATCGCGTTCGACAACGATTGGATTGCAAGCTCGGCCACGTGTCCTGCAACGGGCGGCGCGATCGGCTCCGGGACGCGCGCGACGCTCGCCCGCGTCTGGCGGTCCGGTACGTGGATCGAGACATCCCACACACGGCATTCTGTTTTCGTATAGGTGCCCATGTTGCACGCAGAGAAGCGTTTCATATCGCGCGTGAACCGGAAGCCTCGCATCGAGCCCTGAAGCCAAAGCTTGACGCGTCCGAGCCTTTCGCTGGTGGCGCTGTCCCAAAGACTGACGACGCATCGGCTCTCCCAATTGCGTGCCGCTGGCAGCGTCCAGCACGACGACTTGGTGGATATCCTGGGGCAGGGCGCGCGCGACCGCCAGGCGACGACCGTCGGGATCGAAGGCAAGCGCGCCAAACTGGCCAAGACCCGGCCAAGGCTCTCCAATCGGCCGCAACGTGGAGGCATCCAGGCGATAAACCGAATCTTGCCGAGTGGCCGCGATCAGGACTTTCCCGTCCGGGGCGAAGACCAGGGCATTGATCACAGAACTGTGAGGCTGGGTCCCGATCTGGTACCGGCCGAGCTCCCTGCCCGAGGCGCGATCCAGGATGACGATGCTGCTGTAGTAGCCGATGGCAAGCCGCGTGGCGTCGGGGCTGAATGAAAGTACTTGCGCCGGGTACCGCCATTCACCGGAAGACCGCTTTGTGGGGATATGCCACAGATGGGTGCCGACACCCCCCGTATTGGACGCCGCCAACCATAGGCCGTCGCCGCTGATGGCCATCGCGGTAGCGCGGTCGCCCAAGGACGCTTCCAGCAGAATCTTATTGCTCGCGAGGTCCTCGACGATCGCGCGATTCTCACGGCCGTAAGCAACGAGGCTGCCGTCTGCACTGAATAGCGGTAGAGCTCCGCCGAAGGTATGTTCTTGCCTCGGTACCATCGTGAGGGGTGCCGGTCCGGCCAGGACGCTCCCCGACCAGATGCCGACCACGCCGTCCTTGCCCGCCGTCACGATGAGGTCGCCCTTGGGCGAGAAGACAGTTTGGTAAACGATCACATCGTGGTGCTCCACCACGCCCTGCGCGGTCAGCCGCCCTGTCCTCCAGTCGATGAGCGCCAGGCCGCCGAAACTGTCTCCCACCATGAGCTTGTCGCCATCTTCGGTGAAGGCGATCCCGGTAATGCCGTACGTCTCCCCGTAGCCCGTCACGGGCGCGGCCGCAGGCTGACCGGATTTCAGGTCCCAGAACTCGATCGCGCCCCCGCCGCTGCCGGCCGTGATGGTCCTTCCAACCAAGCCGAAAACGGAGCTGGCGGCGAGTACGTTCCCCTTGGGGCTGAGGGCAAGATGGCGCGGACCTTTGGCCTTGGACTCGACCGGTTGGCGGGACTCGCGTCCGGTTTCGATGTCCCAGATTCTGATCGTGTTGTCCATGCCCGCCGAGATCAGCGTTCTTCCGTCATCGGCGAAAACAAAGTCCGTGATGCGATCCCGATGCCCCGACATCGGTTGACCGAGTTCCTTGCCATCCGCCCGGTCCCAGATTCGGATCGCTTTGTCGCCCGAATTGGCCGTGGCGATGCGGGAGCCCTTCCGATCGAAACCGAGCGCCGTGACCTCGTCTTTGCCGGTGCGTATTTGCCAGAGCATGTCGCGCGTCCGGGCGTCCCATAGCATCACCAGGCCGTCCACGGTACCTACGGCGATCGCATTACTATCCGTGCTCCACGCCAGAGTCGAATCCCCGGACTGGACCGCAAGCTTGCGCGCATTCCTCAGTGTTCCGATCGGCTCACCCGTGGCGGTGTCCCAGATTCGTAGCGGGCCGCCTCCGGCGGAAACGGCGCGGCGGCCGTCGGGGCTGAGCGCCACTTTGTACACGGATGAATACAACCCTTGATGCGGCTCGCCAACTCTCTGTGTCTGCCATAGCGGCGTTGCTTGCGCGGCGCGTGTCCCGCTGTCGCCTGCGCCGGCCGTAACGTGCGGCGCGGCGCCGAATGAGCAGAGGACAAGCACTGCAAGCGGCGTGATCACCTTGACCAGCATGGAGCGTTGTATCAAGCGAAGACTATGTTGCGTGGCCGTGACCCCAAGTCGGATGTTTCTATATGATCCTGCCGCGGGTCTAAAGCCTCGGCAGGCGCTGGCAGCGTCAGGTTCTCGGTTGCGGGTTTCCAGGCTACTCCCAGCCGCCGGGGCCGTCGCATTCGCCGCCGAATGGCGGCGACATGTAAACGCCCGCGAGATCCACCAGTTGGCCCGGTTTGGCCGTGCTCGACAGATAGAGATGAACGGGTCCATCCGCGTCGATAAAACTCACAAGAAAATCCGGCTTGCCGTCCCTGTCGAGATCACCGGCCCATTGCAGGTACTTGCGCGGGTGAAACGTGTACGAACAGGCTCCCAGGCTTCCCAGCAATAGCTGGCGTCGTCCCTGCACGCGCAGCTGAAGCAGATAGGACGATTCGTCGCCGCTATTCCCCGGCATCAATTGATGCATTAGCTCTGCAGTAAGCAGCATCGGCACCAGGATCGCATTCTCGCCGTTCGGAAGGTCGATCGTCACCTCCAGGCTGCCTCTTCCGATCGGCTGCTTGAGCGGATGTTGTGGCGAGTAATACGTCGGCACCGTGCCGGGTTTGAGCCACGCTGGCGCTGCAGCGACATGGAACCAAACCAGAACCGGACCGCCGGATCCGCTGTTTCGCCTGAACGACAGACGTTGACCGAATGTCGGCTTGTCGTCGTAGTGCCCCTGCCAGAATTCCTGTTTCACACTCAAGATCGCGGGTTCCAGCACGCAGCCTTTGGCGTCGCAGGCAAGCGCCAACCAATCGCGACCAGCCTTGAACTGCTGCCCCGGCTGCCAGACCTCGTTGCCGAGCACGAACCGCACATTCCCAAGCGTAGTCACATTGTGCGGTGGCTGAGCCCGACTCATGGCTTGCAGATGTTGTGCGATCGGATTGGCAGTTCGATCCGTCCCGGGGCCCTCTTCTGCAAGTGCCTGCGACGAACTCAGGGCCGCCGCGCACAGTACCGCGGTCGCGATGCTGCGCATTTGCAACGCCTCGTGCATCCTCTATAACCCTGCTACCGGCAGCATGACGCGCTTGCCGTTGGGCAGGTCCCGAAAGATGACTCGTCCGTCGCGCCAGTCTTTTTCTGGAGCCTCCCATAGTGTTTCCCAGCGCCGGCTGGCGGTATTGAACCACTGCACCATTTGGGTTCCCCTTGCATAGTGGGGCGTTACGTCGGTCAGGTGCATGCCGGAGAGGAACAGTTCGTCTTGAATCACAAACGGGCGAGCTTCACGGGGCATGAAGTTCGTCGCGATCGTCGGCGCCTCTTGAGCGTCGAACTCGCGCCACGATTTTCCATCGGCAGTGCTGATTTCCAGGATCCCTCTCTCCGGCCGTTCCCGATCTGCGGATTCCTCATTGCCCGGTGCCGCTTCGACCGCCATGCCCCCCCACTTCACGACACGACCGTCCTCGAGGATCGCGACCCGACTGCCCGCACCGCGCGACGGCGCCGATTCGCGCCAGACCTTCGCGGCGGGGTCGTAGATTTCGTGGGTCCTCGAAGGCCGGTAGTCTCCGATTCCGACGAACCGGTCAGGGGCGTCGTGGTTCATCGCGTTTTCATGGAGTACCGCAATCCTGTGACGCTGCTCTTCCCCGCCCGCCACGACGATCCGACCGTCGCGCAGCTCTTTGACTACAAGTAACAGCGTTCCGCGCTCACCCTCGGACAACCTTCTATTGCGATTCAGGGAAGAAAGGCTGCTGCTCTGTATCGTGGGGCTGCCTTCCGACGCACCGTTGACGACCAGGCGCTCCGCGTTGCCGCTGGGCTTGACGGCGATCAAGCTGCCGTCTCTGAGCTGCCCCAACATTGTTCCCTCTTCCAGTTGGAGATCCAGGACAACCCAGCGCGCTTTATCGAGGGGTGTCCCGGCCGGCAACCACTCCGGCGGCGGAACGCGCTGCGTACTGCGCGTCCTGTCCCCGCTCACACCGCCTGCCACCAGAAATGATCCGTCCTTCAGTCTGAATACCTGCGCGGTTGTACGGGTGTGGTTGAGCGAGGATAAAGACTGCACAAGACCATCGCGCCAGATCGCTTCGACGGCCGCTGACGCAACGCCATTTACCGATCCACCGACGGCGAGCCCCGGAGCATCGCCCTGCGGAGGCAAGAACGCCACTCCCCAACGCTGCAAAGCAATGCCCGCGTCAGCGTCTATGCGCTGCATCCCATCCGCGCCGGAGGATGGAATCCGCAGCGAAACTAGTGACCACGTCTTCGGCGTATCGCCTCCTTGCGTACACCACAAATAGGCGCGGCTGCCAAATGAGAAGGGAACTGCAACCACCTCACCACTCTTACTGTTCGCGGGGCAGGATTCCCCGATTGACCGCCAGGCGGAGCTATCGAGGTCATACGCTTGCACGATATTGCTGCCATTCCACGCGCGTACCATGCCGCCGGCCACGAGTAGCTGTTTGCCATGTTGCCCCGGAACCCACATCGCACTGTGGCTCGCCACGCCGACCACGAGCGGTGCGCCGAGGGTAAAGCGCTCTCCGCGCGGATCCAGGCGCTCGGTGCCGCGCGTCGGGCCATCACTCCAGGTATGTTTTGGAGTCCAGCCACCGGCCACCATCACGCTTCCATCCGGCAGCAATGTCGCCGTCGCGTTGGTACGCGGTTCGATCATTTTGGGCCCCACCTGCCACGCCTTTGCGGCCAGATCCAGCACATGGGTATCGGCCGTCATGGGTTCGTTACCGACGTAGGGCGAGGTCGATCCCCCCAAGGCCATCACCCTTCCGTCGGACAGCTCAACGAGGCTCACCCCTCTTCGGACTTCCCCCGGAAGGTCGGGCAATCGTTCGACCATCGGTTCACCGTCACGGAAAAGAACCCGCTCGATGGCGTTCGTGAATATTTTTGTTTGTTGGTTGTAGGCCACGACGCCGCCCGCCACGAGAACGGAATTATCCCGCAGCACGAGCAAGGATGGCCGCTCGCGTCCGACCTGCAGCCGGCTGATCACTGCCTGGTTTTTCGCGTTGAGCAACACTACCCGCGAGGGGTCGCCTTGCCATTGGCCAGCCACCACAAATCGGCCGCCGAAAATCAACAATCCGGAAGGCGTTGCGGCCACCGAGTGCTCTGAATCCGGTGCAAATATTAACGTGGGTTCTGAGAGGTGATGCTCCTCAACGCCTCCGGTCGTCGGCTTCCAGCGCAGAAGCAGCGTGAGGTTCGCCCCGTTGGTATCACGCGAAAGCCACAGCGCCTCCCCGTCATGGTCCATCGCGATCGGAAACTCGTCGGGTGGACGCGGCGGCTCCCCGCCGGTTGACGCCGCCGGCGTTTGTCCAATAGCGGCCACGGACCCGGCTGGAGCCGCCGTGACGGGGATCGCAGTCACCTGAGCGGGTTGGGGCCGGGCGCTCGGGGCGACGAGTTGAGCGGAAAGTCTGCCCAGGCCGCCCTTATCGGTTCCAGCCATCGATGAGCCGCGAATCCACACGTCCTTGCGGTCCTTGATTCCGATCAGGCCGCTGCCGCGCAGGACCTGAGTATCCATGAAGACCAGATGATTGGCGGTCGCCTTGCCCTCGATTTTTAGCCGAAAGGCGTTCTCCCAATCCATGAAACCCGTGAACTGCCCGTCCGGCTGTACCTGTTCGATGACAAGCGTGAAGGGGTAGGAGCGATCGAACTTCATTTCCCCTTTCCATGTCGAGGGCGCGAGCCTGTAGTCCGTATCGGTTTTGTACCAGTGCACGAATTGCGGCCAAAAGATATACGCGCCGAAAACCAGCAGGCCAACTGTCACGGCAACGACGGACCTCCACAGCGCTCGTGAGCCGGATACAAGGCGTCGCGCAAGGAACGACAGCCCGACCCCGGCGACATAGGCCGCCAGGGCGGAGACCGTACAAACCAGCCCAATCGCGAGGGTGCTGGTCAAAATGATCGCAAAGGCGTGTTCACCCTCTGTGGCGAAGAGCGAAGTCGCGATGCCGGCGATGAGGCCCGTCATCAGACCGAGTGCCGCTCCCCGCCCCGCGCTTGCGATACGCGGGAGATACAAGGGGAGCGCCGCGGAGACAACGGCGCTGCCCGTGATAACGCGCACGGCGAGCTTGACCTGTTGCGGATCGAGATTGAGGGTGCTGAACAGTGAAAACCCGTCGGCGGATGCGCGGATCGCCACCGCGATCAGACCGGCGACGAGGCAGAACAGCATGACGCCCGCCGATCCCCATGCGGCCTTCGCCTGCGGCCATGCGAGGAATTCGGCGATGCCCGATCGCGTTGAGCCGGCGCCTCGGGAACCGGGCCCTTCGGGCACGTTACGATGAGTTCTTCTCTGCCTGTAAAGCAGGAGCGCTACCAGCAGGATGCCAAGCAGCGCGCCAACGGTGAGCGCGCCGATCAGGGTGAACGCGCTGATCAGAGGCGGATCAATCTGCACGGGCCGGTGATCGAGATCAAGGAATCCGGACGGGCGTCGAGAGACAGGCAAATCAATCGCGGCGAAGTCTGAAGGACGGGCCCGGGCGCCGCAATCCCGTGCTTGAACCCGCCCCGAATCGCGCCCATGCACATCATGTCAATTCTGCTCCGCTACGCACCCCCGAAGAGGGCGATAGGAGCGGAGTTTAGTGCCGGTCACAACTCGGCGCGGGAGAGAGTACTCAGCCTGACCTCCCTGCTCACTCCATACGACCAGATCGGCGCTGCCGTCACTGTCGAGATCGACTTCGCGCAGGACCCACTTGACGTCGCGAGGGCCGACCGGCAGGGCCCGCGAAGTCACCTTCACGTTGCGTGCGGGCAGCGGGCGCGGAACGTAGAAGGACGCGATCGGGTTGGTTACCTTTGTATAGCCAGGGATCGCCTTAGCTTCCGCCGCGTAGTTGGGGAACCCCCAAGAGCACTCCTGCTCCCCGAACCTCCCACCGACTTCGAGTTGCTCGCTGTCGCGGGAGTACGCACCGAGCAGACCTTTGGCGGACACGGCATGCAGGTAAACCGGTTGCGCGAGCTGCGTCCTGACGGCACCGACGTCCCAGAAACCGTCGACGCCGTGCTCAAGATTGCCGCCGGAGTAGACGGGCCCCCTGAGCACCCTGACTTGCATCTGCTTGCCCGTCATTGCGGCCAGGGCGTCGATCGACGCGTCGGCTGCGACCAGCACGTCGCCCGGCGCCCGGAACAGAGACGGCTTGGCCGGAGGCAACAGCTTCTGTTCCAGCAACGCCTGCACCCAGGCAATTTCCGTCCACCCCCAATACCTGTCTGGCGGCGGCTCCACGGGGACCCAATGAATTTGGTGCTCCAGCGCCGGGACCACACCACTGCTCATCAACTGTTTCATCGCTTCGAATTCCGGGGCGCGCCACCGTATCGGCTTACGGGTGGTCGCCTGCTGTTTGAGCTGATCGGCATTCAGCATCGCCGTATTGAGGCGAACGCCATAGTCGATCCACCGTTGAAGCGAGGGTGTAATCCAAAACGCTCTGGCCAAAACATCGACGTTGAGTGTGCCGTCCCCTTTGTTCAGATCCGGAAGGTCTTTCAAGCTCAGCGGGCGATCGCCCAGCAGGGCACAAGCGACGAAGCCGCGTTGCCCTTTCGGCCCCTCGATCTCGCAGAACGCTTCCTGTTGCCGGACAAGGGTCACGGGCGTGTTCGTAGGCCATTGCACCAGAACCGCGGCGCCCGGCTGCGGGGTCTGGCGTACATTCACCAGCGAGCCGTGGATCCAGCGCGCAGCGGCGTTTGTAGGGGCCTTCCCGCGGTCCGTTGTCGAGGTCTGCGCAAGAGCGGCCGTGGGCAAGGCCTGCATGGACTGCTCCCAGGCCAAGCCGTACCCGCTGACCGGGAGCGTGGCAAGGACGAGCAGTCCGAGAATTCTCTGTAGTGATCCCATCGAGAGGCGGACGATCGCGGCAACAGCCTATTTTCCTACTTTAACGCGCTACGCGCATCGTCCCCGCTCAAGGTGATCTTGAGGCCACGCCCCATTGGAAGCGTGAAGGCATCGGGGTCGAGATCGCCCCGGACGACAATGTCTACATCACGCAGAATTTTTGCTGAAGGGGAAAGCTCAGTCGGGTGTTGCCGGAGGTTCAGTCGACAGTTCCACCAGAAAGGTCGGCGGTACTCACTTTGGCACTCGATGGCTCAACGCGGGAGGTCAACGCCTCGGGCCTTGAGAAGTGAGTAGGTCCGAGTTGGTGTAGAGAATGTGATTCTCCGCACACGTGGCGACGGACACAGCTCCTCGCTGCCCTCAATAACATCTACAACGCGGAAGGAATACACCATCGTAATTTTCATGCCAGCTATCTCTATCAGCAAGACAGCGCGATCTCTACCCAAATAACCGCGCGCGGGAAGATAGCTATAACCTCTTTCGCCTGTATCGACCACGGTTCCGTGTCTCAGAACGGAAGTACCCTCATCCTTCAATTCGCCGTGTTTGGGATGCTCAAGCACGGTAGTAATTGAGGGACCCTCGATATTCCGCTTCTCCTTAGACCTGAAGTAGTTCTTTACCTCCAGTATCGGGCTCAGGCTATTGATCGCGGTGCCGCCCGGTATCATCGGAGGGTTCTCGACCAGCTTGCAAACTCCGAGGGTTCGATTGGCCTTAACAGTGCCCTGTTTCTCTGCGCCCGCCTGCGCAATCATCACTTGACCGTACTGCGGCGGCACATCCGGCATGTCCATCACAAGCATGGTCACCTCTCCTTCGTCGAAGTTGAGATCCGGTTGATTCTAATCGAGCGGTGCCTGCACAGTTGCTCATGGATCAACGTGTCGTCCTCGGTGGAGCGCTCGCCTTCACTCTACATGCCGATGTCTTACACCTCCATACGGTAGCTGACGCGAATCTCGACGCGACGATTCTTCGTGAAGCACAGATCACGCGGGTTCCCTTTCGGCTCCTTCGCGCAGTTTCT
>WNGG01021962.1_pt1 | contig 11054 bp, 10 predicted proteins | sample 5400661 | NCBI WGS metagenome assembly WNGG01 (sample SAMN13153372, study PRJNA577476) | soil metagenome | isolation source: 100 cm soil or saprolite under Garry oak tree replicate 1 | place: USA:California | collected 2016-06-15 | reverse complement strand
ACCACCCAATGCCGCCACCAATAACTGGCGTAAAGCCATCGCGGCATGACGGCTTTGTTGCATACAGATAGAAAAAACAAACCACAATCGTCAGTGATATAATCCAGCAAGTCCGTGAATCCATCCATGCTCCTCCATTATGTACGAGCCTGCCACAACGTAGGGTAAAAATCGCGGCGAGAAGCGACTACCGACACACTATGAACGTCGAGCTTATTTGATCTTTACTGTCCTGCTGGCAATTGCATACGGTGCGTGGGTCCGAAAGGTGGCAGACATTCCGCGATTACAGTCGAGAGTCCGCTTTTGAAGGGATAGTGTTGCAAAAGTCTTTCTGTGGCATGGGACTAAGATTCTCCGAGCCGTAGGCGCGACGATCGAATAATTATGTGGGGGACTACGCCGCCGTGCCCCAAACTCCCGGGCGATTCCGGTAACGGGTTTGGGGCGGCATTGATCGGCTATTATCGCTTGTTTCGTCTTTTCTCGGTCTCGAACAGTATATCGCACGTCCGATAGCTCCGCGTACGACGCCCAACTCATCGTCGCTGAAAACAGACCCTAGTAGCAGCGAGGAATATTCGCCAGCTGCGGAAAAAGCCCTCTTACGGCCACCGATGGTGAAGGTTGTCACTCACATATGCGTGCGCATGCCGCGACGGCTCTCCGTGCAGGTGCGGATGGTCGGACGGTAGTTCCGGACGCCGATGCGGCAGGACGTCTGAATCCTCCACCGGCCAAAATTGGAACGCAAGCAACACGCCGCCAAACGTGATGGCCGCCAATACCAATGCGGTCGGCACGATCCCGGCGAGTGGTCCAAGCCAGCCCGCTAATGGATATGTCAACAGCCAGCACGCATGCGAGAGTGCAAACTGTGCCGCAAACACGGCCGGCCGGTCCGCCGGCTGCGCGGAGCGGCGAAGCAATCGGCCGGCCGGCGTCATGACCGCCGAATAGCCGACGCCGAGCAGCGTCCACGCGATCAACAGAGCCGGCCAGATAATATGAGAAGCAGGCTTCGGCGGCGACGCGGACATGACGCTTGCAAAACCCAGCAAGGTAATTCCGAGCGCAATTGCCGCGGGCAGCATGACGGCGCGGTCGGCGATTCGATCGAGCAGTCTCGGCAACATCAACGCGGCGGCCATCGAGCCGCCGCCAAAGCAGGCAAGCGCGATGGCGACATCGCTGTCGGTTCCGCCCAATAGCCCTCGTACGATAACGACGGTGTTGACGATGACCATTGCGCCTGCGGCGGCCACGGACAAATTTAGAGCGAGCAGCCCCCTCAGGCGAGGTGTTGCGAGATAGATGCGGATGCCGCGAGTGGTGTTTTCGTAGAGCCCGCCTTTGCGTTCCGAAATTTCTGGTTGGGGGATCTTTACGGAGAGCACCAGCGCGGCGGAGCAGAAGAACCCGACGACGGTACCAACAAATAGCCAGTTGAAAGTGATAACCGTCAGTAGTGCAGCCGCTAGCATGGGGCTGAGAAGGCTTTCCATGTCGTAGGCAAGACGGGAGAGCGACAACGCCCGGGTGTATACGTTCTCTTCCGGAAGTACATCGGGAATTGCGGCCTGAAACGTAGGTGTGAACGCTGCCGATGCCGATTGCAGGATGAAGATGAGCAAATACACCTGCCAAACCTGATCGACGAAAGGCAACGCCAGCGCGACGGCCGCTCGCACGATGTCCATCGAGATCAGGAAAGCGCGTCGGGGCAGAAAATTCGCAAAGCCCCCAACCACAGGCGCTACGCCGACATAGGCAATCATCTTGATCGCAAGCGCAGTTCCGAGCACGGCACCTGCCTCGTCGCCCGCGATCTTGAATGCCAGCAACCCAAGCGCAACCGTCATCATTCCGGTGCCTATCAGCGCAATGACCTGCGCGGCGAACAGGTGCCGATAAGTGCGATTTGCGAGAACGGACAGCATGCAACAATCTTTCAGGAAGTCTATTCAGCAGCATGGTCCGGAATGAATGCCTTGTCGTCACGACCGGTTCCTGCCTTCGAAGCAGCAGGTGCAAAGTAAGAATAGAGTGCCGGCAGAACGAGGAGAGTGAGGAGCGTTGCGCTCAAGAGCCCACCAATGACGACGGTCGCCAAAGGCTTTTGCACTTCCGCTCCCGTTCCGGTCGCCAAAGCCATCGGGACGAAGCCCAATGAGGCCACCAGCGCCGTCATGATAACCGGCCGAAATCGGGTGAGGGCACCTTGGCTGATTGCTGCCCGCGCACCGACGCCGTCGGCGATCAGCTTCCGGATTTGGCTCAGCATCACCAATCCGTTCAGAACGGCTACTCCCGAGAGGGCAATGAAGCCGACTGCAGCCGAGATCGAAAACGGCATGCCGCGCAGCCAGAGCGCCGCGATCCCGCCCGTGAGGGCGAGAGGGACGGCGCTGAAGACCAGAAGCGCGTCGCGGGCCGATCCGAGCGCACTGAACAACAGAAGGAAGATCAGGAGAAAGCAGCCCGGCACCACAAACATCAGGCGTTGGCGGGCCACAGAAAAGTTCTCGAACTGCCCGCCCCAGCTCAGGAAGCTGCCCGGCGCGAGCTTGACCTGCTCATTCACCTTGGCCTGGGCATCGGCGACCAGTGAACCGATATCGCGACCGCGTACCTCGGCCGTCGCCACGACCCGGCGCTTGCCGTTCTCGCGACTGATCTGGTTTGCGCCCTCGGTCTGCTCGAATGAAGCGATCGTCCGCAGTGGGATCGAGGCTGCCGGCGCGTTCGGGTTCGCGTGCGGAAGCGGCACCGGCAGGTTCTCCAGCGCCGAGATATCGTTGCGCAGCGCATCGCTGAGGCGCACCACGATTTGGAATCTGCGATCCCCCTCGAAGACGAGGCCGGCGGGGCGGCCGCCGACCGCGGTTTCGATCAGATCCTGGACCGATGCGAGGCTGAGGCCCCGCCGGCCGATCTCGGCCTTGTCTATGCGGATTTCAAGGAACGGCAGTCCGGCGGTCTCCTCGACTTTGACGCTCTCGGCGCCGTCGACTTTCCGCAGTACGTCGGCAATCCGGCCCGCGGTCCTCTGCATCTCCGCGAAATCATCGCCGAACACCTTCACGGCGAGGTCTTCGCGCACGCCGGCGATCAGTTCGTTAAAGCGCATTTCGATCGGTTGCGAAAAGCCGACCTTGTTACCCGGCAGCTTGGTGGCCTCCGCCTCGATCCGCTTGATGAGGTCGTCCTTCGTCATGCCGGGGTCCGGCCATTCGTTCTGCGGCTTGACGATGATGTAGGTATCGGAGGCGTTGGGGGGCATCGGGTCCGCGGCGAGATCGGGGGTACCGGTCCGTGAGAAGACGAACGCCACCTCGGGAAACTGGCTGATCTGCTGCTCGATCAGAAGCTGCATCCGCTGCGATTGCGCCAGCGACGTGCTCGGCACGCGCTTGACTTCCATGACGATGTTCTTCTCGTCCAGCGTCGGTGTGAATTCCTGACCGAGGCGGCCGAAAAGAAGGAGCGCGCAGACGAATAGTAGTGCGGCGCCCATCATCACCGGGAGCGGTCTGGCAATCGCCATGCCCAGCAGCGGCGCGTAAGCCGACTTCAGCCGGCGCACGGCCAGATTCTCGTCCTCGCGCACGGGCTTTGAGACGGCGATGGCGATGGCGGCAGGAACGAACGTCAGCGAGACGACGAACGCGGTGGCCAGCGCGATCATCACGGTCAGCGCCATCGGTTCGAACGTCTTGCCTTCGACGCCCGTGAAGGCGAGCAGCGGCACGTACACCAGTATGATGATGACTTGTCCGTAGACTGTCGGACGAATCATCTCGGACGTCGATGCGGTCACCGTCGACAGACGCTCCTCGAGCGACAGACCGCGCCCAAGTTCGCGTTGCCGTTCGGCGAGATGGCGCAGGCTGTTCTCCGCGATGATGACGGCGCCGTCCACGATCAGGCCGAAGTCCAGCGCGCCCAGGCTCATGAGGTTGGCGCTGATCCGTCCCGACAGCATCCCGGTCGCGGTGACCAGCATCGTCACGGGGATAACGCAGGCCGTGATGAGGGCGGCGCGCAGGTTGCCGAGCAGCAGGAAGAGCACGGCGATGACGAGCAGCGCGCCCTCGGCCAGGTTGCTCGCCACCGTATGGATGGTCGCATCCACCAGTTGGGTACGGTTCAGCACGGTATGCGCGTAAATACCCGGTGGCAGGGTCCGGCCGATCTCCTTGATGCGGGCGTCGGCGGCCGCGGCGACCGTTCGGCTATTGCCGCCGATTAGCATCAGCGCGGTCCCGAGCACGACCTCGCGCCCGTTCACGCTGGCGCTGCCGGTGCGTAGTTCACGCCCGATCGCGACATCGGCCACGTCCTTGACGCGGACGGGAACGCCGCCGCGAGTAGTCACGACGATGTTGGAGATGTCGTCCATGTTCTCGACGCGGCCCGCGGCGCGGACGACGTAGCCTTCGCCGTTCTGATCGATGTAGTTGGCGCCGCGGCTGACGTTGTTGGCTTCGATGGCGGCGATCACCTGTCCGAACGAAAGACCGTAGCCGACCAGCTTCGTTGGGTCGGGTTGGACCTGAAACTGCTTCACGAAGCCGCCGATCGCGTCGGCGCCGGCGACGCCAGGCACCGTCTTCATCTGGGGCCGGACGATCCAGTCCTGGACAGTGCGCAGATAGACGGTGCGCTGGAAATCGTCGGTCAGATGTTCGCCCTCCGGCGTCAGATACGTGCCGTCGGTCTGCCATCCCGGCTGCCCGTCGCGCACTGGCGCGGTGGTGCCGGGCCTTTCGTACTCGACCGCCCACCAGTAGATCTCGCCGAGTCCGGTCGACACCGGCCCCATCTTCACGTCCACGCCTGGCGGAAGGCTGGGCTTGGCGTCGTTGATCCGCTCCGAGACCAATTGCCGGGCGAAGTAGATGTTGGTGCGGTCGGCGAACACCGCCGTGATCTGCGCGAAGCCGTTCCGCGAAAACGATCGCGTCGACTCCAGTCCGGGTATCCCCGCAAGCGCAGTCTCCAGCGCGACGGTGACCTGCTTCTCGATCTCGACGGGCGTGAGCGCCGGCGCTGTCGCGTTCACTTGGACCTGGACGTTGGTCACGTCCGGAACGGCGTCGATCGGGAGCTTTGTTAGAGACCACAAACCGGACGCAGCGGCGACGAGCGTCACGAGCAGGACGAGCCACCTGCGCCGTATCGAAAAGTCGACGATCCTCTCGATCATCGTCTCAGTCCTCGTCGCCGGGCTTCGACAGTTCCGCCTTCAGCGAGAACGTGTTCGAAACGGCCACGGTTTCTCCGGCCGCGAGCCCCGAAACGATCTCGACGGATTGGCCATCGCGCTGGCCGAGGACAACGTCACGCTTCTCGAACCCGTCCTTGGTGCGGACGAACACGGCCTTGCGGCCCTGGACCGTCTGGACGGCACTGAAAGGCGCGACGACGGGGACCGCGCGCTCATCGATCGCGATCGCCGCGGTGATGAACGATCCGGGCCGCCAGCGGCCGTCGGCATTCTCGATGGCCGCGACGACGCGTGCGGTCCGAGTATCCTTGTCGAGCAGCGGGCTGACGAACACGATCTTGCCGGTTGTCGCGTCCGGAAACCCCCGCAACGTCACGGCGACGGATTGTCCTTCCCGGATCATCGGCAAGTCGGGCGATGAAACAGAGAGTTCTACCCAGACGTGGGCGAGATCGACGATGACGAAAAGTTCGGTCTCAAGATTGTCGCGCCCGACAGCCGTCCCGAGTTCGACCTTGCGTTCGGCGACCCGTCCCGAGATCGGGGCGCGGACGTTCTGGCTGCGCAGCGAGGCGTCCGGCGCCTGCGGAAGCGCGGTGATCTCATCTTCACGCACGCCCAACGCCAGCAGTTTCTGGCGCGCAATTCCGAAGCGCATCGCGGTCTGCGCCGCGGCGTTGCGCGATTTGATGTACTGCTGTTCTGGAACGGCGCGGCCCTCCCAGAGCGACTTATCCCGGGCGGTCAGATCCTGCTGCAGTTCGTTCGAGAGTAGGGTAGCGAGATAGTCGCTCTTGGCGTCTGCTACTTCGCGGCTCTCCAGGACGGCTATGACTTCGTCCTTCACGACATCGTCGCCGATGTTCTTGCGCAGTTCGGCGACCGTGCCAGAGAGCTTGACCGAGACATGGGCCACCCGCCCCGCATCGGGCACGATGGTTCCAGACACGCCGATGCGCTTTGCGATCGTGGCGGGGCCAACGGTTTGCTGTTCGATCTGCGCCAGCTTGATCTGCTCGACGTCCATCGCCAGTACTGCGGACTTCGTTTCGGGGACCTTAGGCTGGGCTTCGCGCTGCGCGACGGCGGCACGCGGCGCGCCGAGATTCGCCAAGCCGCGTAGCGCAGGGGAGGCCGAGAAAGCGACCGCGACGCCGGCGAGGAAGGCTACGACGATGCTGTAGGAGCGTACGGCCATTATGAACTCGGACGGAAAAGGTCAAACGGCATCTTGGTCGATTTGGCCGGGCCACCGTTCGCGGCGGCGTCCAGACAGTTGTCGACGTGATCGTGGATCAGCGTCTTCTTCGCCTCTCCGATCGCCTTCTCCACCGCGTGGAGCTGCTGCGCGAGATCGAGGCAGGACCGGCCGTCGGCGAACATCTCGATTACCTTGTGAAGATGGCCTTCGGCGCGTTTCAGGCGTTTGACGATTTCCGGATGGCTGGCGTGAGAATGTTCCTTCATGGGAACTACCTATCCCCCTGGAGGGGATATAGCAATCCCGCGTGCGGATGGTGGGCATGCGGCAAAACGCGCGTCATGGTGGGTCTACAGGCCGCGAAGTTGGGATGTCGGGGCGAAGGTCGCGGTGGGCGCGAGCAGGTCGGGTGGCGCCCGTTTTCTTGGTCAGTTTGCCGCCCGTGGAGAGCACACAGCCATCGAGGTCGCCATTCCGCTCTTGCAAAGAGCCTGACACGATCCACTGATCGAATGGACCTTCCCAGCGCGGTACCCCTGAGCTCAGGTCATCGCGCTGGTCGGCACGGGACTCATTTCCCAACAGTTTACGATCGATCGGCAAATTTGCCGGCGGGCTTGCCGCGCTCTACCATTTCGCGCGCATAGGCATAGAGCGCATCGTAGACGATCCATTCTGCGGCATTGATCGCGTGATCGTCCTCGTAGCCGAGATGCCGGAAGCCTTCGGCCACCGCCTGCAGCCCGGGTCCCTCGGCTTGATGGTAGAGTGTGTTGTCGGTGTCGGCGCCATTGACAATCCTGCCCACCAGCACGAGGGCAGGATCGCCCGTCAGCTGATATTTCTTGAGGATTGCTTCGAATGAACACTCCTTGCCGTGGTGGCCAAGCTCGACGTCCTTGACGTCGTAAGGGATGGCGTCGAGCCGCTTTGCCTCGGCCATCACCTTGTCCGTGGGCGCGAAGATGAACTCGGCATCCTTGTCGACGAACTTCTTGATGAGCCAGGGGCAGGCCACGCGGTCGACCTTAACGTGCTCTCGGGTAATCCACTTCATCTGATCCTCCTGCTTAAAGATAAGTCCTGCGAATCACGTATCCGCCAGGACAAGAATCCCGCCGTGCGCGGGTGAAATCACGTAGAGCCGGTCCGGCGGTACCAAAACCGTAGTGTGTGCTCCGGTGCCGGTCATCGTGCGTACGGCCCTGCCGGTGCGCGGATCGACGGTTTCGACAAGTCCCGGCTCGCCGATGGCGACATGGACGAGGCCGGTCGCCGGATTGAAGAAGGTTACGTCCGGTGCGCCCGCGATCGGCCACACGTTGGTAATTTCTCCGGAGGCGCTATCGATCTCGACCAGGGTCCCATTGTCGCATGCGGCGTAGAGGCGGCCGCGGGAATAGTCGATATCCAGACCATGCGCGCCGGCTGACGGAAGCTTCCACTGCGCGATCACGTTCAGCTCTGGTAGACCCGCGACCAGCACCATCGAAGGTTCCCGGATGCATAGGAATACGCGCTCGGCGGCGGCGTCGGTCACGCACCACCGCGGCCGGCCGGGCAAATCGATCGCGACCTGCTTGCGCTCGTTCAGCACAAAGGCTTGCAATGTCGGCGTCTCACACTCGTCCCCGATGCAGGCGACAATTCCGAGGGACGCGCGTCTTGCGATCGCAGCCCCATTGGGCCGGGAGCCGGTCTTGAACACCGCCTTAGCTTCGAACGTCGCGGCGTCGAGCCAGGCGACGCTTGCCGCGCCGCGATTGGTGACGAGGACCTCTCCATTGTCGGCGACAGCGCCGGCCACTCCCGGAAATCCCGGCAGCGTTGCCATGTGCCTTTGCGCATCATGGTCGATCACCTCAACGCAGTCGCGCGCCGTATGCGCGATGAAGACCCGCCGGGTTTTCGGATCGAACGCGCCGTGGTCGAAGGCGCTGCCCGCAGCGTTCGGTATTTCTATGACACCAACGGTTTTTAGTGGCATGACGGTCTCACGCCGCTGCGCCGCAAGACAGGCGAAGTCTGCTTGATATGAAGGAGGAGGAGTCTGTCCATGCGCAATCTCCTCGAAACATCGAGCGTTGCGCAGAGCTTGGACGGTGTGCCGTCTAATGGGGAGCCTGCGTTTCCCCGCATCGTCAACTTAACCGCGCCTGAGGCCTCCGGCAAGTTTTCTGATTGTTAAATTTTACCGTCAGTACTTCGGACGATGCGAATTTTCCCACTCGCGCGCGTGCTGAATAGGCTCGCGAGGCGGCAGGATCGCACGCAACTTTTGGGTTGTCGGCAAATTCTCCATCCGCTCCCGCCACCGGCAAAATGCCGGATATTTGGGGTACATGGCTTTGCCTTCCTCGGTCAGGCTGAAGGCAAACGTGCTTGGCAGCATGAAGAAGTCGGCAAGCGTGAGTTCCGAACCAAGCAGATAGTCCTGGCCCAGCGACAATTCGCGCTCCATGACCCCAAGGGCAAGTTCGACCTTGGGCAGCGCATGCGCCACAACCTTTTCGTCGGACGCAATGCCGAGTTCCGGATAGACCAGCCGTTCATGGGTCACATGGTAGATCATATAGGGGTAGTAGTAGGAATTGACCGCGCCGATCCACTGGTTCATGCGCGCCCGCTCGCAGACATCCTGTGGGGTCAAACGTGGTCCCTCAAACGCCTCGTCGATATAGGAGGCAATGGCGCTGGTCTCGTAGACCGTGAAATCGCCGTGCCGGAGGATCGGGACGCGGTTAAACGGATGCAAGGCCAAATGCTCGGGCTTGCCCATGACGGGTTCAAGATCATGGAAGACGTAGGGCACCTCCTTATGCGTCAGGACCAGGCGGACGATGTTGACATAGGTGCTTCGGGGAAAGCCGTAGACAATCGGATCGGGCACTTGCTCCTCCTCTCATAGTTCAGTTGAGGTGCGATGGATATCCGTCATCGCCAAAATGGCTTGTTCGCCTCATCCATCAACTGTTGCCTCGTCAGTCCGAGGTCGTCGAGGAGATGCTGGTCATCGGCAAGATTGCGCAGCGCGGCGCGCTGCCGGCTCCGTTCGCTCCAGTGCGGCAATTCGTTCAGTAGTGCGGTCCATCCGAGCCATGAATTGGATTGATAGCGAGGGGCTAGCGGGCGGTGCCGATACAGGCTTAGAGAATGGGTGTTACTGAAAGGCGTTGACATAAAAGGGCTCCGGATCGCATGATTTGCAATTACTGGCAGTTTCGATAAGCCCGGTTGCGCACAGCCTGCAAGGCATCGTTTCTCGGGCCTGCCCTAATTTTTCTCATGAACTGCCTGGTCAAGGTTTGCGATGCGCCCGCGCCTGCCACCGTTGAATGCCCTGAAAGCCTTCGAGGCCGCGGCTCGGCATGAGAGCTTCACGCGCGCCGCCGAAGAGCTTTGTGTCACGCAGGGCGCGGTGAGCCACCAGGTCAAGGCGCTCGAAGTCGAACTCGCCATCAAGCTTTTCAATCGCGAACGCCAGCGTCTCATCATTACGGAAGCAGGCCGCGACTACCTCACCGTGGTACGCGATGCGCTGGACCGTATCGCCGCCGGTACCGAGCGGCTTCTGCAACGGCAGAACGCGGGCGTTCTCACCGTCAGCACTTCACCGGACTTCGCCGCCAAGTGGCTGGTACATCGCCTCGGCCACTTTGCCGAAGCGCACTCCGACATTGATCTTCGAGTTTCGGCGACGCTTCATCACGTCGACTTCGCGCGTGAGGAGGTCGACATTGCGGTGCGGCACGGCGACGGCAATTGGCCCGGACTTGACACCGTCAGGCTGAGCGCAGAACAGCTCTTCGCGGTATGCAGTCCGAAGCTGCTGTCGGGCCGCCGCCGACTCAACAAGCCGGTCGATATCTTCAAGTTTCCACTTATCCACCTGGATAGCCGAACCGATTGGACAAAGTGGTTGCAGGGCGTGGGCATTGATAATGCCGACGTCACCCATGGTCCGGTATTGAATCGAGCGAGCATGGTCATCGACGCCGCGATCAACGGCCAGGGCGTCGCGCTTGCGCGCACGACATTGGCAGCTTGGGACCTTATCAATGGCCGGCTTGTGCTGCCTTTCCCGGAATCACTGCGCTTGTCGAAGACCTATTGGATCGTTTGCCCGAAGGCGACCGCAAGCCTGCCGAAGATCGTGACTTTTCGCGACTGGCTTCTTGCGGAAGCTTCGAGGGATTTGAAGCAGCTAAAGAAGCTCGATTGGCTATCGAAGCCGTTGAAACAGCGGGGAGACTGATTGGCGATGTCGCCGGCGGAGTAGCGCGCCAGGCGCATTGGACGGCTTGCCGGGCAAGGAAACTTGCCTTACGCATTCTTTTCCGGGACGTCGCAGCCTCCCCGTTAAGTGGTAACCCCATGCAAGCGCTGCTCGCTGCCAGCGCTCTCGATCCACTAAATCGCGGCGGCAAGCTCTCAACCGCGTCGATTCCGTGTGCGCGCCTCCGCGTGTTCCGCGGCCCTTGTGAGACTTGGCAACTGCAGACACTAGTTTTCCCAGACCCATCCAATGTGTCCGGAAGCGCGTTCCGATCGAGCTCTTCTCTAGGTCGGTCTCCTTACAATCACCTGAAATGGCGCTTCCTTGTCGGCGCGGCTGTGGCTCAC
>WNGG01008856.1_pt1 | contig 11054 bp, 10 predicted proteins | sample 5400661 | NCBI WGS metagenome assembly WNGG01 (sample SAMN13153372, study PRJNA577476) | soil metagenome | isolation source: 100 cm soil or saprolite under Garry oak tree replicate 1 | place: USA:California | collected 2016-06-15 | reverse complement strand
ACTCATACTCCTCCTGCCACCGGCCCAAAACTGCATAGGACGCGGTGAGCACGAGGTCAATCACCTTCTCGCCCGGCGGCACCTTCTCCGCGACCGCAGCGCTGGAGAAACCAATCCTTGGCCGGAGCTCGAAGACATCCACGTGACCGAGGCGCTCGCCCAGGATCTCTACCTCGCCCTCGGTCGGGAACAGCAATGAGGCTGCCACCTGCAGCAGCGTCGTCTTACCCGCGCCGTTCGGGCCGATGACCACCCAGCGTTCATCCTCGTGCACGGTCCAGTCGATGTTGCGGAGCAACATGTTCCCGTCACGACGGACACCGACGCCACGTAGCCGAAGCACTTCGTCGGACATGCACGCCCTCCCACCGGCAGACCCTGTGAACAGGCTGCTAAGAACCTACCGCGAGCTGGGCACGCTATCGCTATCTCCAATACTCCAGCGGTACATCTGGCGCAGTTGCCCCTGCCGCGCGCCTGATCCGGCGAACAGGGCGGTCGCGGCTGGGTCACCAGGCCGAGCCGGTGCGACCACCTCGGCGTGACCGCGCTCGCGAGCGACCCTGAGCGCGGCGGCCATTAGAGCCCGGCCGTGGCCGCGGCGGCGAACCGAAGCGTCAACCTCGATATGGCGGATCAGCATGACCCGCCGGCCGTCCGGGCACGGCAGTTCGTACCCGTAAAGCCAGCCCACCACCCCGCCGCGCTCCTCGGCTGCCAACAGCAGCGTGTAGGGATCGGCCAGGAAATCCCACGGATCCTGGCGCGTGGATCCGGTGAAACGGCTGACGATGGCACCCGCCGTGGGCAAATCCGCGATACCCAGGCGGCGCACGCTCATCGACCGGCTCCCAGACTCTCGGGTCTTCAGCAAGTTTCCGGCCGTTTACCCCATATGTACAGTGCTGAGCGCTCTGGGCGCTCTTATCCGCTGGTGAGACCGCGCCGCACCGCATAGACAGCCGCTTGGGTGCGGTCCTGGACGCCGAGCTTGGTCAGCACAGAGCTCACGTGGGTCTTGACGGTCTTTTCTGCCACCCCGAGGGTCCTCGCGATCTCACGGTTTGACCTGCCCTGAGCCAGCAGTGCCAGCACCTCACGTTCCCGCCCGGTCAATGCCGCCACACCCCGGCTCTGCTGGCCCAGCGCGGCCTGGTCGGTCAGCGGGCCAGCCGCCGCCTGTGCGAGCACCACGTTTCCATCGGCGGCGGTACGGATCGCGCGCACAAGCGCTTCCGGGTCCACGTCCTTGTACAGGTAGCCTGCGGCGCCTGCTGCCATCGCGGGCGCGACGTGCCCGGCGCCCACCGCGCTGGTGAGGATCAGCGCCCGCACGTTAATACCCCGGGCACGCAGCTCCTCGAGCACGCCTACCCCATCGAGGCCGGGCATCTTCAGGTCAAGCAAGATCACGTCGGGCGCCAGCGCCGCCGCGCGCTCGACCGTCTCGGCGCCGTCTGCGGCTTCGCCGACGACGTCGATGTCGTCCTGGACATCGAGGAAGGTACGCAACCCCTGGCGGACCACCGGATGGTCGTCGGCGATGAGCACCCTGATCCGCGCCGTCGGTGCGACGTCCATGCGCCCAGCCTCCCGACGATCACGGCGCACCATCGCGCGTATCTACGGGTACAGCGAGCCTGACCGTGGCGCCAGCCCCGGGCGCAGAACGCACGGTCAGCGTGCCGCCGACCGAGGCGGCCCGGTCTCGCATCGACGCGAGGCCAAGCCCGTTGGACCGCGCGGCTAGCCCATCAACCACAAACCCGGGGCCGTCGTCGGCGACCTCGAGGATCACCTGCCCGGGCCCACGGCGCAGCCCCACCCGCACCTCGTCGGCGCCGGAGTGCCGCAGGGCGTTGTGCAGCGCCTCCTGCGCCACCCGGTAGACGACCGCGTCGACCTCGCGGCCAAGGCAAGGCAGCTCACCCGCGGTGAACCGCACCTTCCTGCCGTGCGCACGACCCGCGACCTCGGCGTACCTGCGGATGGACTCGGGCAGGTCGTGTGCGCTCAGGTCGGGCGGCAGCAGGCCGTCGATCACCGCACGAAGCTCGGCGTAAGCCTCCACGCCGAGTTCGGCGACGCTCTGGAGTTCGGCCGCGGCGCGCACAGGGTCGCGCGGCACCAAAATCGCCGCCGCGCGTGCTTTGACCCTGATGCCGAAGAGCTTCTGCGACACCGCGTCGTGCAGGTCGCGCGCCAGGCGTGCGCGCTCCTCGATCACAGATAGCTCGCGGCTGCGTTCGTACAGCCTGGCATTGGTCAGCGCGATGGCTGCGTGCGCCGCGAAAAGGGAGAGCAACTCCTGGTCACGTTCGGTAAAACCACCTGGCACGTGCTTGTTTGCGAGGAAAAGAATGCCAAGCACATCCTGCCCGTCCTTGATCGGCACGCCAAGGAAGTCGGCGAGCACGGGATGCGCGCGGGGGAAGTACTCGAACCTCGGGTCCGCCTTGATGTCCGCCAGCCGTAGCGGGCTGCCCTCCCTGAGCAGCACGCCGAGCATGCCATGCTGACGCGGCAGCGGGCCGATCGCCTCCTGCTCGCGGGCGCTCATCCCGGCGACCACGAACTCGGCGAACGAGCCGTCGGTGTCCGGCACACCGAGCGCGGCGTAACGCGCGCCAATAAGCGACCGCGCTGACTTCACGATTGTCTCGAGCGCATCGCGCACAGACACCTGCCTGGTGACCGCGAGCACTGCCTGGCTGACCTGGTAGAGCACCTGATCGAGCCGCTGATCATTGGCCTCGATCGCCGCGGCCTCACCGTGCCCCATGACCGAACGCTACCTCCGCCGCCGCGGTGCTGGATCGGCCGCCGGTCCTAGGACCATGAACCCAGGCCGACTATGGCCGCCGGCCGATGCGCCGCGAGCCGTTTGTACCTAACCTCGCTCACATGAATGCTGCAAACAATCCTGTCGCACTGGTCACGGGGGCCTCCAGGGGCCTCGGCGAGGCGCTCGCTGGTGGTCTCGCGAGGAGCGGCTACGCACTCATCGTGGACGCCAGGGACGCCGCCGCGCTCAACGCCGCGGTCGCGGCACTTCCGGCGGGCGCCCAGGTCCTGGCTGTGCCCGGCGACGTCACCGAGCCCGCACACCGGGAGGCACTGCGCCGCGCCGCCGCCGAGGCCGGCGGCCTTGACCTGCTCGTCAACAACGCGGGCACGCTCGGCGCCAGCCCGCTGCCGCCGCTCGCCGACTACCCGCTCGCCGAGCTGCGAGCATCGTTCGAGGCGAACGTGATCGCGCCGGTCGCGCTGATCCAGCTCATGCTGCCCTGGCTGCGCGAACGCGGAGGTGCGATCCTCAACATCACCTCCGACGCCGCAGTGGAGGCCTACGCAGGCTGGGGCGGCTACGGCGCAGCCAAGGCCGCGCTCGAGCAGGTATCGAACGTGCTCGCGGCGGAGGAGAACACGGTCCGGACCTGGTGGGTCGATCCCGGTGACCTTCGCACCGCGATGCACCAGCGTGCCTTCCCCGGCGAGGACATCTCCGATCGCCCGCTGCCGGACACGGTCGTACCCGCCTTCCTCCGGCTGATCAGGGAACGACTGCCCAGCGGCAGGTACCGGGCCGCTGATCTGTTCCCGGCCGGCGATGCCCATGTTTTCGCCTGAACGGCGGGCGCTAGCTGGCGCAGGCACCCAACGTGACGCAGTCCCGGAGCCGCGTCACCTGGTCGCGCCAGTTTGCGGTGGCGTGCACCAAGCGCAGCCGTTAAGGATGATCATTGAGGACCATCATGACCATTGAGTTCACTCTCCCGGCCGAACGCGAGGCGCGAGAACCACCTGAGGCCCGTGGTGAGCGCCGTGACAGCGTGCGGATGCTGGTCAGCAGGCGGCGTGCCGGCACTATCAGCCATCACGCGTTCACCGAGCTGCCGGCGGTTCTGCTGCCCGGCGATCTGCTCGTGATCAACACGTCGGCGACGCTGCCTGCGGCGGTCAGGGCCAGCGGGGACCTCAGCGTTCATTTCTCGTCACCACGGCCGGACGGGACGTGGCTGATCGAGTTGCGCGCGCCGTCAGGCGGTGCGACGGCACCGTACCGAGGTGGGACGCCCGGTCTGGTGATCGGCCTTCCCGGCGGCGCGAGGCTGACGCTTTGCGACCGGGTCACCGGGCGGCTTTGGGCGGCTCGGCTGTCCACCGCCGTCATCCCCTACCTGCTGCGCCACGGCAGCCCGATCCGCTATTCGTACGTACCGAGGGACTGGCCGACGTCGGCGTACCAGAGCGTGTTCGCCACCCGGCCGGGCAGCGCCGAGATGCCGAGCGCCAGCAGGCCGTTCACTTCCGAGCTTGTCACCCGGCTGGTCACGCGCGGGGTTACCGTCGCCCCGCTGACCCTGGATACCGGGGTGTCCTCGCTCGAGGGCGATGAGCCGCCCTACCCCGAGCCCTACGACGTGCCGCCGTCAACCGCGCGGCTGGTCAACTTGACCAGAGCCAACGGCGGCCGGGTGATCGCCGCGGGAACGACCGTCGTGCGGGCGCTTGAAACCGCAGCGGCATTTGCTGGTTACGGCCGGGCTGGCGACGGCAGGGATAGCAGCGGCCGGGCTGGCGACGGCCGGGACGGTTCCCGCCGCGATCCCGACGGCCGGGATGGCGGCGGCCGGGCTGGCGGCGGCCGGGGCGGTTCCCGCCGCGACCCCGACGGCCGGGATGGCGGCGGCCGGGCTGGCGACGGCCGCGGCGGCGTGCGGGCTTCGGCCGGCTGGACGGATCTCGTCGTGTCGGCGCAGCGTGGCACTCGCGTCACCGACGGCCTGCTCACCGGCTTCCACGAACCACGTTCGTCACACCTGCTCATGCTTGAGGCCTTCACCGATCCAGACCTGTTGCGCCGCTGCTACGCGGCGGCGCTGGATGAGGGGTACCTATGGCACGAGTTCGGCGACGTTCACTTGCTGCTCCCCTGACAGTGTGGTGAATGCCGCATTCTGCACATCGGAAGGTGTACGTTGCAGCATTCACCACGCTGGGATCGGCGGCGGCCGGGCTTCGCGCAGCGTCGGTGGGACGGACGGGGCGTCGCATGGTGTAGGCGCACGGCGCAGTAGCGCGGTGTAGCCGGGGGGCTGGCCGGAGCTGAGCGGCCAGCGGGTAGCGTTGCGTGCGCGATGAAAGCCTCACGCGTGACGCTGCTGATCACCTTGACCGGCCGGGACAGGCCCGGTGTGACGTCCCGGCTGTTCTCCGTGCTGGCCGCTCACCCGTTCACTGTCGTCGATGTGGAGCAGGTGGTGATCCGCGGCCGCCTTGTCCTCGGCGTGCTTGTGAGCTGTGACGGCCCGGTCGACCTTACCGCGGTGCACCAGGAAATCATGAAGGTAGCCGCGGATCTGGGCATGGACGCCGAGATTACCATTGGCACCGGTGAGGGCGCCGATGGCGGCCGACGACGTGGACAACTGCACGTCACCGTGCTCGGAAGCCCGCTGCAGCCATCGGCGTTGGCAGCCATCGCGGGCCGGATCGCAGCCGGCGGCGCCAACATCGACCGGATCGGCCGTCTCGCGCGCTACCCGGTGACCTGCATCGAACTCGATGTGTCTGGAGCCGATCCAGAATCACTTCGCGCCGGGCTATCCACCGAGGCCGTCAAACAAGAGGTGGACGTGGCGGTCCAGCGTGGTGGGCTGCACCGGCGGGCGATGCGGCTGATCGTGATGGATGTGGATTCGACGCTGGTCCAGGGCGAGGCTATCGAGTTGCTTGCGCGGCGGGCCGGATGCGCGGAACAGGTTGGCGAGATCACAAGCGCGGCCATGCGCGGCGAGCTTGACTTCGCGTCGGCGCTGCGCGAACGTGTGGCGCTGCTTAGCGGGCTGGACGCAGCGGCTGTCGACGAGGTCCGCCAGGAGCTGCGGCTGACGCCCGGCGCGCGCACCCTGATCAGGACGCTGAAACGGCTCGGTTACCGGTGCGGGATCGTCAGCGGCGGCTTTGCGCAAATCACCGACATGCTGGTGGAGCAGCTCGGCATCGACTATTCGGCGGCGAACAGGCTGGAGGTTGCCGACGGCAAGCTGACCGGCAGGCTGGCCGGGCCGATCATCGACAGGGCGGAAAAGGCGCGTTGCCTCGCACAGTTCGCCAGCCAGGCAGGTGTGCCGCTGAGCCAGACGGTCGCGATCGGAGATGGCGCCAACGATCTGGACATGATCACGACCGCCGGACTCGGGGTGGCGTTCAACGCCAAGCCCGTCGTGCGCGACGCGGCCGACACCTCGGTCAGCGTGCCCTACCTGGATGCGATCTTGTATTTGCTCGGAATCTCGCGCGACGAAGTGGAAGCGGCCGACGCCGAGGAGGCATAGCAGGCTCTAACGCCGATTCACCAAGCGAACCGGCCGCCGAAATCGGCGCTAAGGATCATGCTCTCGGCCACTTTGTACTCCAGGGTGCTGTTCTAACCGGACATACCGCGGGCCGTAGCAGCACCCTGGAGTACAAAGATGAATCCGCCGCTGGTTTCAGCGCGTGCCCGCGGCGCCGACGCAGGCTCACCGCTTCGCTTGCGCGCGCTTCTCCGCATCGTCCGCCGCACCAGCGGCCCCATTGGCATCATCGGTCCCGGCTGGCACATCACTACCAGCACCTGCCGAGTCTCCGCCAGGAGCGCCCGCGGTCTCGAGTGGCACCTCGGCCGGCGCGGTCGGCGCGATGGCCGCGGAACGCCGTTTGGAGATCACGATCATCGTCACCACGATCCCGACCGCGACGATCGTCGTGACGGTCCGCAGTGTGACGTTGTGGCTGTAGGTCACCACGCTTGGGGCGATGAGCAGCGACACGAGGTTCATCACCTTTAGCAGTGGGTTGATCGCCGGACCGGCGGTGTCCTTGAATGGGTCACCGACCGTGTCACCGATCACCGTCGCGGCGTGCGCCTCCGAGCCCTTGCCGCCATGGTGGCCGTCCTCGACCAACTTCTTCGCGTTGTCCCAGGCAGCACCGGAGTTAGCCAGGAACACCGCCATCAGGGCGCCGACCGCGATCGCGCCGGCCAGGAAGGAACCGAGCGGCGCGTAGCCGAACCCGAATCCGATCGCAATCGGTGTGAGCACCGCGAGCAGGCCAGGTGTGGCGAGTTCGCGCAGCGAATCGCGGGTGCAGATGTCCACAACGCGCCCGTATTCTGGCTTTTCTGTGAAGTTCATGATCCCGGGCCGGGTGCGGAACTGCTCACGAACCTCGAAGACCACCCGCTGGGCCGCCCGGCCCACGGCCATGATCAACAGGCTCGCGAACAGGAAGACCACCGATGCACCTATGAGGAGGCCGACCAGATCGTTCGGCTTGTCGACCGACAGGCTGAAGGCCGGCGCGGTCTTGGCAAGCGCGCCAACCACGGCCGTGCGGAATGACCCGAAGAGCGCGGTCGCCGCGAGCACGGCGGTAGCTATCGCAATTCCCTTGGTGATCGCCTTGGTGGTGTTCCCCACCGCGTCAAGGTGGGTAAGCACCTGCGCGCCCTCGCCCTCGATGTCGCCAGACATCTCAGCGATGCCCTGCGCGTTGTCGGTGACGGGGCCGAAAGAGTCCATCGACACGATCACGCCGACGGTAGTGAGCAGGCCGGTGCCCGCGAGCGCGACCGCGAACAGCGCAAGGGTGGCGTTCCCCGTGCCGAGCAGGAAGGCACCGTAAACGGCGCCGCCGATCAGCAGGGCCGAGTACACGGCCGATTCGAGGCCGACCGCCACACCGGACAAGATCACCGTTGCGGCGCCGGTGGCCGAGCTGTCCGCAACCTCGCGGACCGGCCGGCGGTTGGTTTCTGTGAAGTACCCGGTAAGCAGCTGGATGGCGCTCGCAAGCACCAGGCCAATGAGTACCGCGCCGATTGCGAGCCATTGCGGGCTCCCACCGTGCGACAGGATCGCCGTGTCGGCGAGCCCTTTCAGGCCGCTGAACTTGCTGGGCAGATAGACGAATGCAGCGACAGCCACCAGCACGGCCGAGATCACCGCGGACGCGAAGAATCCGCGGTTGATGGCGGTCATGCCGCTTCTGTCGCCCTTACGCGGCGCAACGACGAAGATGCCGATCACCGCGGTGATGACGCCGATCATGGGGACGATGAGCGGGAAGACCAGGCCCTGGTTGCCGAACGCCACCTTGCCCAGGATGAGCGAGGCCACCAGCGTCACTGCGTAGGACTCGAAAAGGTCGGCCGCCATCCCCGCGCAGTCACCCACATTGTCGCCCACATTGTCGGCGATGGTGGCTGCGTTGCGTGGGTCATCCTCTGGGATGTTCTTCTCGACCTTACCCACGAGATCCGCGCCGACATCCGCCGCCTTGGTGTAGATGCCGCCGCCGACACGCATGAACATGGCGAGAAGAGCGGCACCGAAGCCGAATCCCTCCAGCACGCTTGGCGCATCCGCCCTGAAGATCAGCACCACGACCGCCGCGCCGAACAGGCCAAGGCCGACCGTGAACATTCCGGCGACACCGCCGGTACGGAACGCGATGCGCAGCGCATGGCGCTCACCGGTGTCGCGAGCCGCGGCCGCGACCCGCACGTTGCCCCGGACCGTGAGGGACATGCCGGTGAAACCGGTCAGCGCCGAGAACAAGGCGCCCACCACGAAGAAGGCCGAGCGCCCCCACCGCACACCGCCTGAGTCTGCAGGAAGCAGCAGCAGCACGAAGAAGATCAGGATGACGAACACGCCAAGTGTCCTGAACTGCCTCCGCAGATAGGCCGCCGCGCCCTCCTGGACCGCGCGCGAAATCTCCTGCATCTTCTCGGTTCCCTGGCCGGCCGCAAGTACCTCGCGTACCAGCCAGCCAGCCACCGCCAGCGCGAGCAGCGCTACAACCGCGACGACGACAATCAGGCTCAGATTGCCGCCGCTCAGGTGTACTGCGCTACTCGCCCCGGCAAGGGTGAGCCCACTCATCCGTCCTCCTCAAGGCGGGCACTGACGCTCCCGCATACAACATGCCGCCACCGGAAAGACCGGGCGCCGGGCAGCGATGCAGACCGCACAGGCGTCTTGGGGCAATGCCATCACAGCAGTGGCGGGATTCTACGCATGGCGGCGGCAGAACGTAACTTCGGCTAATTTCCTAACAGTTCCGTAATGAATTCGTTATCAGTAGGATATCTTTAAGTAACCTGGTTCTCACGCAGCGGGAGGCAAAGGCCAGCTCATCCGGATGCTGACACCGTCGACGGTGGCGGAGATCTGCACGTCATCGGCGAGACCCTCGATGACGGCGAGGCCTATGTCGGCGGGAATGTTTCCGTTGACCGTGCCGTGCATGGGTGAACCACTCGCGGCGGCAGCGTCGGAGCCAGTGCCGCCGCCAGAGGCAGCGGGTGCGGCAACCGAACCGGGAAGGTGCAGCGTGGCGCTGGCCGCGGACCCGGCCTGCCCGTGTGCGTGCTGGACAAACCCCTGACCGGGCGGAGGCATCGGTTCGCCCGGGACCTGTTGGACGGGCACAGCACTGCTCGCCACGTCCGCAGGCGCCGGCTTTGTTGCCATCGAGTCCGTCGCGGCGTGAACGTGCTCGCGGGCAGGTTGCGGTGAGCGCCCGCCGGGGCCACTGGGTGCCGCGTCGGTCACCACAACAGAAAAACGCCCGTCGCGGTCGGACAGCTCGATTCTGATCGGTTCGGTTGGGCAGTACAGCCGGTGCGCCTCGACCGCGCGAGAGCACGCCTCGCCGACCGCAAGGCGGACCTCATCCAGTAGCGACTCTTCAACCCGGCTGCGTCTGGCGACCGCCGTCGCGACAAGCCGCGCCGTGCGCACGTGCGCGGGCAGCGGTGTAAAGGTGAGCTCGACCGTAGCCATCTCGGGAGATCCAGCCACCGTTGTTGCTACTTCTCCGCCTTCCTGGCCTCGATGGCCTCGTCGACGGTGTCATGGATACCGAAGACCTTTGTCAGGCCGGTGATCCGGAAGATCTTCAGGATCCGCTCCTGGGTGCAGACGAGGTCAAGCGACCCGTCGTGCGCGCGGACCCGTTTGAGCCCCCCGACAAGCACCCCGAGGCCGGTGGAGTCGAGGAACTCCACCTTCTCCATGTTCACGATCAGCCGGAAATGGCCCTTGTTCACGAGCTCGATCAGCAGCTCACGCAACCGAGGCGCGGTATAGACGTCGATCTCGCCTTCCACCTCGACGACTTCGCTACCGTCCTTGGTGTGGTGGTCCAGCTTCAGGTCCACATGTCCTCCATGCCACCGTCTTCATCAGCGCGCCGACCCCCCGGGCGAGGGCTCGTCCGGGGCGTGTCCCGCAGCGCGCCATTCAACCACGCTCTGACAATGTGTCTATACGAAATCACGATACGCTGCATGGCTGCGCGCGGATGACACACTGGAACTACTCGCAGAAACACACCCGGAGCCAAGACACCGAGCCAACCTGGGACGCCACCGTGACCCCGCGGCAACCCAAGGTCCCGCAACAGGACACGGCCGGTTCCCAGAGTGCAGACGACCGCGGCCCAGGCGGTCCTGGGATAGAAAGAAGGAAGGCGACCCCGGACCCCAAGGGAAAATGCTGACCCAGACATATTCACAGAACGGCTGCGCAACGGCGGCCCGCTTGCTGGCGGATGGCGCCCGCCGCGGCAGGGTTACCCACGTCGAGCACATACCCGCCAGAGCGGGACTGCCCACGAGCTGGCCAACCTGGGTACCCGGGCCGATCGTGCAGCAGCTTGGCCAGGCCGGGGTCGATGTTCCATGGGTACACCAGGCCGCCGTGGCCGAACACGCCCACCAGGGCCGAAATGTGATCATTTCGACCGGGACGGCGTCAGGCAAGTCACTCGCTTATCTGCTGCCCGCGCTGACCGCAGTACTCGAAGGCGGCACCGTCTTGTACATCGCGCCATCGAAGGCGCTCGCCGCGGATCAGCTGCGGATGGTGCGAGAACTCGGCATCCCTGGCATCTGCGCCGCTGCGCTCGATGGCGACACGCCTATCGCCGAAAGGGACTGGGCCCGCTCGCACGCCAACTACGTGCTCACGAACCCGGACATGCTGCATCACACCCTG
>WNGG01008855.1_pt1 | contig 11054 bp, 11 predicted proteins | sample 5400661 | NCBI WGS metagenome assembly WNGG01 (sample SAMN13153372, study PRJNA577476) | soil metagenome | isolation source: 100 cm soil or saprolite under Garry oak tree replicate 1 | place: USA:California | collected 2016-06-15 | reverse complement strand
ACCGCGGACTTTCATTCCGGCATGAACTTCGCGGGCGTGTTCAAGGCCCCGGTCGTCTTCCTCTGCAACAACAACCAGTGGGCGATCTCCGTTCCCGTGCGGAAGCAGACCGCCGCGGAGACGATTGCGCAGAAGGCGCTCGCCTACGGGTTCGATGGCGTCCGCGTCGACGGCATGGACGCCCTGGCGGTGGTCGCCGCAGTCCGTGACGCTCAGCGAAAGGCCCGCGCCGGCGAGGGCCCGACCCTCGTCGAGGCGGTCACGTACCGGTTGGGACCCCACTCCTCGTCGGATGACCCCACGCGGTACCGGGACGAGAAGGAGGTCGAGTCCTGGCGGCGGCACGATCCCCTGGACCTCCTTCGGAAGCACCTCACCGCCAAGGGCATCTGGGACGCCGAGGCCGAGAAGCGGCTCGCGCAGGAGCTCGACGACGCGATTACGGAAGCGGTGCACGCGGTCGAGCGCGCGCCGCCGCCGCCGGTCGATGCGATGTTCACGGACGTGTACGCGGAGATGCCGTGGAACCTGCGCGAGCAGCTCGATGACCTGGAACGGACTCGAGGGGGCCAGGGATGACGGCGCCCGAGGTGGAGGCGGCGAAGGCGCTCCTGAAGAAAGGACGTTCCTCCGACGCGATCCGGATCCTGCAGCAGGCGGAGGCGAGGAACCCGAAGGATCCGGAGGTGCTCATGGAGCTGGCGGGCATCTACTCGCTCCTGGAGATGCCCGCGATGGCGGTGGAATACGAGCGGCGCGCGACGAAGGTCGACGCATCCCTGCCGGAGGTGTGGAACGCGATGGGCGCGGACCTCCACCGCATGGGGGACCTCACGAGGAGCGCGGGCGCGTACCGGCGGGCGCTCGAACTCGACCCGAAGCTCGCGACCGCGGCGTACAACCTCGCGCGCGTCGCGGCGCAGCGCGGCGAGCGGAAGGAGGCCTCCGACGCCCTCAAGCACGCGATCACGTTGAGACCGGACCTCGCGGAGGACGCGCGTCGGGAGGAATCGCTCGCAAAGCTTTTGGACGATGTGGGGTTCCGGAAGCGGCCCGAACCTCGGAGGAAGTCCTGATGGCCCAGATGAACATCGTCCAAGCGGTCAACTCCGCCCTCCGGGAGGAGATGCGCCGCGACGATCGCGTGGTGATCCTGGGCGAGGACGTGGGCCGGAATGGCGGCGTGTTCCGCTGCACGGAAGGCCTCATTGACGAGTTCCCGGACCGCGTGTTCGACACGCCCCTCTCGGAGGGTGGAATCATTGGCACCGCGATCGGGATGGCCCTGTACGGTCTTCGGCCGGTCCCGGAGATCCAGTTCCTCGACTTCATCTACCCGGGGTTCGACCAGATCGTGAGCGAGGCCGCCAAAATGCGGTACCGCTCCGGCGGGCAGTACACGGTCCCGATGGTCATCCGGACGCCGTACGGGGGCGGCATCAAGGGCGGCCACTACCACTCCCAGTCCACGGAAGCGTACTTCTGCCACACCCCGGGCCTGAAGGTCGTGATCCCGAGCACGCCTCCGGACACGAAAGGGCTCCTCCTCAGCGCAATCCGCGATCCGGACCCGGTCATGTTCCTCGAGCCGAAGAAAATCTACCGCGCGTTCCGAGAAGAGGTCCCCGACGGCGACGTGACGGTCCCGATCGGGAAAGCGGCGGTCCGGCGGGAGGGGAAGGACGTCTCCCTGTTCGCGTGGGGGTACATGACCCACGTGTGTCTGGACGCGGCGAAACGGATGGCCGAGAAGGGCGTGGAGTGCGACGTCGTCGACCTCCGCACGCTGGTCCCGCTCGACATCGACGCCGTCTTGGACAGCGTGAAGAAGACGGGCCGCGCAGTCATCGTCTACGAGGCGACGAAGACGTCGGGCTACGGCGCGGAGGTCAGCGCGCAGATCGCGGAACGGGCCATTGAATACCTGCGATCCCCCATCCTGCGGGTGGCGGGCTTCGACACGCCGTTCCCGTACACCCTCGAGGACGTCTACATGCCGAACGCGGACCGCGTGGTCGCGGCGATTCAAAAGGCGATGTCGTTCTAAGCCGAATCGTGCGGCCGAACGCGCGCGGACACGGAACGGTTAAGTAGGCTCGGGCGCCCTCCTCGCGCCGGATGCAGCCCGCGGGAGGGGTGCCCAACGCAGCGTGGTCGCCACCGCCACAACCATACGGATCTCCCCCCGTCATGTGGAACGCCCCGCCGGGACTCACCGTCGGGCCGCCGAACCGCCAACTCTTCACGATTGGCGCCGCCGGTCACTTCATCGTAGTCGCGGCGGTCCTCCTCGCTCCATTCTCCGGCCTCCACCCGTTCTTCTATTACTTTGGGTCGGGCTCGGGGCCGGCAAGAATCTTTCTAATCGCATCGGCCGTGCTCCTCACGGTCGCCCTTCTCCTGCAACTTGTGGGATTCTTCGGCTTCTGGAGGAACCATCGGAATGTAATGGGGGCGGTCTGCTTCGGATTCGGGATTGCCCCCGCGATCATGCCTCTCCTGAGCGTCGCTTTGTCCTTCGGAGGGTTTTCCTTCGGTTCATTTCTCCTCTTCTTCATCGAGATCGCCTTGCTGGGAATCTTGTTCGTCCTGGAGGGCACCGCCTACCTCCTGGCGCGCAATTCCACGTCGACCCCGGGGCTTTGCGTCGCAACCGGCATCCTGTTCATCGTCGGCGGCTCGTTCGTCTGCACCTTCTTTCTCACGTTCGTCGGCGACTTCCTGCTCGTTGCGCCCCTCGTCATGGGCGGCGTCATCATGGCGCAGGCTTCCCGGCCCTCCGTGCGGGATGCGACCGTGCCCGGTCTCTCGATCATTCCGCCCCAGGTACCCTAGCCGTTGCGCGCGGCCGCCGCACCGCTGGACCACCGAGTCCCGTGGGTGGCAAACCCTATATACAGACGCCCCGGTTTCGACGCGCTTCCTCGGAGGGCGCGATGGCGAAGGAATTCAAGTTACCGGACATCGGCGAAGGCGTCCACGAGGGGGAGATCACGAAATGGCTCGTGAAGGAAGGCGACCCGATCAAGGAGGAACAGCTGTTCGTCGAGGTCATGACGGACAAGGTCACCGTCCAGCTGCCGTCCCCGTACACCGGGACGGTCCTGAAACTCCTCGCTCGTGAGGGCGAGGTCGTCCGCGTCGGAAACGCGATTGTCGTGATCGGCGAGGAAGGCGAGGCCGTCGCTCCCCCCGGCGCCCCAACCGCCCCTCCGGCGCCGCCTGGGGACGACCCGGACCTGCGCCCCGTCGGACTTCCTTCCGAACCGCCACCTCCTCCGGCGGCCTCCCCAGGCGAGGTTCTCGCGACCCCCGCCGTCCGCCGCCTCGCGCGCGAGCTCAGCGTCGACCTCGCGACGGTCCCGGGAACTGGGCCGCGCGGGCGCGTCACCGAGGAGGATGTCCACGCCGCACACCTCGCCCCGGCGGTTCCCGTCTCCGCTCCTACGCCGGCCGTTACCGCCAAAGCTCCGTCGGCTGGAGGCCGCGAGGAGCGGATCGCGGTCAAAGGCGTCCGTCGGCTCATCGCGGAACGGATGCACAAGTCCACGACCACGGCCGCCCATTTCACATTCGTGGAGGAGGTGGACATGACGCCGCTCGTCCACCTGCGCGATAAGATGAAGGGGAAAGCGGAGAAGCGCGGGGTGAAACTCACGTACCTGCCCTTCATCGTCCGGGCGCTCGTCGCGTCCCTGAAGGAATACCCGTGGCTGAACGCGAGCCTCGACGACGAGAAACAAGAGATTGTCGTGAAGCGGTATTACAACATCGGGATCGCGACCGCGACGGACGCGGGGCTCGTGGTCCCCGTGATCCACGAGGCGGACGGGAAGGACCTGTTCGCGCTCGCCGCGGAGATCGAGCGGCTCGCGGAGGCCGCGCGGACGGCGAAGCTCACGCCGCATGACGTCGCGGGCGGTACGTTTACGGTCACGAGCCTAGGCGCTCTCGGCGGCATCCTCGCGACGCCGATCATCAACTGGCCGGAGGTCGCGATCGTCGGCATCCATCGCATCGAGAAGCGACCGGTCGTGCGCGAGGAACGAGTCGAGGTCCGGGACATGATGTACCTCACGTGTTCGTTCGACCACCGCGTGATCGACGGCCACGTCGGCGCGGCGTTCGTGGAGACGCTGAAGGAGTACCTCGAGCACCCGGCCCTCTTGTTCGTGGAAGCGTAATCACCGCCGGCGGACACAGATGTTTAAGTCGCCCTTGGGATTCCGAGCGGCGTGGCACGCGAGGTGGACCTCCTCGTCATCGGCGCCGGCCCTGGCGGCTACGTCGCCGCCATCCGCGCGGCGCAGCTCGGGCTCAAGACCCTGCTCGTCGACAAGGACAACCGCCTTGGCGGCGAATGCCTGAACTACGGGTGCATCCCGTCGAAGGCCCTCATCTTCACCGCCAACCTCGTCCACAAGCTCCGCCACGCGGGGGAGATGGGGATCGAGTACTCCGGCCTCCGCGTGAACACGGTCAAGCTCCAGGAATGGCGGCGGTCCGTGATCGACCGGCTGAACCGAGGCATCGAGCAGCTGTGCAAGGTGAACGGCGTAGAGATCCTGTACGGGGAGGCCTCGTTCCTCGATCCGCACCGGGTCCGCGTGAAGGGCGGGACGGATGAGGAGGTCGTGGCCGGCAAGGTCATCATCGGGACGGGCTCGCAGCCGGTTGACCTCCCGGCGTTCCGGTTCGACCGGACGACGATCCTGAGTTCCAAGGAGGCCCTCGAGCTCGCCGTGACTCCGCGCGCGCTCCTCGTGATCGGCGGCGGGATCACCGGGCTGGAGATGGGCACGTACTTCGCAAAGCTCGGGACGAAGGTCACCGTGGTCGAGCTCCTCGAGCAGGTGCTGCCCGGCACGGACGGCGAGGTCGCGCGGATCGTGAGCCGCTCCCTGAAGAAGCTCGGCGTGGACGTCCATGTCGGGTCGAAGGCGACCTCTTGGGCCGCCAAGGACGGACGCCTGGAAATCGCAGGGGACACGCCCGAGGGCCCCTTGACGGTCGTCGCCGACAAGGTGCTCGTCACGGTCGGACGAAAGCCGAACACCACGGGATTGAACCTCGGCGCGAGCGGCGTCGTGACGGACGAGAAGGGGTTTATCCGTGTGGACAAGACGATGCGGACGAACGTCCCGCACATCTTCGCGATCGGGGACGTCGTGGGCCAGCCGTTCCTCGCGCACAAGGCCTCCAAGGAGGGGATCGTCGCGGCCGAGGTCGCCTCGGGCCACCCCGCCTCCGCGGACTGGCGCGCGATGCCCTCCGCGATCTTCACGGACCCGGAGGTCGCCACGGTCGGACTCGACGAGGCGCAGGCGGCGGCGCAGGGCATCCAGGTGCGCATCGGGAAGGTTCCGTTCGCGGCGATCGGGCGCGCCTTGGCGGCGGGCGAGACGGAGGGTTTCGTGAAGGTCGTCATGGACGCGCGGACGGAGCGGCTGCTCGGGGTGCAGATCGTCGGCCCGGACGCGAGCGACCTGATCAGCGAGATGGCAATCGCGCTCGAGATGGGCGCGTCCGTGCAGGACATCGCGCTCACGATCCACCCGCATCCGACCTTGCCGGAAGCGATCATGGAGGCCGCGGAGGCCGCCCTCGGTCGCGCGATCCACGTGGCGAACAAGCGATGAACGACGCGCACGTAGCAGACCTCGGCATCGTCGACTACCGAGCGGCGTGGGACCTACAGCGGCGTCTGGTGGACCGACGGGCCGCGGACGAGATCCCGGACACGTTGCTGCTCCTCGAGCATCCGCACGTGATCACCCTCGGCCGTCGCGGAACCATGGCGGACGTGTTGGACCCTTCCCTTCCTGTGATCGAGGTCGAGCGCGGCGGGGAGGCGACGTACCATGGCCCGGGCCAACTCGTGGGCTACCCGATTCTGCGCCTCGCGGACCGCCTTGACGTGAAGAAGTATGTGCGGGACCTCGAGGAGGTTCTCATCCGATCCTCACGCGCGTTCGGGGTGGCGGCCGACCGGGACGCGCGCCAGAGCGGCGTGTGGGTCGATGGCCGCAAGCTCGGCTCCATCGGGGTCGCCGTCCACCGGAACGTCACATACCACGGCTTCGCGCACAACGTGAACACGGACCTGTCCTACTTCGGAAAGATCCGTCCGTGCGGGTTCGACGCATCGATCATGACGTCCATGGTCCGGGAGCTCGGCGAGCCCGTCCCCATGGCGGAGTTCAAGATGGCGATCGTTCGGAACTTCGCCGATGTCTTTCAACGCCGATTCGAACCTGCCGTGCCGGAGTCCGTCCCTTCCCCCGCGTAGGTCGGCGCATGCGCCGCTACGGCGTCGGGACGGGCGCAGGGATCGGCGTCGCTTGGCGGCTCTTCCGCTCCCGCAGTTGGCGCGTCAGTTCCGGAACGACTTGGAACAGGTCGCCGACAATCCCGTAGTCGCAGACCTCGAACATCGCGGCCTTGTGGTCTAGGTTGATCGCGAGGATCTTCTCGCTTTCCTGCATCCCCGCGAGGTGCTGCACGGCGCCCGAAATCCCGACCGCGATGTACAGCTTCGGCCGCACCGTCCTGCCGGTCTGCCCGACTTGGTAGTCCTTGGGGACCCAGCCCGCGTCCACCGCCTTTCGCGACGCCGCCACGGCGCCGCCGAGCTCCTTCGCGAGCTCCTCCAAGAGGCGGAAGTTCTTCGGATCGCGCAGCCCGAAGCCGCCGGCGACCAGGATCCGGGCCTCTTCGATCGGGTTCCCCTTGTGCCCCCGATGCTCCTCGAACGCCACGACCTTCGCGTCGAGGTCCGCCTCCGTGATCCCGACGGATTCGCGGAGCACTTCGCCCGCACGCCCCGGCTGCCGCGGCGGAATCGGGAACACGTTCGGCCGCGCGGACGCCATCTGGGGGCGGTGCTGCTTGCACAGGATGTGCGCGAGGGACTTGCCGCCAAAGGAGGGGCGGATCATATCGAGGTTCCCGTCCTCGTCGATCTCCAGCTTCACGCAGTCCGCCGCCAAACCCGTCTCGATCATCGCGTGGAGGCGCCCGCCGAGGTCTCGGCCGTTCTTCGTCGCCCCGAACAGCACGATCTCCGGCTTGTGTTTCCCGATCAGCGTCGCCATGACCTTCGCGAACGGGCGGGACGTGTACGTTTCCAGACGAGCGTCTTCTACCAGGTACACGCGGTCCGCGCCGTACTCGATCGCCTCCCGGGCGAGGGGTTCCGCCTTCCAACCCGGGAGCACGCCGCTGACGTCCGACCCCCGCTTCGCCGCGAGCGTGCGTGCGACGCCGAGGAGTTGGCGGCTCACGTCCCGCATCCGCCCCCGGCGGACCTCGAGGAACACCCACACCCCCTTGTGTTCGGACTTGTCCTTCGGGAGCGTCATCGCGCGAGCACCCCGTCGGCCGCCAATACGTCGAGCAGCTCGGAGACGGATCGCCCCGGCTCGCCGCGGAAGATCTTGGGCTTCCGATCCGGGAGGACGACCGTGTCGACCTTCGCGACGATCGTCGGCGAGTTCCGGATGCCGACCTTGCCCGGGTCGATCCCGACGTCCGCGCACGACCAGGTCGTGATGAGCCCGCCGCGCTTCACCCGGATCCGGCCCGTCAAGGAGGGAGCGCGCGGCCGGTTCGCCAGGAAATTGGCGGTGATCACGCAGGGGAGGGGGCACTCCCACGTCTCGAAGCCGTCCTCGACCGAGCGTTTCCCCCGAACGCGGCTCCCGAGGAATTGGACCTCGGAGCAGTACGTGATCTGCGCGCAGTCGAGGTGGCCGGCGATTCCGGGACCGACGTGACCCGTCGACGCGTCCGTCGTCTCCTCGCCGCAAAAAATGAGCTGGTAGCCCCCGATCTTGTGGATCGTCTCCGAGAGCGCGTGGGCCGTTGGGACCGTGTCGGAACCGCCCAGGAGCCGGTCCGTGAGGAGGAACGCCCGGTCGCACCCCATCGCGAGCGCCTCCTCGAGGGAGGGCGTGAACACGGGGGGGCCCATCGTCACGACGAACACCTCGCCGCCGAACTTGTCCTTCACCTGGAGCGCCATCTCGAGCGCGTTCCGGTCCGGCGGGTTGATCTCGCTGGGGACGCCAACGCGCTTGAGCGTGTTCGTGACCGGGTCGACCTGCAGCTCCTGGGCCCTCGGCACCTGTTTGATGCACACGATGGAGCGCGGCCCGGTCGCCATCCGGAGGCGCCGAACCCCGGGCCGACTATGTAGTTTTCGGGGCGCGTATCGCCGGCAGCGTCCGGACGGTATGGAGGCGGACCCCGCGTCGGGCCGCCCACGCCCGCGTCGAATCCCACACCGCCATCGCGGTGTCGTAGAGCCGCCGATTCGGCAATCCGCCCTCGAAAATTTGCGGGACGAGCGTCGCGAACTTTGGCGGCAGGTCGGGGAACTCCCGCCACCCGTCCGATATCGTGTTCTCGCTCTTGTAATGGCGGTGGTTCAGGAGGGCGACGACGCTCGTCGCGTGGGCCGCGGTGACCCGCGCCGCGTACTCAAGGTTCGCGCGGTCGCCGACCTGGCGCGCGTTCCGGGCCTTGCAGACGTACTCGTACATCTCGTGGAGAGCTTCCGTCGCGGAAGCGCGAACGAAGGACTCCGGCAGGGCCGCCACGCGCGCCCGGAGCTTTGGCAGCAATCCCTCGGGGTCGTGGAGTGCCACGCCGTCGAGGAACCCGTGCCGGACCGCGTCGCCACGGAGTTCGAGCATTTCCCGGAGGACGCTTGGCCAGCTCTTCCAGGTACACGTTGAACAGGATGCCACCAAGGACGAACCGCTGCGGCTCCCAGGGTCCGCGCCTCGCGATCACGACCAGATCTACGTCGGAGTCCACCCGGTCGTCGCCGCGCGCGACGCTCCCGAAGAGGATGATCGCCCGCGCGTCCGACCGCCTTCTCCGGATCTTGGCGGCGAGTTCGTTCACGAGCTTCCGGCGCGCGGCCCGCTCCATCCGCTCACATCGCTCGGGCGCCGCCCAACAGGTCCAAGAGCATCTTGATCGCGGACACCTTCGACGCCCTCGCGCCCTCGAGGGCCACTCGGGCGATCCGCCGCTGCCCCGTGCCGTCGACCGTGTACACCTTCTCCGCGATCTCGTTGAGGAGCTTGGGGTAGACGCCGAACAGACGCGGGTTCTTCAGGTAGAACGGTGCGCGGGAGAACGTCTCGAGGTCCGTCGTGACCTGCCGTTCCCGGAGGAGCCGCTCGTACACCGCCAGGTTCGCGGCGGAGTACCCGCCGGCGTCCCGCGACTGGACGATCGCGTCCGCCGCGGCCATCCCGCTCGCGATCGCGAGGTCCACGCCGCGGAACGTGTAGCCCGTGTTCAGGAGAAACCCGGCGGCGTCCCCCGCCAGGAGGAGACCATCGTCGTACGTCCGGGGACTCATGGCTCGCCCGAGCTCGGGCACGAGGTGGGCGGACCACTCGAGGACCTTGCCGCCCTTCACGAGGCGCGCGATCGACGGATGGCGGCGGAATCGGTCCATGACGGGGCCAATCTCCGTCTTCGTCACCGCCAAATCCTCGGACGAAACAACGAGGCCCAGCGACAGGGACGCCTTGTTCGTGTACAGAAATCCGCCGCCGCGGAGACCGCCGCTTGCCGCCCCCGCGAACACGTACGCGGCGCCCTCCTTCTCGTCGAGGTTGAAGCGTTCCTCGAGGACCTTCTGCGGGAGCTCGATCGTCTCCTTCACGCCCACGGAATATTCCTCGGGCCGGGGCTCGCCCCGCAGGCCCGCGGTCCTTGCGAGCTGCGACAACGCGCCGTCCGCCGCCACGACGACGTCCGCCTTCACGATGTCCCCGTCCGCCTCCACGCCCGCGACCTTGCCGCCTTCGCGGTACACCTTGTCCACGCGGATGCCCGTGATCAGCATCGCGCCGGCCTCCTCCGCCTTCTTCGCGAGCCACGCGTCGAACTTCCCGCGGTACGCGGTGAAGGACGCCGCCAAACCGCCGCCGAGCTTGGGCGCGTCGAACGTGACGTTCAGCGCGGTGTCGTCTGCGAGAAAGGACATGTTCTCCCGCGTGATGTACCGCTCGACGGGACAGTCCTTCGCGAAGTCCGGGATCAGCGCGTGGAGCGGGTACGAGTAGATCCGCCCGCCGAACATCGCCTTCTGCCCCGGCGCCTTGCCGCGCTCGACAAGGAGGGTCTTCACGCCCGCCTTCGCAAGGCCGTACGCGGTGGCGCTGCCGGCCGGGCCCGCGCCGACGACGATCGCCTCGAATTTCTCCATGGGAACGGCGCGGTTAGGTGGGTAGCTCTATAAGCATTTAGCCCGCAGGAAAACCACGCGGGAGGAGTCTTATATGGGCCGACGGATGGGTCGCACGTGCCCCCTCCCGCCAAGGAGGCGCCCCCCGTCGAGAAGTCGCTCACGACGGACGACCGCCTCGCGCTCGACAAGTTCGACGCGGACGAGGAGCCGTTCATCGTCGTCGAGACGGAGCTGTGCAAATCGTGCGTCCTGAAGCCCTGCCTGTACGTCTGCCCCGCGCAAGTGTACCGATGGGAGAACGGGCAACTCGTGTACAACACCGAAGGGTGCATCGAGCTCGGCGCGTGCGCGATCGTGTGCCCCAACCTCGGGAACGGCGCGATCCGATGGAACTACCCGCGCGGCGGGAAGGGCGTCGAGTTCTCGTACGGGTGAACGGCATCACGTATTTAGGCGGCCCCGCGATGCCTTCCGCGCCATGATGGCGGCGGAGCGGAAACCGGAGTGGCTCAAGGTCCGGCCCCCCGCCGGCGAGTCGGTCGTCCGCTTGCGGTCCCTCCTCCGGGGCCTGCAGCTCCACACCGTCTGCGAGGAAGCGCACTGCCCGAACGTGGGCGAATGCTGGGGCGGCGGCACCGCCACGGTCATGCTCCTCGGGGACACGTGCACCCGCGGCTGTCGGTTCTGCGCGGTCACGTCGGGGAACCCGCGAGGCGCGCTGGACCCGCTTGAGCCGATCAAGGTCGCGCAGGCGGTTGCAGAACTGGACCTCTCGTACGTCGTGCTCACGTCCGTGGACCGGGACGACTTGCCGGACGGCGGCGCGGCGCACTTTGCCCAG
>WNGG01008853.1_pt1 | contig 11055 bp, 11 predicted proteins | sample 5400661 | NCBI WGS metagenome assembly WNGG01 (sample SAMN13153372, study PRJNA577476) | soil metagenome | isolation source: 100 cm soil or saprolite under Garry oak tree replicate 1 | place: USA:California | collected 2016-06-15 | reverse complement strand
TGCATCCATTCCGGCAATGCGTCCAGGGGCTCAGCGAAGTTTTCAATGTGAAGAATCGCCCGTGGATCGACATGGAAGGCGCGTCCACCGATCGCATCATCCAACAGGTCGAGCAATGCCCTTCGGGCGCCCTGGGCTATGTTCGCAACGAACAAATCACGAAAGCGGCGGGGTGAGCAGTGGAATTGAACCTGGACGACCTAGTTGTCACCAACAATGAAGAGGCTGGCCGGTTCGAGACAACCGGAGCCGGCCTTCGCGCGTTCATTACTTATCGCCGATTCCCGGATAGGATCGTGTTCCAGCACACGGAAGTTCCCGCGCCGCTCGAGGGCAAAGGGCTGGCCGCGAAGCTTGCGTGCACCGCACTGGATTTTGCGCGTGCCAATCATCTGCGCGTTGTTCCCCTCTGTCCCTATGTCTCCAGCTTTATCCGGAAACATCGCGAATATCAGGATCTTGTTTCTGGCGGCGACTTGCAGAAGCTACTTTCCCGCTAAAAGCCCTCGTATGTTCTCAACAATCGTGGCGCTGAATGATTCATCGGCAACCATCCACATTCGCCGGCTGCGCCGATCCGAGCTCCCACATGACACCATTGAACTCGCACGCTTCCTAATCGGCAAAGTGGTAGTGCATAATCTGCCGGCCGGACGCGTGAGCGGCCGCATCGTTGAGACGGAAGCCTATCCTCCGGGCGATCCCGCCGGGCATCATTTTCGCGGGCCGACTCCGCGCATTCGCTCCATGTATCTGGCCCACGGCCATGTCTATGTATTCTTCAACTATGGCGCCCACTTTATGCTCAATGTGGTGAGCGAACCGGAGGGAACGGCAGCGGCGATCCTAATCCGCGCGCTGGAGCCATTGGAAGGAATCGAAATCATGAAGCGCTACCGGAAAACGCACCGAATCCTGGATCTCACTCGCGGGCCGGGGCGCCTTGCAGCAGCGCTCCGGATCGAGCGGCGCCACGATGGCCTCGATCTCTGTGCGACTGGACCGCTGTGGCTTGGTGCCAGTGGGCATGCCGTGGGTCCCATCGGCAAGAGCGTGAGGATCGGGATCAGCCGTGCGGCCGGTAAACTGCTCCGCTTTTATGAACGCGGGAATCCTTTTGTTAGCGGCCCCAAGCACCTTCTTCGCGCAGCGGAAAAACACAAGAGGGCTCGGTTCGAGTCCGGCTGATCGGCGGGAAAGTACCAGATATGGCGATGATTTCATTGGTGGCCTTTGCAGATGATTCAGAAAAAGAGTGTTCGTCTCTGCGTCCCGATGTGCCGTGAGCCATTGTTTCAATGCTTCTTCGCTGCTCTCGACCGGCCCGCCGACGGCCCTTTCTTTACTGATAGGAATCTTTATCGCCCTCCTTGCCCGTTTCATGCAAAAATGAAGCCTATGAGCGCCCGGCCCCAGGCGCCTGCAGATTACGAGTCCAGACTCACCAGCCCTGCCTCAGACGCCGTGGCGCTCCCTCGACGAAAGTCTACCGGACGAATGGCGGTGTCCCCATTCATCGGCGGCAAGAATTCTGCAGTTGGAGGTGCACTATGAGCGTTTCGTGGAAAGAATACGAAGGCGAGGTTATAAACAACACCTTCCCGCTGCAGCAGTATCTTGGCGGCTCTGGCCATTCGGTTGTCTTTCTCACACAGCTCTCCGGCCCCCAGTCGTCAAAGGCGGCAATAAAACTGATGCCTGCCGACGAGTTTGCTGATCTTCAGCTTTCCCTCTGGCGCCGCGGGTCGCAACTTTCGCACTCGAATCTGCTCGGTTTGTTTGAGAGTGGCCGTTGCCGGCTCGCGGACATGAATCTTCTCTATGTCGTCATGGAGTACGCCGAAGAAGATCTCTCGCAAATTCTCCCTGAGCGCCCGCTTGCCGCGTCCGAAGCCTGCGATATGCTCGAACCGGTGCTCGATGCTCTCATTTACCTGCATGGGCAAGGGCTCGTTCATTCGCACATTAAACCCTCAAACATATTGGCCGCCGGCGACCGACTCAAGCTTTCTAGCGACACGCTTTTCCCAGCAGGAGAATCCCTCAAATCCCCGGGCAAGTTCGATGTCTACGTCCCGCCGGAGTGCCCGACTTCGGCTCTCTCCGCGGCCTCCGATGTCTGGTCCCTGGGCATGACCCTCGTGGAAGCGCTTACCCAGCGCGCGCCGGAATGGCAACTGACAAGCCAGGCCGACCCGTTCGCCCCCGAAACTCTTCCGCAGCCGTTTCTGGATATTGCGCGGCATGCGTTAAACCGGGATCCCAAACTTCGGTGGACAATTGCTGAAATCCGTGCCTGCTTGAATCCCGCGGCCGCTGCTGCTGCTCATTCCGTATCTCCGTTAGCCGTGCCACTGTCGCCAATCCCCGCCGTACCCGCCGCAAAGCTGCAAACTCCAAAATCAGTGCAGCCGCTCGCAAAAGCTCTTTCGCCGCAGCCGTCCTATACGAGCGCGCCGAAACAAACCATCGTCCTCCCAAACTATGTCATTCCTCTTTCCGCTGCGATCCTCGTCATCGCTGCGATCCTCGCGTTGCCCAAAATCCTCGGCCACCGGGCCGAAACTTCTTCATCCGCTCCGACGGCCGCGGTTCCGCCTGCATCCGAGCCCAAGCCGACCCGCAAGCTTGCGCGGGCGGAAGCCTCTCGGAGCACAAAAACAGGCGCGCCGCCCGCGACGCGGGATTCGGTGAAGACCGTGGTGGGGAAAAAACCTGCTGAACAGATTTCTCAAGCGCCGATCGTCTCTCCCGCTCCAGCTAAGCTCCGCACGGAGACGATCCCTTCTGCGGAAGCGGCCAAGAGTCCCACAACCGGCGCCGGGCACGGCGAAGTCCTCGACCAGGTTTTACCTGAGGTTTCTGAAAAAGCGCTCGCTACGATTCAAGGCACGGTCCGGGTCAGCGTCCGTGCCCGCGTGGATGCGGCTGGCAACGTTTCGGATGCTGAACTCGATGCTCCGGGACCAAGCCAGTATTTTGCCGACCTCGCTCTGAATGCGGCCCGCCGCTGGGAATTCACTTCACCAGAAGTCGGCGGCCGCAGCGCCCGCAGCGAGTGGCTTATTCGCTTCGAGTTCGCACAATCCGGTGTCAAAGCGTTCCCGACCCAGGTTGCCCCATAGCGCGGATTAGCGAGGGAAACGTCTCCTTGCAAACATTCCCTGCTCCATCTACGCTACCCGCAGGGGATACGAAGTCACCCTTCATGCCCAACATTTCACCTGAACAGCTTGCTCTCGGATTCATCTGGTACGTCGTCTTTCTTTTTTCCACCACCTGCCACGAAGCGGCCCATGCCCTCGCCGCCAAAATCGGCGGGGACGAAACCGCCTCACTCGGCGGACAGGTCACGCTTAATCCCGTCCCGCACATCCAGCGGGAGCCCTGGGGCATGGTGATCATTCCTATTTTGATGCTAGTTTTGAACGGTTCCATCATCGGGTGGGCTAGCGCGCCTTACGATCCGCACTGGGAGAGGCGCCATCCGCGGCGCGCCGCGTGGATGGCCCTAGCGGGCCCGGCCACGAACTACTCGCTGATGTTTATCGCCGCCATTGGCTTGCGAGTCGGATGGTCCCAAGGGTGGCTACACCGCAGCCCCGGCCCGGACTTTGCCGAGAATCTTCTGGGCGCTCTCTTCTCGCTAAATCTCTTGCTCGGCACGTTTAATCTGCTCCCTGTTCCTCCGCTGGACGGGAGTACCGGCATCATGCTCTTTATGGGGGAGACTCGGGCGCAGCGCTATCTGGATCGGGTGCGCGGCAATAGTTACGGGATCCTGGGGTTGGTGCTTGCGATATTTGCGTTTCGCTATGTGTATGGTCCGATCGAGACCGTCGCAACGGAGGTACTCCTGAAGAGCCATTTTTAATATAACCCCGGAGAGTGTCCTTTGTTGTGCGGATTGGTGTCCCGTTCTTGAACATCTTGGGTGCAGGTATTCCGTCGTAGTACAGTTTCAAATTCTCAGATTTTGTCTAAATGCTTTCTTTTCATTTATATCGGCCGGGCAGGCCTGGACCGATGGCTGCAGTTCCACATCGTGGAGGCCACTCATGTTATCGATTGCTTGTCACCCCCCGAAAACCGCCTATAGCGTCGAAGTATCAGGGTGGGACGATTCACACTCCTTCTTCGTCGAGAGGTCCGAACTCTCCTGGGACGAAGAAGGTGCGAAGCATCTTACGCTCTCTCACCGGCTCTGCCCCGGAACGATGATTTTCGTACGCCTCCTGCAACCCACTGTCTCGGAGCGTACGTTCCCCGTGGCATACCATGCCGAACCTCTGGCCACGACGCCGGAAGGACAACAGAAGTTCCGGGTCAAGTGTCAGGAGCCACGCAACGTCACGAGAGAGCGATAGCAGTTCGACAGCCTCATCACTGGAGCTGCGGTTTGAATGTAAGCAGGCAGGATCTTCGATCCTAAAGACATCCGTACAACCTGGAATGAAGGCAGGAGGCAAGAACCTGGAAGGACCCGGTCTGTCGGTCGGGGTGGGCTTTCTGTGCCGGAATGGGAATGTATGGACCAGACTCACCCCGAAATGGTGCAGATCGTCCGTGAATTGCGCCAACAGGTGAGAAATCATCAATCTCGCCATTCCGAGGATGGGTCGCCGCGGACCGACTCTCTGCCGAAGAGGATATTCTTGTGCGCAAAAGAGCGAATAAGGGCCGTATTATCAAGCGCATCGTCGATTCAAAGAGAATCGCCAAAAATGTGTACATTAGGCCCACGAGAGGCAAGGAAGGCACGAAAGTGGAACACGCCGTGCCGGATGATTCGGCATCATGGCATTTGGCCTGCCCAAGACGACGGAACTGATCACGGCAAGAAAATCTTTTGTCCCGTGCATCCTCGACGATGACCCTGCGCAGTTGGACATGTTGTCGACCGTCATCGCGGACATAGGGTACGAGGCCATCACCACCGTTGACCCGGAGGAGGCTCTTAAGCTGATCAGGCGAGGCCACTGCCGCCTGGCCCTAGTGGATGTGCACATGCCCGGAATGGACGGCTACCAGTTTCTGGATCAGGCCCTGCGCAGTGATCCCGGTGTGCACATCCTGCTGATGACAGGCGATTACACGCTGGACTCAGCGCTGGAAGCCATCCGTCGCGGAGCGGCGGATTTTCTTCCGAAGCCGATCGACCGCACGCACTTAAAGAAGACGCTGGATGATGCCGCGAACTTGTACAACCAACGGCGTCGCGTCCGGGTGCTCGAGGAGCAGTTGCTGAAAGATCTGGAATTCCACGGCATCGTGGGGAAAAGCCCGGTGATGCTGGAGGTATTCGACTTTGCGCGCAAAGTGGCACGCCACTACACCAATGTGCTGTTGGTTGGTGCCACGGGCACGGGCAAAGAGCTTGTGGCGCGTGCCATTCATCAGCTCAGTCCGGTAAGCCAGCAGAAGTTGGCGGTGTGCAACTGCTCGGCACTGGTGGACACCTTGCTCGAAAGCCAACTCTTCGGACATATGCGCGGGGCGTTTACTGGCGCTACCGATACACGTCCTGGACTGTTCGAATATGCCAACGGAGGAACGGTTTTCCTGGACGAGGTCGGCGAAATGTCCCTGGCCATGCAAGCCAAGCTTCTGCGCGTGATCCAGAACCGCGAGATTCAGCGCGTTGGCTGTCCGGAAGTGCAGCAGGTCAATGTCCGCCTTATCGCCGCGACAAACCGCGATCTGCGCGCCGAAGTCCTGGCGGGGCGTTTCCGGGAGGATCTTTTTTACCGTCTGAGTTCCATCCAGATCCGCATTCCTTCGCTGGCGGAGCGGCTCGAGGATATTCCGCTCCTAGTTCAGTTTTTTTTGCATAAATACAACACTGCTTATGGAAAGGACATCTCCGGGTTAACGCGGCGCGCGCAGACAGTCTTGTTGCAGCATCCCTGGCCAGGCAATGTGCGCGAACTGGAAAACGTCATTTCCAGCGCGTGTATCACCGGAACGGGCGACTTTGTGGACCTGGGTGATTTGCCGGAGCATTTCCAGCATCGTGGTCCGCGCTCGATGGAGGGCGAGGATTGGAAGCCGCTGTCGCTCGACGAAGTCCGTAAAGCGCACATCCAGCGAGTCCTTGAAATGTGCCAGGGAAACCGGTTGAGGACTGCTCAAATCCTGGGGATTGGACGCACCAGCCTGTACCGTTATTTGAAGCGCGATTGCTATGACTCCCCCAGAGTGAAATCCAGCGGTGCCGCGAATTGATGGACAGTTTAAGGAACAGATCTAATTTGCGAAGTCCCGCGAGCCAGTGGAAGACACCGTCTCACGAGTTAACGGCCCTGCTGAAAACCCCGTTTCCTTGTGCTCCAGATGTTGGCCCTGAGTTGTTCCATTGCAAGACAGAGTCCCGTCCTGAGTCAGAATTGAATCTTTTGTAGACTCCCAAGTCATTGAAAACGTGTGGATTGTGGAGAGGCTGATTTGGCATGCCCCCTGCAACACTGGCGGCTGGCAGTAGATCCAAGCGAGCTCCCGGCGGCACTTTTCTGTCGGCGAAATCGCAAAAAGAATCCAACCACCTGTAGTTCCGCAGTTTAACCGCTACCGCCCTGCCAGAACCCCTCGGAGCGTCGCGTCACCGGTCCCCACCCGGAGGCGCGGCGCCCATTCCTCGAGAATGAAACGACAACTTCTTCAAGTTCAGTGTCTTGCAAGGTCATGACCCGGCGAAGGAGTCCATGAGACCGCTCTCCTCAACGGATAAGGTTTTTAGGACCTAGCAAATAGTCTGAGCCGTAATGCGAGCTAAAGAGAAAGCCGGAGAGCAAGGTGGCCAGCCTTTCGGCTGCGAGAGCTTATGCGCTGCGCAGGGGAAGTTGCGGCGCCTTGGGTTTGTTAGGGGGAGTCAGCGCGAACCGGAAGTGCCCGTGTTGCTGGCGCTGGTTAGGGGCACCGTGATGGTGTTATCCATTCGAACGAGCATGCCCGTCTGCGCAGGCAGTTCGACTTCCTTGCCCTTGCGCGTGACGATGTAGGCAGCGCTGCCCGCGAGTCCTAGCCCGAAACCGCGAACCACGTGGCTGAACACCGCGCCAATGAGCGTGCCGCCACCGGTTCCCACGGTGGCTGCGATGACATCACCCTTGATGTCGTGCTTTTCCTCGATCACCTGGCCTTCTTCGACTTTCACGTCTTTGCGAGGCTTGCCCTCGGCCTGCCCATGAGGTTGCTCGATGGAGATGATACTCATCTGCACCGGAATCAAACGGCTATCGACTTCGATGGAGCGAAACGTGAGATTCATGTAGGCCTGGCCACGCACGACGGAGAAACGCCGGGCCTTCTCTACCGTGCCGATCACCCCGTTCACGCGAGTGCCAGCGGGAAGCAGCAACTGACTGCCAAGATACACGGGCTCAGCTACAACTGCGACGAACGGATCTCCCTCTCTCGCGACACCAGAATTAATGCCATTCAAGAGCGTGAGATGGACCTGCGTGCCTTGCATCACCTGGCGCGGCTCGGCGTAGCACGCGGGGGCGGTGGCACAGAACAGCGCGACCACCAAAAGAAAAGATAGCGTAAATTTCATTGAGTCCTCCTGCTCGACGGGAAAGTGCGAGCTAGCCTCGTATCGTGAGGAGACACTGAGGCGATGCCTCGGTGTGTTCCGCTGGCGCGCGGACCTCATCCCGGCGCGGCCGGAACGAGGTGGATGGGGAGGAAATCCACCCGACAGTAGGGTACTCGATTTTGAAACTTTGGTGGGAAACTTTCTGAGACTGTTGCTTTTCCATTAAGTGCCTCAAGTCCGCGCGACTGGGTAGTTAGCAGAGAGCCAAGAGGGCCGCAACGAATCTTGCCGAGAACACCGCGGAGGAGTATCGTTTGCCGAGTTGTGCCCAATCCTTTCGGCGGAGGAATCTCGATGAAGAAAAATCAAATGGGGAAAGCTTGTGCAGTCCTGGTGGGGATCGCGGCTCTTGCGCTGGCAGCTTCCAGCCAGGAGAAGAAAGCGAGCACGGAAGCGCATAAGATCGTGCACTTTGGCGACTTGAAATGGACACCGATCATGAAGGGGTGCGAGCTCGCGCCGGTGGCAGGCGATTTCAATGCGGAAGGCGCGCCCTTCGTTCTACGCATACGGTGTGCCGATGGAAGCAAAATTCCCGCGCATTGGCATCCGACGGATGAGAATGTGACGGTGTTGAAGGGAACTTTTCTTGTCGGGATGGGAGAGACCTTCGATGAGAACAAATTGCAAACGATGAACGCCGGAAACTTCATTACGGTGCCAAAGGAAATGCGGCATTTTGCAATGTCCAAGGGCGATACGATCGTACAGGTCCATGCAATGGGCCCGTTCAAAATAAATTGGGTGAATGCGTCGGAAGTGCAGCCGCCAGACGCTCCAGCGGGGACGGCCGCCAAGCCAAAGTCTTGATCTCGGCTAGCTTACGCAGAGCAAAAGAGCAGATTCGAGAGAATCATTCGAACAGGGAATCGAAAGTGAGATGCAGCGCGCGTCCTGGCTGCACTCGCGTCGCTATGCTAGACTTTTCCTCGCGGACGCGCGAAAGTGCGCGGCTGCCGGAGCGTGGAACTTCGGGCTCTGTGCAACGAGGTCCCGCGAACCCCGCCAGGCCCGGAAGGGAACAACGGTACCGGGAATACCTCGGGTGCCGCAGATCACCCGAAGTTCCTCTCGTCGAGTAGTTTTCAGTAGTCAGCTCTAAGTTCTAGGCAAAGAACCGAAACGCAAGGAAGCGAGTGGCAAGTTTTACGTCCCGGGATCCCGAGCGGTGCTACGAAAACAAAGGAAGGATCGGACACATTTTCCTTCAGACGCGGATGCAAAATGCAGAAGCCGAATCGAAGACAGTTTTTCTCGTCGTCTTGTGTTTTACTGAGAACGAAAACTTACCACTAAGAACTCCAGAATGAGCTACCAGGTCATAGCCCGCAAGTGGCGCCCGCAAAGCTTCAACGATCTCGTCGGCCAGCAACATGTCACGGAAACTCTGAAGAACGCGATCCGGAACAGCCGCGTGGCGCACGCGTACATTTTTTCGGGTGCGCGCGGGGTGGGAAAAACGACCGCAGCGAGGATTCTCGCGAAGGCTTTAAATTGCGTGAAAGGGCCGACGCCGGATCCGTGCGGAGAGTGCGATTCGTGCAAGGAAATTGCGGCGGGAACTTCGCTGGACGTCATTGAAATCGACGCGGCCTCGAACCGCGGCATCGACCAGATTCGCGAATTGCGAGAGATGGTGCGCTATGCGCCGGCAGCTTCCCGAAGCAAGGTCGTGATTCTCGACGAAGCGCACATGCTGACGGGCGAAGCTTCCAACGCGTTGCTCAAGACACTGGAAGAGCCGCCCGACCGCGTGATCTTCGTGATGGCTACCACACAGCCGGAGGATTTGGTTGACACCATCCGGTCAAGATCGCAGCATTTTCACTTTCGCGCTCTGACATTCGCGGAGATAACGAAACGGCTGGAAGAAATCGCGCGGAAAGAAGAATTGCAGATCGAGCCGGGCGCGCTGGCGGTGATTGCGCGGATGGCCGAAGGCAGCCTGCGCGATGCGCTGTCGCTGCTGGAGCAAGCACGCGCCTACTGCGGCGATGCCATTCCCGATGAACAGGTCCGCGCGCTGCTTGGTGTTGTGCCGGAAGATGCCCTAAATGAACTGGTCGCGGCGATTGCGGAGGGTTCGGCGGACCGCGCGCTGGGATTGGTACACACGTTCCAGAAAGAGGGGCGCAACCTGCAACACTTCTGCCGGGAAGCGATCCGGCACATGCGCAATCTGCTGATCGCGCGTGTTTGCGGAGCAGACTCGGATTTGATTGCTGCAACTCCAGACCAGCGTCCTGCGCTCGCCAAGGCTGCGAAGCTGTTCAGCGAAGAGGATCTGACACGATTCTTTCAGATTTTATTGCAGACGGATGACGATCTGCGGCGAAAGCCTGATCCGCGCGTGCATCTGGAAATGGGCTTGCTGCGGTTGATCCATGCGTCGCGCCTCGCGCCGCTGGAAGAACTGCTTGCGGAACTGAAAGGCGGGACACCCGACGCCGCAAGCACCGGAGCAGCACGTGCAGGGTCGGGAGCTTTGCCACAAGCGCGCCAAACAGCGCCGCTGGCAACGACTCCCACGTTTGCAACTTCGCTGAAAATCGCAGCTCCCAGCCTTGCGCAAGCGGCCGTGGCGCCCGCGCGGCGGGAAACGAATCAGCAATTCCCTTCTGTACCCGTGCCGACTGCGACCGTAGCTCCAGCAGAGGTCAAAGCAACAAAAAGCAACAGCGAAGCCATAAGAGTGAGCGGTATTTCGCTGGAACAGGTTGCAGAGATCAAGAACGCGATCCAGGCGCAGCAGAAATTTTTGGGCGAACTCGTGGAACACGGCAGCACATGGGAACTCGAAGGCCCGGAGCTGCGCATTTATTTTTCGCCGGACAAGCACGCTTTCGCGGAAATGATTGAAGGGCGCGAGTCGCTTGAGAAGATCCGTAGCATTTCGAGCAAGGTGCTGGGCCGGGCCTTGCGAGTCTGTGCTAGACTTGAGTCAGTTGCAGCCGCGGCGGCATCAGGCCCGCGGGAATTGCGCGCGCAATTCGAGCGCGATCCTTTGGTGCGGTCGATGCTGCAGCGATTCGGTGGTAAAATCTCCCAAGTGAGGTCGCCGCAAGAAGAAAAGTGAAGTCGGCAAGAAGGATCGAGAAAGAATGGAAGTCAGCGCTCTTCAGCAAATGCTCTCACGATTCCGGCAACTGCAGGAAGACCTGCAGCGGCAGGTGAATTCCGTGACGGTCGAAGCTTCCGCCGGCGGTGGAATGGTCTCGGTGAAGATGAACGGCCAGAAGCAAGTCGTGGATGTGCGGATCGAACCGGAAGTCTTCGCAAGCAAGGACCAGGAGATGTTGCAGGATTTGATCCGCGCGGCGGTCAATGAAGCCTCGCGGCGCGTGGACGAAGAACTCGCCAACCAAATGAGAAATCTCGCAGGTGGCATTCCCGGAATTGCCGGGCTCAAGATTCCTGGTCTCTTTTAGCGGATTCAAATTCACCGACGAAATTCCCTC